>Ga0182095_1109842_pt1 | contig 16890 bp, 8 predicted proteins | sample 041ome_19_FD_127784 | JGI IMG/M metagenome (GOLD analysis project Ga0182095, IMG submission 127784) | Metatranscriptome of coastal salt marsh microbial communities from the Groves Creek Marsh, Georgia, USA - 041412BS metaT (Metagenome... | ecosystem: Environmental > Aquatic > Marine > Intertidal...
AAAAAATTGAGATATCCAAGTAAATATGATTTAAAAGTTGCAGAACGGAGTAGTCCAACCCAGTTCATTACTCAAATCATGCTATGGGGTACCGATCGTTACTTTGTTCGTGATCTCATCAAGGAATATCGCCGCCTTCTTCAAAAAAATTCTACTCCAAAGAGTTGTATAGATCTAAAACCGGGTGTTCATAACTTTTTAAGGATGATGACTTCACAAGATATTCCTTGCATAATAACTTCATCTGAAAGCCGCCAGGATTTAAGGGCAACTTTGATTTCACTAGGTATTCATACGTACTTCGATGTTGAAGATGAAGATAAGTTACCAAATTCACATAATAAAATTGTTGAGAAAATTGCGGGGTGCGATGACACTGCCAATGGCCTACCAGATCCAGAACTTTATGCCTATGCAGCAAATTTGATTCAACGGGCATGTGATAGGTGTGTGGTGCTAGGTGCTTCGATTTCTTGCTGTGAAGCTGCACATTCACTTGGTATGAAGTGTGTTCTCATTCAAGGAGGTAAAACGAGGCGTTGGGAGTTGACTGGTGCAGATATTGTTAAAAGTAGCTTGGAGGAAGTCTTCTTTCAAGATTTTAAAGAACTCTTCTCTTCAGATCTTGATTAATACAGATAGATAGAGCAGGTATTATTATTTGTGAATTTAGCACTGAAAATCTAACTACGTTACCAGATGAAAGTGTGAGAGCAACTGCTTTTTTGTTGGATTCAAGTCAGGAGTTCCCCTCCTTCGCCTTCTCTCAAGAGAGACATTGCTCGCAAATGAACAAAAAAACACGTTTACCGTGTCCCTCTGTTCATTGCTCCATGGTTGACTGCTTTTTGTGGATTTTATTGCTAGTAGTAACGTCTGGGAGGTCGGCTTTTAGCTTTGTTTTGAGGGGCCTTTCCTGCTTTTTTATGCTTTCTGGTATATTTTCAATAAAACTTTAAAAATTTGGGGTAGCAAATTCATCTTTCGAAGAATATGCCATTCGGTCATCTAAAAAAAGTGGCCGAAAATCGATGTCGCCCAGTCACACATATTTTACCCACATCTGTCTTTTGTATGAAACAATTTACTTACAGGTACAACACAAACGATACAACTCACACACACAACCCAAACAAAATACACCACGCTTCACTAAAATAAGACAAAAATAATGAGCAAAAGCAACATCAACGACACGTTACCAAAAAAGGATACCGATGATGATGACGACGACGAGAAAGCGAACATGAACGACGCGAATGAGAAAAAGAAGAAGAAGACGCCGGTGACCATAATCACCGGTTTCCTCGGCGCCGGGAAAACGACTCTGGTGAATTACATTCTAAAAAGCTCTCAACACGGCTTAAAAATAGCCGTGATCGAAAACGAATTCGGCGCGGTCTCTATCGACGAATCACTCGTCGCGGAGAACGTGAAGGAAAAAGAAGACATCATTAGCATGGATAACGGATGCGTCTGTTGCACGGTCCGAGGAGATTTAGTGAGAGCTTTGATGCAGTTGAAAGATCGGAAAGATAAAACTTTCGATGCGGTTATAATCGAGACGACAGGTCTGGCGGATCCGGCGCCGGTGGCGTTTACGTTTTTTCTAAATCCAGAAATCGCGGATTACTACGAGTTAGATTCTATCTTGTGTCTCGTGGACGCGAAGCACGTACATTTACACTTGGAAGAGGAGAAGAAAGAAGGTGCCGTGAACGAAGCCGTCTCGCAAGTCGCCTTCGCCGACCGGATTTTGTTGAATAAGATTGATTTGGTGAGCAAAGAGAGATTGGAGGAAACGAAGAAGGTTCTGAAGGCGATCAATAGCAGCGCAGAGGTAATCGAGACGCAAAATAGTCAGGTTGATTTGAAAAAAGTTTTAGGCGTGAGCTCGTTTAGCGTGGAGAAGACGTTGGAGCACGATCCGAGTTTTTTGGACGAAAATAAATCAAAAATTCACGACCTCACCGGAGTCGGCTCGGTCGGTATCGAGTGCGAGGGCGAGCTGGATTTCAATCGAGTCAACGAGTTCATGATGAACTTGCTGCAAGAAAATAGCGCGAACATGTACCGAAGTAAAGGCGTCTTTTGCTTTCAAGGTCAAGGCGACGCCAAGTTTGTGTTTCAAGGCGTCCACGAACAAATAAACTTTGGACCGAGCGGAAACGAGTGGCGAAAAGGCGAAAAAAAGTTGAATCGCATGGTCTTCATCGGCAGAGATTTGAATCGAGAGCAGTTGGAGAGTGGATTTCGAAAGTGTTTGGTCTGAGTATTACGTAACACCTTTCTGCCGCGGGTACTAGGGCAGAGAGGATTTTATCCTCCGTCCGTTTCTTTCTCTCGTACTAGTGGTTGCACGTTCGAACACAATTCACACGAAAACATCATCACATAAAAATAACCGCGCGCGCGAGAGCACTTTTTACGAAGCACACGCATACCCTCCGCCCGCTTTTGCGAGAGCACTTTTCCCGCCGCCGACTCTTTTTTTCCCGCTGTTCGTTTTAGTTTTCTTCAATTTCTCTCTAAACTCCTCTTCGCATGAATCAACTCCGCCCCCGGGGAAAAGAGGCCGAGGCGGAGAAGTCCGGCGAGAAGAAGAGCGGGAACCAAGCGCAACAACAACAACAACAACACCAAGAAAAAGACAACAACAACAAGACGACAACAACAATAACGACGACGCGTTTGCGGAAGAGCAAATCTCTCTCCAACCTCATGCAACAACAACAACAACAACAACAATTTCAGAAACAACAGAAACAGAAACGAGGAGAGACCGTTGTTATCCAAAACGAGGGAGGAGAAGAAAATTCGAGGATGAAATTGGCTTTAAAAGATTTCGAGGAAGACGCGGAACGACGGGAGCATAAAATACGAGAGTACGAAGAAGAAGAAGAAAAAGAAGAAAAAGAAGAATTTGAACTCAAAACCACGAAGAAGAAGGGTGTTTCGGATGATGATGATGATTTCGAGGAGGAAGGCGGAGAGAAACCGATGAAACGCGTGGCGTCGATGAAAGCGATGATGATGACGGAGGAGGAAGAGGAGGATTTTGGCGGGAGGAAGAAAACGCCGCCCGGGTCGCCGCTGAGAAGAACGAGTAATAAATTGGGAGGGAGCGTCGTCGGGGGGTTGAGGAAGACGGCTACGATTCATTCGCACGCGTCGGTTTTAGATTTGATGCAGATTAGCGAGACGAGGGAGGAGGAAGATCGAGCCGGGAAGTTGTTGGGACGGTTACACATATCTTCGCAAGAGGAGGTGGAGGAATTGGAGGTTAAAGAAGGAGTAAAAGGAACGGCCGCCGTGCAAACGCAAACGCAAACGCAAACGGTAAAAGAGGACGATTCGAATTTAGTCTCCGCGGCGGGTTTGTCCAAAGACTATAAAGAAGCCGAATACGACGACTCGTTGAGAGAGGTTATCATTTCGCCGTCTTCGTCGTTCCCGAAAGATTTCACCGTTTTGAGAGAGCTCGGGAAAGGTTTGTGCGGGACGGTGTATTTAGCTCGTTTGCACGATACGAAACAGTTGTTGGCGTTTAAAGTGATGCAAAAGTCCAAATTGGTTTCCGTCGGTGAGGAAAAACACGCCGCGTACGAAAGGCATGTTCACATGGACGTATCCAACGGCCCATTTATAGCTACTTTGTTTCACTCGTACGACGATCCGACCGCGTATTATTTGCTCACAGAGTACGCACCGTGCGGGGATTTGTTTCAGTGTTTAGTCTATCACGGATTACCGTCTCTTTCAGACGCAAAGGTGTACATCTCGCAAGTCTCTGCGGCCATTGCCTATTTACACGTGAAAAAATACGTCTACAGAGATTTAAAACCAGAGAACATTTTGTTGCGAGCAAACGGCGACGTGTGTTTAGCCGATTTTGGTATGGCTAAGAAATTAGAAAGAGAAGATGAGCGCGCGTACTCGTTCTGCGGGACGAGTCAGTACATGTCCCCGGAAGTCATGAGCAAAAAAGGCTGTAGATTCGAAGCCGATTTGTGGAGTTTGGGAGTTTTGATTTACGAATTATGCTCGGGAGCGACGCCGTACGCGAACGTCCGAGGAAACCACATTGAGTTATACGAAGCCGTGATGAGCGTAGACGCAAACGGTGGCGTCTGGTGTCCGCACTGGTTCGACGCCGATACCGTGGACATTGTTCGAAAACTTCTACGATTAGACGAGTTAGCTAGACTAGGCGCCGGAGGCGGTGACGCGATGGACGCGTATTTTTCGCACCCGTGGTTTCACAACGGCGAATTTAAGTGCGATTTGAAAAACGTGTTGCGAGGCGAAGTGACGCCGGCGCTCAAACCGAGGAAACGGAACATCGTGTACGATTTAAGATTGCAAAATCAGTTGGAGTGCGGAAACGTGCCGTGGTTGAGCGACGAAAAAGAAAAATTTGTCGACGTGCGTTAAACAACGTCGATTGAGAGAAAGAAGGAGTCCACGCGTACATAAAATTCAAAAAGAGTTGCGCGGCGTATAAAATTTAATAAAAATCGCTATTGAAACAACTGGAATCCGGCGTGGACTTCGTTTTCCGTCCAAGATGATTTCACGGGTTCACTCGCGTGTCCACCGTCACTTTGCCTTCTTTTACTGTTGGTTGGAATTTGAATCGCTGAAATTGTCTTTTTGTTATCGCCAGTTGCTAAAATTTTCAATTCCTCTCCCGGTATCGATAACAATAAATTTTTCACCAATCCAGTCGCTTTTTTCTCCGAACGACACTTGCTCATTTCCTCCAAAGTGTTCATCAATACGCTCTCCGTAATGCCTGGGATGCAGAGCATGGCGTGCGGGACTGACTGTGTCGTCCTCGCGTGTTTCGTTAAAACTTCGTAAATCAAACTCAAAAGTTCCGCTTGTAAGGAAGAATTCAAAGATTTGCTCAAAGCCGCCACGGCGGCGAGTACGATTTCGCCGCCGCAAGATTCCGCGAGCCCTTCGCCAATGCGCGGGTCTTGCGCGGAAGCGGCGGCGACTAAACCTCGACAAAACAAGATGGCTTTAGAAACTGTTTCTAAATCGTCAATCTTCAACGCCAAAGTGCCTGCTTGGATGGCTATTTGGGCTACTTGCACATCACTTTGCGAACACATCCAATCGATCAAGTGCTTGCCACCTGCAACGGCGTCTTTTTCGGTATCTGAGGTAGATGCACTTTTCGTGCGTCGACCGAGAGTGCCGTCTGGAGCGACGATGAGTTCTAATATCGAGCCCAACTCTCGAGAAATTTCGCGCAACGTGCGTTCGGAGTAAGCTTCGGCGACGAGCGTGGCGTACGTGGATACATCCGACGACGTGTCGAGAGCTTCATTCGTTGTTGTTCCTGGAGTCGAAAGAGTTGCTTTGTTCGCACCCGCTATCGTCCAGCCAGCTTCCACGCGTCGGCACAAATCTGGCAATATCGGCGCAACCAACGCTTGAAACCAAATCTGGCGAAACTGTGCCGGACATCTCGACAGTACCGGCCTTACGAACAAAAGCACCATCGTCCTCACTTGGTCGTCTCTTTGTGCCTCTAAATCGGTGGCTATGACTGTCTGCATCTTCCCCGCGATTGACGGGTTCGAATACGTCATCTCACTCGCGTGTAACAAAACCAAATTGATGATATTCAAACTCGCGTCTCGTAACACGCGAAGCCAATCTCGAACGGAAACTACTTTCAGCTGGGTTGCGTTTTGATTTTCCGCCTGTTCCAAGGCGAATTCTTTCAATTTACCTGGCTTCAACGAGGCTGCGTACTCTTCCCAAGACGGCTGCAACGATTCTGCTAAGTTCGAGCTGACCATTTGCGATTGCAAACCTGGCGTATAGATTTGTCTTACGAGTCGGTGCATCTCCGTCGCTAAGAGGATAGCCCATTCGACGTGTTCCAATATGAGACAGACGGATTGTTGTTGCTGTTGTTGTTGCTCTCCGGGCGCTTCTTGAACCACTTTCTGCGCTGCTTGCGCGCTACTGCCCGGTAAACACCGTCGCATGCACCTTTCGAGCAACTGCACGTCGTGAAAGAGATCCCAGTGCACGTTCGAGAGTTGCTGTTGCTGTTGCTCCTGCGCCATAAACGCTTCCGGCGTGGTCAAATTTGCCACCAGCGGTAACACTGCTCCAGTTTCCACGCTGTACCATCTACTTTTCACCGGCGCTAACAACCAATCGAGCACTTGGATCACTCGTTCTGGACCACTCGGTGTCGCCACTGCTAATAAAGCTTCGGCTAAAGTTCCTCTCTCCGCGCCGGTCAAGTTGCCCGTGGATCGGAGACTTTCGACTTGTTCTGCCAACGGTTCCAGGTGCGGGTTGAGCGCCTGTTTGTTATAAATATGAATGAAAGAAAGAGCGCGTCAGTAAATGTTTTTGATGTTGCTTTTGATTCTGTTGTTACGAACGAAAAAGAAGGAAAAGAAAAGTAGGAAACATGTAGCGCTTCCTCCGATGCAAAACTTCAATCTCTCTGTGAAAGATATTGCAAATACATGAAAGAGGAAAACGCTGATTTTAATCTCTCGCCTTTGCATAGCTCTGCCGCAGTTGTAATACGCCGCGACAAAGTTTTAAGAAGACGAATTAAATAAGGAAGAAGAGGAAATGTGACCAGCACACAAAAAGTTTTTTCGTACCTCTGGCACTGTCGCGCAAATGTTCAACATCGCCGAACAAATCTTCTGTCTCGCCAATTGCGTCCTTTTCACTCGAGCTTTACCTCGAACCGGTGGCGCGGAAACGTCCTCCGCCGCAACAGTGCCGAGCCAATCGAACAAGTTCTTCACCAACAGAGGCGCCAAATTTGGTCGCACCAAACCGATGCGTCCAAAACACTCTAAAATTTTCGCGTATTGCGCTAAACTTTGCGGGCCTAATCTGATTCCACCACTTTGGGAAGATTGATCGGTCATCGCGAGCGCTTTCGTGACTAAGTTTTCTATTTCTATCACCACGCTCGATGCTTGCGGTTCTTCGATGGGCAAAACGAGCATGATGCACTCCGTGAACGCTTGGACACCTTCTAAAATACACGCTTTGCCTTCGTCTCCTGAATCTTCCCCTCCATCTGCCGACGTTGATACGCTCTTCAACCATTCGAGAGCCCCATCGACGGTTTCTAACAACTTCCTCGACGCACTTTGTGGGTCCAGATTCGCGCAGAGTTTGATAACTTCCATCACTTTCGCGCGATTGATAATCCATTGCGTTTTCAATTCCTCGAACGTTTCGAACGTGTCTTCCCATTGTTCTCTTTCGTTGGCGATGTGCGTGCCAGCCGGATCCATGCCCCCGGCTAAACCACCACCAGCGCGAAGCCACGCGACGCAATAGTCCAGCAAAGCTGGAACGGCACCAGGCGGGAGGACTTTTAAGGATGCTGAAGTTGATGGCGATGACGAATACGGCGGCGCCATAGAGGAAGTCGTCGTCGCGTGTCCTTTTTTTGGCACTGTTGCTCCGTTCGCGCGCAATAACGCCGTCCACGCTCCTAACACCGTCTCCAACGACCTCAAGTTGGGGATCCTGACTAACATAGCTAACCGTTCGAGCAACGCGACGACCAACTCTAGCTGTTGTTGGTGTTGATGTTGTTGATGCTGCTCTCCGCGACTTAGCGTGTGTAAAACCTGCACTGACGCCGCTTGACATGCCAATTCGGCGCACTGCTCGTACGCATCCGCGTTGTCCAAAGCGATGTATTCTTGAGCTAAAACGACATCTAAATGTGTCGCCACTGCGCGAACGCACGAAGATATGGCCATAAAAACAACCGCTCGATCGTCTTGAGGAACATCCTCCGGTAACGGTTTACGAGCGAGAACGTGCTTAATGGCTGATGCCGCCGGCGCTCGGCACGCGGATTCGTTGATGTTGCTCTGTTTCGGGTAAAACGAAAAAGAAGAAGAGGAGTAATTTTTTCGCCTCGTCAGTATTTTAGGCCGCGCACAGATAGATACACACACATGCACAGAGCAAAAAGAGAGATGAGCAGAAAGAAGAGCGGTGAATGCGATGCCTCAGACATATAATATGTTTTTGTAAAGTTTATCCTCACGGTGGATGTTCAGATGGTTGATCCAAAAATTGTGCATCATCATCGGCAAAAGCGCGAGAAGCGAAAAGCGAGAAATCAAAAGAGAAATCAAAAGGCGCACCAACAAAGCCACGCAGCATATATCCACAAGTCCACTCCGGACCAGCGGCACTAACGGCGCCCACTCCGCGTACACGCTGATAGCCTCTAAAACAGCCAAGGCGCAATTTTCGGACGCTTTCTGCATCTCCGGCGCAGCGACATTATTGTTACTAAAATGCCTCTCCCACGCCTCTCGCATCGCGCCCGTCACCTCTCCAATCGTTTGCGTCATTCCACCCAACAAATCTCTCACCTTATCCGCAAACACCTCGTCCGAGTGCAACGCCACGTCTTCTGCCACGTATCTCGCGATAATCGCCCCTAACTCGCACTCGTACGCATCCGCCGATCGCAACATCCTCGCGATGGTTTCGCTAAACGCGATCCACGCCGTCGAACCTTCTCGTTTAATAAACTCCGCCGTAATCTGCGCGACTTTCGACTTCAACGGGTACGGCACTTTTGCGCCATCTCGCGACGTCAAACGTAACTCGTTTGAAATTATATTCGTGAACTCGTTCTTCATAAAAAGCTCCTCCTCTTCGCTTTTGCTCGTTTTTGTTTTCGAGAGTAAAAGTCGTTGTACAATCGAGTACCCGAAGTGCCTCTTCTCGACGTTGTTCTCCTCGTCTCCTCCTCTCTCGATTAACTTCTTCGCGATATGCACGACCGAACGCACACCGATCGTTCTCCTCTCGACGGGACCGGTGAATTCCTCCAGCACTTGCGATAACGAGTGCATTCGCGCGACGACTTCTTGGTCGTCCTCTCTCGTGTTATTATCATTGGTCGTTCGATGATGCGAAAAATGGGAAACCAATCGCGCGTACGCGACTTCCGCCGCGTGGTTGTTCTTCTCCTCCTCTTCTCCCGCCATTTTTTCTCTATTTCATCATCTCTCGTCGTTCAAATTTCGATGATTCTCCTCCTTTTCGCAACGTTCATCGTCGCCGTATTCGTTCTTCTCGGAGCCTCAATACTCGAAGAGCTTTCTTTGTTACGTTTTCTTCTGAAGGATGTTCAGGCGAAAAACCTTAGAAGCACTCAAACGAGTAAGAACGAAGCACTCACGAGTAAGAAAGAAGCACTTACACCCTAAATGCGAGTTAGACTTATGTACTTACACCCTAAACTCTTAGTACGTCAGTCGTACTCCAAATTTTTTTGTCGTCCTTCCCGTCTGAAGAGACGTCAGAGTTGAACACTTTTTTACGCGCGCGGAAGAAGCACACACACAACAGAAAAGAAGAGAGAGAGACTTTTCAGAGAAAGACTTAAAAGAGAGAAGCGTTGTCTTTAAAAGCGAGCAGTATTGGTGTTGCGCTTTAGCATCCTCGCTGTTCTCCTTTTTAAGTACATATCTCACGCAACAACACTTAACAGAGAGAAGTGTTTCGTTTTTCCATTTTATCCAAAATACGATGACGATGAGAATGCATTCGTTCACGTCGCCGACCACCTTTATTACCGGACGATCTCGAAATTGTCCACGAAAATCTGTTTGTGTCGTCGTTGCAAAAGCCTCTTTGAGCGATGAGAATTCTTTCAAGAGGAGGGACTCGATAAAAACGAACGCGAAGAAGAAAGGAGGACCTGCACAAGAGCAAAAATTCGATTGGGAGAACGACTTTGGAGATGAGTTCGTCCCGGCTGGGAAGGCGAAGAAGAATAAAAAGAAGCAAACATCGCCGGCGAAAGCGATGGCGCCACCGTCACCGGTATCGTCGACGCCTCCGTCGACGCCTCCTCCTCCTCCGTCGCCGACGCGACGAGAACGAGAAGGAGAAGAACGAGAAGAAGTCAAAGAGACTCCCGCAGTCGCCGAAGCGGATGCAGGAGCAGCACAAGCAACGACAGGACAAGCAGACGAGGAGGAAGAAGAAGAAGAAGAAGATGAGTTCGCGAAGAAAAAGCGTTTGGCGCAGGAGAAGAAAGCGGCGCTTCTCGAGGCGAAAAAGAGAGAGTACGAGTTGGCGCAGAAAGAGGCGAAGGAGATGGCGGAGCAAGCGACGATGGCGCAGGCGAAGAGAGAGGAAGAGGAGAGAGCGAGCGCGGCGGCGGCGGAGGCGGAACAGACGGAACAGGCGGAAAAAGAGCGAGAAGAGGAAGAAATAAGAGCGGCCAAGGAAAAGGACGCGGCTGAAAAGGCGAAAGTGTTGGCGGATGCCGCGAAAGCGAAGGAAGCTGCCGCTGCGGCGGCGACGGCGGCCGCTGCTGCTCCAGCTGCGCAAACAACAACGAATGAAACGGAAGAAAAACCAACCACACAGAAGAAAAACAAAGAAGACTACATGATCCCGGAACATCTCAAAGATATCTTCTCAAACGATAAAAAGAGGTCGTTGAAAAGAACAGCCGGCGCGGTTACCACCGGCGTAAGAGTTGAAAACATTAAAAAGACGTTTACGCAACAAGAGGTGTTAACGGATGTCACTTGGGATTGTAAAAAAGGCGAACGCGTTGGTCTGGTCGGATGGAACGGCGCCGGGAAAACGACGCAGCTGAAGATCATCATGGGCGAAATCGAACAAGACGAAGGCGAGGTGTTGTTGGCGAACAACGTGAAAATCGGTTACCTCACGCAAGAGTTTGAAGTCAAAGGTACGAACACGGTAAGGGAGGAATTTTTAGCCTCGTTCGGGGACGAATCCGAAGTTTTAAAAAATCTCGAACGCGTACAAAAAGCGTTAGAGGACAACCCGAGCGCGGAATTGACGCAACTGTTGGTGGATAAACTGAACGAATTACAACGTCAAGCCGATCGAATGGATTTGTTCAACATGGAACGATTGATTGATAAAATTATGCCCGAATTAGGCTTCGTTCCGGAAGATAACGATCGATTAGTCTCTTCCTTTTCCGGAGGATGGCAAATGCGCATCTCCGTCGGAAAGATTTTGTTACAAGAACCGGGTTTGTTATTACTCGATGAACCGACCAATCACATCGATTTGAATACCATCCAATGGTTAGAATCGTATTTGAAAAACGTGGACGTTCCTTTGGTGTGCGTCTCGCACGATCGCGAATTTCTCGATCAAATCTGTAACAAAATTGTTGAAGTCGAACGCGGCGTCGCGACCACGTATAAAGGCAACTACTCCGACTATCGAAGAGAAAAAGAAACGAAAGCGATGCAAACGTACGTGGCGTGGGAGAAATGGAACAAAGAAGTCTCGAGACAACGAGAGTTGATCCAAAGATTAGCCGGAGGAGGTCAATCTGGACGAGCGACGGCGGCGCAAAAAGCGTTGGATAAGCTCATGGAAGATCCCATCATGAAACCATGGGAGGAAAAGTCGAGACGCTTTAGATTTCCAGATGCCCCAAGATCCTCTCAAATTGTCGCGCAAGTTCGCGGTTTATCTCACGGCTACGACGAGAAAACGTTGTTCCAAAATGTCAACTTACAAATCGACCGATCCGAACGCGTCGCCATGATCGGCGACAACGGCTGCGGCAAATCCACGATGATGCGTTTAATCCAAGGCAAAGAGGCTCCCAAAGCTGGCGAAGCGCGTTTAGGCGATAAGGAGTTGTGTAAAGTGAACTACTTTTACCAAAATCAAGCGGAAGATTTAGACGGGGACGTCGGCGTTCTCGAAACATTAGTCCGAGCGGCGCCGGATGAACCTCTGAACCAACTGAAAGCGTTGCTCGGGCGCATGGCGTTCAACACGAGTTACCACGACCGACCGGTAAACTTCTTATCCGGAGGTGAAAAAGCTCGATTAGCCTTAGCAAAATTCATGGTCACGCCAGCGAACGTCTTATTTTTGGACGAACCTACCAATCACTTGGATATTCCGTCAAAACAAATGCTCGAGGAGGCGTTGCAATCGTTCGAAGGGACCGTCCTCGCCATTTCGCACGATCGCTTTTTCTTGAGACAAATAGCCACTCGAGTCTTGGCGTTCGACGAAGGTAAAATCACCGACTACGAAGGCGATTACGCGTATTATTTGAGCAAAAACGATAAAGCTGGGTCGAGAGACCAAATCTTGACCGCCAAGAAGAAAGAAATTGAAAAGACGCAAATCGTCTCGAAGAGTAAAATGAGCAAAGCCGAAAAGGCGAAATTGAAAAAGGAGAAAGCGAAAGCGTTTGGCGGTGGCAGTGGACAAGCGAAGGTGAATAAAAACGCCGGGAGATGGAACTAATATCAATTATTGTATTTAAAAGAAAACCATTTACAGTTACACACACTTACTTTCTACTTGCTGCACCGCACGCCGCGCTTCTTTTTCCTATTTTCTACAAATATTTTTGTGTACTACGCTTATTAGTTTCCCGATGGTAAACTAAACGGCATCTTCCTCTTTCCATTGCCGCAAAACCCGCAAAAGGGCGTTTCGCAGGTTTTCATCACTTTGGACGAATAAAATTGTTGTTGTTGTTGTTGTTGCTTTGTTCCTTCTTCTTGTGCATCGATGGTGTCTTCATTCATCGCGGTGGTATCTGGATTCGCGTGTGAGGCGCCGCTGATGGCCACGTCCATCGAATGCGCGTTTGCAATCTTCTTACTTGGAATGTACAATTCCGGGACGGTGACTCCGTCACCTTCCTCGGTTGCATAATAGCCATATTCTCCTTTTATAGCGATGATTTCTTTCACTTCAGACTTTTCTTTCTCTTCCACCGGGTAATTCTTGCCGTGAATGCTCACACTCAACTGCTTGCTTCTCGCGTCGCCATCGGATGCGTTCGTAGAAGAATCACTAAACGTCTCTCGACAAAATCGAGCGATGTCGGCTTTTGTAATCGTACTTACGTGTCCAGCAACGTCTCTCGCTCGGTGAAACTGATACTTTCGATTCTTTAAGTGCGCGAAATACCTTCCAGATTGTTCTCGCAAATTCGCATCTTCCGCTAATAACTCTTCCATTAACGACACGCGTTGTTTGTTAAACTCCTCGTCGGTTAGATTTTCAATCACGGATGGAAACGCGTCTAAAAAGCATTTGATTCGTTCCGAAACAAATTTCGGCGCGTGGAATGCGCTTTCTACGAGAACGTTAAAGCCTAATATTTCATTCGAAGATTCGAAATACGCGGAAACGACGTATCCTAAACTCTCTTTCGTTCGCAATTGGTCGAATATCTTCTCCGACATGAATTGTTCGCAGAGTAAAGCGATGGCTCTGGACGCGCTATTTGATGGACCGATTTGGTAGTAATGCGTAATCGCAGAGTTCACTTCGTCTTTGTTCACGGCGTTGACATGGATAGAATGGTTCGTTCCTGGTGGGAGGTTTACGACTCGAGAAAAGACCAAAGCATTGTTGTTGTTGTTGTTACCGCGAGTAACTTCTTCGCCACTGGTGTTTTCAGACGCGCCCGCAGTAGTGGCGGCGGCATTGACGAGTAATTGTTTCAAACTGTCGCCAAGCTTCGTCGCCATAGATTCCGTGATGTTTCCAACTAACAAACCTTCTGTGAATACGTTCTGAAAGAACTTTTTGCCGTATCGAATCACGTCCTCGGAGGTGACTTCTTTCAAAACTGCAACTTTCTCCTGTAAACTGTGCTCTTTCTCGTGCTTCATCAATCTCGAAAGAATCGCGCAGTGCGACCTGACTTTCAGAACCATGTTTTGCATGTCTTGCAGTGCCGTCTCTTTGACTTTTTGAAACCGGTCTTCTTCTTGTATGAACGATTGATCGGCGGATGCAGCTCTTCGAAAATACGCCAACGCGAGTTCCGAGATTGTGTCCGACCACCCGTCGAATCTAAACGACACGCCGGTGGATTGTGCCAGAACGTGTACGGAACACTCGTTCGCGGCGACGTGCGCAGGGTAGTATATATCTTTGTTCACGGAATCCTGGAGCATTAGCGCGAACATTTTCAAGCACATGGTATCGTGAACGCTTTCTTCGACGAGTAAATTGGCGTTGAAATACATGCTCGCTTTCGGTTGCGTCTTGAACTCGCGACATCCGAGTTTAGCCCAAAGACGGAGCACGCCGCACTCGTTGTAGATAATTTTCGGAGTGACTTCTAACGTCACGTGATTGGTGGTGGTGGTGGTGGTGGTTGTGTTATTAATACTATCGTTTCCTTTTACTGGAAAAAGCTTCTCGATCTCGTTATGCATACGCAAATCTTTCGGAATGAACCTGTTTTTACTCGGAAATCCAAGTTCCTTCTCAACCTTTTGCATATCTTGAGCGTCCGACGTCGAAGCGGTATATTTAAAAGACTCGACCTCGTACGGAAACTTTACCCACGGTTCAATTGTAGCCGCGTCGTTTCCTTTATACTCCGAACTCGCTAAAATGACTAAAACGTTTTCCGGCGTGAGCATCGACAACACCTCGCGAATCTCGTTTTCATCGTACCTTTGCCAGTACGAGTCGCCGTACAAAACGTTCTCTGGGCTAAACCGTCTCACGTCTGACACTAATCTTTCCACGAATTCGCACGCGTGTTCGGATTCCGAATACTCGAATTCAATTTGCGAAATTTGTTGCATTTCGTCGTAAAATCGAGCGCCGTTGGAGGATAAAAGACTTTCGATTTGGCGTAAATACGTAAAGAGGATGAAAAGAATATCCTCAGTTCGCGTCGCGCCTCGTTCGGTTAATTTAATCGATACCGACAACAACGCCGAAATGCTCGTATCATCTAAACCGCCTCGACTCACTCCGGCGCACAACTCCGAACACAAGCCTCGTTTACGCAACGCCTCGAAACACGATCCTTCGCCTTCGTGTCCTAATAACGTTTCAATAAAATTCACCGATTTGGAGAGATAATTCCGGTTAATCTTCGATGACAGTTGAAAGACTAACGTCAACTGCGTACCGGTTTTCACTTGAGACGTTTTGACGAACGAGGGAACGAGATGCGCGAACGGCTGACCGTATGTGTCGCTCAAATTGACCTCATCGATTCGCTCGAATTGGGAGACGTACTCGTCGACTATTTTATTATTGGTATCATCATCGTTTCCATCATCAATTTCCTCCTTCTCCTCTTCTTCTTGCACGCATAAACTCCCGAACGCTTTCGCACTCAAAACCATCTCCTCCAACTCCTCCAACTCTTCCGCCCCGCACACGACCACGCTCATCCTCCTGGCGTGGTAATGTTCCTTAAAATGTCTCTTCAGCGCTTTCCTCGCGCCATTCTTCTCCTTATACGCCTCTGATTCCGTCAACGACTGCCTGTTCCCCCACCCAAACTTCCTGTACGGATGCCCTTCGATCGCTAAATCCGCTAACAAAAGCTCCATTCTCACCCCATCGCTATTCACCACCCTCTCAAACTCGCTCTCAATCGCCGTCACTTCGCGTTCGAGCGCTCGCTCCAAAATCAACGGTTCCGTAAAAAACTTGCTAAAGATTTCCACGCCTTCTTTTAAACGTTTCGGGTGCACGTCGAAGTGAAAAACCGTCTTTTCCGTGTCCGTGTACGCGTTTTGTGACCCCCAATTTCGACTCAACCATTCGTCGAAGAAATTTTCCGACCTGTTCGTCCTCGTTCCCATGAACACCATGTGTTCTAAAAAATGCGACAATCCGTGGAAGTTCTCCGGGTCGGAGAGGTACCCGACGGAAACTTCCACCGCGCAGGCGGCTGTTTTCAACCCTTCTTTTGCCCCTTCTTCTCGCTCGTCCTCTGAATCGTCTTTTGAGGACGACACGTCCGATCCAGATTCGTCCTCCTCCTCGTCTGATTCCGATTCTGTTTCCTCGTTTTTTTTCCCATCAAAAGCGAAGTCATCGTCGTCGTCGCCGCCAGTAGTATTCGTCCCTAATAAACTCCTATCGCTGATTAAAAGAATCTCCAAACCGATTTTCCCGTCGTTGTTGTTGTTGTTTACTAAAGTCAAACGTTTGAACTTCCGGTTCGTTTCGACGTAGGTTTTCGGTTTCCGTATCGAGTCGTTCTCCACCACATCCATCTTCGTCGCGGAGGCCATTTTTTTTTGATGCAAAACGAGTCTTTTTTGACAAGACGGTCCAAGTCCAAGACGCGGAAAAGGAGAAAGAAGAGGACGAAAAGTACGCGAAGAAGGTCGAGATATTATACGCCTTTACGCGCGGTGGTAAGTCTCTCTTTCTCATTCATTCGTATTAAAAAAGTGTGTGTGTTTGTGTGATAGTTCTTTTCAGCGCCGCTCTTGGTCTACTGCTGTTCTTCCTCGTCTTCGACGAACCAAGCGTATTCTTCGTCCGTTGGTTCTGGGCACCCTTTTTCGAGCAAGTAGTTTTCGCACTCGGGGTGCTCGTCGTAACGAGTGTAAGCGACGTATCCCCAGTCGTTAAGAGGTACTTTCGCCTCTTCGACTAAGTATTTGAGGCAATCGAGTTGGCCAAACTTTGCAGCGCTGGTCACGCAGTTACTCTTTCCCTCATCCGATATCTTTCTTTCTTGAACGAAATATTTCAAGATGTCTGTGTGACCCAATCCTGCTGCTTGCATTGCCACTTCTTTGTCCGTCTCTCGCGAAGGTTTCACTTTGTCGAAAAGAAATCGAACACAGTCGAGGTGTCCTTTAATAGCAGCTCGTTCACACGACTTTTCTTTATCACACGGGCAACCATTCGAGAAGCAGTACTTCAGCATCTCGAGATTACCTACATCTGCTGCCGCAGTAATCGTCCACTCATCCCACTCGCACTGTTTCACTTCTCTAGCCCACTTGAGAAACTCGAGTTTGTTCGAGGAAGCAACTTGCTCGCAAAACCAGGCTTGATCTCTCACCGTTCCATCTTCAAATTTCTCTCCCCAGG
>Ga0182095_1527198_pt1 | contig 16854 bp, 11 predicted proteins | sample 041ome_19_FD_127784 | JGI IMG/M metagenome (GOLD analysis project Ga0182095, IMG submission 127784) | Metatranscriptome of coastal salt marsh microbial communities from the Groves Creek Marsh, Georgia, USA - 041412BS metaT (Metagenome... | ecosystem: Environmental > Aquatic > Marine > Intertidal...
AAAAAGAAACCCCGAGAGACGCGATGATGAAAGCACCACTCTCTCTCTCTCTCTTCTTACCTTACTTCTTTAGTTGTTTTTATTAATAACACGCCGCAGTTCAAAGATGATTTTACTTTTGTGTTGTTGTTGTTGCGTGTAAAGTTTTTCTTTCTGACGAGCAGACGACGAGAGCTCGCAAAAAAGAAAAAAACACTAAACACTCTCGAGTGAGAAGCGAAAGACCCAGTGTTTCACGCATTGAAAGTAGAAATTCCCGCACAACGACACAAAACAGAAAACACACACAACATGGGGGTGAGTATATTATATATATCTAATTCTCTCTTATTCGCACACAAACGATATCCTTTCAGACGAATTCGAAGGTTTCGATGCGATGGTACCTTCGCGCGATGACTTTGTTGCGCGTTTCCATTTGTGGATTTTTTCTTTAGGGCGAGACGACCGGGAAAACACATTTTCTACGACGCGTCTTCGTTCTCGCGAGCATCGATGCGAAGTTTCTCGCGACACGAACTGACCATAATTTCTCTCTTTAAACTCTCTTCTTTCGCGATTTAATACGCAGGCTTACAAATACGTGGAAGAACTCTGGAAGAAGAAACAATCCGACGTGTTGCGATTTTTGCAACGCATTCGCGTTTGGGAATACCGTCAGCTTCCGTCCATCTGCCGCGTGACTCGACCGACGAGACCGGACAAGGCGAGAAGATTGGGGTACAAGGCTAAGCAAGGCTTCGTGATTTACAGAGCGCGCGTGAGAAGAGGTGGCCGTAAGCGTCCGGTGCGCAAGGGTATCGTCAATGGGAAGCCGGTGCACTGCGGCATCACAAAGTTGAAGTTTGCGAGAAACTTGAAGTCTGTCGCGGAGGAGAGAGCGGCGAGAAGATGCGGCGCGTTGAGAGTCTTAAACTCGTATTGGTTGAACCAAGATTCCGTGTACAAGTACTATGAAGTCATCATGGTTGACCCGATGCACAAGGCTATTAGATCTGATCCGAGAATCAACTGGATCTGCGCGCCGACGCACAAGGGCAGAGCGATGAGAGGCTTGACTTCGGCGGGGAGAAAGCACAGAGGTTTACACGGCAAGGGCCACAACTACACGAAAAACAGATCGTCCAAGCACGCCCAGTGGAAGAACAACAACAGACTTTCGCTCAAGAGATATCGTTAAACGACGACGATGTGTCAAAATCGAGGCTTTCGAGAATAGCTGTTTTGGGGTACCTTTCGTTATTAATAATAGACAAACCTATAACTTTAGAACTAATCGTCGTCTCTACTTCCTATTCTTTGCTATTATCGCCTGCAACGCGCGAAGTCTCGCCACGGCGATGAACCTAGGGTCGACCGAAACGCCATTCACGTTCAAATCTTGGAACTTTCCGTATATGAAATCGGCGCCGCGGTGACCGCACATCTGACCGCACGCGACGACGTCGATGTTCGGATTTACTTCTCTCGCCTCGTTAATAGCTGATTGTACGAGCCGCCCGACACCTTTATCGTCCCATGCGATGAAGGGATTAAACTTCCATATGATTGCGTTTTCCTCCTCTTCCTGCTCCTCTCTGGCGATATCTTTCACGTCGTTCTCTTCGTCGTCGTCGTCGTCGTCTTCATCGAAATCGAATTCGTCGCCATTAATGTCCATATCTTCGCCACCGTACAAGTAGCGCGGAAAGAATTTGTGACTATCTTCTACGCTGACGCCGTATGTTGTTTCTGTGAGCTCGTCTAACCCGACGATTAAAAATTCTGCTCCCATTTTTGCTAAATCGCCCGCAATCAAACACGACCTCGGCGTCTCGAGCATGGCGCCTACGCGGTAGGCGATTTTTGAGTTGGTTTTCTCCTCCAAGAATGAAAATTCTTCCGCAACGTTCCGGATTAAATTCAACTGGTGTTCAAATTCCTCCGCCGAGGCGACGTTCGGTATGCATATGTCCACAACCGGTGGTTCTGCTGCAAACGTGAAGAATTCTTTCACTCCGTACGCGGCGCCGAGGAGAGCGCGCACTTGCGCTTTCGTGATTTCCGGATAGAGAGCTCCAACCCGACAGCCTCGAAATCCAAAATCAGGATTTACTTCGTCCAGCAAGTTTTGCTCTATGATTTCTACGACGTCTCGTTCGTCCTTACCGGAATCAACCGCTAATAATGGCACTAAATCGTTCAAATTTTCCGAATCCGGCAGAAACGCGTGCAGCGGTTCGTCCAGTAAACGCACTATCACCCTCGAATTTTCTTCGTTCTTCTGATCAGGTTGGAACGAGGCCTTGAACATGTCCTCAAAATCGTACCGCAAATGCGGTGAGAGCATATCCAACGCTTCGTATCTCTCATCTTTCGTCTCTGCGCACAAAAGCATGTGTAAAGCCTGCCTCGCATCGCCGCCTCGATATTTCTTGAGGACGTTCTCAACTTTCACCAAACCGACGCCGATAAAGTTCGACGCGTCGCCTCCGCCAACGCTCGTTCCGTCGCGATTATTATTTTCATCAACGTACTCGTCGATGGCATCCGCAGAATCGCACTCGGCAAATATCCGAATCGCGTTTAAGAATTTGGATTTTTGCGCGAGCCATTCGAAGAACAGCTTGTTTCGTTCCGACTTGACCGGCGGCACGAGTTCGACGGCGCCGCGATAGACGACGCCGTTTTGACCGTCGATGGTGACGTAATCTCCGGTGTGCAAAATCGTCGTGCTTTCTTTTTTGTTGTTGTTATTGTTGTTGTTGCTATTGCTGCTACTAAAAGTCGTCGTCGTGAACTTTGCAAACTTGCGAGACTTTTTATCAATTTTTATCGAATATCCTCCTCCCTCGCCATCGTCGTTACCATCATCGCTATATATATCATCGTTCGCACCGGACACGCACGCCAACCCAAACTCTTTCTTCGATAATTCCGCGCCAAACCGATCGTCCTTCAAGAATATAACCCCGGCCACGTCTTGCAACACGTCCACGACGTCTTCCTCGTCCTCGGCGAATCGTTTCTCCTCGTCCGTTTTGAGTAAACTGGAATCCACGCACTCGCAACACAAAATGACTTTCGCGGCTTGCGAACCACCAAGACCTTTGCATCTCTCGAGCATTTCGCGCGCGTCTTGAACGGTGAAGCAAATCTGCCCGGTTTCGCACTTGGCGTTTTTTACGTGTTGTTGTTGTTGTTGTCGTCCTCCTAAAAGCTCCTCTTTCTTCCACTCGTCCGCGGCGATGACATCCGACCACCTCTTCTCCGCGTTCTTCACTCTCAACAAACTCGCCGTCACCACGTCTTCCTCTTTCACCAATAACAATCCTTCCTCGACTGATTTTACCAGTTTCTTCTCCACTAAATACACCGCGATATCGATCGCGTTTATTCCTTTTGTCTTGTTGTTGTTTTTACTCCTCGTCTCAGAGTACGACTCGAGGAGTTCTCGGAAACGTTCTTTTGTCATCATCGTTTTGTTGCCATTTTCGTGTCTCTTCTCCTCCTCGCTCTCATTCTCCTCTAAAATCCGCGCGATTTGTTCGTCCTCTTCTTTCGCGTTCACGTCGTCGTCGTTGAGAAGAAGAACAGAATCATCATCATCATCATCATCGAAAATACCGTTATTGGCATCAGCAGCGGCGAACACAAATACTAAAGTGTTGTTGTCATTCATTCTTTTTCTTCCTCCTCCTCGTCGAAACATTCGTCGTCTGCTGCTGCTGCTGGAACTGCTTCTGCTCTTCTCATTCGTACTACTACTACGAGTAGTAATAGTCCTCCTCATCGTCCTCGTCGAGGTGGTCCTCATCATCATCCTCTCTGTAATCAATCGTTTTCAAAGTGATTTTGCAAAACGAATAATCTCTCTTCTGCTTTTTTTTTGTCCTCTTTTTTGGTTTTTTTTGTTTTTGAAACAACGAATAAAATTCTCTTCAACCTTTTTCACAACAATTAAGTTTTTCACAAAAAACACACAAACTCCACAGAGACTCTGCTCTCTGCTTAATCAAGAATGGGCGGCTTTTCTTTTCGAGGAGGCGCGCGACAACTCCCCACACAAAAAACATTAAAAATGGACGCGATGCGAAGCGTGTTTGACCTCGCGCATTCGAACGTAAAATCTTTCGTGCAAAGCGAAGACGTGCACGTTTTCGTGCTCATCATGTTTGCGTTTTTAGGTGCCATCACGTATCTTTCGTATTGGGTTCCTAAACTCATCGTCTCGTTCATGCCGACGCAAAACTTGAAGAAGAAATACAAAGGCGCGAAGTGGGCTTTAGTCACCGGCGCGTCCTCTGGTATCGGTAAATCCTTGGCGAAAGAATTAGCCGAACAAGGGTTGAACGTTGTATTAGTCTCTCTGAAAGAAACGATTTTGGACGAGACGTTCGAGGAGCTTAAAAAACAACATCCCGAGCGAGAGTTTAGAAAAATCGGGGTGAATTTAGGCCTCCGAGATGGGACGTATTTGCGAGAAATCGAAGAGAAAACGAAAGATATCGACGTGCAGGTGGTGTTTAACAACGCCGGGTTCATGTTGACTGGGTTTTTTGATAAAACGAAATTGGATTTGTTGATGACGAACCACGAGTGCAACTGTACGAGCGCGATGCAAATCACGCACGTGTTCGTGAAGAGAATGTTGGAGAAGAAGTTGAAAGGGTGCATCGTGTTTACCTCGTCCGCGGCGGCGTGTCAACCGACGCCGTTTTCAGCTTTGTATGGGGCCACGAAATCGTACATTTCCGCGTTTGCTGCCAACGTGGCGTGCGAGGTGAAATCGAGAGGCATCGACGTCTGCGCCGTGCACCCAAGTCCGGTGGCGAGCAACTTTTACGATAAAGCGCACAAGTTGGACGCGTTGGCGTTTTTCCAAAAGTTCGCCGTGACTCCGGACCAGTTGCCGAAAGAAATGTTGCGACCGATTGGAAGGATCGTGTGGTACGACATAGGGTTCGTGGCCATTGCGTTTAGAAATTTGCTGAAGATGTTCGATTACGGGTTCTTCGCGACGTTGATTAGTTGGACGGCGCACACCATGGGCGATTACAAAAAGAACGTTTAAATTTTTTTTATCAATAATAATACAGTAGTACGATGATCATATTTACTACTGGTATCTCGTTATTATTTCAACACTGTGAAAGAGGCTATGGTATCTCTCAGTTTCGGCTGCGCCGTTCGCCACTGTCTGCCGCTCGCTTTCACGGAACATAAATACACTCGTTTTTTCCACACCGTCGCGGAAATCAACCAGTGCGCTTCGTTCGAAATCTCGTAGTTATAATGCGTCAATCCATTCCTGGTATCTTTCTCCATCGATTTAATCTGTTCTTCGTTCACTGGTTGTCCCAACACTTCCGGTGCAAAACCTAAAATGAAGTTTGTAATCGGCACCAGCTCTTCAATCGTCGGGTTCTCGCCGTCCTCGACGTTGGCGAAACGAAGCACCGGCGCCAAGACAATCTTCACGTCGCCTTCGCTTTCGCTTTTAAATCTCGTATCAATTTCCGTTCCTCCCGGATCCGCAATGCTCACCGCAACTTCTTCCCACCCTTCCCGAAGTTTTACCGAATACGGCGTGATTTCTGTCCACCCGATGCCGTGCCCGCCAGACTTCGCCTCGGGTCTGGTATATGTCATCGATCCGTCTTCCTCTATTTTCCCGAAACCTGGCACTCTCCCGGCGATAGATCCCATCACCGCCTGCGCTGGTGGTGGTGATACTAAAAGTCCTCCTTGAAAAGAGAGCAAAACCCCGAGCGCTGTCGCGTTCAAAAGCTGTTCTCTTCGTGTTCGTTTTGTCGTCATCATCGTGATATCTAATTTTTCTTCTTCTCTTCTCGTCGTCTTGCTGGAGGAGGAGGAGACAGAGGAGGAGGATAATCGTCGGTAGTGGTTCTTACGGTTGTTCTTGATGTTCGTCGCTCTGATGAAAGAACAACAACGCGCGCATGGTGGTGATTTTTGCGCGTACATGATGATGAAATGATGACGACCGATGCGGTATCTTTATTTTTTTTGTGTGCGTGTGTGTCATAGCCTTGAACTGTTGAAGCGTTTTATCTTCTTAAAATTAAAAAATATTGCAATCACATGCGATATAAAGTCAAAAAAATAATATGCTGAAGAGAACGGGCGAGTTCGCGCGGCGCGTGTTCTTCGGCGACGACCAACGCGAGGAAGAAGAAGAGTACGATGATGAAGAAGAAGAAGAAGAAGTGAGCGAGAACGGATTTTGCGCGGAACGACGAGGACGATTTTCAACAACAACTCAGGAATTCGCGGAAATTCAAGAAGAAGAAAAAAAAAATACGGGGAAGGAGAGTAGAAGAAGAAGAAGACAAAGCACGTGGTATGCGAACAAGAAGAAAACGTCGATACGAGCGACGATATCTAAGATTGTGGTGTCGCTTTCGATTTTGCTCACTCTGTGCGCGATGTTAGCGCAAACCTTGGTGTATGTAGAACGAGAGGAAGAGGCAAAGAGGAGAGAGGAAGCTAAGGAGGATTACGAGAGAGCAAAAGAGGCAATGGAGAAGCTCTTTTCTTCATCGTCGTCGTTGCCGTGCGAAGATGGTGGAAATGAATTGATGTTGCCTTCAATAGAGACCGTAGAATCGTGCAGAATAATCGAGGAGAATAGTAGCACCAGCATCACTTCGTCGTTATTGTTCAATCAATCGTGTTTAAATGTAAACGCTCCGGAAGCGAGCGGAGTGATTGAAGAGTTGCCGTTGAACGCGTGTTCAATAGCTACGACGACAAATACTCAGCAGTATTACTTCCCCATAGCGGAGATATACATACACTATCGCGAAGACTTGGAGGAGAAGAAAAAACTGATGGAGCTTCAACATTGGAACTTCAAAGGCGCGTTCTTTTTTGTCGTGACGGTGTTTACAACAATCGGCTATGGGAACGTCGCGCCAAGCACAAAAGAAGGGCGATTGGTCGTGCTAATTACGACCATACCAGTTCTCGCCGTATCGTTGATTACAATAGTCACCATAGCTGAACCAATCATAGACAGCATGAACTTATTACACAAGTATTTGTTAAAGAGGATGAAAAAGAAGTTGCCGATTGATATAACGATACCGCAAAAGTGTACTCTCGAGGAATATTTTAATGTCTTGCAGCACCATCTAATCGGAGAGGCGTTTTGGCCGATGACGGAGGTTTTCATTCGAACGAATCAAATTTACACATCAGACGAACTACACAAAGGAGAGGTGTTTGTAAGCAAACAACAGTTTGTCGAGACGTGTCAAGGACTGGGGCTGAGAATTAACGACCGCGCGAACGTATCGACCGAAGAAGAAGTATCCGCCGAAGAAGAGGAACGAGAACAAGAATCTGTTTTGAACTTGGAAGAAATTCGTTTATTGTTGGAAGTCATCAGAAGCAAAGCGAGTTTAACATCGACGGGTGTTCAGTTAATGCATTGCTTGCTATTTTCTGTCCTTTCAGTCGTTGTTGGTATGTTTTACTTCAAGGTTTTGCAGGACTGGGACTATCTCGAAGCCGCGTATTTTGCGGTGGTTTCGATAACATCCGTCGGGTTGGGAGACTACGTCCCCAACCATCAAGAAGGCTCGGTTGCTTTTTGGTACCCGTATGTATTCATCGGTTTTGGTTTCATCACTGTGTTCATTGGTACTTTAGCGACATTTGCTGAGAAAGGGCGAGAAAAGCGACTTTACGAAATTGAATTCCGCTACGTGCACGAGTGTTACAACACGAAGAGAAAGTCGTGGAACACGAATACCTATTGGGACGATACGTGACGCGTGGCATATTTCCTTTCTTTTAAAATACTCTTGCTTGTTTTAATACTACACGTTGCTACTACTAAAGCTACCGCTATCTTTCCTCCCTATATTTCCTCTCTATATTTCTTAACCATTTCCAACAATCGACGACGCGCCGATACCTTCCAAGTCGTTGTGAAGATGCTCCGAATACGCACCTAAATTTTCCATCGCCCACGTTTTGACCAAGTCTGCGGACATGTACACCTCGTGATTTACAATTTCCTCTCTCGTTACGCATTTCAGCGATCGACCGGAAAACCGTCCAGAGTTATACACTTGCACTTCTGGATGTAAGAAAGTGTTTTTGTATCCGTACACGCGGGAAATCCAAATCGCGTGCTCTTCGTTTGAAAGTTGCTCCGGGTATAAAGCGCCAAAGACGTCTCGGTGCGTCCTGTGCACGAACGCGTGCGTGATTTTCCTCGCGTCTCTCACGTCCTCGGGACTCGCCACGCCGAAATTCTTCGCCAAGTTGTTATTCAACAACGAGTTTATCTAAATATCCGCCCAATATTGTCCTTGCGAAGGGTAAAATTCCGAGTCGTCGTGCACCGTCATGAAATAATCGCACTTCTCGACGTCAATCGCTCGATCGAAAAGACCGTTCCATACGTACGTCGTCGAAAGGGACACGTGAAAGCGCACGACTTTTATAGTCACCGGGTAATCTCCAATCAAGACTTGCATTCGTTTTTGCAAACGCTTCATTTTCGGCGCAGAATCGTAGACGATATCGCCCTGCTCGAATCCAACCAGCAACGTGTACCTCGTTCGTTTGCCACTCTTATCGATCGTTCCTAGTATCGATGGCAGTAAGACGTTTACCAATGGTAACGCGTCGGAGTTGACTAATTTCGTGTTCAAAGTCGAACTCGGGACACCTAAAACGACGTGCACGGCTTTGAATGTATCCCTCGCCATGTCGTTACCGAACGACTGTTCTCTCACTTTCGTTTCGAAGACGATTTCCGGCGGCTCTCTCTTGTGACGAACTCTGCAGTGGTACTGTTCTTTGAGCATAATTTTTGCAACCTCGTCGCCTTCATCCGCGAGTTGTTTTAAACTTTCCACCGTGGATATTTTAGACGCTTTGGAATCGATACAGATGAACCCGTGTAAATCCGGTCTCGTGCCGAACCAATTGTGGAACTCGGGCACCTCGCCCGGGCTCAACGCGGATTTCTCTTCCCCGACTAAAGTATTCGCTCTCGGACACGCGCCGCCTAAAGAACACTGCACGTGCATTTTCAAAATCTCCTCCGTCGCGTTGTTGAAACGAAAATATCCCTGCACGTTTGGATTACACCCTCCTCTGGTTGTTTCTTCCTGAACGAAAAAACGCTTATCTCTGCTCAGCGCCTTCAAAACGTTGTCGATCCACCCTCTCGCGTGCGCGTTGTGATGCACGAACAACGCGTTTCCGTTCTTATTTACCGCGTGCCATATTAAACTTGGTAATATATCGATTTCCCCAACGTTCCGTTTTAAAACCGAGCTTCTCGTTCTCACTTTATCTTTTTCGCCGCCGTTGATGGGGAACCCGTTTTCGTCCACCTCTTCCTCGAAGTCTGGTTCGTCCTCGAAGGTTTGCGTCAACATCAACCGCTCAATCTCCGCCAAAGCGAAGGTCGGTAACGTTCCGCTCTCAAAAACGCCCTGTCGCGTTCTCGTTCGCACTTCTCGCTGCACTTTCCCCAACGCCCCAGATCCTAAATCCAACCTCTCGTCTAAAAGCGCGTATTGCAACGCGTCCACGCCTCTCTTCGCGTACACGTTTCTCCAATGTGCGACTTCGTCCTTCTCGCTCTCTAACAACGGCCCAACTTCGTACAACCAAACGACTACTTCCGGGTGCCAAAAGTGTAAACTCCCGACCAACTCTCTCACGCTCGGTAGCGTCTTCGAACACACCCCCGACACCAACACCGGATGCGTCACGAAATATTTATCCGGTTGTTTCCGAATCTCTTTCTTCGGCACGAACTCGCCGGAAATCGGGTCGATGTCGAACGAACGCACCGAAATGATTGCGCGTTGTTGTTGCGTTTGTTTCGCGGGATCGTAAATACCTTCTCGTCGTTCGTATATCGCTCGTTGCGCTCGCTTTTGAATGGATTCGTCGTTAAGAGTGCCACTACTACTACTAAACGCCAACTTCCTGGCGCGTTCTAAACTCAACTTTGTCAAAGACTCGTCCTCTTCCTTCATCAAATCTCTCCTCAGCCAAAACACGTTGCTCGTGAAAATGAACATGTTCAACAGAAAAATGAACAGGAGAATTCTCCGGCCGATTTTTCGACTCTGTCTCCTGTTCGCGTTCGGTTGGACGACGGTGCCTAACGTTTCCACCCAGAGCCAAAACGAATCGAGAATGTCGCTCGTTCTCGATTTCGGAGAGAGTGGGTATCCCAGTCCCATGACTACTGCTCCTCGAGTAAAGTCATCGTCATCATCGTGAATATCTCATCGTCTTCAGGTCGTTGTTCTCGTTTTTATCGTCCTTCTCTTCTGTCTTCTCGCAGCATATTATGCGTGACTTACTCTGTGTATAATTTTGGCCGCAAAGAAGGGATAAAAAAAATGAGGAACTCTAGATGCTTTTGATTCGATTTCATCAAAAGTTACTACTTTTAGTATTATTACATCATCGCTTTGATTTCGGCGCGAAAATTTCTTTCCCTCCAACGCTCATGAATCTTTCCTTTGCTCTCGGAAACACGACGTCGTTTGATTTCCACGGCCACCCTCCAAACTGCGTGCGATCGAAATCTTGAAACGCTTTGCGCAGCTCTTCGTTCGTGTTCATGACCATCGGGCCGGAGGACCGAATAGGCTCTCCTATCGGTCGTCCTTGAAGGATTAAAAACGCGCATTTATTCTTGCCGCTGCTGCTACTGCTCCTACTCCTATCGCTATCTCTAATACTTTCTTGACTTTGACTCAGTTTCGTACACTTTACGGTGAACGATTGCGACGCGTCGAGTTCGCACCCCGTTCTTTTTTGAATCTTCTCGCGTCCGTTAATCATCATTTCCTCGCCTTCGACGAAATATAAATACCTGTTTGCTTCTGATTCAATTCTCGCTTTAGGAACTCGAACTTCTTCTCGGCTCTTCTCTGCGTACATTTCAACGTAAAACACGCCGACGTCGTTCGCCTCGTCGCTTGCCCACGAATTCTTAGGCGTCGCGCTCAAATTTGAGTTCACTTTAACGTCGCCAAATTGCCCGACCCACACGACAATCTCGTACTCTTTTCCTTTTTTCCTTATCTTCTTCACGTCATCTTTCCAGTGCATGACGAACTCTGGTTCGCTCATTTTCTTCCAACTCGGTAAATTTAACCAGATTTGAAAGAATCGTAACGGGTTCTCTTCGTCCGCGTTGACGAGCGGAAACATCTCCGCGTGCTGAATCCCAGACCCCGCCGTCATCCATTGCAAATCACCTTTTCCATACCTCCCCGCGTCGCCAATAGAATCCGTGTGGTCGATGATGCCATCCAAAGTCGCGGTAATCGTTTCAAACCCTCGGTGAGGATGCCTCGGGAAGCCCGGTATGCGATGTCCGTGGTAAAATCGATACGGGATATCTGGTACAAAATCTGATCCCGAACCTCTCGCATCGCCCTTTACACCCATCTCCTCGTCCCCGGGAGGGTAAAAATCTTTATGGTACACTAAAAACAAGAACGGGTCGAGCGTTTTCATCGGTCCGTGGTTCAACCGTTCGAGCTTTTTTATCACCATCGGCACCACTTTTGCATCATTCGATGATGTTGACAAAGATTCGTCCTCCTTTTCTTCCAACGAGATTAAAACTTTTCTCACGTTTCTCGAGAAAAAAAATAAGAACAAAACCAAAAACAAGAGCTGCCGACGACGATCATCCCGAAAAATGATATCACCACCACTCATTCTGTTTTCGTCGCGTCGTCATCGATTATTTAATCGCATCAAAATCATCATCATCACAACAACAGACTCTCTCCATCAGTTGGCTTTTTTTAGAGAAAAATGCACCATCAAAATTCCTTCCTCTTTTTTTTCTCTTTTCTCGTCTCTTTCTCTTCGGCAGCATAAAAAATTCTCATCAGCCGCATCTCAAAAAAGAGAGGACAAAAAATAATATCATCATCATGAAAATCAGAGAAACGAGAGAAAAGGACGCACGACAAAACACTTGATAAAGAGAGAGAAGGGAAAGAAAAAAATGATGACATCCGATGTAACAACCAATACTCACACGAATACTACTACTGAGAACAACATTCCGAGGAGAAGAAGAAGAAGAAACAGAAGAATACTTTTTCGCAAGAATACGACTCGAAAGTACTCGTTTTTGCAACGACTCCTTTTGTTGTTGTTGTTCGTTTCTTTGGTGTTCGTGAGTGTTTCTTTGAACGACGACGATGATGATTTTGGTGGTTCCAAATCGTCCTCCTCCTCCAGCGTGGGGATTTTTGTCCGCGCGAATCGCGTGGGACCACGACAAACGCCGTCGTCGCGCGCTGCTCTGAAAAGGATGAGCAGCGGTAGTTCTCCGCAAAAACGAGAGAAACAGAGAGAGATTCAACAAAAGGAGGAAAAACAACGCGCAAAGATGAAACTGTTGGCGAAAGAGTTGGAGGAAAAAAAGAGACGAAAAGAAGAAGACAAAGAAAGCGCGGCACCTTCTTCTGGAACACAAAAACGAAAGGAGGAAGAAGAAGTAAAGGAGGAGGAGGAAATGACGACGACGAATACGCGAGAACGAAAAGAACGAGAACAAACTTTTGTCGAAGAAGAAAAGGAGGAGGAGTTTACGAGCGCGATGATGGAACGAGATTCATCACGACGAGCAGGATCGAACGATGATACGAAAGCAGATCCCGACGACGACGAGGATGAAGCAGGAAAGGTCAAGGAAGCGCTTCCGGGGTCGCTTCCGTCGTCCGCGGAGGAAACGGAGGACGATACGACCACCGCAGAGACGCCGGACACGAAAGAAGACGAAATGAAGGAAGAGATGATGGAACAGGAAGTGGCGGAAGCGCAAGAGTCGGACGCTTTGTCGATGGGTGATTTAGGTACCGACTCTTCTGGTGGCGAAACCGATGATGACGTTTCGAAAGAAGAAGAAGAAGAAGAAGAATTGACGGAAACGCCAAACGGGGGCGAAAGGCCGACCACGTCTCCGGAAGAAGAACAAGGTATCAACGACAGCATCATCACTTCCGGAGAAGAAGGAGACAATTTGGATGAATCTGCGGTCGCTGTAGAGGAAAAATCGACGGTGGATCCAGTCGCGGAACCAGAATTGGGTGACGCGAAGAAGGAGGAGGAGGAGGAAATAACGTCCGCCGAAGAAGGAGAAAGAATAGGTGAAAAAGCGGATGAAAAAGCGGACGAGCAACTCTCTAAATACGAAACGTTAATGAAGGAGGAGGAAGAAGTAGCGAAGATGGCAGAGGAGGAGGAGAAAAGAAGTGTGCAAGCTCAGCAGCAAACGGAAGAGGGATCAGTAGCGGCAGAAGAAGAAAAAGAAGCGCCGGGAGAGATTGAAGAGTTACCCGCGGTGAACGAAGAGAAGAAGGAAGAGGACGCGTCTCCGCAAGAACCGGACAAAGTCGTGCTCGACGGAAAATCCGACACCCACGATCCACTTTTCAAAGGCGACGGGAAAGAAGAGGAGCGATATAAAGAAGACGCTCCGATGCAAGAAGCTGACGCGCTTTCCATGGATTTTACTGATGACGATGCAACTGCTACCGACAAAGTGGAGGAGGAGCAGAAGAAAGAAGAAGAAGAAGAAAAAGTCACTGTTGAGGAGGCTCCCGCCCGAGTCCCAACGGATGAAGTAATACCGATCGAAGGAGAGGAGGAGAAGGTTGAGCAAGAGGAAGCACCGACGAAAAAAGAACAAGAACAAGAAAAGGACTGGGATAAATCGCAAGGCGTATACGAGGCAATTTTAGAAGCTGACAAAAACGAGGAAACGGTTGCGAACGCCATCGCGAGCGCCGCCAAAGGTGGTGACAGGAACAACACGGACGGAAATAACACAACTTCTTTAACAACAACAACGACAACAACAACAAAAGTTCTTGGTGGTATTCCAAAGTCGCTCGGCGTCGTGTCCGCGTCACCACTCACGAACCCGACGTTATCTTTCGCGGCGTTTCGCTTTTCCAAAAGATTAGGATACGCGTTTGCGCGTCCAGGTAAATGCATTTGCGCGGGTTCGTGCGAGTGCGCCGGCGCGTGCGGAAGTAGCATGGACTCGTTGAAAAAGCAAAGCACGGCTTTGAAAGAAGCAGGCGTCGATGCCGGTGTCTCTGTCATTTCAGACGCGTCTTTGGTGTATAACAAAGACTTGAACTTGGAGAGATGGATTGGAGAAGTCGCCGACCCGGCGGTGTATGGATTGGAGCGTTTATACGCAGCTGTTGAATATTACGTATCGACGGATGTAGATGTCGAGGACGCGACGATTTATTCAATCATGAATAAGTCGCCGTATCCAGAACTCGCGAAGTGCGACGTCTTCGATGCCATGTTTTCGCAACTTCGAGAGGACAGAAAGAACGGCAAAGCGGTGAAAGTAAACGTGGACGCGAAGGACGAAGCGAAACTCGCCGTGTTGACTGCGTGTGATGGATTCGTGAACAACCCTCAAGCGACAAAGTTTGGTGGCGGTACGTCTGCGAAAGAGATTGCGGAAAGGTTCGATGCAATCATCCCGGCGGATTCGGGATTAGACGGATTGATTTCTCTCACGTTTATGAGCGGTTTCGCAATCTCGGATTTGGCGTACGGCGCGAACGACGAAGGTTCCAAACAAAATAAAATGAGGAAAGAAATGGGCATCTCGGTCGATTTAGCCACCGAACCAGACGCGGTACTGAAAAGACTTCGCGACACGAACAAAGTGGACGAAGAATTGTATAAACAATCCACGACGTGGTTAGATGGTGTCAAGGAGGCGCATCGCAAAGCGTTCAACGCGCACAAGGCGATTGTTGAAGTATGGATCGAAGAAAGCGATCAATACTGCGAGTCATCTACTGGTAGTAGTAGAACGTGTACGCAAGACGGATCTTCTTCTTCGACGACGACGGATCAGTTTGCGGAATTGTTGGGCTCGTTCCCTGAAGCGTGTAAAGCGTCCGATCCGAAAACGCGCAGTTGCGTGGACGACTGGTGGGAGTGCGAAGGACCGGGGAGCGAGGGGAGCGCTTTTGCTGGCCAATTTTCCAAGGCATCTGCGGCGGCTACTACCACTTTAGACGCTACCGGTGGTGAAGGAGGCAGTCCGAGCAGTGGCCAAGGCAGAGCTTCTGCGGTGGAAGCGCTTTCAAACTTCAAGTATAAAGTCATGTACGATCGTGAACATCCTTTGAATAAAGCGGCGCAATTTGGCGCGCACCACTCGAAGAAATTCGCCCGAGGAACAATGAATGCCGTAAACGTCGGCGCGGGACACGCGGTGGCAAACTTTAAGAAAATACCAACCGGTGTACACGCCGGGGTTGCAATTATTTTCATATTCTCCTTGTTCGGATATTACACGTACGTGCAATACAAATCTTTACAGCCGGTGAGTTCGTTGGAGTTGAACACGTCCTCGGTGAAAGTGTTGAAATCCTTCGAGAACAAGGAGAAAGCTTTGAGAGGTATTTCCAACGTCCCCGCGGGTGAGTTGATGCGAGACGACGCGTTCTGGGGAGGCGGTTTATCGCAAAGCGAGATGGAAAGAGGCACGGCGGGAAGAGGAAGTTCGAGAGTTATCGGCGGGACACGACGCTCGAATAGAAACAGCGCCAAGAACAGAGGCCCGATGACCGAAGAGGAACTGAATTTCTACGAAGACTTGTCAGATTAAGTTAAACGCTGTTAATAATAATATTTATGCTGTACCGATATAGATTTATTTTTGAAAATACTGCTCGTGTCGGGCTTTATACTTTGCCAACGCCGTCTCCCATTCTTTTACGCCTAATCCTCTCGGCGTTCTTTGTATGGCCGGTCCTAAACCAGCTTTCGGCTCGACGCATTGACTTTCCACCGCCGCGCAGTGATCGCCCCAGTTACAATCGTCAAAGAAGAGCATCTTGTGGTATTCTATGTTCGTAAACTTCCTTAAAATTGGAAAGTGCGTCTGCGCTTTGTTCGCGCTCAACGGGGGCGTCCGTCCGATTTGCATGTTCCCGTCGAACTCCTTCTCCCATCCAATGGCAAACACCGAGGCTGCGGATACGCCGGGCGCTATTTCTAAATTCCTCAACGCGGACTGACCAATCTTCACCGCCAGCGGCGTGTCCGCGGACGATGCCGTCGCTAACCGTGCGCCCGGATATTTCCCTTCGTAATACTCCGTCAGCGCTTTCCTGCTCCCTTCGTGCATTCGTATCACAGTTCTCCCCGAGACTGCGCCGACGACGGTATTCGTTTTCTCGTCCACGATATTATCCTTCGACTCGCAAATATCGTACAACTGGTACATCTCTTGGTTCCAAAAACACGCGTCTAAATCAAAGACAATCAAGTGTGGGTATCCATTTTCGTCCGCGTGTTTTTGTGCATCAGTATCATCGTTATTACTATTATTATTTAAAGCAGCCCCGCGGTGGCGAGGGTGCATCATCGATCTACGCGAGGACGACTTTAACGACTTCTTTTTATTATTATTCTTCTTCGTCAAGAAGAAATACGTCGTTGAAATTGAAGTTGTTGAAGTTCGATTTTGCCGGCAAAAACAGTTGCAACACGACGACGAAGAAGACACCCGTAGTTTTGCCATGAACGCGTGTTTTTCCTACTCCTTTAATAAATACTATTATTATACTACGCGCAAGGGGTGTTTATGTGTGAATGCGTTTATGATGTTTGTAATGTGTCTTCTCTCATTTTTCTTAAAAGACAGACCAAAAAAGCAGATGAAAAGTTTTTCGTTTTTTTTCTTCTTTTTTCAACTCTTTTGAAGTGTTTCTTTTCCTCTCGAAGATTAACCACAGAAAAAAGAACAGAGATTCTAAGAAGAAGAAGAAGAAGAAGACAAAGACAAAGACA
>Ga0182095_1679498_pt1 | contig 16750 bp, 13 predicted proteins | sample 041ome_19_FD_127784 | JGI IMG/M metagenome (GOLD analysis project Ga0182095, IMG submission 127784) | Metatranscriptome of coastal salt marsh microbial communities from the Groves Creek Marsh, Georgia, USA - 041412BS metaT (Metagenome... | ecosystem: Environmental > Aquatic > Marine > Intertidal...
CGACGACGAGGACGACGACGACGACGACGACGACGAGGATATGATCGATAACAACAACGATGGGACGACGACGACGACGACGACGACGACAATCAGAGGTGAAAGCAAAATCCCGACGAGATTCTTGCACGTCGCGAACATCTCGCCTCGATTGACTGGACATCACGTCAGGGAGATTTTCAACGCGTACCAGCTGAACGGGAACAACAACAACAACAACGAGTCGAAAGAAGGAGGGATCGAAAACGTGTCGTTTGGGCGCGGGAGGAAATTTTGCCGCGTGCAATTTCGAGAAATCGAAGACGCGGAGTACGCGATGGAGAACTTGAACGGAGGGGAAATCGATGGGAGGGAGATTAAGGTGGCGTTTGTGGATTCGGTGAGTTGCGCGACGACGGCGTCGGTTGCGGTTGCCGCGGAGGAGCGGGAGCAGAGTTTTTTGAAGTTCTCTTCGAGAGGCGGAAGAGGTGGGAGAGGAGCGAATCGGTTCGGGAACGGCGACGGGGACGTGTACAATAACAATTTTAGGAACAACAACAGAGACAGCGGTAGAGGAGATAGCGGTACTTTTAGAGGGAGGAGAGATTTCGAGGGCGGATACGATAACGGCGCCGGCAGAGAATACGGGGGCAGGCGTTCGTCGCGGTCACGTTCGCCGCCGCCGCCGAGGAGAGATAGTGGAACGTACAGAGGAAGAAACAGAGGGAGAAGACGAGACTATTCGAGATCTCGTTCTCGATCTCGTTCTCGCTCGAGAGAGCGGTACGGCAGAAGAGACGAACGCCCGCAAAGCAGAAGACGACGGCACGGTCGTTCGCGATCTTGCTCGCCGCCTTCGCGAAGAAGAAGGTCCGGGAGTTACGACAATGACGACGATAACGACGACGATGATGATGGCGGTAGACAACGACATCGAAGGTCATCTAGGAGAGACGCGCCGTACCGAAGAAGAAACCGGTCGCCGTCGTATTCGCGCTCGAGGTCTCCGGACGAAAGACGAGGACGAGGCAGAAGAGGCAATCGAGAGTACTTGGATTAGAGAAATAATAAGGTTTTAAGAAAATTATCGCAGTATAATGAATAGTACGAAACAGCGTTTGCATCGAGCATCTCTCTAAAAATTACATCTCTATATAACAACTACATCTACGAATACATCTCTACATGCTATAGAACGTTCTCTCTCTCTCTCTCTCTCAAACTTTTTTCGCGCGTCACGTCGCGCTCCCATCCGAGCCCGCCCCAACCGCTTCTGCCGCTATCTTCACCGCAACATCCCCTAAAGTCTCTGGCATTAACCTCTGCGCGACTAAAAAATAAATCACCAGCCCGCTGCTATCGACAATCGTCGTCATCAGCGGCGCCGAAGTCACCGCGGGATTAAAACCCATCCGCACGGCGAACAGCGGCAACCCGGCGCCCAACACGTTCGCCCACACGCTCACCAACGGCAACGATATCGCCACCACCAAACCAATCAAAGGCGATATGCCTTCCCACACCAAAGAGAGCACAAACACCAGCGCTCCTAAAAACCCGCCCATGACGAACCCCGATATCGCTTCTTTAAACAAAACCTGCGCGACTTCTCGACCACTCTCTGGCTTGATTTGTTTCAACGCGATCGCGCGTATAACGGTCGCCACCGATTGCGACCCGGTGTTCCCCCCGTGCCCGATTAATAAAGGGACAAAGTACGACAGTTCCACCTCGTGCGTCAGCAGTTCCTCGAATCGTTCGACCACCACGGCGGCTAAGATTAATCCGAGAAAAAAAGCGCTCAGCCAGCCGATTCGTGCTTTGAGTATCTTCAGGACGGACTCTTTGCGGTAGTCGCCGGTGTTGTTGTTGTGAGTGCCAATCGTCGTCGTCGGTGAACCCGGCTGGGAAGACGACAATAATAAATCGCCGCCGCCGAGCGCGGAGGAGGAGTCCTCCAGGTCTGCTATCATCTCTAGCGAGCGAGAGAGAGAGAGAGAGAGAGAGAGAGGATAAAAAGAACACAAAAGTGGCGGATTCTCGTCTGCTCTCGTTTTTCCCCACAGAACACATGTCCACTCTTCGCTCGCAAAGCTACCAGAACCGCGTGGAAGGAGTCTCCGGCGCCATCGCGGGCGTCTTGGCGCTGCTCGCCACGTATCCTCTCATCACGATAAACACGCGGCAGCACGTGCGGGAGAAGAAGAAACGAGGAGGAGGAGGAGGAGGAGGAGGAGAAGGAGGAGTTCGAAGGACGACGACGACGACGACTGAAACGCGTCGCGATGGGAAAGAAGGAGAAGACGAAGAAGACGACGAAATAGACGCGAGCGAGAGCGAATATCGATTTAATAAAAGCGGGAAGGGGAGGAGAAAGAGCGGAGAGAAACCGAGAGTGCGGTTGTTGTCGACGCCGGCAAAAACAACGACGACGACGTCGATAGGCGCTTCTGCCGCAGCGAAAGGAGAACGAGAGGAAAAGGAACAAGAGGAGGAGGAGGAATCGAGCGCTTTGGAAAAGGTGAAGAAACTCTACGTGGGAGTGAAACCAGCCTCGATTGGGACGGTGTGTTCGCAAGGCGTGTATTACTATTGGTTTTCGGTGTTCAACAGCGAATATTTACGGATTAAAAAGCAACAAAGGAGAGGGAGCGATGGAGCGCCGCCGCCGCCACCGATGATGGGAAGCGAAGTCGTGTTAACGCCGCTCGAGAGTTTATTCACGGCGAGTTTAGCCGGGTGCGTGAATGTGTTGTTGACGCTGCCAATATGGACGGTAGTGGCGAAGATGCAAGTCGCATCGAAGAGGAAGTCGTCGAATAGTATTCAAGAAGAGAGCGACGAAGACGAGAGCGAGAGCGAAGAGGAGGCCCACAAGTGGTCGGCGATGAAAGCGGCGAAGAATCGTAAGAAGGGCAGAGTTTCGAAGAGCGCAGACGCCACGCTCGCTAAGAAAGAAGACGAAGCAAAAGCGCTTGGATTTTGGACCTTGGCAAAGGAAGTGTACGAAACTTCCGGTGTCCCTGGATTTTACGGAGGATTATCCGCATCGTTGATTATGGTTGCCAATCCGGCGTTGCAGTTTGCAATCTACGAGACTTTGAGGCAGAAACAACGAGGCAATAGTAATCGGCGGAATGGCAACGCCACCGCCACCACCATTAGTGCGTTGGATGCGTTCATTTTGGGAGCGACGGCAAAAATCGGAGCCACTTTGGCTACGTACCCGATGTTGGTGATCAAATCAAGGTTACAGGTTGGAAGGAGAGAAGTTTTAGGAACGAAAAAGAACATCGCCACGGCTGATGGCGACGACGGAAATGAAAGGAAAGAATACGAAGGTATCTTAGACTGTGTGAAAGATTTATACGCCAACGAAGGCGGATTATTTGCATTTTACGACGGTTTGACGACAAAACTTTCCCAAACCGCGTTGTGTGCGGCGTTGATGTTCTCGTCAAAGGAAGAGATTTCGCGTCGCGTAGACGAAGCAGCGATGCGCATTTTGCAAAGGTATGCAAAATAGTAAAAAATGATTGTTTAGCGGCGCAATAGATTTGTGAGTGTTTTGTAGTAAAATTGATGTATGTATGTATCGCATTCGCTTCATCTCTTTCTCTCTCTCTCTCTCTCTCTACTTTCCCGCTTCGTCCGCTTTCTTCTTCGCTTGAATGATGGATTGAATTGATTCTGGATTTGCCACCGCGCTTAAATCTCCAAAGTCAGTCAAATAATCACCTTTCGCAATCTTACGTAAAACTCTGCGAACTAGCTTCCCCGAGCGCGTCTTTGGAATTCCCGTACCCGGTTGTAGAAGTAAAATACCACCGGTTGGTTTCGCAAAGGAACCGATTTCTTTTGCGCACGTGTTCATGAGATCTTTTATTATCAATTGCTCCGGGGTGTACGTGGATGATTTCAATTCCTCTTTCTCTTTCAAAAATTGAATATCTTCTTTGAGCGAGCAAAACGCGAACAACTCCTGGCCTTTAATTTCCGACGGAATGCCAACGACTGCGGCTTCGGTTACGAAAATGTTACGAGCGAGTGCATTTTCTACTTCAGCCGTACCGATTCTGTGGCCCGAAACGTTAATGACATCATCGACACGCCCGGTGATGTAGTACTGTCCATCCTCATCTCTTCTGGCGCCGTCACCGGAAACGTAGTAGCCGTCAATCTCTTGAAAATACGACTTCACGTATCGTTCGTGGTTTTTGTAAATGTCCCGAAACATCCCCGGTAACGCAGGGGGTTTCAACGCGAGAAGACCTTCAACGTTTGGTCCATCTAACTCTTTCCCCGTTTGCGGATCGAGAATGCTTGGAATACATCCGTAAAAAGGAAGCCCAACGCGCCCCGGTTTTGTTTCGCCAACGTTCGGTAAAGACAAGATGACGTGTCCGCCGGTTTCGGTTTGCCACCACGTATCGACGACTGGCAGCTTCCCTTCGCCGACGATGTCGTGGAACCACTTCCATGCGGATTCCCCGATCGGTTCTCCAACCGTCCCTAAGATTTCCAAAGAATCTCGTTTCGTTTTCTTGACCCACTCGTCGCCTTGTTTCTTCAAAGATCGGATAACGGTTGGCGCGGTGTATAAAACTTTAGCGCCATATTTATCGCAAATTTCCCACAATCGACTCGCGTTCGGGTAATCTGGTTTACCTTCATATAAAATCGAGGCGCAGCCGTTCAGCAACGGACCGTAGACGAGATACGAGTGGCCCGTGATCCATCCGATGTCGGCGGTACAAAACGTCACGTCGCCAACTTTTACGTTAAAAGATTCCTTCATGGTCTCCGCAACGTGAACCATATAACCGCCAATAACGTGCACGACTCCTTTAGGAGCGCCCGTCGATCCTGACGTATACAAAATAAAAGCCGCGTCTTCTGCATCTCGCCAAATCGTCACCGGGGGCGGTCGCGACTCTTGCTCGTCCAACGCCAAATTGAAACCTGTGTATTTTTATAGGAAAAAGAAAAAATGAGTAGAAGTTAGCGTCAGTTTGCTACTTTTGAAAAGATGTAAACCATAATATGGACGAATGGTGCCATGCGGCGCGTCCGTCCAAGCGGGTGACATTTCATTACCTCCGTGTCGTTGTTTGAATGCGGCGAATATCTCCGCTTTTTCCTTTGGCCAATCCGTGTGCGACTCGCTCCCGGGTAAATTAAAGTGACACACCCTCTCCTCGATTTTGTGTCCTTGCATCTCGCAAATCTTCTCCGCTTCAGCGACAATCTTAAACAACTCAATCGCCTTTCCACCTCGATACGACATCGCCGCCGATACCAAAACTTTTGCCTCGCTATCTACGATTCTTTTCGCCAACGCCTCCGCCGAGTATCCGGCAAAAACAACGTTGTGCACCGCGCCAATCCTCGCGCAAGCCATCATCGTCACCACGAGCTCTGGAATCATTGGCATGTAACATACCACGACATCTCCGGGCTTTACGTCGCACACGTAAATCAAGTGATTGGCTAACTTATCGCTCTTCTCTTTCAACTGCAAATACGTGAGCGTTTCGCACCGTTTCTCTTGCTCGAAGCCTTTGTCGGACTCAAAAATAATCGCCGGTTCATCTCCCAACCCATTCTCGATGTTTCGATCCAAACAATTGTGCGCTAAATTCGTCTTTGCGCCTTTGAAGAACTCGATGTTCACGTCGCCTTTCCTCGCGTCGAAATTTTCTCGTTCGTTGTGCTCGTTGCGCTTGAAAAACTCTGGATTTTCCCAAGAGAACTTTTGGGCTCTCTCCGACCAGAACGCGCCTGCGTGTCGGATCGAATATTCATAGATCTCTTGGTATCGTTTCAAGCGCTCGCTCGGATCCATGTTCGCGATTGTCTCTTTCTCCACCGAGGAGGAGTGGATCTTCGCGCGCGACGGTCCCAACACCGAAGCGGGAACTTCTTCTTCTCCTTCTTCTTCTCTCGTCGACGACGACGCGCGACCGAGAACGATTCTCTTCGTATGCTTCTTCCTCTTTGTTAATAAAGAAGAAAATGACGACGTTCGATGTAACGTCGCGAAATGTCCGAGCGGGAGGAGCATCGTCGTTGTTCTGATCGCGGCGCGCTCGAGTTTTGAAGAATGCGAGCGAGATATTCCTTCGAATTTCGCGTATTTTTTATTAGATACAAAAATAAAACGATGATGGATGTGGTGCTAAACTACTGTTGGTACTCCTTGGAATTACATGAGCGAGGATAAAAAAGAAGAAGCGCGCTCTTTTCATCTCACTCACGCGTCGTCGTCCATGTAAAAACCAACGTCGGTCATGCACGTAGGACATTCGCTGTGGCCTCGTTCGTTCCATTCGACGATACACGCCAGATGGAAATGGTGTGCGCACGCTAGTGTGATTTTCGGATTATCCTCTTGGTACTCCTCGAAACACGTTGGACAACAGTTGTTGTCGTCAAAAGGCGTCGCTGGACGGTCTTCCTGTGGTTGTACGTCTTCTCTGTTGTTGTTGTTGTTACTCTTTTCGAGCGCTTCGAAGATGGAAGCGCGCAAATCGTTCGGTTCCTTGCTGTTGTTCGACCCGTCTCTTTCAAATTTCGCCGCCGACACGGAAAGACTCCTGAAGTGCCTCGCCTTAGCGGTACTGGTACTGGTCGCTATCGTTGCACTTCGCCGGACAATGTTGTTCTTCTGTTCTTCTATTTGCGCCTGTTGCTCGTCTTCTCCGTCGTCTTCAAAGGCTTTATAACTATCGTCCGCGGTTGTCGATACCAGCCTGGCTATCCGAGAAGTTCTTCCACCGCTCGGCTGCTCCTTCCCGCTGCTATTGAAACTATTATTATTACCGCGTCCAATCACATTCATTGGGGGTTCTGATTCCGTCCTTCGATGTTTATTCTTCTTCTTTTCGTTGTTATTTTTGTTGTTGTTGTTGTGATTCACGCTCCCGCTCGCGCCGACGCCAAAGCTTCTCCGCATGAACGCCGCGGACAAAGATTCTGCCTTCTTGCCCTCCCGATCGTCGCTCAGCTTCCTCTCTTTCTTCAACAGTCTCACCTGTTCCCCGTTCGAGACGGTTACGTCCGATCCTGTCTCTATCTCGTCGTCTCCACCGATCGTGTTCGCCGAGCTCGCTCGCTCCATCGAAAGCTCCTCTTCTTCTCTCGTCTCTCCGTCATCACCACCACCACTACCACCGGGGGGGTAGTCTTCCTCTCCGTCTTCTTCTTTCCCCACAAACTTCGCGAACGGATTCTTCACTCCAAACACGTATTCCGAAGACATCGTCGTTCGGTGTCCTCGGTGTTGATGCTGACGAAACCGTCCGTCCATTTCTCGTCTCGCGTTGCGTTGACGAGAGGACGACGAATTCCTTCGTTGAGAATGTCGCTGCTGTTGATCCTGGGTGTCGTTGCCATCTCGATGCCGCTGCTCGGTCGAGAAACAGCACCCCATGACGAGAGAGAATTCCGGTGCGATCTCTCTCTCTCTCTCTCTCTCTCTTTTACTCTTCTCGCGTTTGATTTTAAAATGCGCGTGAAAGAAAGAAGCGCGCGGTAATGAGGAGTGATCTGTATTGACAGTTACTCTCGGGAAAAAAATCTGCCCGCGAAAGGGCAAAAAATCACTCACACAGATGGCGTGTATCACTACGGGAAGCGTGTGTTTGCGCGGGCACGCGCGCGCGCGTATGTATGATTTCTCTATAAACTCGCTCTCAGATTTACACTTGTTATTCTCATTATTAAATTCTCTCTCTCTCTCTCTCTTCCTCTCTCTCTGACACACACACGCACTCTCTCAAACTCTCTCTCATGATTTGACAATAGTTTTACATTCGCCACTTCTCTCTCTTTCTTCTTCTCTCGCATCTCTCTCTCTCTCTCTCTCGGCTTTTGGATTATTACTTATTACTATATGTATATAAATAGGAGCATTTCTGCTGCTGCTGCTGCTGCTGCTGCTGTTTCTCGCTTTTTTTTAAAACGGCACCGCTAACCTTCTGCTCAACCACAACCCGAAGGCTAACGCTACGCCGTGAGCCACGTGCCATCTCACCGCGAAATATTTCGTCTTGAACAGCATCTTTTCGTTCTCCATGTTATCCAACGCGTAGTTTTGCATCGCTCGCGCTAACGGGTAGGTGATGAAAATCATCGCTCCGGCGACGGAGGGTAACCATCCGCACGAGACGAACGTCGCAATCAAGGCGTAATAGGCGGAAACGACGTGTTGAATCGAGCTGACGCAAAAATCCACCCCGAATCGAACGCAAGGCGACATCTTACCGCTAATCTCATCCCCTTCTCTTTGGTGTAAATGACTGGCGAATAAAATCATGCTCGTCGTCACGCCAACCATCCACGCGTTGACCCACAACAACGGCGGCACGTTCAAAAAACTCGGCAAGTTTGCGCCAGCAAACACGGCGAAAAACGCGCTCGTCGCCAAAGGGCCAAACGCGGTAAAGCACAACGGCTCTCCTAGCCCTTTGTATGATAACCGCAAAGGCGGCGCTTGATACGCGTACCCACACCCAATCGCTAACAACAACGCACTCGGCGCCACGAGCGGCGCGTTCGCGAACAGCGGCAACAAAGTCACCACCCCGGCGATTAAAAAAAACGCGCTCGTTACGTGCGCCGCCTTCGCGTCCCCGTTCAATAAATTCACAATCGATTCCGGTTTCCTGTTCCCACTATCCACTCCAGTTTGATAATCCCACGCGTCGTTCGATATATTCAACCACGCGATCACCGAACACGCGCCCAAGAGTAATCGTAACGTCAAGTTCATCGCGCTCGCTCCAGCAATTTTTGGGTCAATCAGGTTAAGATAACTCGCCGATGCGGCGGCCACCACGACTGGAATTACCGCCACCGAATACATCGGCAGCTTCGCGCATCGCCACCACAGCTCCGATTGCGTCAACTGCGGTTTATTATTCGGAGAACTGGGCGATGACGAAGATCTGTTGTCTGGACCGTTCTCGTTCTTCTCGAAGCTGTAGTTGGTATACGACGACGACGACGGGTCGAAGGAATTGGAAAATCGAAAGTTTGACGCCGACGCAGCGCTGCGATGCGTTGTCTTCTTCTTCCTCTGACGATGATGCGTTTGGCTTCTCCTCCTCCTGCTCCTGATGATTGTACCGCTCGTGCTCGTGCTGCTGCTCGCTACTGATACTGAAGACGACGACGACGCTCGAACGTTATCGTCGATGTTATTGTCATCACTGTTCCTAGTAAAAGCGCACGCTACTACACGCTTCTTCTCGCTCCTCCTCCTCTCGCTCTGATGATGGCGATAATTGTCCCCACCCGCCGACGGTGAAATTTGTTGTTGCTGTCGTTGCTGTTTCGAAACCACCACTCTCTGACAGAAAGTAGGGGAGAAACTACCACCACCGCTCGAAGAACAGCGAAGGAGAACGGAAGAAGTCGTCATCCCTTCTGTCTCTGTCTCTGTCTCTGTCTCTCTCTCTCTCTCTCTTGGGGAAGAAGTTTTCTTCTTTTTTTTTGTGTGGGAGAGAGTTTGTGTGTGGATTCCCCTCTCCTTGGCTCTAAAAAAATTGAAACCTTAAACCCTACGACAGAAAAAAGTAGTTACGATGTTACGCGTCGAAACGAGACACGACGTTTCGATACTAATTTTTCTCTCTCGAAAAGCCGGACACGTTTTATATATACACATCGTTTATTATTATTAATCTCTCGTCTCTTTCTCCTTTCTCCTTTCTCTTTGCGAGACAGAGAGAGACAGAGAGAGAGACAGAGAGAGACAGAGAGACGATGTTTTTTTCAGCGGCGGCGAGGGAAGGACGGAAGCGAGCGTTTGAATTCGCATCTTCTTCTTCATCTTCTTCTTTTTCGTCTCGCCGGTTCGTTTTTTTTTCGGATGTCGTTACGACGACGACCCAGAAATCTTCTTCTCTTTCTTCTTCTTCGCGCTTTCGAGGACTTCAAAGCAGCAGCGCGGGTGGTGGTGGTGGAGGAGGACGGCATCGCTCGTCGGTGATGCGGACGGAGGAAGGAGCGCTCGCGCGAGTGAGGAGAGAAGAGGAAAAGCTCAGAGGTCGAAAGATTTCAGAAAACCTGCGGCAGCAGCAGCAGCAGCAGCAGCAGCAAAACGGCAGAAGGAGGTTCGCTTCGGACGCGACGGCAGTCGCCGGAGAACGGCGCGGAGAAGAATTCCGATTGCTCCCGAAAATTTGTTCCATCGCGAATTTGAAGCTAAACGAGACGAAGTTTTTCCAAAAGACGATACCGTTCTTGCGGTGCACGTCCTCGTCCAGTCGAAACGGCATGACGCTCACGGAACTGTGCGGTCACTCGGCGTTTGTCTTGCTCGGATGGTCCTACGTTGTCGACGATCCGTTCTTGTTGCGATGTTTAGCCACGGCGAGTTTTACCGCGCAAATATGTTTCCAGTTTTTCAGAGAGAAACCGTTGTGGTTGCCGATTCGATGGAACGTGTTGTTTGTCGGGGTGAACATGATTTGGATAGCAAAGATGTTGAACGAGTACAGCGAAAAATCTTTAAAAGACTTGAGCAGCGAGGAGAGGGAGGTATACGATGCTTTTTTTAAAGTTAAAGAGAAAGAAGTTGTGACGATGTCGTCGTCGGAAGTGGAAGAGACGAAAGATAGTCGCGGCGAGAAAGTAGTATCGGCGGCGCCGAAGAAAACGACAAAGACATACCGGACGCATCAGATTCACCCGAGTGATTTTAAAGAGTTGGTAAAACTGGGCGAGTGGAAAGAGTTGAAAGAAGGCGAGGTGATTGCGGTGAAAGGAAAAGTGAATAAAAACATTTACGCGATTGTAGACGGGTCAGCTATGTTGACGTTAGACGATGTGGCGATGCCAGTTGCGGCGAGCGTGCGAGAGAAAACGGCAGCCACGACGACGAAGACCGCATCCTCGTCGTCAAGTGCCGGTAAGAATATCTTGCGCAGAGGCAAGTTTGTCGGCGAGATGGCGTTGAGTCACGGCGCCGCTTTCGGTACCGTCGTCGTTCAAAAAGAAGGAGCGAAAGTCATGGTGTGGGATACGAACAAATTGAGAGAGTTTGTGGCAGAAAATCCTCGCGCGATGAACTCCGTGCAAGCGTCGTTTGGGCGATCCTTAGTCGAGAAGATGAAAATCGTCGGCATGGAGTGAGTAAAAGAAAATGGAGAGAAAGCAATGTATCACTACTAAATATATAGCAACAACTGCGCTGGAATAGCGAAGAGAACACATAGCGATTTATGTCAAAAGTCATCTCATAGGAGAAAAAAAAAAGAGTAATACTGTACACTATCGTTATTGATTCACGAGTCGTATTTCTACGCACTTCCGCAAAATTACAAGACTAATAATAAGCGCCGCTCTGTCTAAAGCGTCTTCTAAAATCTAAAAACTATACTTCCTACCTTACTGCTAAGTACTACATAATCGTACACTGCTCCACCGAAAAACCGGGTTTTGGTTGATAACATCCAAATCCTTTCTCTGGACACTGGACCAACTCCCCAACCCGCAGCTCTCTCCAAACCTCCCTCGCTCTCTTCGAGTGCATGTCAAAGTCCTCTGAGTTGTCTCTCCCCGCGCCTTTCATCATCACCGCTCTCCCGGCGGGATGAAACCGCACAAACGCAGACGCTTCGTACACGTTCCCGTGCGCGACTAACCAGACTTTCTCGTCCTCTTCTCCTTCTCTTTCTCTCGCTTGTTTTCGCAATCGGTCGATGTCGCAACACGTGTAATGTTGACTCGATCGATGATGTTTACCGTTCGTCTTTTCTGTCGTTGCTCGTCTTTTGGTCCTACCCCTATCTCCGCGCGACGACGCGAACACCAACATGCTCGCGCAGAACTCGCACTCTTTCAGCGAGCAGTAATATTCGCAACTGGAGCATCCGTAACACCTCTCGCTTCTGCGTTTCGTTTCTTTAATCTTCTGTAAATTTGCGTCTTCTTCAGACGTGGTGCCTTTTCCCGCTTCCAGCGGCGCGAGCGCTTTTCTTTCCTCCGCCTCGATTCGACTGGCACACGCCGCCTCGATATCTTTCCCGAAGGCTTCCGAGGACGACGTGCTGCTCGCATCCGTTGAGCTTCGCGGCATCTCTTCCGCGAGCGTGGCAGCTCGAAGCTTTTCTTCCTCCTCTTGTTCTCGCTGTCGTTGCTTTTGGAACGCTTCGATCGCGTTTACCGTCGTCGTCTTCTCGTTGTTGTTGTTGATGTTACCGAGAGACGACGACGAGGTTGATTTCATCGGAGGCGAGTTTTTGTGGGAGAGATTCTCGATGACCTCTTGGACGTCGTGCTTGGGAACGAACCGACGAGCGCGATGGCGCGAAGACGAGCCCATCTCGTCGTCGTCGTCTTCTCTCTCTCTCTCTCTCTCTCTCTTTTAGGTGCGCACACCGTTCCAAGCAGCCCTCTTGCAGAATGAAGCAAAAAAAAACGAGGTTTCCTGTTTTTCTTCTTCCTGTTCTTTCGCGCGCACAGATAGGTGTATTATTTATTATATTATTACAAGTCGCCGGTGTCTCTGAATAAAGACAGCGCGACGCCTAAACCGCTACTTTTGTTGGAGAATTTCCTCTTCTTTTTCTTGTTGTCGTTGTTGTTCTGCTTGCTTCGACTACTCGGCGGTGCGGATGGCGTCTTTCTCTTCTTCTTTTCTCCTTCGTCTTCTTCTTCGACTTCGGACGCGGGAACGATCGCATCGGAGGCTAACGGTACGGCTTCACCTTTCGCCCATGTTGGCAAAGGCGCTTGTGCATGCGGATTGACGCGCCAATCTGGAGGTAAGTGCGATAACGGTCGCATTGGTCCAATGGTTTCATCCAACACGTTTAATCGTTTGATGGTATCTTCGGCTTCTTGGCCCACTTCCATCTCCGCGCGAGGGTCGCTTTCGATCGTCTCGTAGAGGTACCGAGCTTGATGGTCTTTAAGAATTTTACCGAACGCGTTCTCCGGACGGACGAAATAGCGGAATCCGCCGTTTGCGGTGTTTTCCTCGTCGCGGAGTATAATCATTCCTCTCGCTTCTAACTCTTCCGCGGATAAGCCTTCGAGACAGTCTCGTTTCAAGTGCCATTCTTTTCCAGCGCACTTATCGTTCGTGCACCATTCTAATTGCTGTTGTTTATTTTCCCTCTCTGCGAGTTCTTGAGTTTCTTTAGGTGCGTGTCCGCGCGGAACGCCTAGCGCGGACGGTGGTATTGCCCCCGCGCCATTTCTCAACTCTTTCGGCACGTCTCTGAACTCAGCCGTCACGTCTAACTGGTTCCAGATCGAACGTCCACCAATGCACGCAATTTCAGCAAATTCGTCAAAGGGAAGCTCTAAAAGCCCGTTTGACTGGTAAGGTGGTGGCGCCGGTAACTGTTTCGAAAACCACAATCGTCCGGCAGAAATCGCGCGATCCTCGGGATTCGGACGAAGTTTGATTGTTTTATTCTTCACGTCCACGTATTGGACAGAACCTCTCAGCCAAGTAGACACTTCAGGAGTGCCGTCGGTTTCATTAATCGTCAACGTTTTGTACGCTAAAATATCCGAGCGAAGAACATTTGATATGTCCTTCACTCGTTTCGCTCTTTGCATCGTCTTCCTCTCCTCACCTAAAAGCTTCGCTTTCTTCTCCTCCAACTCTTCCTTCGCGAGCATATCGTCCACGTCCTCGTCGCACCTAAAAATATGCATCCACGCGGCGAGCGGGTCATCCTCGGCTAACTTTTCGTTCTCCTCAATGCTAAATTGCTCTTCAAGCTTCTCTTTATGCGCGACGTAGTCTTCAGGTTTCATCCTCTTCATCTTTTGCCACTCCTTATCGTTCTTCGGCCAATCGACCAACGCGTCGTTCTTCCCAAACCTCTTCTGCGCTCTCGACTTTTCAAACGCTCTAATCGCATACCGTTCCGGTTCTTCTTCTTCTTCTTCTTCTTCTTCTTCTTCTTCTTCTTCTTTCTCTCCAAATCTTCTCCTCTCGTCCGGAAAACCGTCCCCGTCGGTTATCGCTTTCACTCTCCTATCTCGTTCTCTCTCGTCGCTGCTGCTAGTGCTGCTACTACCGCCGCCGCTTCTACTATCGCTCCCTTTGCTATCGGCGAGTTCTGCTATTCGCTTTTTCTGCGCTATTCCTCCTCTTCCTAGTAAACTTTCTCTCTTCTCTTCTCTTTTGATTCTTCTCTTGTTGGCTTTCCGTTCCGCGCTTCGGCTCCTTTTTTTTACAGTTGTCTTGGTATCTAAAATCGCCTCCTCTTCATCTTCCTCCTCCTCGCTGCTGCTGCCGTCGCTCTCCTCGCCGTACCGCACCAAAACCCGCTCGTCGTCTCTCAAAATGTTCATGGGACTAGATTCGAGCAACTCGTATCCTCCTTCCAAGGATAATCGAATCTTCTCGCTCTTCTTCTCGACATTCCTTCCCCGTCTTCGGGAAACTAATGAAACTAACTTCTTTTCGATGAAGTCTTTGACAGTTTTACACGACGACGGCACGTCGAGGACGAGCTTTTTCTTCTTCTTCTTCTTCTTCGATGACGACGAAGAGGCGACTTCCACGCGCACTCGCGGAGGCGTGCTCATCTGCCTTGTTTTTTTGACGCGAACGTCGCGCGAGAAGATGGAGAGACAAGAGAGTGTTTGTTATGAAGTGCGTGTGAATTTTTGTTTGTATGAAACTATAAACGCTACGCTATTTGCGCTAAGTTACTAACATATTAATACACTAGAGCATCTCGAGCACGGCTCGCATCCACGTCCGAACGACATCTAAACTCCCGTACCACGGATAAATATCATCCTTCTCGTGCTTCACGCCTTCGATGGAAACTTGCACCGCTTCCGAGCCTAAACCATGACCCGAGGACTCGCAAGTGACGGAGTCGCCGTCGGAGCTAGGATCCAAGCAATCTGTCTTGTACGAAATGCCGTGCTTGATTTCTCCGAGTAATGTTTTCCAGTCCGTGGTGGTCGAAGAGGATGGAATGAAGTCGGTGAACTTGAACGGTCTCCCTCGAAACCCGGTTCCTTGAACGGTGACGTACTTCATTCCATTAGCTTTTAGGAAGCAGTTCGGGTACAATCGTCGCGTTTCCTGTAAACTCGTCTCGTCGTCGTCATTGTTATCATCGCACCTCGTTCGTTTCTCTTTCACTCGTCCAAACGGATACGCCTCTGCGCTATTGTGTGGCGTGCCGAGCGTAACCAAAGCCACCACGTTTTTCGCCCGTCGATAACCGTCGTACAGTTTCCCGTCGTACTTTATCGATTTCCCGCCTAGAAACAGTCGAGCGATCCATCCACCCGCGCTGTGGCCAATCAGAATAATTTTCTCGTCGTCCTCGTCTCCTCCCGCGGAGCAGAGGACGGCGTCTTCGATCGCGTCTAAAATCTTTCTCAAACTTTCGCCTCGAAACGTAACCGGAATCCAAAAAGCTTTCTCCACTTTCGCCACGCAAACTTCAATCTCGCAGTCATCATCACCATCAACGCCGCCATAAAATCGCTCCCTCACCGCTATCTCCACGTTCTCTCGCATTTCGTCGTAGCTTTCGAACCCTCGCAAAAATCCAGGCACGATCACGCACTTTATTCTTCTTCTTCTTCTCGTTACGCTTCTTCTCTCGTCGTCGTCGTCGTCGTTTTTTTCCGTATCTTTTTTTCTCGTTAAACATTCTTCTTCTTCTTCTCCTCCTCCTCTTTTGCTCAAAGCCGCGCGCGGAGCACCTCTTCTTCCTCTCGTTCTTTTACCTTTTCCAAAACCTGCGACTGCGTTCGTTTTGTTTCCCAATCGTCGTCGTCGTCGGTGGTCACGGTGGTGGTGGCAGTCGTGGCATCGACTCGCGAGAAGAAGTAGACTCCCGGGGGGTGTTACCGCTCGCATTTTGTAACTGAAGAGTTTACTTTTCTGCTTTTTTGCTCTTCCCAAAATCGTACCAAAACCCTAAACACAAAGAGACGAAGAAATTTCCCCGCGACGAGACTACAAAAAATCAAAGCGCCACAAAAATCGTACGCGCGCGCGCAAAACGCAAAAACCCACCACACGACACGACACGCGCGATCATGTGGCCGTTCGATTGGTTCTACGACATTCTCTCCACCTTGGGTTTGTGGAAGAAAGACGCGAAGATCTTGTTTCTGGTGCGCCTTTTTTAGACGCTATATTTTTATACATCGCACGCGAGCGAGATCTCTCTCTCGCTCTCTCTCTTTTATTTTTTCCAATCGTTTCCTCTCTCTCTGTCTCTCTCTGTCTCTCTGTCGAAGACGGTGCGCGTGGTGGGGCGATGCGCTCTCGAGTCATCGGCGAGACAGAGAGGGAGAGTTTCATCGCTCTGCTTTTTTTTTGATTGACAATCCATTCGTCGGGGAGTCGCAAAACCGTAACGCGCGCGATGTGTTGTTCGATCGGAGAGAGAGAGAGACTTGAGACGCACGTTTTTGAATGAAACGTCACGCGCGCGCGCGCGAATATACACACAAAACGTTTTACTCTGACGCTCGGAAAATATCTCATCGATAAAAACAACAACAGGGCTTAGACAACGCCGGGAAAACGACCCTGATGCACATGCTCAAAGACGAACGATTAGCGCAGCACCAACCGACGCAATACCCAACTTCCGAGGAGTTGTCGATTGGACAAATCAGATTTAAGGCGTTCGATCTTGGCGGGCACGAAGTCGCGAGGAGAGTGTGGAAGGATTATTACGCGAAAGTGGACGCGATCGTATTTTTAGTCGATGCGGTGGATAAGGAGAGATTTATCGAGTCGAAGAAAGAGCTCGATCAC
>Ga0182095_1407502_pt1 | contig 16694 bp, 10 predicted proteins | sample 041ome_19_FD_127784 | JGI IMG/M metagenome (GOLD analysis project Ga0182095, IMG submission 127784) | Metatranscriptome of coastal salt marsh microbial communities from the Groves Creek Marsh, Georgia, USA - 041412BS metaT (Metagenome... | ecosystem: Environmental > Aquatic > Marine > Intertidal...
AACGATTCTATCTTTGTATACAATCTTCTCCGGACCGGGGACTTTAACTTCTTTCGTGACCACCCTTTCCTTACCCGGAACTTCAACTTTCTCTTTGACAATCTTTTCCTTGTAGACAATTTTCTCCACCGGCTTATCTTTGTACACAACTTTAACAGTTTCTTTCCCGGGAACTTCGACCTTTTCTTTGACCACCCGGTCTTTGTACACAATCTTCTCAGGTCCTGGTACTTTTTCATATCTCGTCACAACCCGCGTAGGACCGGGAACTTTCACAATTTCTTTCACGATTTTGATTCGTTCTTTGCCAGGTACCTCAACCTTGACTTCTTTCACGCGAACTTTCTCGCCCGTCGATGATGATGATGATGAGGAGGAGGAGAGCGCTTTACCAACAACAGCACCGGCGACGAATCCAATCGCAATCTTACTCAGATGACTCATAATGAATCCAAACTTACCGCCGTTATCACCAGTAATACTCGATGGTGCACCACCGGTATTAGTAGCAGTCGAAGTCGATGCCGGTGAAATCGAACTACTCGGCGCGCCTCCTCTTCCGAGATTATACGGACTGTCGTCAAAACTCATCACTCCGTTTCTGTTCTTATAATTTTCCATTCTCGACTTTTCAAACAGTTGCTCCCATTCTGGACCTTTCTCTCTCAAATCAATGCCCATGGGATAATCCAACTGCATCTTTTCTGGAAGAATGCCTTCCATACATAATCTATATTTCAATCGTTCCCAAACGCGTTCTTGTCCTCGGGCGTTGAAATGAATCCCATCCGTGAAATGTTCTTTCGTATCGTGCTCGAAGGCGGCAAACATATCTTCGCACGGTACCACACATTTCCTGCACGCTCTCTTACACGCCATTCCGTACTTTTGTAGTTCTTCGTTCGACCTATCCAACCTCGCGAATGCCTTGTCGCCGTACATTTCGACTTGATATTTCAACCGTCCTTGTTCATCCATCGCCGGTGGGGCCATAACAATCACGTGCTTCGAGCACTTTTTCGCTCGATTGATGATAATTTCCATATTTTTTTCGTATTCATCCAATGGCACGTACGCGCTCGTTTGAAACTTGCTCGTTTGTTCCTCTATTGCGCTGTCGTTTGTCCCAAACATGATTATCGTTAGGTGGTGTTTGCGCAACCGTCTGTCGAATTTCTCGGGCAAAATATCATCCATAACTTTTAACGCCCATCGAGTGTTGTACCCGCCGTATCCTCTGACGTAAACATCTGCTCTTCTCGTAAAATAATCGCTCTGTTTTTTTTTCGTTGTTGTTCGTGTCAGAATCCCGTTATCAGCGTAAACTTCAAACACACCCGCGAAGAGCGCGCAAGGAAAAAACGAGAGAGAGAGCGAGAGCGAGAGCGAGAGCGATCAAAACAAAAACTAAATTCAAAAACTCAAAATCTCTCTCTCTCTCTAGCGCGCGCGTGCACGCGAGAAAAAAAAATCACACACGAGAAACGCACCAAGCTCTCTCCCCATCCGCCTTGTTCGATCGATCGTTGCGTCAGAGAGTCTCCGAACAGAACGATCTTCTCTCGTCGAGATGTTAATCCCATTTCGGTGTTGCTTTTTATTTATACGAATTACTTTTGTTTTTCTTTTTTGTGAAGATGACTTTATTTCGAGAGGCCACTTATACAGTAGTAGCTCTCTGCTCTGGGTCGGACGTGGAGTCCTCACAAAAAGTCCAAAAAAAGAACGAAAGAACAACAAAGGAAGGGGGATATAAAAAAAAGTGATTACGCGTGTTCATAAATAATTTCCCAACAGCATTAAAAACATAATAGAATGGCAACAACGATGAGAGAGGAACAGTTTTGGCGCCAACGCGCGCAAACCTTGCGGAATTTGAGCTGTTCATCATCTTCATCTTCATCATCTTTGGACGTGTCTAAGCTCTTGGACAGATTAGATTCCGTCGTGTTTGGAAGATGTTTGGAAAAGAATGAAGCGGAAGAGTGCGGGTTTGTGCGCGCATCAAATAGCGAAGAGGAGATTGAAAACATGAGAAAATGTTTCCAGAGGACTCTGAGGAGACATGCGATGGTTCGAGAAGTGGAGATGGATTTGTTGAGACGGAGAGAGATTGAGAACAGTGCAGCGCTGCATGGGGGAGATACTCATTACCGTTGCGAGAAAAAGTTGAAGGAGATTTTCACCACAAAGAAGGCCACCGCGACAAAAGTCGAAGAACCATCGTCGCCGGAGTTCACTCTCTCACCAGATGTTGAAGTTGAAACGGACGAAAATGCCGATATGAACAAGAGAAAAGTGAGAAGACGAACGCCTCGAGTTGAAAAACCATTGTCATCGCGGTCGCCATTATCGCAAGTCAATAACCGCCGAGAGACACTTCACGTACCAGTAGGAAAACCACCGAGAGGTAACATAAAACGAGCGAGGACGACAGATGATCCTTTCCCGATAGAAATTAGCAGTAAAGAAAACAAACTCATCGCTGCCGAAGACTCGTACGTGTGCCCGTTCGAGTCGTCCTCGTTGCGATGAGTAATAATAATGATAGAAATACATCACGCGGTAAATCTATAGCGGCTGAACTTATTCTTCTTTTTATCGCCTCGCGCCAAACGTGATGAAATTTTTCCTTCCCATCATCTGAACGTCCATGCTAAACACCTTGAAGAAAGGGTACGTCAACACTCTGAATAAAGGCCTCAGAATTTTATTTCTTCTGGCCACTTGAGGGAAATGGCTCCACGGCGCCGGTGCCGTGCTGTAATCGCAATCGAGCGACCGTAACTCCTCCATGTCCTCCTCCGTGAGCGTAAACGTTTCTAAGGCTTGGAAATCGGCGTTTTCCTTCGCTCGAATTTCTGACGCCGATTTCGGAATCACAATCACACCTCTCTGCAAATGCCATCGCAAAATCACTTTACTCGGCGTCGTTTGCCTTCTTTTTGCTATTTTTTGTACGATTTCGTTTTTAAATAACTCGCTTCCTCTCGCGAATGGAGAATACGCCGTCACCGCCACGCCCATTTTCTTTGAAAACTGTATCAAAGCATCGTTCGGTAACATCGGGTGCGATTCGATTTGATTCACCGCTGGCTTAATCTCCGAATTGTTCATTAACTTTGTCAACTGCTCTTGGTTAAAGTTACTCACTCCAATCGATTTTACTTTCCCTTCTCTCTTCAATTGTTCCATCGTCTTCCAACATTCCTCGATGGAAGTCTCCGCATCGTCCACTAATACCGTTCCACGTTTCCAACACACGGGCCAATGGATTAAGTATAAATCGACATACTCTAACTGCAAATCTTTTAAAGTTTGTTCCAACGCCTCTCGAACGTCCTCTGGTTTCCTTCTATCGTTCCATAACTTGCTCGTAATGAACACGTCCTCTCGCGACGTATCGTCACTGCCAGAAAAAATTTGACTCAAACACTTTCCAATCACGTGTTCGTTCGCGTACGCCGACGCGCAATCCAAATGCGTCAATCCGTTCCGTAACGCCGAAGTGATGGCTAGAGTGCACTCCTCGGGTGGATTCGATTTCCACGTCCCTAATCCTAAAGTCGGTATGACGTTCCCGTCGTTCAACAGTTGCGTTCGGGAAATATCTTTCGAGTCTAATAAAAGCGTCGTCGCTGCGTTGTTTTTTCCAGCAGAAGCTTTTCCAGCAGAAGCTCTCGCGGAAGTGCTCGTCCTCCTTCTCGTTCTGCTCGTCGCGGCACCAGTCATGTTTTTGTTGTGTTTGTTACCACCAGCGCTGGTATGTTTCAAAGATGAATACGAAGAGAGACCGCCACTGTTATTGCTAATCTTCGTCGTTAGCATGTGTTTTGATTATTGTGTTTTTTTGTGGAGTGATGAGTGTTGTATTTCGTTTTTTTCCCAAAAAAAACACCCAACAACACAAAAAAAAACACAAACTATAACGAAAACGATGGGAGTCACGCGAACGAAGAAGAGCACTTCGCTGAAACGGAAACGGAAAGATGGCGGCGACGACGGGTACGCTTTTAATTGATAATTTAGTCGCTCAAATTCATTCGCTCTCGTCGCTTCTTCTGTCTTCAAAAAGACGCAGGCGTTCGGTTAAATTTTCGCCGCCATTTTTTTTCTCTCTCTCTGTCTCTCTCTGTCTCTCTCTATCTATCTCGAACGGGAGGAGGAGAAGGACATTGTGCGCGTTTCTCTCTTCTTTTCCTTCTTCTTATTCATTATCGTTATTATTATCATAATCATCATCGCTAAAACTTACCGACCGAAAACATCTTCCGCGCGCGCTGGATTTGAAACCAAACTCTCTCACTCTTCCCGCATGAAAAATTCGGAACACAACAGGAAAACGACCACCGAAAACGTCTCCATCGGTAAGCTCACGTCTCAAATAAAAAACAAGCAACGACGTTCGGAAGTCTACGGGAAATTGTTACACGAACAAGCGTTGGAGAAGAAAAAGCGACGTCAATTGCGACAAAAAGAAGAACTGAGGGCGTTGGAGAATGGCGAGACGCCGGCGCCGAGACAAGTTCCGAAGACAATCGAAAACCAACGCGTGATAGACGAGACGCACATCGTAAAAGAAGACGAAGAAGAGATTCAAAACGAAGATAAAGAAGACGAGTTCGCGTCGTATTTTTCGTTCAACTCGAGCCCGAAGATTATAATAACGACGAGTAGGAAACCGAGCGGTGCGATGTTTAAATTTTTAGAGAATCTGTTCACGGTAGTTCCAAACGCGTATTATTACGCGAGACGAAATTACCACGTGAAAGAGATGGTTAAATACGCTTCCGCGAGAGGTTTCACAGACTTACTCATTTTTAACGAGAATAAAACGTTCAGTAAAGGTGCACGAGTGAATGGGCTGTTGCACGTGCATTTGCCGGAAGGACCGAGCGCGATGTATAAGTTGACGAATTTGATTTTAAGTAAAAAGATTCGAAATCACGGCCGAGCGACGTCGCATTACCCGGAGTTGTTACTGAACAACTTTAGCACTCGGTTAGGTCACCGAATCGGCCGGATGTTTGCGAGTTTATTTCCTCAGAAACCAGAGTTCAAAGGAAGACGCGTGGTGACGTTTCACAACCAACGCGATTTCATTTTTTTCCGACATCATCGCTACGTCTTTGAGGAGAAGAAAGGGGTGAGGAGAAGACACGGTGGGCACTTATCCACCGCCGAAGTAGACGAAGAGTCATTTTCCAAGAATAGAATAAAGAAGAACAGTAAGAAAAAGGGTAAACCGAGCTTAGCGCTTCCGTCTGGAGAAGACGAAGACGATGGGGATGAGGATGAAGAGGACGTGCAGTTTAGCGGCGACGAAGCTTCGGATTCGGACTCGGACGAGTTCAAGGCTGGCAGTAGCAGCGACGAAGATTCCGATGAAGACGACAGCAGCAGTAGCGGCAGTAGCAGCAGCGATGACGACGTTGATGATTCCGATGAAGACGACAGCGACGAAGAGGAAGATGCGAAAAAGAAGGAAAAGAAACCGTTCGAGCGAAAGAAAAAAATGACCAAGGCGCAGAAGAAAAAAATTGCGGACGAGAACGACGATCGACCGACGTCAGTCATCGCCAGGTTGCAAGAATTAGGGCCTCGATTCACGTTAAAGTTGATGAGCGTACAGAGAGGAACGTTTGATTCCAAGCACGGCGAGTTTGAGTATGTGCGCAGCACGGAAACCGATGGCACGAGAAAAAACAGACGCAAGTTTGTTCTTTAATTTTTGTGTTTTTCAGTTCAGCACTAATATTTCCTACGTTAGCTATGCTTTCTTGTGATCATTCCTCCTCTACATCCTCCTCAATGTTCGCTACTCCTACTAATCTCCTCATCTTTCTCCCCATTCGTCGTCGTTGTCTTCTTCTTCTTTAACCAGACCGAAACAATAAAATCGCAATGTGTCCGATGTAAAAATATAAGAAGTGTCCGGTCTCGTGCGTCACGTACGACCCAAAGTTTCTCCCGACGACGCAATGCCAAGTCGGCTGGTACTTCTTATCGAACTCTTTCTTGATGTACGCGGCTATGTCTTTTTCTATTTCGTATCTCTCTAATGCCTGTTAATGTTAGCACAGAGAGGAAGAGATGGATAAAACAAAGGCGTCAGTCAACTTTCATGGTCAAACGCACTCTTCGAAAGTAAAATAATATACTGTAGAGGCACCGGAACCTTTTTCTTCGATGATGCTATCGGAGTAAGAGAGACGAAAGAGTCGAAAGTCAAATTCTCTCTTTGTCGTAACTAACTGCCAAAACACACACGCTCTCCCCCTCCCGCTCCTCCCGCGCGCACGCGTTGACGTCGGACAAAAAAAAGAGAAACGAAGCGCAAGAAAACGACGACGCACAATTTTGGCGCAATCTACCGCGTCCTGAATGACTTCCTGTTTTTGATCGCAAAAGAAGAGCGTATAAATTGATTGAACTGGTGAGTTAGATTTTGCGCGCGACGATTCGTTTTTCTCCTCCCGTCTGTTGGTTTGACTTTCGAAAATTTGTGTCTCGACGTATTCCACTATTATCGCAACTACACGACACAGAAGAAGAGCGAGCGCACCTCTTTCATGTCCGCGGACTTAATGGACGGTTTCATTTGTCCTCCGTTGTTGTTGTTGTTGTTGTTACTGTTCTCCATGTTTTCTTGTTGTTTGTGATGGTTTCTATGCGTGCGCGAAGATTTTTTGTGACTTGTGAAGTATATTTCTTCACCCCTGCAAACGCGTGAAAAAAGTGGACCACGCGAGACGACGTGAGAAAAAAATGTGTGGAAGAAACAGGCGTGCGGAAAATACCTAAGTAAAATATACACAGCAATACAAGTTAATAAGAAACTCTATTATCATGAGCGGATAAATCGCGTATTCTCTCTCATTCTCTTTCTCTCCCTAAACCCTGCGAATGGGTACACTTTAAACATGCGTTGCCATCAATCGTCTCTTTGTCCTCTCGCCCTGTCTTTGCCGACAAATTGCCTATACCCGAACCATTCCAAATCACCCGGCCATTTTGAATCCGGTTCTGGCAACTCATTCGGGTATTTATACGCGTCTTCGTAATATTGATTCACTCCTCCCGCTAAATGGTATAACTTCGTGTACCCGATTTGGTACATTTCAAAGGCAGCCGGTAACGAGCCGGCGCCTTTCGTGTTATCCGTCAACCCTCGGTTCTTTGGCGGTTCGCTCAACAACGTTCCGCCCCAGATATCGACCAAGATGATATCCTGTTTTAAATCCGCCACTCGCTGCACGTCGTTCACAAAGTTCACGTTTTTCTTCTTGAACCCGGGCAGGCGAAGTTTTGCTAACAAACCACCCTCGATGTACGGGACGTTGATCGACCCCGGGATAGACCACTGCTCAAAATCTGGTTGAAATCTCACGTCCACAATCAAAGCACCTTTTTTTTGCATCTGCATCGCTTTCCTCGCATCGATGGTTGGCATTCGCTTCGTTTTCACTAAATATTGCCACGCGTCCGGCCATTCACACATTCCCGGTCCTAAGCACGGGATGATGCCATTTTGATCCGGTTTTCCAGACGGGACGATTTGGTTCGATATCGTCATTCTTTTCTTCTGTGCTTTTGCTTTTATAGGTGATGTTTTTGTTTTCGTCGTTGTTAGGGGACGACGGTGTTGACCACGAAAGCGAAGAAGAAGAGGTGAACTTTGTTGTTGCGAGTGATGATGACATCTCATCATCGCGATGGTTGTTAAACGACGACGGTGGCAAATAACAATGATAATAAGAAGAAGGAGAGATCTTCTGTTTCTCGTTCGGTGTGTGTGTGTGTGTGTGTGTGTGTGTGCGCGCGCGCGCGTTCAATTCTGCGAGGTGGGATGACGATATTTACACGTACGAACGTATCTTCTTTTGGCCGACGTGTGAAAAACTTCAGTCTTCAGAGTTCCAAAAGCACACAAAACAACTTTAAACAAAAGGCGCGAAAGAATCACCGCGCCACCCAACGCAAGACCGCGCAGAATATAGCATCTAGAATAGTCGTTGGCGCGGTGACAAGCAAAGAAGCGTTTAAAAAAAATGGGCGACGGTACGTCGTACCGCAAATCGTTATCGATTCCCAAAGCTTCGCTGTTAGCGGTGATGTGTTTTCTGCTTGGCTTCTTATTAGGGGAATTTAATAAAAACAACAAGGAGAGTGAGGGGGTCAGGATGATTCAAAAGACGTCGATGAAAGCTCAAAAAGACGTGGATGGAGAAGATCCAAGTCCAGGGGCGCTCAGGAATGCGCAAGTTATTGAAATTGACGACGACGACGACGACGACGACGTCCGCAGAGATTTGGGAGGAGGTGTAGTCAAAAATGCAGAAGAAGGAAAGGCTTCGACGAACAGCGAAAACGCGAACGTGATTGATAAAGTCGGCCCACTCGGAGACGAGTATTTAACCGAGCTGAAATTTCAACTCCTTTCGACGTCACCTCGGTCGGTTATCTATAGAAATTTCGCCAGCGATGCGGACTGCGATGCAATCGTAGAAGCGGCAAAGACTCGCTTGCACAAGTCCGGTTTAGCGTTGAAAAAAGGAGAAACCGTGGAGAACACGAAGAATATTCGGACGAGTTCTGGAACGTTTTTGACGTCAAATATGGAAAAAAGCGGAGCGCTGAAACGCGTCGAAGAGAAGATGGCGAGAGCTACCCATATTCCCGCCTCGCACGGTGAAGCTTACAACGTTTTACGATACGAAATCGGTCAAAAATACGATTCGCATTACGATGTGTTCGATCCTGCACAGTATGGGCCTCAAACATCGCAACGCGTTGCCAGCTTTCTTTTGTACTTGACTACCCCAGATGAAGGCGGTGAAACGGTATTCCCGTTGGAAGGCGAAAACGGGCTAAATCGATTACGTGGGATCGATTACACGAGTTGCGAGGTGGGATTAAAAGTCAAGCCGAGAAAAGGCGACGCACTTTTGTTTTGGAGCGTGCATCCAAACAACACCTTCGATCGAAGTAGTTTGCACGGCGGGTGTCCAGTTGTAAGCGGGACAAAGTATGTCGCCACGAAATGGATTCACGACAACAACTGGGCGCAGTAAATCACGATGTTGAGATGATCGGGTAGAGTAAACCATCATAGGTAGTTGATTAGCCATTTTAGCCATTTTTTAAAAGTTAGCATACGCAGAGCACACAAAACGAGACAGAGCGCAGCGCGAATAAATTCGCCACAAGTCACACTGTAAAAGAAGGAGAAAAAGGAGAGCGAGATAAAAGTGAAAAGAACATAATCTCATCATGTTTGCCACATCTGCTGCTTCTCTTTCATCCTCGTTAGCATCGTCGCGCCTTCTCTCGAGAACAGACGCGGAGCGACGACAACATCAACGTAAACAACTTTCCTCGTCAGCATTTGCCTCTTCTTTATCCATAACGAAACGAACGAATAATGCGACGACAACGAAAGCTATTTTGAATGGCACGTCGTCGAGCACCGCTCAAAACAACAACATCAACAATAGAAGATGTTTTGTTCCTCACGGCGCGCGTCTTTCGTCTCAAAAGAAGAAATCTCTGGTCATCGCATCCGCATCCGCTGCCGACGGTGGTGCGGTCTCCTCGACGCCCCCGGTCGGGACGTTTACCATTGGCATCGCGTGGTTCTTTCTGCATCAAATCATCGGCGTCGCCAACGACGTGATCATGAAAGCTGCAGGTCAGACTTTATCGGTCGCACAAGTTGTCTTTTTGAGGTTTTTCTTCGCGACGTTGACTATGTTACCAGTTATGCTGCTCTCTGGAAAAGACTCGTTCAAAACGGATAGGTTACCTTTACACTTTGCGCGAAGCGCGTTGTTGGCGATGGGGATATTTTTGTATGCGAAAGGTCTCACCGTGGCACCAATTGCCGTGGTAACGACGTTGAATTTCACCATCCCACTGTTCACTTTAGTCCTGGCCAGGTTTGTGTTGAAGGAGAAAGTGGACGTGAATCGTTGGATCGGAACGGTGGTTGGATTTTTGGGGGTGTGCGTCGTTTTGAAACCGGCTGGAGGCGCCGCCGGATTTGGGTCATTTAACCTGTCTTGGCTCTTAATCTTAGCCGCGGCGACTATGTTTTCCAGTTTAGACGTTTTGAATAAGGTGTTTGTCGGACGAGAATCGTTTTGGGCGATGATTTTTTACACGGCATTGTTCACGACGTTGATCTTTTCGCCCTTTGCTGCTATGGGATGGGTCGCACCCACGATCACACAATATGGCGCGTTAGCCGCGTTAGGTGCCGGCGCGAACGCGCTTTTGTATTGTTTGTTGAAATCTTTCTCTATGGTGGATGCAAGCGCATTGGCGCCGTTTCGGTACACGGAGTTGATTTTATCTGCCGGCGTCGGATGGGTCTTGTTCAAAGAAGCCATTTCTATGAATACGATTTTAGGCGCGATGGTCATTGTCCCGAGCACATTATACGTCGTCTGGAAAGAGAACCAAAAGAAAGAGGAGTAGTGTGTGTGTATTTAATACGAGTATATGACTATATGTTTTCACTTGTGTACGTGATGTCTGCAAAAACTGTGTATACGCGCGACGGTGTAATTTTTTAAAAGCAGCACCAGCAATCGAAAGGGCACTTTCCTCCTGGTTCTCCGTTCGGTCCTAAAACTCTTCCTTTGCTATCTACTTTCTGTTGTCCGTGTTTCATGTCCGTGAAATCGTCGTACGATTTATAAACTGGCAAACCGTCTTCTATCCGTCGCGGTTTGTCCACGGGAGTGAACTCGGGCACTTCCTCGCCTTTACTGTTTAACCGTTTCCCTTTCGGTTTCTTCTGCCCAGGGAGGAGTATTTTCACGTATCCTTCCTTCTCTTTCTTACCGTCCCTGCTATTACTCTTCTTACCGTCTGCGCCTCTTTCGTTGTTGCTCGTTTTCTTCTTCTTAGCGACTTTACCGAATATGTCGTCAATGTCTGTCGTCGTCGTCGATTTTTTTGTCTTCTTCTTCTGCTTCGCCGTCTCCTCCTTTTTTTTCTTGCTCTTCTTCTCCTCCTTTCCCGAAGCTTTGTTCGACGCAGTGGTGGTACTTTTACTCCCCATCCTTGCGCAACAGCAGCGGATGTTTCTTCTCCTTCTCCTTCTCCTTCTTCTTTTTGTGAGTAGAAAAGCGTAAAAGTTTTGTGTCGACGCGGGCAGAAGAATTTCACGCCGTCAGCCGTCGAAAAAAACGCCCCTGCCACCCCTCTGCCCCCAGAACGAGAACAAAGGCAACCAAAAGAAAATAAAAAAAACTTCTGGCATTTCGCACGCCGAGAGAGAGCGAGAGACGTCACTTCCTCTCACCAGCACACAACACACTTACACGCAGAACAGAACAGAACAGACCGCATCACGCAGACGCGCGCGAAGAGAGGAAAAAAAGAAGGTGAAAGAGGGATCAAAAATGTCTGCTGCTGCTTCCGCTTCTGCTGCTAAAAGCGGAAGCGACGTGGAAAATCCACCACCACCGAACAAAGGCGCTTTGGATAATGACTTTAAAAAAAAGAAGATGGAGGAGAAAAAGGCAACTAATCTGAACAAAAAAATGGACAGACTCGCCAAGAAGGAGCAAAAGCAATCGTTTTGGAAGTTACACAAGGAAGAGTTGTGGTCACTGGTACCGTATTTATGGCCGAAAGAGCAGTTATGGATTAGGTTCATGCTCTTATGCGCGATATTTTTCTTGTTGGCGAGTAAACTGTGCAACGTGACTTCTCCTATCGCGTTGAAAATAGCAGTGGATCGAGTGAGCGAGAGTAGAGCAGACATTGAGTGGGCAATTGTCGCGTACGGGGCGTTACGTTTTGGCGCAAACTTCTTTGGGGAATTGAAAGATAACTCTTTCGCTTACGTCAGCGCGCACGCGTCGAGGAAGATTTCGTTGAGAGTGTTTACGCACGTGATGGATTTATCGCTCAAGTTTCACATCACGAGGAAAACCGGTGCAGTTATACGAGGATGCGCCAGAGGTTCGGAGTCCTTTGCGTTACTTCTGAAGTATATATCGTTTCAAATTGCGCCTATTTTTATCGAAGTTGCGATGGTGTGTTGCTTTTTGTTGGTGCAATACGATTGGTATTTTGGGATCATTACGTTTTTCGTGATTTTCGCGTACATTGGCTTTACCGTGCCGTTTACCGAATGGAGAAATAAGTTCCGCCGAGAGCAAACTGAGGCGGATGATCGATTCAACCAGAAAGCGACGGACTCGTTGTTAAACTTTGAAACTATTAAATTGTTCTGCGCGGAGCCGCACATCGCACACACGTACGACGAAGCGCTGAAACAGACTCAGAAGGCGACCTTGAAAACAACCCAATCTCTAGCCGGGTTGAATTTAGGACAGGCTTTGATTATAACCATAGGTATTACGGCAAGTATGGGATTAGCCGCAGAACAAGTCGTCGATGGTAACATGACTATCGGTGATTTTGTTTTAGTGAACACATTTATCTTGCAGCTGTACGTGCCTTTGAACTTTTTAGGCACGTACTATCGAATGATCAAGCAGTGCATGGTTGACGTGGAGGCGATGTTTAAATTGATGGGCGAAAATCAAGAGGTTGCAGACGCGGATGACGCGAAAGATTTGGTCTTGACGAATCCTTCGCAAGCAAAGATCGAATACGAAAATGTATTGTTCTCTTATGACCCGAAGGAAGATAGAAAAATCTTGAAAGGCGTTTCGTTTGTCGTCGAGCCTGGGCAAAAATTGGCATTAGTTGGTGAATCGGGAGCCGGCAAGTCTACCATCGCCAAGTTATTGTATAGACTATATGATATACAAGGTGGTCGCATTCTGATCAACGGACAAGACGTGGCGAAATGCACGCAGCGTTCGGTTCGATTGAACATCGGCATCGTACCCCAAGATTGTGTCTTGTTCAACGATACCATCGAGTACAACATTGGATTTGGTAAACTTGGTCAAGGCGAAGTGGCGACTCGAGAAGAGGTTCAAAAAGCATCGCAGGCAGCGCAATTTGAGAAGTTCGTGAACCAAACGCCGTCTGGCTACGACACGTTAGTCGGAGAGAGGGGATTGCGATTGTCTGGCGGTGAAAAACAACGCGTGGCCATTGCGAGAGCGCTTTTGAAAGATCCTCCGATTATGGTGTACGACGAGGCAACGTCGAGCTTGGACACGCATACCGAAAATCAAATCATGGATGCCATTCGCATAGCAGCGAAAGGTAGAACGAACTTAGTTATCGCACATAGATTATCCACGATTATGGATTCTGACAGGATTTTAGTATTGAGCGGCGGCGAAGTTGTAGAAAGCGGCAATCACCAAACGTTGTACGCTGACGTGAACGGGAAATATAGAAAGATGTGGGATTCGCAGTTACAAGCAGCAATGAAAGAATCGCCTTCGACGGTAGAATTGATGGAGATGGGAAATAAATGATAACACTCACTGTCAAAAAGTGAAAAATATCGAAGTTATTTCCACTTGCTTTCTGATGTTGTACAATGACATTTTATTTCAAATGTTTGCAAAGAGTTCAGTTGTTTTTTCTCCTATATAACGGGAGCTTCGCCTATGCACGGCCTCTCTCTCCCTCCCATATTTTCTTTTTGTCTCTTTGAATCGTTAATTTCTTTTATACAGATCTACTATTCGGTGCTCAGTAAATGCTATTGTCGATGACTTTCAAAAAGTTTCGAATCCTCATATTATAATCATACCGAATCTGCTCTCGAATGTCAGCGTTGCAGTTTGTATGTTGCAAGTCACTTTCAAACTCGACGATGAGCGATCTCAAAACTTTCATCTCCAAGAGCACTTCCGGAACTTTCATCGCTCTTTCGTAAGCACGATATGCAACCAACTCTGCCATTGTTTCGCACTTTTCCAAAGTCATCAAGTTCCAATACTCTCCGTCGTTCCTGACGAAAGAATCAAAATGCTGTATTTCTTTATTGGGCCACTTTGACTTGCCGTCTCGAATTTTTGAATGCACAAAGTGCTCCATCGTGTCACGCTGAATTTTAGTCGTTCGCATCTCATCTAGACATATTCTCCAGTGCCAAAGGACACGCTGTGCGTCCATGTGTAATCTACTCATATTTGCGAATTCGAGCATATTTCGTAAAAATGTGCCTTCGTTATTGTCCATGTTTACCGTGATGCCTCTCGATAAGATCGTACTCAACACATTTTTATTCGCATTCCGAGTGCTCGCTCTCACCGCTGCTGCTTGTAGAATACTTCTCTTGCGCAAATCAAAGAATAGAATGCGTTCTGTTTGTATTTGGACTCGAAGTTCGGCGTCGGAGTACTGCACGGCGTCGTTGATCCCAACCTGCACGATATCCTTAGCGCCTCCACCGAAGGCGGTGTTGGTGGCGTTAACGGTGATGGTCTCATATGAAGCTTTCGCATTGCCGTTCAAAGCCAAGAGTGCATCAACTGCAACATCATCCCGGGAACTCTGTTGTGGAGATTTAACAAATTTATTGTTCATGTTGATCTCATCGTTGCGATGGTTCAGAGCCGGTTCCTGGCAATGGTTCAGGGCCGGTTCATCATGAAACACCACGTTTCTCGACGACATAGCTTGTGACAAATGTAATTTCTTACTCAATAAATCGAGATTGTGTCCTCCGCCTACAAGCATGGGCAGGAGGTCTTCTGGAAGCGGCGGCGATTTCCTTTGATTGTGGTACGGCTTTGCCATTTTTCTCGCCGTCTTGTGCTTTGACCGTTGGTTTGCTACCACTTTCTTATTCTTTTTCGTCGCCAGAAGTTGATCGCGTTCCGTATGACCATCTCCGATAGAAGGTCTTCTCGCGTACGATGCTTTCTTGTCTATTCTTCCGAGTATTTGTTCCAGAGGAAGGATTCGCATTTGACCACGACCGTTAATCTCTTCTGATGAAAACAACTCGCGCGAAGAGCTTGCTTTGTTTTGAGAAGCTGAGAAAGGTTTCCTTCTTTTATTTATATCGTGCGCATCTTCTACGTCGGTCTCAACAATATCTTCTTCAGTACTGTCATCGTTCGCGTCGTCGTTCTCCTCGGTGCTTTTGTCGAGCTCCAAACTGTTATCAAACCTTTCTGTCGAATTTGACCCATTCGAGTTCTTCGCGTCACCCGCACTTTTCTTGATCGCCGCCGTCTTCACTCGTTCTATTACCGAATGGAGTGCCTTTTGATACGGATACGCAGAGTCGATATCTTTCATATCCTGATAATTTTTTGCGATCGCGGGTTCTAAAATCGTGTCCGCAGGAGTTCGCGGCTTCTTTGGAGAATCTTCTCTTACGTTTTCAGCCTCCGTCATCGGCCGCTTATTCTTGGGGTAATCGATTCGATCTGCCAATCTTCGTCGATCTGCTGTTGCAAACAGCGTATCGTCGTGTCGCCGCGTTATAGCGCGCTCTAGTGGATTATCCTTGTTGTAGTCCTCACCGTCACTAAGATCCCACAGCGTCGTCGGTGTTGCAATTCTATTCCTCTCACCATTCTTTGATCGGTTTATCGTCGTGGCCAGAGTCGCTGCAGCTGCAGCTGCCGTTCCTGGTCCTGCTTCTGTAGCAAACGATGATTTCAAGCAATTTGTACTATCGCCTTCTTTGGAATGATCTTGTAACGAACTTTGTGGATCCTCTGATAACGATGGTTGCGATCTCTTTTCTGTTCCAACTACTATTAGTGGTGGAGGTGGTGGACTCCAGCGCTTCTGAATTGGAGACGTTCTTTTCCTCCGTTTATCATTCTTTACCTTCGAGGGAGACGGTTTACGCGACCGCGGCGATGGCTTCGCTGTACTAGCGACTTTTGTTGATACTATTGGTGACTGTTTACTCTTTGCGTCCTTCTTCCTCTTTGTAAAACCATCGTCTTTTTCTATTTTCTGTTGCTGCTTGTTCGCATCTGGCATGCGGTCGCTCACACCGTCCTCCAGCGCGAGTCTGTGTCCCACCGACGAACGAAACCCTTCGTACCTCATATGTATCTTCAATCCAGTACCATCCGAAGGCGCTAATTTCGAAACTCTCAGTCTGTGTAACGCTGCTTCTACTAAAACATTCAAAACAAGCTCGTCCCGCTCGCCTTCGCGAGAGTGGCTCCCAAACATCGGTATCAACTCGAAGCGACATTGTGCCCATCCTTTGTCTGTCCACCCTTTCTTGGTCGTTTGCGCGATATCGCACACCTCCACTAACCGTAATAAGACGAACTCCGCGAATAGTTCTTTGTTTGGGCACTTATCTGGTACCGTTCGTATCAAACTCTTTGCTTTACCTTCATTTTCCAAGTGCATCCACGTCTCTCGCGAGAGGCCCTCTCTTGCAAACTCAAAAAAAGTCCCGAGAGGAATCGCTCTTTTCAACGCTTTCCCGTTGTGCAATTTACCATCTATGGAAAACCAAAACGTGTCCGCGCTGAAATTCTTGACGTATAATCGCTCCATCGTCGTAGCGTTCACTAGTTTTGTCTCCTTTGCGTTCCTCCTCGTCGTCCTCGAAGTCGTCGTCGTTTTACCTCGTTCTTCTTCAGTACTTTCATCGTTCGCGTCGTCGTCGTCGTCATCGGTCGTTCTTTTTTTATTTTTCTTGTCTAATTTTCTTTCTTCCTCTTCCTCTTGGTCCAAGTCGAAATCCTCCTTCGCGATGACTTTGCTCTTCTGCAGTGGGAGCGCGACTCTTCTCAGAAGTTCACACGGATCCGATTTAG
>Ga0182095_1534065_pt1 | contig 16689 bp, 11 predicted proteins | sample 041ome_19_FD_127784 | JGI IMG/M metagenome (GOLD analysis project Ga0182095, IMG submission 127784) | Metatranscriptome of coastal salt marsh microbial communities from the Groves Creek Marsh, Georgia, USA - 041412BS metaT (Metagenome... | ecosystem: Environmental > Aquatic > Marine > Intertidal...
CACAAAACAGCAAACAGCCAAGAAAGAAAGGGTCGATCGATCGATCGATCGATCGAAGGAAGCGAAAGGCACCTTTTCTCTTCCTCTCCTCCTCATTTCATTTCTTTTTGCGAGATTTTCGCGAGAGAGAGAGTATCGAACGATATATCATCAAATCGATGACGTTTACCTCTTCTTCTGCTTTTCCCGCCACCACGATCGCGACAAAAACGATCGCGACGAGAAACGCCGCTCAGAGGGAGAAGAAGAGATGGTCTCTGCACAGAGCGAATTTGTTCGGTAAACCAAACACGGGGGAGACGGCGACGAAGGAAAGTTTACAGTACGAATTAGAAAAAGCGAATAAATGGAGAGAAGAACTGGTAGCGGAGTTGAGCTCAGCGAAAAAGGAGAGAGACGAGGCGGTGGAGAGTTTAGATTTGTACAAGAGACGATTGAAAGAAGCGGAGAAGGACGTCTTCAAGTTGGAGAAACTGACGCAAGAGCAGGAGCAAAAGTTTAACGCGTTTGAAATTGTTGTCAAGAATCAGATTAAATTGTTGGAAGGCATGGTGAAGGAACGAGACGAGATGTTGGCGAAGTCGCAGCCACCACCACCACCACCTTAGAGAAGAACTGAAGCGAACGGGAACGTTTTGTTTCTTGTATTTTACTGCTGCTAGTTTTGCGTTGCTGTTGTATTATTAAAAAACATTTAATCAAAGCGTGTTCTACTACGTACTACGACGACTTTTAAAAAAATCATCTGGGATCGCTCTTTCTGTTGTGATCATCAACCGTCACATCTTCTCCTTCGCTGTCCTTCTTATTTTGATTCTTCTTTTTCTTAGCGTTGTCAACGAACAAATCTTCGCGGAATATCGCTCCGATCAACGCTTTGCTCTTCTCGTCGACGATGGCGATCGGTACCTCGTTGGGATTCTCGAAGCACGCCAAAGCAACTTCGCCAATCGTGGACGCTTTCAGAGTTGCGGTGACGAGGAGCGACGCGTTCATAAGCGTCTCCGCAGACGCGAACTCCTCGTCTTCTCCTCCTTTCTTCCTGTTTCGTTCTAAGATGCCGATGGGTTCGCCAAAACCGTCTAAAACGAGCACGTCTTTCTCGCACTTTGCGTTTTCGTTCGCTTGCTCTAAAACTAACCGACCCGAGTCCATGCGCCGGGCTAACATGCTCATTTCAACCAACTCCTCGCAGGAATACACGCGCAAAGCGTCTGATTCGTTCGCCTCTTCGATGGAATCGTTCGGATTCAAACCAGCTTTGAACGCTAACGGAGATACATTTCCGAATTCGATGGCTTTTTCGTACCCTTCTTTCGGAGGCGGTTTCGGGAACTGGCCTTCCCCGGTTTCCTGATCAAACTCGTCGTAACTCCAAGCGCCGTCGAGTAAACTCAACGCTCTCGCGACGTTCCTCGCTTTTGGGACGTTCTTCGGCGACACATCTTTTTCTTCCATCTCGTTTTCAACGAACAAAGCCACTAAGACTTTCTCGCTCGCTTCTCTCAATACCTTTGCGGCTTCCGTTTCGCCGGCGTTTTGCGCGCGAAAGATGGCATCTCTCGCCCCTTCGACATCGTTCGCCGCCGCGAACGCCTCCGATTCGTATAAAGCTGCCTCTGCTCTCAACAACGCGTTGTCTTTAGGATGCTTGCGAAGCATTTCGGAGAGTCTTCTCACGCCATCGACGTCGCCTTCGTTTGCCGCGTGTCGCATGACTAAAAAGTACGAGTTTGGTGAAACCGCGAAGGAGGAATTCCCGGCACCTTTCTTCGATGATTTCTTCGTTCGAGACGAGGAAGGTCCGTCGTTTTGCGCGTGCTCGAGAACTTCTATCGCGTAGTTCGTTTCGCCTCTGCGCAGAAACGCGGAAACGAACGCTCCGTACGCGATTTTATTCCTTCTTGGAATTTCCGTGTACTCCCGAAACAGTCGCTTCAGCGTTTCCACGTCGCAGGCGTAATCCGATCCTAAAATTCCTCGAGCGGCTTGCGTTTCTCCAGCCGCACACGTCGCATACGAAATTGAATCTGGTTTCAAACCGTTTTCCTTTGCTTTTTCTAACATATCTCTCGCCCAGTCTGGCCGCCCACCTTTGACGCACGCGGACATGAGGATGTTATGCGCCAACAGACTGTTCTTTGTTCCTTTTTCGTTCGTCGTCAGCATTTCCTCAAACGCGCTCAACGCTTTCAAAGGTTCCGAACTTCTCGAGTGTGCCTTCAAAAGAGAGCACCACGCGCGTTCAAAATCGTCCGGACGTTTTACTCGACCTTCCCAGGATAATATTTCGTTTTTCGTATCGACGGCGCGGCGAACGTCTCCACATTCTGCGCAGGCGTCCAAGAGCGAAAACAACATTCGACTCGGCGCGGTTCGTCGCGGATGCCATTTCACGCCGACGCGGTCGTGACGATTAACACCTTTCGGGACGTCCTCTACGCTCCATAGGAACGAATTTGCGACAAACATCTTGCCGTTTTTATTCGCCGAGGCGCCAAACTGCGCGCTAATTGGACCTCTTCCTTTCTTCCACCACTCAAATACCGTCAAAGCTAAATCTAAATCGTGCACGCGTCCGGCTTCGATGATGATGGACGAGTACGCCGCTGACGAAACACCGCACGAAAATGGACCTTCGGCGGCTTTTAAAAGCATCGTCGCAAACGTGAAGTCTCTGCATTTCGCCGCGGCGGCAACGGACGCCGATGCGATCGCTCTGCACAGTTTCTTATCGTTTTTCAAAGTTGCCACGAATCCGGCGTTTTCGTCTAAAAATTGGAGCAACTCCTCCAACTTTCGTTTCTCGGCTAATCGTTTCAGTCGTTTCAAAAACTTCGAAGCGGTCTCTTTCGTCGAATTCATTCTCTCCGCGTTGCTGCTGCTGCTATTTTTTTCATCGTCTTCAATGTACGCGTTGAAAATGTTCTTCGCGTCTTCGTCCACGTCTTCGTTCTTTTCGTACTTTTCGCTTTCGTCGTCTTCTTCGCCGCTTTCCCACGGGCACTCGTTTTCGTCCTCGTCGTCCATGGTTTCGCCGGTGCACGTCAAGTATTGCCACGATTTACTGTTGCTTTTATTGCTGTTGTCGTTATTATTATTCAACGCGTTGGTTGGTGCGACTGCCGACGTAGAAGCTGCGAGTATCTTCATCCTCGTTCCGTTTTCGCTCTTCTCGTTTTTGGTGGTGGTGGTGTTCGTGCACGTCTCGGAGATCGCTTGGACGAAATTTTCCCCGCGCGCGACGTCGCCTTCGTGCGGCTGTTTCGACGGACCCCGATGATACCATCGTCTCTGCGGTTGCACTCGTTGCTCTCGTTGGAACGATCCTTCCTCGTCGTTATCCGTCGTCGATAGAGTTGTTTTGTTGTTGTTGTTGCACTCGAGGACAATCTTCGTCCGACGACTCGCGTCGATGATAACGCGAAGACGATGATGATTTTGAAGCGAAGAAGGCGGCGTTCCATCTTCTCGCGAGACGGACGAAGAGAACGAAGAGGAAGAAAAAGAAGAAGACGAACGACAACGCGTCGTCGTCGTCGCTCTTCTCCTTCTCGAAGAGGAAGAGGAGGAGGAGCACGAAGCGCGAGACGTCGAAGTCGTTCCCGCCGTCCTCATATCTCTCCGTCTCTTCTCTCGCTATTTTACTCCGAAAATGTATCTCTTCTTCTCATGGCGAGAGATAAATATCAACAACGCGCGACAGTTGATCTCTGCTTAAGCGCGCGCGGCAGTAGTGGTACAAAAAAAGAGAGTCGAAGCACAACGTTTCCCCGGTCCCCGGCGCGCAATCTCTTCCCGTTGTCCGTCTCTCTTTTTTCTTTCGTGTGGATGTGTCACGCGTATCGTGTGTGGTGGTTTCTAGAAGACGTGTGCGTTTTTCCCGCTCTTTCTTTCACGAAATCTGAAACCCTAAATATTTGTTTTTTGCGCTCGCGAGAACGGGAACAAAGAAAAAACTGCGTTCGTTGACTCTAGTTTTTCTCGGGAAAAGCACACGCAAGAGAGGAAGAAGAGGACAAAAAAATGACCGAAGAAGAAGAAGAAGAAGAAGAAGAACAAACACCACTCCCGTACGCGACGTTGATCGCCGTCAGCGAAGACGCGAAGAACATCTTACACGTGGACCAAACGACCAAAGAGTGCGAAAAGTACGGCGCGAAGAAGTGTCCACTGATTGGCCCGAACGTGGACGTGCGATTTTCGAACTGCGTGATTGGACGCATCTTGATGGCGAAAGATAACGAGACGAGAGCAAAGACGCAGGTGGCAGATTTGGCGTTGGATTTACCGAGCGGTACGTTTCTTTTCTTTTGCTTTTCGCGAGTATCGCGCGCGTGCGTGTTTGTGTTTGCACGCCGCGCGCATATCGTATCGTTGGTGATTGTTTTCGCGTATCGTTTTTTTTTCTTTTCAACGGGTCGTTTTTTTTCTAGGGGGGAAAAAAGTGCTCAGATTTGCGCGCGGCGGCGGCGAATTCGTCCACCCGTGGCTCCTCGGGTTTTACCCCCAACTCTCACTTTCACTTTGAAATCATCGTCATCCTCGTTCTTATTGTTATTGTTATTCATACTAAATTCTCCCACCATTCGTCTCTCGGTCGCGAAAAAATACAGTGTCCGCGGAACACGCGAAAATCGTCTGCGAGAAGGACTCCAAGGCTGCGAACGGGTACACGGTTACCATCACCGATTGCAGCAGAAACGGGTTACACGTGAACAACGTCCTGTTGGAAAAAGGCAAGCCTTGCGTTTTGAAGGATCAAGACGTGGTTGAGTTTCCGTTTAAGTGCGCGTTCAAGTTCCAAGTGAATGAAGGCGTGGAACCGAGTTACGGGACGCCAAAACATCGATTGAAGAAGGGAGAGAAAGGCAGCGCCGCGGTGTCGAAGAAGAAGAAGGAGGTTGGCACGGCGCCACCGCCGTCGAAAAAGAAAGAAGAGGAAGCGAAGGGGGCTGCCCTTCCAATTCCTGCCGCCGCGAAGAAACGAGCGTCGCCGGAAAAAGAGACGAATAAAGAGGAGGACAAGAACGAACAAGAAAAAGAAGCAGAGACCGGTCTTCCGGTCCCGCCGTCGAAGAAAGGAAAGAGCGTCGGCGCGAGCAAAACGGCTCCCGAAAATCAGGAGCAACTTGAAGAACAACAATTTTTGGTCGAGTCGAACGAAAACGTCGCCAACGCGGAAGAAATCGTCAAAGCCGCCACGGCAGCTTTGGAGGAGGAAATCGCGATTTTGAAAAAGTCGAACGAAACGGTATCGCGAGAGCGCGACGAGTTTGCGACGACGAATAAAAAATTGAAGACGAGAGTCAAAGAGGCTGAGGAGAAAGACGCCGCGACCACGAAGGCTTTCGAAGCGTTCAAAGCTGAATCCAAGGAAGAAATGGAAGACTTGGACAAGGTGATTGAGCGATTGACCGAGGGAAACGACGAGAAGACGAAGGAACTCGAAGAAGCGAACGCAAAGATCAAGTCTATGGAAGAAGAAGCCACGGGAATGAAGGCGGAGATAGAGAAGCACACCGAAGAATGCGCAAGCATGGAGATGAACGTGAAAGAGCTGACGCAAAGACTCGAAGCGTCTGGAAAAGAACTCGAAGAAGCGAAATCGTCGCTCGAAGCTAACAAAGATGCGATCGAGCGCGCGGAAAAAGCGGAACAGAACGAAAAGGTTGCTAGGGAAGAGTGCGTAAAATACCAAGAAATTTCCGCCAAAGTTTCCAAAGAGTTGAGCGACTGGGGAGATATCATCGCCAAGGCTGAAACTTTACAAGCGAACCTCGACGAGGCCGTGAAAGCGAAAGAAGCGAGCGAGAAGGAGTTAGCGACGATTAAGAAAACGCTCGCGGTTTCCCGAGCGGCGTTTGTGGAAGCGCAAAAAGCGCTCGTCCTCGTTGGAGAACGTTTACACGTCGGCACTGACGAAGACGAAGAAGAGGACGACGTAAAGGTTGATGAAACCATGGAAATGGACGAAGACGACAACCAAACGCGCACTTCAAACGAGCAAGATACGGAAAATGGTGATTTCCACGCCACGCAAGTTGCTCCACCGGTGAGCGAAGAAGATGGAGATGACGAAGAAAGAGAAGAGGAACAAAATCAACAACACGCTGCGACACCGGCAGAAGCTTTCGACCCGCAAACGCAGGATTGCGTTGACATTGAATTCGCGACGGAGGTTCAAGAAACTGTGAAGGAAGACGAGAAAGAAATGCAAACGCCAGCTAAGGACGACGCGAGCGAAGAAGACGAAGAAGGAAACGACATGGAGGCAAAATACGCGAGCATGATGAAGAAAATGACTCCAGCGCCTGAAGAAGCAGCGGCAGTGTGTGAAGAAGAAGAAGAAGAAGAAGAAATCGTGCGAAGTACTCCGATTGCTCAAGCGCTCGTGGAAAATGCTGTCGCGAATATCATCGCCGCGGATGACGTGGACGAAGATGAAAAGGTAGCATCGTTACCGACGCCGTTTGAAAATAACGATGGGATGGGATTCACGCAAGGCGAAAAGCAGGATGAGGAAGAAAAACAGAAAGATGAGGAAGAGGATGAAGATGAGGAAGAAGATTTGACTTTATGCGGCGAAGATTTCGTGGAGAAGACGGAAGAGATTCCCAAGTCTGCTTTGAAGAAGGGGAAGCACTTTCGCTTTCCGCAAACGCCTGTGTCGCCGAAGCACTTAGTAGTTGAAGGCGAAGAAAACACGCCGGCGAGCAGTGAAGGTAAAACGTTCGAAGAGGGAGAAAAGAAAGAGGCTTCACAGCGCTCGCCGTTGGCAACTCACAGCGCGATCGTGATCGATTAATATTAGAAAGGGGAGCAAGCTTTTAATCCTATACGCGTTCACTCTGAGTGTAACATCCAAATACATGTAGTAAATAATACATTTTGATTCTATTTTTAATTGATACATGCGCGTGCGCGCTCTTCTCTCTTGCTTTTGTTTTTATATATTCACGGAGAGATGCGAAAGAAGGAATCTTTTTCAACCAAAATGCGCGATTGCTTTTCATCTGCGCACGAGCTTTTGCGTATGACGCAATCGAACGCGTCGCAGTGCGCTCCACCAGAAACGTTAATGTCAGTACTTCCGTTGTTCTCGATGAGGCACTCCTTCATGACAACTCTGTGCGTTATGGCGTAGCGCTGTCTCTGTGCTAATAGGAACGACATGAGCTCGCTTTCATACTCTTCGTCGTCGGTTTCGTTTCCTCCATTTTCCTCGTAGTGGCTACCATTTACACCACCAATACCTCCGTAAGTGTTGTAATAATCATCGTTTCTTTCTTTTACCGCACCTAAACAGGAAATATCTACGCCAGTGTGGGAATTTTCGCGAATCTCGCACCGGAGCGCTTCGCCGAAACCACCCCCCCACACGGCGAATCCAACTCCTTTATTCAGCGCGACGAGATTTTCAAACATGCGAATCCTAGAGTTCTTACCGACACAAACTCCGCCGCCTTCGTTATTTGCAATCAAACAAGAACGCACAGTAGCGTTAGCGCCATCGAGACACGAAATCCCGTGGGAAGAGTTCATTACTATTCGAGTATTTCTCACATCCACGGTCATTTCGTTTTCCGTCGTCGCGTTTGCTCTTTCCTCGGAATCTTCATTATCCGAACCCAGAATGACGATCGATGCATACACTCTGCTCGCAGAAGAAGATTGACTATCGATCGATATCGCATCGTCCTCTTCTTCGACGTCATCGTCCGTAATAATTCCAAGCATTTCAATATCATCAGCTTCATCGGATGATGAATGCGAAGACGCTTCCGAATCGACGTGGATTTTAGATTTTTGATCGTTGGCGATGGCAGAAGTCACGACACAACCGGAGATGTCGCCATTTCGCAAGACGATACCAGATAACGCAGTTGAAACGTCACAATTTACGATTTCACAGTCGTGCGCGACGACACCTTCACCCGCCGAAACAATATTGCACGTCTCTAAAGATAACTTTACATTTTTGTTCTCAGAGTGTGCGCAAGCGGTGTGTTTCGGATGATGGCCTAAGCATCCGATAGATCCGTCTCGGGCCGCGCGGTGTCTCCACAAAGAAACGTTTGAAACCATCACGATGTTGTTATTGCTATTGTTTGGGCTATTTCTGGAATTTACGTTCTCAACTCCCACTATCGCCGGCTCATCATCGGCTACGATGTGCACTGAATCTTTTTGCGAAGATTTGAGACCGCGCAAATGTATTCCTGAAGGCACTCGAATCGATCCGTAATACGTCCCAGCTTCCAACAAACACACATCTCCATCTCGCAGATTACTCATCGCTTCGTTTATGGTTTCTACCTTATCTTTTACCGCGCTAAATGTCAAAACTCGCTTATCATCGTCATGAGTTTCATCGATACCCTTCTCAAGTTTCGTCTTTAGTGTCGCGCTCTTCAGAGCGTTTTTCCAACCCTCGCTCGGCGGTTTGATTGCCTGTTTTTGCAATCCGCTCGAGAACGGTAACTTCGCCGCGAGCGCCCACTTCTCCTCAGGTCTCCATCGGAATCTCTTTCTGTACTGATGCTTCCAACAGAGTTCGCTCTGGGAAAGAATCTCTCGAAATTGTTTCGACGTTTGCTCTAAACTCGACACGTCTTTCGCGCTCAGATATTTTGCGCTTATCTCGCACAAGACGTCGTTCGGCAAGCGCGAAAGCTCATCTTCCATCGTTTCTTCTTTCGAAGCCGCGAGTGAAGAGAAGCGATTACTCACCGTCCCTCTTTCCTCTTCTCCTTCGTTCCAGTCGTCGCTCGCGGAAAAATCTAATATCGTTTCAAACATCCTCCCTTCCTCGTCTTCTTCTTCTTTTGCCTCGTCAGCAGCAGCAGTTTCTGCCTCCTCCTCGCTGTCGTTGCTTTTCAAAATCGTTTTCAAAAAAAAGAAGGAGCTGCCCCCTCCCGCGTCTGTGTGGTGGTTATCGCGCACGTCCAAAGGACTCGCCGGGAGCGACGTAAAATGCGTCGCCTCTTTCTTACTCTCGACGATCATTCGCGCCTCGCTCCTCCCCCTTTTTTCGACGACCGCATCGTCATCGGTCGTTTCCTCCGCGGAGGACAACAGGTGCCTCCGTTGTTGTTGTCGTTGATCTTTCTTTCCATCTTTCTTATTATTTTCCAACTGTTTTTTCGACGCTGTCGTCGTTTCAAAGAATCTCCTTCGACTTCTTCCGTTTTTATTCAAAGCGGTAAAGGAAGAGGGGGAGGAGGAAGAAGCGGAGGAGCGACGATTCTCGTTCATCGTCATCTGTCGCCGCTGTGTGAATAAATTACTTCTTTTGCTGGCAGAACTTCTTCATGCTCTCTCTCTCTCTCTCTCTCTCTCTCCCACATAAACGAATGATGCGCTATTTTTATTATTCTTTTGAAATTAGGCAAAAGAGTGAGGAAAGGACAGACGTTTTTTGAAGAGGTGCCTTTTGTGGACAAAAAAGCAAAAAATGAAAAAAAGAAGAAGTTGTGGATTCTCATCACAACACGCACACGTTCTTCTTCACACTAACACAAAAAACAATCAATATTAGTATATTCGTCGCTTTTCGGTCTCCCGACAAAAGAACGCGCGCGCTCAACGGGAGCGAGAGCAGAAGAAGAAAAGGGAGAGAAAGAGCGCGGTGCAATTTCCTCGCCGTTTCTTCTCGCACGCCAGAGAGAGAGAGAGAAGAAGAAGAAAGTCTCATCGACATCTTCATCATCGCTCGTCTCGCCGAAATCCACGCTCTCGCGCGCATAAAAGATTGAATAAACACCATGTGTGGAATATTCGCGTACTTGAACTGCGGGGTGCCGAAAACGAAGAAGGAAATCGTTGAGAAATTATTAGTCGGGTTGAAACGATTGGAGTATCGAGGGTACGATTCCGCCGGGTTTGCCATGGACGATAACGATTTCGAAGAAGAAGGAGGAGGAAAAAGAAAGAAGAAAGTCGTCGTGTGCAGAGAAGTTGGGAAGATTGCCAACTTGGAGGCGTTAGCGAGGAAAGAGTTGTTTGGCGAAGACGACGATGACGTTAAGAACAAGGCGACTAAAAGTAACAGCAGCAACGGGAAGAAGTCGTCCTCGATCAAGCCTTTAGATTTTTGCGCGAGCATCGCGCACACGCGGTGGGCGACGCACGGACCGCCGAATAAAATCAACACGCACCCGCACACCTCGGATTCGGTAGAAAATGAATTTGTGGTGGTACACAACGGAATTATTACGAATCATGCGCCGTTACGAGCGATGTTAGAAAGAAGAGGGATGAAATTTGAAACGGATACGGACACGGAAGTTATACCAAAACTATGTAAATTTTTGAGCGATAAGTTTGAGGAGAGCGGCGAGAAAGACGTGACGTTTCGTCAGTTGGCGATGGAAGTGACGAGACAATTACAAGGCGCGTATGCGCTAGTGTTTAAATCGACAAAGTATCCTGGAGAATTAGTCGCCGCGAAGAGAGGGTCGCCGTTGTTGATGGGCATTTCCGACGACAGCGGCGAGGTTTCCTGCATCATTGATGGAAGCCTTTCCGACGGCGGAGATGAGGATAAAAAAGCTGGCGGTAATAAAAAACGAAAATCAATGGCAGGTGAAGCAATAGTAGTAGATCCAGTGACGAAGTCGTCGTCATCGACGGATGCTCGCACAAATAATCCAAAAGTTGAGTTTTACTTTGCCTCGGATGCAAGCGCGATGGTTGAGCACACTAAACGCGTGTTAGTTCTCGAAGACGACGACGTGTGTCACTGTCACAACGGTACGTATAAGATTTATAAAGTCGAGAAGCAAAAGCACCCGCACCCTGGGTACACCTCTGGTCATGATTCGCCGGAATACGGATTATATAAACCAGTTGTTTTGAGTAAAGAAGTCGAACGCACGATTGAGACGTTGGAAATGGAGGTCGAATCCATCATGAAGGGCGAGTTTGATCATTTCATGCAAAAAGAAATCTTTGAACAACCGGAGGCTATTTCGAGCACCATGAGAGGACGATTGGTATTGGATGTTCTCGGTGCAGCTGAAAGAGTAATGCTAGGGGGCATGTCCCAGTTCGCGGCGACGATACGACGCTCTCGTCGTATCATCTTGTGCGGTTGTGGCACGTCGTACAACTCCGCGATTGCGATTCGACAACTGTTCGAAGAGCTTACGGAACTTCCCGTAACTTTAGAGCTCGCTAGTGATGTTTTAGATAGACGTTGTCCATTTTTTAGGGACGACACGTGCATTTTCATCTCGCAATCGGGTGAAACGGCGGATACGTTGAAGGCTTTAGAATACGCCAAGGCAAAAGGCGCGTTGTGCGTTGGTATTGTCAATACAGTCGGGTCAGCGATATCGCGAGCGACAGATTGTGGCGTCCATATTAACGCAGGTGCTGAAATTGGCGTAGCGAGTACGAAAGCGTACACTTGTCAAATAGTCGCGATGGTTTTGGTAGCTTTATCTTTGAGCGAAGACTCGCGCTCGAAGCACACGAGGCGAGACGACATAATGCAAGGTTTGCTCAAGCTTCCCGGGTGCGTGAAAGAGTGCTTAAAAATGGACGGGAAGTTGTTAGAATTGGCGCAAGAGCTGAAAGACGAACACAGTTTGCTCATTTTTGGGAGAGGATTCAACTACGCCACGGCTTTAGAAGGTGCGTTGAAAGTGAAGGAAGTCGCGCTCGTGCATTCGGAAGGTATTCTCGCTGGCGAAATGAAACACGGACCGCTCGCTTTAGTAGATAAGCACATGCCGATTATTGTTGTGTGCACGAACGACGGAAGTTATGAAAAGCAGCAATCTGTCGTGCAGCAACTCAAGGCGCGAGACGGACGGTTGATATTAATTGTTTCAGAGGACGACACAGAGATGGAGAAAACGGCCCCAGACGCGGTCATTTTGCGCGTCCCAAAAGTTGAGGACTGTTTGCAAGCGGTGGTCAACATCGTCCCTCTGCAGTTGCTGAGTTACCATTTGACCGTCTTGAGAGGACATAATTGCGATCAGCCTCGAAACCTGGCGAAATCCGTCACGGTAGAGTAATGCAGTAATAGTGTTTTGTAAAAGGATTTGATTATTATTGTACAACAACAAATTGATCATCGGCTCTGATGCCGAATATTCTTCATACAAATATACGCAACAATGATCCAAAACCAGTACAGACCAAAAATCGCGATTAAGTTCGAGGTAATAGTACCACTCGCGCCGTAAAACTCAATAATGCCTTCCATTGCACCCTCTTTCGTTTGAAAAACCTTCGGCTCTTTTTTGTCGAAGTAATTAATCATCTGCGCCTGCCATCCGTATCTCACGAAGAGAGTGTGCGAATACCACTCCCAGCCGCTCGGCATATCAGCTCTTCGTATCAACATCCCAGAAAATAAAAGTTGAATGACGTTATAAACTGGCAAGAGCGTGTTAGCGGCATCCATGTTCGGAGCGACTGAAGCACAGACGTAGGCCAGTGCTATGCCACAACTCAACACCATATAGTTGCATATCCAGAAGATGGCGAACGAGCCTTGCAAGGCACACCCCAAATACAACGCCATTTGGGCGGTTAGCGTCACCGGTATCGCTAAAACGCCCTCTTCGATGAACTTATACGCGACGTATGAAAATAACGGGTACGACCCGTCATCTACTTCACGATAAAACACCGCCCTCTCGAGCACGATGGATGGCATGTACCCGCTCGCGCCGAATGAAGGCAAAATATTCAACATGTACAGTAAAGACGCGACGTTGAGTTGATTCGCTTGGTCCATGGCCTCGCCCTCTGCCTTGCCAATCTCATAAAACAAGGTGAATTGTACGATGGCAAACAAGATTTGTCCAGCCGCGCGACTCATGACGAAATCAACGGATTTGTAATTCCTGCTCGTGCGATATTTTAAAAGCGTTTTAATCTTTGAAAACGCGCCCCTCTCTGCTTTAGCTGTTTTTGGTTTCGCTGGCAACAGCATTTCTTTCTCCAAAACTGATTTCGTCTTTGCCATCGCAGCGTTGCCGCACTCTGATTTTCGAAACGCTTCTTCAAAATCCAAATCCTCCGAAGCGCACGTCGTGGTTAAGAAATCCGCCAAGTTTGATTTCGTGTCCCATTCGAACCCAATTGATGCAAAGTAGGTAATCGCAGAATATTTTCCTCCGTTGCCGTCGTTGCCGTCGAATATAGGCCCAGTAAACGTCATTTTCCCTTTCTTTAACATGCAAAGCGTATCGAAATAACGAAAAGCGTCCGGCGTCGGTGAGTGAATTGTCGCCACGACCGTAACACCCGTATTCGCCAAGTTTCTCAAAATCTCCACGACTTCTACGGACGATTGCGAATCCAAACCACTCGTCGGCTCATCCAAAAACAACACGTCTGGGTCCGTGACTAAAGCCAAAGCGATGTTCGTCCTCTTCGCTTGACCGCCGGATATCCCTCGATTCAACGCGTCGCCGACTATGACGTCTTTACAACTCGTCAGATTCAAGTGTTGCAATATCTCACTCACACGTTCTTTCTTCAATTCAGCGTCTGCGTGCGTTCTCGCTTGCATCTCGCTCCAATAATACAACGTCTCTTCCACCGTCAGCATCGGCAACAAGGTGTCAAACTGTTCCACATACGCCGCACATTCTTTGAACGTTTTCTTCGTCGCGTTTTGCGAACCGAACATTACGGTCCCTGAAATTACCCCTCGCGTTTTACGACAAGAGACAATGTCTAACAAGATCGTTTTCCCGGCTCCACTCGGACCCATGATGGCCGACATCGAACCATTCTCAAACACCGTGGAAACTTTATCCAACAACCGAATCGGAGGGGTCGAGTTAGATTTTCCCTCGATGTCAAAACACACCGCATCAACCACGACTGGCGTCGAGTGTCTCTCTCTCCCATTCTTCGAAAAGAATTCCGACGCCGAGGATGACTTTTTCATCTCGTCTTCTTTTTTTAGGCGCTCGTTTGCGCTCGCCGCGAGTGTCTCGGTGTGTGTGTGTGGGAGGGAGCGGAATATGTAATGACGTATAGGTTTCTGTTAACGTTTTTTTTGGGAAAAATAGTAAACATCGTTAAAACCCTAACCATAATTGCTCTTGTTTCTTCTTCTTCTCACGTCGTGAATCCCCTAAAGAGTGTGTGTGACGAACGATGATGGGACAGCTTTAGCACACACGATGAACGCGCGGCACAATTATCGCAACAACAACAACAACGACCACCGGAATCATCGTCAACATCATAGTCATCGGTATCGTCCTAGCAACGAGCAGCAAAAGTTTGAGGAGGAAGAGCGCGGCAGAACCACCACCACCATAACCACAACTACGAATGTTTCTTCGAATTTGCCCATCGCGAAGCACAGGAGAGAGATTCTGTATCTCTTGGAACGTCATCAAGTGCTCGTGATAATAGGTGCGACTGGATGCGGGAAGACGACGCAACTGTGTCAGTATTTGCGAAGTGCGAAATGGACGATTCCTGGGAAGAAGGTGGTGTGCGTGACGCAACCGAGAAGAGCGAGCGCGCAAACCGTTGCCATGAGAGTGTGCGAGGAGATTTCTTCTTCTTCGTCATCGTTAGTGACGGCGGCGGCGCATTTAGGCGGCACGGTGGGGGTATCCGTTCGATTCGAAACGATGAAATCGGAAGAAACGGAAATTTTATTTTGCACGGACGGGAGTTTGCTGAGAGAACTGTTGGAAGATCCTTTGTTGCAAAAATATTCGGTGGTGATGGTGGACGAAGCGCACGAGAGGAGTTTGAACACCGACGTGTTGCTAGGATTGTTGAAGAAGGTGATGAGAAGGAGGAAAGAGTTGAGAGTGATTGTGAGTTCGGCGACGATTGATGCGGAGGCATTTCGCGAATTTTTCCGTGCGGAAGAAGAAGAAGAAGATGATGATGATGAAGCGAAAGAAAAGAAGAAGGCAGCCGGGGGTTGCGATTCCTCTTCCTCTATAACTTACGGCGAACCGGCTATTCTTAGCGTTGAAGGACGAAGGCAACACCCGGTGCGGACGTTTTATAGCGAAGAACCTGTGGCAAATTACATAAAAGCGAGCGCGGAGTGTGCGATGAATGTAGTCCGGTTAGATTTGCGGAATAATCCGGGCGATATTTTGATCTTCTTAACGGGAGAGAAGGAGGTGGAAGAGTGCTCAGAAATCTTGGAAGAACATTTGCGCTCGCAACGATTGGACAGAGAAGTTCTCGTTTGCCCGTTGTACGCGGGGTTAGATAACGCAAAACAAGCGAGAGCTTTTCGGACGCCGCCGAAAAATACTCGAAAAATCATCATAGCCACGAATATTGCGGAAACGAGCGTGACGATTGAAGGCGTGAGTTACGTCATCGATTGCGGCTTTGTGAAAATTAAAGCGTTCGATTGCGAGAGAAATTCGGAGACGTTACAAGTCGTGCGCGCGTCGAGTTCATCAGCGAAGCAAAGAGCTGGGAGAGCTGGGCGCGTTCGACCCGGAACGTGCTTTCGTTTGTACCCGGAAAAATATTTCGCGAGTTTAGATAAAACGTCCGTGCCAGAAATAATTCGTGCGGATGTTTCCGGAACGATTTTACAACTCAAAGCTTTAGGGATTGATAACATCGCGCACTTTGATTGGTTCGAAGCGCCGCCGGTAAAACACGTCGTCATAGCTTTAGAACTCTTGCACGCCTTAGGTGCGATCGATGACGATGCAAAGTTAACCTCGGTCGTCGGCGTAAAATTAGCGGAGCTTCCGTTAGAGCCAAAGTTAGGTAAGTCGTTGTTAGCCGGTTGCGATTACGGGTGCGCGAACGAAATGCTCACAATCTGTTCGTATTTTTCTATTGAGAACTCGTGCTTTTTATCTGCCGCAGCCGCGAGAGGAGCAGGCGGGCTGAGAAATCTAGATGAGGCGAAAGCGAATTTCGCGGCTCGAGAAGGCGACGGAATCACTTCTTTGAACATTCAGAGAGGGTACGCGTGGAACGACCGAAATCGTAGGGGATTTTGCGAGGAAAATTATTTGAACTTCCGCGCCATGCAACGCGTCCAATCCGTTCGCGCGCAGTTGAAGAAACTCTTGCTCCAAAGACTCGACGTGGTGTTTGGCAACAAAAATAACGCAGATGACAAAGAAAAAACGCTCGAATCGATATTGCGTTCGATATGCGCCGGTTTCTTCTCCAACGCCGCTACTTTAGCGCCGTACGGCGGCGGAGGAAGCGAAGACGGCGCGGCGAAGTATTTGACCATTCGAAATAAAAGAACGGTGTACTTACATCAAAGCTCAATCCTGTACGGCGCGAGTGGATCTAAGTTGCTTCCAAACGTGGTCGTTTATCAAACCGCCGAAGTGAATAACGAAAATAAAGAGTACATTCGAAACGTATCGTCCGTTGGAGATTTGGGTTGGTTCAAAGACGTCGCGGGACATTTTTACTCCTTTGAATGAGTTTTGGAAGAGTAGTTTTAGTCGCATTAGGAATTAAGCATCGTAGTAATAATAAACAACACACGCGCACGCGTACTGTTATATGCAGTTTGAATACAATAATGCAAAAAAAAGGATGGAGATTGGGTTCTCAGTCGAACGCGTGCTCCACGCGCCAGTAATCCTACCTCGAAATCAGTTCAGCTACCCGTCTGCTGTGTACTACTCGATAGTTACTCTGCTCCGGTTACGGCCTCGAGCACACACCGCTTTAACAACGAAGAACGAC
>Ga0182095_1117825_pt1 | contig 16515 bp, 9 predicted proteins | sample 041ome_19_FD_127784 | JGI IMG/M metagenome (GOLD analysis project Ga0182095, IMG submission 127784) | Metatranscriptome of coastal salt marsh microbial communities from the Groves Creek Marsh, Georgia, USA - 041412BS metaT (Metagenome... | ecosystem: Environmental > Aquatic > Marine > Intertidal...
GACCTTTGGCTATCTGTTTGCCATGGACTCGCCAACCGGGCACCCTGATGAGACCTATCACTGGGGTACGACTCTGTGGCACGAAATGGCTCATGTTTATACTTTGGAAGCCTCAGAGCATGGGGTGCCACGCTGGTACAGTGAAGGCATATCGGTTTATGAAGAATGGAATACCGGCCCGATACCCGGTATTAAAATCCCGGCTTATGTTTTGCAGTTCATGGCTGAAGGAGCCTTCCTGCCAGTAGCCAAACTGGACGATGGTTTTATGCGTCCGACCTATGATGAGCAGGTCATTGTTTCCTACATGCAGGCAGGTTTGATTTTCCAGTTCATCTCGGAAGAATACGGTCACGATAAAATTGTCGGCATGCTTTACCAGTTTGTTGAAGGGACAGATGAAGTCACTGCCATAGAAACTGCCCTGGGTATCAGTGAGAATGAGTTTGACCGCCACTTTAAGCAATATATCGATATTCAGTTCGGTCCTCTGTTGAATAATCTGCCTGTCTGGCAACAGGATATGCAGGCAACCGTTCAGGCCTATGGCGCAGGCAACTGGGAAGAAACCATCGCTGCCGCCAACCGGGCGATCTTTACTTACCCTGACTATGTTGAGCAGGACAGTCCCTATATCGCCAAGGCGCTGGCACATGCCCAGCTTGAGCAGGATGATCTTAAATTTGAAACCCTTGAAACCTTCTGGCAACTTGGTGGTTATTCCGCACGGGCATTAAAAGAACTTGCCGATGAATACATTGCCCGCGGACAACATGCGCAAGCCATAGACGTATTCAGGGATATTCATTATGTTGATCCCTTTGATGAAGCAACTCATGGCAAACTCGGCGACCTGTTTATTGAATTAAACCGGCCGGAAGATGCCTTGCAGGAGTATCTGGTTGGACTGGCATTAAACCCGCTGGATCAGGCGACGGCTAATTACCGTGTGGCATCAGCTTACAAGGCCTTGAATGAACCGGCACAATCAATGGAGTATTTAATGACGGCATTGGATATTGCTCCACAATACCGTCCGGCCCAACAGCTTTTACTGGAATTGAGCAGAACACAAAATTAAAAAATATAAGAATACTAATTAATCAGGAACCCTTTACAGGAAGCAGGAATATGAATGAAGCAGTAGAAAATTTTGGATCAGATGAAACACGTGAATTAGTTGCGAACTTCCAAAAGGCAACTACCAATATCCGTGAGCAGATAAGAGGCACTATCGTCGGCCAGGATGAAGTCGTAGAAAATCTTCTGATCTCGCTTTTTGTTGGCGGTCACTGTCTGATCACCGGTATGCCGGGTACTGCAAAAACCTTGCTGGTGCATACCTTGGCCAGCGCGCTGGGTTTGAGTTTCAAGCGAATTCAGTTTACCCCTGACCTGATGCCTACCGATATAACAGGTACCGACATGGTCGAAGAAGATCAGAGTACCGGCAAGCGTGAATGGCGTTTTATCGAAGGTCCTGTCTTTACCAATGTCTTATTGGCTGATGAAATTAACCGAACTCCGCCGAAAACTCAGGCTGCCCTGCTGGAAGCCATGCAGGAAAAAACGGTCACCGTACGTGGCAAAAATCACATACTTGACAAACCTTTTATTGTGCTGGCTACGCAAAACCCGATTGAACTGGAAGGTACCTATCCCTTGCCGGAAGCACAGCTTGACCGTTTCCTTTTTAATGTCATTCTGGATTATCTGGATTCCGAGCAGGAAGTTGCCGTGATTAACCGTTTCACCAAAAGCATCGATATGCCACCAGTGGAAGCCTGTACCTCTGCAGGAGAGATTATCAAGTTTCAAAGTCTGGTAAGAGAAGTGCCTATTTCGGACTCACTGAGCCGTTATGCTGTTGATATTGTGCGCGCCACCCGGCCCTCCGATGAACTGGCAACCGACATGATTAAAAAGTATGCCAATTTCGGTTCCAGTATTCGCGCCACCATGAATCTGGTGCTGGCCGCCAAGACCCGCGCTTTAATGGAAGGCCGTTATCATGTGCTGGCTGATGACTTGAGAGCGCTGGCAATCCCTATTCTGCGCCACCGTGTGCTTCCAAACTACTATGCTGAATCTGATGGCATCAGTATTGATGACATCTTGGCTGATCTATTAACTAAAGTTTCTGTAAGCGAGTAAACGATAACCAAATGCAGTTAGGTCAAACTGACAATAAAAATGCGCCAACCCGCCTGCTGGATCCCAGCGTGCTTTCCAGTCTGTCCAATCTGGAACTGGTTGCCAAAGCTGTGGTGGAAGGTTTTGTCATGGGTCTGCACCGCTCGCCCAAATATGGTTTCAGTCAGGAGTTTGTAGAATACCGACCCTATGCCGAAGGTGATGATCCGCGTCATATTGACTGGAATGTTTACTCCCGTACCGACAAGACTTTTATCAAGCTGTTTAAAGGTGAAACCAACAGTCATTTAATGCTGTTACTTGATACTTCAGCCTCTATGGGTTTTGGTGCCAGGTATTCAAAATTACAGTACGGAAAATATCTGGCTGCCAGTCTGGCTTACCTGGCGTCGCGTCAGCATGATGCCATCGGCGCCATGATTTTTAATGATGAGGTGGTGCAATACCGTCCACCCACATCTAAAAGCGGCACTCTACATGGTGTTATCCATACCCTGGATAAGGCAGAAGCTGTTGAAGGCACTGCCATGCACAAACCCTTCACCCGCTTTCGCGAGCATGTAAAAAAACGCGGATTGGTTGCGGTGATCTCTGATTTTTATTGCGACCCGGAAGCCCTGATGGAAAATGTGCGTCCTTTGGCACTGCATGGTCAGGATGTCATTATGTTTCATTTACTGGATCCGGATGAGCTTAATCCGAATATTAAAGAATCAACCTTGTATGAAGACATGGAGTCAGGCGAAGCTATTGAGGTAGATCCGATTTTTATGAAACAGGATTATCCTCAAAGAATCAAAGCACATATAGCGGCCATTGAAAAAACCGCCAAGGGGATGAATGCCGATCACGTATTGCTGGATACCAGTGAACCGCTTGATCGAGCCCTGCATGCTTACCTGACCTTCAGGGAGAAACGTGCCTGATGTCTTTGCTTAGCCCACTGTTTCTATTCGCCCTGCTTGGCATTGCCTTGCCCATCTGGTTGCATCGCTTGCAGACCAACGCTACCGAAAGGGAAAAATTCAGTTCCATCATGTTTATGGAACAGAGTCAGCGCCGCGTCCATATTCAGCGTAAATTAAAATACCTCGTATTAATGGCGCTGCGAATCCTGTTTCTGGTTTTACTGGTGCTTGCTTTCACCAAGCCGGTTTTCTTCACGGCGCTGGAAGCTGCTGTAACAGAAGACACAACACATCACGTCATTGTCCTGGATACGTCTTTCTCCATGCGTGAAGGCAACAGCTTTGCACAGGCTGTCACGCTGGCAGAGGAACTGGTTGATGCCATGGGTGCCGATGATATTGCCAGCCTATATACCGCCAGCGGTACGGTTGAAACCATCAGTACTGCAACAGCCGACCCGGCAATTATCCGTGGCGGTCTTGAGGGACTTGAACCAGACTACGGCCGTCTGGACATCGGTGCCATGGTGACGGCTCTGGATAGCTTAATCACCAGCAGCCAGGCAAATTTTATTATTCATTTCATTAGTGATTACCAGCAAAGCGGCCAGGCTGCGCGTTTTGCCGATATGATTCCTGATGTCATCAACGGGCGCCCGGTGACGCTCAGTATTCATCAGGTAAAAACAGAAGATGTCGCCAACTGGTCAGTTGCTTCGGTTGAAATTACAACGGCTGATAGCATTCGTGTCGGCTTGAAAAATAACAGCAGTGCAGAACAGAGCGTGGAAAAAACGGTAGCCTTGAGCATTAACGACATCACACAACAAAGCCTGACTGAAACCTTTACTGCGCCAGCAGATGGCATCAGCTACATCAGTTTTGAAAACGTAAGTTTTGATGAAGGCGATAATCGCCTGAACGTCAGTATTACGCCCAACGACAGTTTGCCGGACGACGATACGCGCTACACTGTCTTTGATAATTCACCGCCCGCGCCAGTCATTCTGTTAAGTGCCGACCCGGAATCTCTGGCAGTTACTTACATTACAACGGCGCTGGAAACAGCACCTCGCGGTTATGAAGTTGAGCTGCTGGATGTTAATGATTTTGATCCCCGTATATTGCAGCGTTATCCCTGGATTGTGATTGATGATATTGGCAGTGTTAATGCATCACTGGCACAGGAGTTACAAGCCTACGTCGACGGCGGTGGTGCGATACTGGCAGCTGTTGGCGAACGAACACTTGGTCAGGCCAGCATTCCGGTAGGAGGACAGGCTATTGGTGGCAGCCTGAGTTTCAGTCGCAATACTTCCTATAATGTGCAGGGCGTCAATGTTTCTCACCCTGTGCTTGACGGCTCCGTAGGCTGGAACAACCTGGCTATTTCCAGAGTTCTGCCTATTGAAGCTGGTGAAGCTGACAACGTGCTGATTACTTTAAATAACAATATCCCTTTTTTAACTGAACGTAACATTGGCCTGGGTCGCTTCCTCTTACTTAATACCAGTTTAAATAATACCTGGAGTGACCTGCCGGTTAAGCCAGTCTTTGTCAGCTTTGTCGCAGAAGCCGCCAGGCATCTGTCGAATGAAGAATTATTGGTGAAGGAGCAAACCATCAACAGCTTCCTGCAGCTGGGTCAGAATAATGGAGCTTCAGGCCAGGTTTATGACCCTGCCGGTAACAGCCTGTTATCGCTGGCTGACACGACCCAGTCTCAAAGCATACAGTTGTCGGAAACAGGCTATTACCGGATCGTCACTTTAGGCCGCGACAATCTGGTCGCTGTAAACCCGGATACCCGTGAGTCAGATTTAAGTATTATGGATGCGCAGGCCCTGCAAAACTGGGAAACCATGGTAGCAGGGAGCGCGGGCGACATGGAGCTGGTCGACGGCATTGCCATCAGTGTCGTTGAAGAAGAACCTGTTGCTATAGAGATTTGGCGTGTATTATTGATTTTACTTGCTGTTATTGTCCTTGCCGAGTCCTTATTGGGTAATCGCTATTTACGGTTCAATACAGGAAATACCTAGCTATGAAAGCAACCGAAAAGCTTGAACTCTACCTGACAGAATTCCGTCAGCGTCTGAAAAAACTGGTGATCCTCCAGGGTGCTGCTGCGGTCGCAGCTGTACTTTTATCAGTCTCACTGATTGCTGCCTGGTTTTCCCTGGAGAACGGCTATGCCGGTTCAACCGTTATCACTTTCCGTCTTTTGCTGGTTCTGGCGCTGGCTGCTGTTGTGCTGCTGGGCATTCTTGAACCACTGAAAAGAATTAAAGACGATGTCAGCTCACAGATTGAAAACCGCAGCACAAAATCGGACGGCAAAGGTTTTCAGGGACGCATAGAAACCTATGCACAAATGGAAGCTAAAAACCCCTTCCGCGAGTTGCTGGCTGAAGATGCCCTAAAAATCAGTGCTTCTTATCCTGTTGCCGAGCAGGTCAAAAACAGGGACATGCAAATTGCCGGCGTAGCGGCAGCCGCCATGCTCGCCGTTTTAATTTATATGGCTGTCGGTGCCGGCCTGTTTTCTTATAGCCTGCAGAATTTTCTTGCCGGCTGGGCCAGCGATAGTTTCGTGCCACCACAATCAATCACTGTTTCACCTGGTGATGAAAGTGTGCGACGTGGCGCTAACTTACGCATCAGCGCTCAAATAGAAGGACTTGATCCGGATGAAGCCGTTTTGCATGTTCGCAGCAGTGGTGAAGAGTGGCAGGAAGTTCCGCTGGTCAGAACCATGAACGGCTTTGAGTTTACCTTGTTCTCTCTGCAGGAAGAGATGGACTATTATGTCTCGACGACCGGGTTACGCAGCCCCGACTTCAGTGTGCAGGTTGTTGACCTTCCTTCTATCGAAAATCTGGAATTAACTTATACCTTCCCCGAATGGACAGAACGTGATCCTGAAACATCTAACCGTGGCGATATCGAAGCCCTGCCGGAAACCCGTATTGCGCTTAATGTCACTACCTCTGGTCCCTTGCCTGCCGGTGAATTAATTCTTAACGATGCTGCCCAGGCCTTAAACATCAGCGGCAATGAAGCCTCTACTGAGTTTATGGTTCTTGAGGAAGGACAGTATTACATCGCCGCTCTGGTGGGTGGTGAGCAGGTTCGCTTAAGCGACGATTATTTTATCAGTCTTGCTGAAGACGGCTCTCCCCAAATCGAACTGGTTCGTCCGGGTCAGGACTGGAATGCCACCAACATTGAAGAAGTGCTGACACGGGTTGATGCCAGTGATGACTATGGTCTTGGTAGTCTGCTGATTAAATATTCCATTAATGGTGGTGAGTGGCAGGAAGTTGATTTGTATGAACCGGCTGACGAATTGTCTGTTGAGCATATCTTTATGCTGGAAGATATGCGTACTGTACAAACTAGAACTGCCGCAGCGCCACAACTGGAAGTTGGTGCCTTTGATATTGTGCTGGAAGACTCACTGATCCCCGGCCGAGAGGGTGAAGAGGTCGTCAGTATCGATTCAGTTACTACAGAAAGTGAGCCTGCCTTTGACGAAATTCCACTCAAGCCTGGTGATTTGATTTCTTATTATGCCGAAGCCTCTGACCGTTCGCAGGCTGTCCAGACTGACATGTACTTTATTCAGATACAGGCTTATAACCGTCGTTATTCCCAGTCTCAACTCTCCGGTGGCGGAGGAGGTGGCGGCGGTGGCGGCCCTACCGATGAAATATCCCAGCGCCAGCGCCAGATTGTGGTTTCAACCTGGAACCTGATACGTGAAGAAGCTGAAGGCAATAACGGACAGGTTGAAATCAACTCGTCGCTGCTTTCCGAATTACAGCTGACTCTGGCGGAACAGGCACAAACCCTGACTGATCGTGCCCGCGCCCGCCAGTTAAACCAGCAGGACGAAGACATTGAACGTTTCGTTGCCAGCATGGATCTGGCTATCCAGGCCATGTTCCCCAGTTCTGAACGTCTCGCAGCTGTAGAGTTACAGGATGCTATCCAGCCTGCTCAGGAAGCCCTGCAACATTTACTGCAGGCTGAGGCTGTCTTCAACGATATTCAGGTTGGCCAGCAGCAAGGTGGTGGCGGTGGCGGCGGTGGTCGTGCCGGACAGGACCTGGCAGAAATGTTTGAGCTGGAAATGGATATGGAGCAAAACCAGTATGAAACTGGCGAAAGTGCCTCGCCACAAGCTCAACAGGAACAGGTTGAAGATATCATGGCGCAACTGGATGAACTTGCGCGTCGCCAGGAACAACTGGCCAATAATATGCGCAATCAGCAACAGTTAACGGATGCACAAAAATATCAGCAGGAAATGCTGAGACGTGAAGCTGAACAACTCCAGGAACAGTTAGAACAATTACAGCAGCAACAATTGGGCGGGCAACGCGGCCAGCAACAGGCTAGCAACCAGCAGCAAGGTCAAGGGCAACCAGGCCAGCCCGGACAACAGGGTCAGCAATCAGGACAGCCTGCTGAGAGCGAACAACAAAACCAGCAAACAGCTCAAAATGAATTACAGCGCCGTCTGGAAAGCGCCATTCGGGCAATGAATGAAACCGAACAGGCTATGGCAAATAACCCTGGTTCCGATGAATTGCAACGTGCAGCAGAAGAAGCCCAGCGTCAACTCGAGGGGGCCAGAGATCAGTTGGCTCAGGATCAGATTGCCAGCATGCAGGAATCATTTACCAGCATGGCTGATCAGTCTGCCGAGATGCTGCTTGCACAGGAGCGTATGCAACAACAACTACAACAAGCCATGGAGCGCGCGCTGGCTGAACGTGAAAGCGGAGAGAATCCTAACAGCCGAGGCATGTCTCTCACTGAAGAAATGGAACTGGCCGACCTGAAAGAAGGTTTAGCCGCTGATCTTCAGCGCTTACAGCAGCAAATGATGAACACCATCCAGCAATTTGGTGAAGAGAGTCCTGCTGCTGCCAGAGAACTTGCCGAAGGCAATGAAACGATCGCCGAGCGCGAATTGGAATTGGCTTTGTCGGATGCTGCACTCTATATTGATGCTGGTTATGCGTTATATATTGCCGGTAATGAGCGGAATGTCACCGAAGGCATGAGGGCACTCAATGAAAGCCTGCAACGTGCTGAGCAATTAGCGCTGGGTTCACTTAATGGTGGCAGTGAGCTGGAACAGGCGCTGGAACAGGCTGAAAGTTTACGCGACCAATTAGCGCAACTCTCACAACAAAATGGCCAGCAGGCTGGTCAGGGGCAACAAGGCCAGAACCAGGGACAGGGGCAGCAACAAGGTCAAGGTCAAGGTCAACAACCAGGGCAACAAGGGCAAAACGGTCAGCAAGGAGGCTTTGGCGGCGACCCTAATGGCATCGTCAATGGCCTGGGCATTGCCGGCTGGTCTGGTAATGGTGCTAACACTGTTTTAGATGGCCCAATTAATATGCCTGAAAATTTTTATGACAATCTGGACAACCTGACTGAGCTGACGCGCGATGCCATTCCAGACATGCAAATGTCGCAGGAACAAATAGATGAACTGCTTGATATTATCCGTGAGCTGGAATTCAGTCGGGTTAATCGTAACGATGATATTGTGCTGGAAGAATACAACAACATGCTGGCCTTAATCGAACAACTGGAACTTTCATTACGAGCTGAAAGCAGCAATGCCGGTAATCCGAATAATGTCCGCACTGCTGTCTTGGATCTGATTCCTGAGGAATATCAGGAATCCGTCGCCGAATATTATCGTCGGCTGTCGCGCGAAAATAATTAATCCGCTTTCTTCTTTTAACTTTCTTGCAGGGATATCCAGAGGGGTCAGAGTAAATTTTACTCTGGCCCCTATGTAAAAACATGGAAATTCGTTTAGTAAAAACCTCCGATGCCAAGATGCTGTCGGCATATCATCTAGAAAATGCCGAACATTTCAAAAAGTGGGAGCCCAAACACGAAGCGGATTATTACTCTGAATGAGAATTAAAAAAAAGATTATCAACTTTTGTCATTGCCCAAAATGAAGGCAGAGCCGCTTATTTTATCGCGGTAGATCAGGGTGTAATTCTTGCGCATTGCTCATTAACCAACATCATCTATGGCCCCTTAAAAGGCTGTCATCTCGGTTATGGTGTCGCCGCGGCCCATGAAGGGAAAGGGCTTATGACGGAAGTCAGCCAGCATGCGATCGATTACGCCTTTTCGCAATTAAAGCTGAACCGCCTAATGGCTGCCTATATGCCCCGCAATAAAAGATCGGCAAACTTACTGAAAAAACTGGGCTTTACTAAAGAAGGTCTTGCTAAAAAGTATTTGCAGATAAATGGTAATTGGGAAGACCACGTGCTCACTTCATTACTTAATCCCGAAAATATTTAGCTAGAAAATCAGAATCTAAAATTACGGGAATATTTAACCACTATCTCTGAGTCAGTCGAGTTCAGTTCCCTGAACGCACTGGTGCTGGAATCAAAATTATAATTAACAACCAGCCACAGATTTTCACCGGCACGTGGATTCCAGCGTAACCGGCTGTTAAGCCCCAAAGAGCCTGATCCGTTGTCATACTGCAAAAGATTCACCCAGGACCATCTGACATTGAATGCATAGCTGGCATTCAGACTGATCAGGCGCGTAATAAAATCTCCCGCCGGTAACGAAGCATCGGTAAAGTTGTAACTGAAATCAAAAGAAACATTGCGATTCGGGTTCCAGCCAAAGCCTGCATTAACCACTCGGCTTTTACCATTATAAAAATCACCTTCACGGTAGGTCAGATTGGGCGCGAGTGTGCGGTTACCACTGGACCTGATCATGAGCTGCGCATAATCAAATGTATAATCTCCGGCAGGGATTATAATGCCTGGTTGAATCTCAAAGGGAACGGTCAAACCTTCCTGCTGGCGTTGCAACATAATAAAAGCCAGATCGCCGCGCAGGGTATCAAAAGCTATGGGGTTAAACTGCAGGAAACTGCTTTGCATTTCTCCGGTTGCGTTATCCCGAAAATAATCGCCCCTTAACACAAAGGTGTAATTACGAACAAAGGGGTGGGTTTCCGGGAAATAACGATAATTGGATGAAAAGCCAATTCTTTCCACTCCACGGCGGTTAGCGAAACCCAGTGTCGGATTGTATTCTTCACCGATATAACTGTAATCAACTTCAAGGCTTGCTCCTGTGCCCAGTGTTGAATAATTGATATTCGCGTTATAAGCCTTGTCATCGCCATCCAGGCCCTCTGTATCGGATTGCTGGTACCACAGATCGCCGGTCAGTGTATGACTCTCGGAGAACTGGGTATTACGATACATAAAATCGACGCCAGCCAAAGAATTATCCCTAACACTGTTAGGATCTCCATTGGTAAAAATCGCGCCGATTCTGGATTCCGAAAGGACGTTGGATGTAATACGGCCTACGAACACATCCTGACCGGCCAGGCCGGGGCGGTCACCCTGCTGTATTGCCAAAGCACCAAGGCTGATATCTCCCACACGTCCGGCCACTTTACCGCCGACATCAATATCTACCGGCTGACCGGTAGCAGGGTTTAAGCCAATGCGCCGGGAATAAAAGGGTATGCCATTACGGAGCTTGGCTCCTGGTGGCGCATTTCCTCCACCTCCGCCTGAAATATTACCGAAGCTGAATATTTCAGAGTCCTGTAAGAAAAAGTCTCTTTTCTCTGGAAAGAACAGCGAAAAACGCGTCAGGTTTACCTGCCTATCGTCCACTTCTGTGGCAGAAAAATCCGTGTTAAGCGTTAACACGCCTGTCAGATTAGGCGTGAATTTATAAAAGACATCCAGCGAAGGATCAACCCGGTCATCATTAATGTCGGTGACATAATCTTCAGACTGTGCAACGGTAATGGACGGGACAATATCCAGACCCACGCCCTGCCGAATATCGTGAATACCAGCGACCTGCCCTGCTGTTGCCGGGTTGGTGCTTCGGTTAAAGGATGACCAGTAGATTCTTTCGTTTTTCCGCGCAACGGAACGTCCAAGATTTAGACCCCACTCATCTGTATTCGGGTCAAAATTCAGGGTCGTGAAAGGAATGATCATCTCCGTTGTCCAGCCCTGTTCATCAATCCTCGACTCTACCTGCCAGATTCCGCTCCAATCACTGTTATAGGTACTGGCGTTTTCCCAGACACCTTCACTGCGCACCCCATTAGGATTAGTTTGGAAATAGAAAGCCGTCCGGTCATTATTGAAAGTATCCAGCAGGATGTCTGCTGTATCATCTCCATTGACATTTTGACCCTGAATTAACTGCCTGGCCCTTATCTGGGAAGGATCACTGTCATAAAGCCTGGCAGCCATGTAGAAGTTATTGTCATCGTAGGTAATGAAATATTCACTGGCCTCCGTCGGTTCACCATGATCAACCGGCTGCACCTGATGAAAATCGCTAATCTTTCTTGCCTCACGCCATATGGGATCGTCCAGAATGCCATCCAGCACCGGCGCAAGATTTGTTTTGGGGACCTGCGCAATTTTGTTGTCAGAGGTTTGTAAAACACCATCAACAGGCGTTTCAGCCTGAGCCTGCAGAAGCTGTGGAAAAACAACCAAACAAAGGGGGATAAGCAACCTGAATATTTGCAATTTATAACGTCTCTTAAATGTGGCGCATGGAAAAAGCTGGAGTATAAGGACTTGCGTGATAGATAGAATCCCTGCTTATAAAAAATAAGCAGTTTCCTTAATTGATCCTTATTTTATTCGCGACGCCAGAATAAAAAATTTCCTCTGACACCTGTCCTGATTTACTTTATCCTTTAACCCTATGACTTACCATGAAGCCCATAAATCTCATCGCGCCGGATGGTTAAGAGCCGCCGTCCTGGGTGCAAACGATGGCATTGTTTCTACTGCCAGTTTGATTATCGGCGTTGCTGCCGCCAATGTTGCCCAGGATTACATTCTGCTTAGTGGCCTTGCCGGTTTGGTTGCTGGGGCCATGTCAATGGCAGCAGGTGAATATGTTTCTGTCAGCTCACAGGCTGATACCGAATCAGCGGATCTGGCACAGGAACAACAATCATTGGATGACAATCCTGAGTTTGAAAAACAGGAACTTGCCGCTATCTATCAGGAACGTGGTCTGGAAGAAGAACTGTCCTACACTGTTGCCGAGCAATTAATGGCACATGACGCCCTGGCGGCTCACGCCAGAGATGAAATAGGCATAGTCGAAAGTGGCAGAGCCAGACCCATTCAGGCTGCCATCTTTTCTGCTTTGGCTTTTACTGTTGGTGCTTTATTGCCTCTGTTAACTGCCTGGATGTTTGGTGGTGAGCTGTTAATAACCATGGTTTCTGTCAACTCCCTGGTATTTCTTGCCATTCTGGGAGCATTAGCTGCACATGCTGGCGGTGCCGCCAAAATTAAAGGCAGTCTGCGCGTCACTTTTTGGGGAGCTCTGGCTATGTTGTTTACCGCTTTGGTTGGCTCAATATTTGGAATAGGTCTCTAAACTTTATACACTTGTTGGAAGCCATAATTGTAATTTTCAAATAATCATAAACAGGACTTCGCTTGAACAATTTTGATCTGGAGCAGGAATTGGCAGCCGCTTTTACTGAAGAAGATACCGAAAATAACAGCACCCTAAAACTAGCGCTGTATATGACACCTATCTGCCCGTATTGTATTTATGTCAGACAAGCAATTGCTGCCCTGGGTCTTGATGTTGAAATGCGAAATATTTATGAACGGCAGCATTTTAATGACCTGATTGCAGCGCGTAATCGGGCAACCGTCCCTGTCTTACACATAAGTTATACAGACGAAAATAAAGAGGATGTCTGGATGCCCGAGTCACAGGACATTGTCGAATATTTAAAAACAGTATCAGGGTAAAACTTACTCTGGCACTAAAACCCTGGTTACTTCATCATCGATCAGCTCGAGAATTTGAATATCACCGCCATAGGCACGTGACATGCCAACGTCTGTTGCCCACAATTTTCCAGAACAGTAAGAAGTAATTTCAGCATGGCGTGTGTGCGCAACGATCATGCGTTTGGCTTCCAGTATGCGCAATGATTCTTCCAGCATCAGACAATCCTGCTGATCAACCCGGGAAGAAAAATGCCGCGCCCACATCACGCGATCACTATCATCAACACGCTGTGAGGAATCCGGCTCATCAGATTCACCTTTCAACCACGCGCTTACTTCAACATTAATTTTTTCTATGCCGTACTCCGCCCAGCGCGGCACCACACCGCCATGCACAAAAATTGTTTCTCCCAGTTTAAGTACGGTTGGAAATTCTGCGATGCGTACCGCATACGGCCCACCCGGCATCAAGGCTGCTCCACGTGAACGTTCATAACTTGGTAAATGTTCCAGGCGCGGGTCATTCAGATTCAAACCCGGCAACCCTTCATAAGCGGGAAACGGATTCCGACCAACAGCCTGATTATCAACCCGACCGCCCATCACTTCATGATTGCCAATCAGGGCATAGACTTTACCACCGTGCTGTTCTGCCTGCTCCTGGATTGCAAACATAAAGTCCAGCACCTCACGTTCATCATCACTGCGCCCTATCAGATCACCCAGCTGAACGACTGTCAGTTCCCCGCCAATCCACTCATCATTTTCATTGGTGGCGCCGGCCAGACGAAACACCTGGCGCATAACGTTTATATCAGAGTGGATGTCGCCAATGGCAATAACACGGTTGGCATTGCCGCTTGCCTGTTGCAGGACTTCACTGGCCTGCCCGCAGGAAAACAGAAACAGGATCATTATAAAAATTGAAATTTTTATACGCATCTTCTGTCCGTTTTACTTTTGTGTATCACCTTTTGCCTCCCTGAAAAAGTGATACACAATTCAGTTTACTCATACTCAGACATCGGCGGGCAGGCACAAACCAGATTTCTGTCACCAAAAACATTATCCACCCGTCCGACCGGCGGCCAGTATTTATTATCTCTTAAGGATGCCAGCGGGTAAGCTGCCGACTCACGACTATAGGCATGTTGCCAGTCATCAGTGCAGATCATATCAGCCGTATGTGGCGAATTATGCAAAGGGTTGTCGTCTTTGGGTAGTTCACCTTTGGCAATACTGTTGATCTCCGCGCGGATTTGTTTCATGGCCGCACAAAAGCGATCCAGTTCGGCTGGCGACTCACTTTCTGTCGGCTCAATCATGAGAGTACCCGGCACAGGAAATGACATAGTCGGCGCATGAAAACCATAATCAATCAAACGCTTGGCGATGTCATCCACACTAACACCCGACTCATCCTGAATCTGGCGGACATCAATAATGCATTCATGCGCTACCCGCCCATTACTGCCGGTATACAACACTGGAAAATCATCCTTGAGCTGATCAGCAATATAATTGGCATTTAGCATGGCGACTTCACTGGCCTGTTTCAGACCATTGGCGCCCATCATCTTGATGTACATCCAGGTGATTGGCAGTATGCCTGCACTGCCCCAGGCCGCCGATGCGACAGCGCCCACTTCATGCTTGCCTAACATGGCGTGTCCCGGCAGATATGGTGCTAAATGTGCAGCAACTCCTACCGGCCCTACACCCGGACCACCTCCGCCATGTGGAATACAAAAAGTTTTATGTAAATTCAGGTGTGAAACGTCTCCGCCGAATTTGCCCGGCTGACACAAACCAACCATGGCATTCAGGTTCGCGCCATCCATGTATACCTGGCCGCCGTGGTCATGCACAATCTCACAAAGCTCTTTAATGCCTTCTTCAAATACTCCGTGTGTGGATGGATAGGTCACCATAATAGCCGCCAGATCATCCTTGTGTTGTCCGGCTTTTTCTCTCAGATCGTCAAGATCAACATTGCCATTCTTATCACACTTCACCACAACGACTTTCATACCACACATTTGTGCTGAGGCCGGGTTAGTGCCGTGAGCAGAGCTGGGGATAAGACATATATTGCGCTGATCTTCACCTCTGGCTTGTTGCCAGGCCCGTATTGCCAGCAAGCCGGCATATTCTCCCTGCGAACCTGCATTCGGTTGCAGTGAAATTGCCGTATAGCCGGTAATCTTACAAAGCATGCTTTCCAGCTCTTTAATCATCTGCAAATAACCTGACACCTGTTCGAGCGGAACGAAGGGGTGAATCTGTCCAAACTCAGGCCAGGTGATTGGAATCATTTCCGAGGTGGCATTCAGCTTCATCGTGCATGAGCCCAACGGAATCATGGCCCTGTCCAGTGCAATATCCTTATCCGCCAGCTTGCGCATATAGCGCAGCATTTCAGTTTCAGAGTGATGATGGTTAAACACCGGATGGGCGAGCACCTCATCTTCACGTCTCATATTATCTTTTATGCCAGGCTTTGCTTCAGCCTCAGCTTCAGCTGAGTCTATCTCTGTATCACAAAACAGCTTCCAAAGTTTTTTGACGTCATCAATTGTGCTGGTTTCATCAAGCGATATACCCAGGCTTGTTTCATCAATTACACGCAAATTTATTTCATGCTTATGGGCTCTTTTATGAATAGCTTGTGTTTCGTCACCGGTATCCAGCGTTAAGGTGTCGAAAAAAGATTTATTCTTAATTTTCACATCTGCGTAATGTAAACCCGCTGCCAGAATCGATGTTAAAGTCTGTACCCGTTCAGCAATTTTTTTCAAACCCTGTGGCCCATGATAAACCGCATACATGCCTGCGATCACAGCAAGTAAAACCTGGGCCGTACAAATATTACTGGTCGCCTTTTCTCGGCGAATATGTTGCTCTCGGGTCTGCAGAGCCAAACGGTAAGCAGGCTTGCCACGGGTATCCTGTGAAACGCCAATCAACCGGCCTGGCAGGGAGCGTTTAAAACTTTCCCGCGTTGCCATGAAAGCGGCATGCGGCCCCCCAAAGCCCAGCGGCACACCAAAGCGCTGGCTCGAACCGATAACTACATCTGCACCCATAGCGCCAGGTGACTTAATTAATAAAAGGCTAAGCAGGTCAGCCGCAATTGTTACCAGAATCTGTTTTTCATGCGCCTGCTCAATCAAGTCAGAATAATCAACAATTTCTCCATTGGCACCAGGGTTCTGAATGAGCATTGCAAAACAATCATATTCCAAAGCCTGCTCGGGTTTCCCAACAACAACTTCAATACCAAAGGCTTCTGCCCTCGTTTGAATAACGTCAATCGTTTGCGGAAAACAATTTTCATCAACAAAAAACAGCTCGGATTTTGATTTGCCCATGCGCTGACATAAAGTCATCGCTTCTGCAGCGGCAGTACCTTCATCCAGTAAGGAAGCATTGGCGATATCCATGCCCGTTAAATCTGAAACCATAGTTTGAAAATTTAACAGGGCTTCCAGCCTGCCTTGCGAAATTTCTGCCTGATATGGCGTATAGGCCGTATACCAGGCAGGGTTTTCCAGAATATTTCTAAGAATGACCGTTGGTGTCAGTGTGTTGTAATAACCCTGGCCAATATAAGACTTAAACAC
>Ga0182095_1136683_pt1 | contig 16493 bp, 14 predicted proteins | sample 041ome_19_FD_127784 | JGI IMG/M metagenome (GOLD analysis project Ga0182095, IMG submission 127784) | Metatranscriptome of coastal salt marsh microbial communities from the Groves Creek Marsh, Georgia, USA - 041412BS metaT (Metagenome... | ecosystem: Environmental > Aquatic > Marine > Intertidal...
TGGTATTCTAATCTATTTCCGGCGGGTAAACCTCTGTATTTCATTCCAACTGTTTGAGCGATGTAATCCACAATCGGAAGCGTGTATTCCATCTCTTTACACGACTTGATGAACCACCTCATGTTTAAAAACGGCGTCGACCCTTCACAAATCGTCAAATATCCCAACATTAACGGATACCCTCCGTAAATATAAGCAGAAAATCCAGCCACGAAAAACAACATGTGATGGATGACAATATCGATGCCCCCCAAGTCCGGGAAAAGGTGCACCACATGCAAGAAATCCTGGATCATGTACGACAAAAACGCAACTGAAATGAATTCACAAAACGCCACGAAGCTTCCATCCGTGGATTCGTACAAAATCACTTGCTCGTTTTGTGGTGCGTTGTACAACGCGCAGATTATTTTTACCCCTCCCCAGGTGAGAAAAGTGGCGTGTACCGTGCTCACGCAATACGAAGGCGCCGTTCTCTTAAATAACTTTTCCTTCTCTGAATTTTCCGGCAACACGTTTAAAAAGAACTTGGAAAGAACGAACTGTATCTCCCAGAAGATCACCCCGGCGACGAGCTTGATAATTTCCACCATGAACGGTTGCGCGAAGAACGAGTCGGAGGAGGTGATTTCACTCATACCGGTTGCCAACGAATCCCCTTTCAAATCTATTTATTTCGGCGCGTGAATGTACCGACTGAAACAGTTTATATGTATATACGTGTGCGTGTGTGTGTGAATGTAGATCGCGCGCACGTAACGTCTGCGTGTTGTTATTTCGAGATTACCGCGCGCAAGTGCAGATCTTTTGAGGAAGAAGAGAAGGGAATGCGGGAAAAAAAAGTTATCTTCGATTCGTGGCCTTCCTTTTCCTTCTCTTCGGGAAGTGGTCGTCGTTTCAAAGTGGTGGTTTCCTTGGTCTTGGTCGTTGGTGGGCTCATCATTTGCCAGCTCGAGGAAAAAATAAAAAAATTTGTGCGTGTGCTTCTTCTTCTGAACACCACATGTGCTCTGTTCGTGTTGTATTGTACGCTTGTAATATACATACATAAATAGAGAGAGAGAGAGACGGAGGATAGAAGTGTAGAAGTATAGCAGCGCGCGCTTGAGAGAGAAGAGAGAGCGTTTACAGATCAAAGTCAGTTCCCCCTTCCCCGCCCGTAAAACAAAAGCAACGAGAAGAGATGTCGTGGCAAGAGATGATTGAAAACTTACAAACCGTCGCGTTGCCGGACGGGACGCAGCTCGGGATGTTGAGCGCTTGCGCGATTTGCGATCTGCAAGGGAACTTATGGGGTCAATCCGAAGGGTTTCCCGGGATTGCCACGGACGAAGCGCAAAAGTTAATGGAACTCTTCGCGGATCCTTTCTCGCACTGCGCGAACGGGATATACATCGGAGGCACAAAGGTATGTTTACCCGTGATTATTCGTTCTTCCAAACGCTCAAACAAACACACCGGGCAGCTCGTCTTTTTTTTTATTTTTAAACTTTTTCCCGTCTTTTCATTTTGCTTGGTTGTGTTACAAAAGAAAAAGTATTACTCACCGCCCTGCTTTCATCTCACGCGACAACACAGTACGTCTATTTAAACGGTTCGGACGAAGACGGAGGTGTAGTTCGAGGGAAGAGAGGGACGGAGTACGGTTTAGTCGTGAAGAAGTGCAAAACGTGCTTCGTTATTGGTATTCACGGAAACAACCTTGAAACGCGACAGTGCTCGGCGCACGTGGAGGGGTTCGGCGAATATCTCATCGGGCAAGGCATGTAATAGAAAGAGGAAACAAAAGTTTATAAATATACACACGAGAAGAAAATTTTCTTATTGTTATTGCGCGCTAAATTAGAGCTCACTACAAATTCAAAACTAAAGTCTGCTATGTTTCATCGCGCATGGCGCGAGCTCGAGCGAGCTCTGCTGCGGAAGATGAGCCGCCTCCATTGTGCGACGATAAAGAACCTTGAATGCCTTCGGCTCGAGTCAACTTTGGAGTTTTGCGCAACCTATCGACGTTTAATCTACCGTTCAAATCTTTATCTAACCCACCCGCGCTCCAGCGTTCTTTCTTCATGCTTTTTTTCTTCTCGAAACGTAAACGCTTCTCGGCTTCGTGCGCTCGAGAACCGGGCTGGATGTCTTCGTCTTCATCTGCCACAATTTTTCTGTGCGCCAAATCGTCGTACTCTTCCTCATCCTCTTCGTCTTTCTTCCTACTTTTTCTTTTCGCTTTGGGTGTTCCTAGTTCCTCGTCTTCCTCATCATCATCGACATCTCCGTCCTCTTCATCTTCTTCGTCTTCGCCCTCTTCATTTTTTCGTTTCGTCGCGTTTGCCAACTTTTCTGCTTTCGCTAATCTCTTCAGCACTTGCGCTCTCGCCTTTTCCTTCTCCGCTTTATCCTCCGCCTGCTGCATGGCTAATAAACTATTCTTAATCTTAGTCGCCATCTCCCTCTGCGCGGCTGAAGCTTTCTCTGCCTGTTTCCTTAGTTTCACCTCTTGCTTCAACTCCTTCTCCAACGCCGTGAGTTCCGTGCGTAACTCTTTCGTCATCGCGTTCAAGTCTAAATTATCGTGTTTGCACCGTTCCAATTTACTCTCTATTCTCGCTACCTCGTTCACTTTCGTCGTCGAGGTCGTCACCTCTTCCGATAGCGAAGTTCTATCCTTCACGCATCCGTCTAATTTTTTCTGCAGCGTTTGTTGCGATATCTCCAACGCCTGATTTCTCCTCTCTTTCTCCTTCATCTCTTTTTCCACTTTCGATATCTTCGTCTCCGCCTGTCTCGCGTCTTGCTCTCTGTGCGTCGCTTTCGTCGTCATCTCCCTTAAATTCCTCTCCAACTTAAAATTCGTCCTCTCTAATTGCTCCTGACTCGATTCCATCGTCTGCTTTTGTTTCAAAAACTCGTGATACTGCACGTACGGGAAAAACGTCGAGAGTAAGAGCGCAAAGACGAGTAGATTTTGGAGAAAAGCGCAGAGGCGTTCCATCTTCGTCTTTGATGACGAGGAGGTGGAATACTTCACCAGACCCATGATTTAAATCACAACAACAACGAACAATATGACAACAACAACACCAACAGCTACGTGACAAACGAGAGGCTCTTTTTTCTTCTATGTGCTTTTGCTACGTGTGTATGTTTTTGTTGGTGTTACGTGATGGGATGGGGAGAGTGTGTTGTTTTTCGCGAAAAGTGTTTCTCTCTGTCTGTGCTCTCTTTGCCCCAGCAGAGGGATTTTTTGCGCTTTTGAGTGAAGATATCTCACACTGAAAATGTCCAAATCGAAGCGTCAGAAATTAGCGTCACGTTAGTATTATCTCTCTGATATACTTTCTCTCTCTTTCACGCACAGACACACAGACACACACGCACGTAATCTCACGCGCATACGCAATGTTATCCTCCTCCGCGATTACCACTCGCGTGGTGTCCTTCAGATCCTGCTCGTCGTCATCATCTTCGAGTCAAAAAATGCGCACGACGACGACGACGTCGATGACGCCGAGAAGGACAAAGGCAACGTCAAACAACAAATATTGTATCGCGAAAGAACAGCAGCAGAAAAGAGGAAGAAGATCTGCGACGGTGATCGTCAAGAGCAGCAACGGCGACGACACGTTGAAGAACTTGGAGTCTTTGTTACCAGACGACGAAAACGAGCGACTCCAAAAGGAAAGAGAAAGAGAAGCGGAAGAAAAATACAAGGAACAACAGGAACAGAAAAGATTAGCGGAGGATTTGGCGAGTGCGATTAAAAACCAAAAGCAAAACAAGAAGAACATGTTTACGATGGGCGACGACGGGGAGTACGATTTTTCGCAGAAATCTATCGCCGCCTTGTGCTACATGCTGCCTTTGCTCGACTCGTTGAAGTATTCAAAGTTTCTGTTGATTCAGTTCCCGCTCGCTTCGTTGGCGTTGTTGCCTTTGAAGCCGCTGATTGAGTTATGGTTCGCGCTTGGCTTTTTACAAATTGCCGTCTTTTTTGGCATGTATTTGGGCATAATCCAAAATCAGAACATGTCGAGATTTGTGAGATTCAACGCGCAGCAGGCGATTCTGTTGGACATTTTGTTGATTCTTCCGGATGTGTTGACTCGATTGTTCGCCGGGATGGACGGACAAGGACCAACCGGAGGAATCGGTCTCCAGGCGGAAGTTATTATGTTCAACTCAGTGTTTTTGTTCACGTACATTTCTTGCCTCGTAGGTTCTGTATCTGCGACGTCGGGTAAAACAGTCAAGTTGCCGCTCATCGGAGAAGCTTCAGATTCGCAAACGAGATGATAAAAATTGCCTTTAATAATATTAATACAAATCACCACAGCAACTATTTCCCATACACACACTTTTACATCTCGAGCATATCACTGCGTTTATTCTTTGGTCGTCTCGCGGGTGCGGCTTTCTTCTTCTTTTTGCTCGAGGACGCATCTACTCCTGCGTTATCCTTGATGAAGGATACAGTTCCTTTTCGTACTTCTTTGTTCTTCTTCGATGAGGCCGCTGCCGGTTTCTTCTTCGCCACGACAGCTTGCTTCTTCTTTGTGCGCGCGCTCGATTTACCTCCCCCCGCAGGTGCGGCTGGTTTTTCTTTGATGTCTCCACGCACATCCGCTAGAATAGATTCAAACGATAAACCAGCTTCGCCGTATCCATCAGAATCCGAGTCACCGCCATCATCTTCCTCGTCTTCGTCATCTTCTTCCTCTTCTTCATCGTCGCTTCCAAATTTATCGAGAATTTTGTCATCTAAACCAGGACCGTCTTCATCGTCGTCTATTTCAACATCCTCAGATTCCGAAACTTCGCCGTCGTCGTCGTCGTCCTCATCACTATCGTCATCATCAGAACCAGCTATTCTGCCTCTTTTTCTCGTCTGCCCTTTTTCATCTTCTACTTCCTCGTCTTCGTCTTCATCCAATGCATCCTCGTCGTCCTCCTCCCCTTCTTCGTCGTCGCTAGTTTCAATCTCTACATCCTCGATTTCGTCGTCTCGAGCATCCTCGGCGTCAAACAATCCGTTCGCGCGAGGAATTCGTCGGTTAACTTGTTTTACCAACAAGTCTCTCGCCGTTTGTGTCATCGCTTCTGCGGCGTCGCGTTCTGACTTTGATGCGTTCTCGGACACAGCGCCGCCATTCTTGGCACTCTTGGCGTCTCGGACTGCCGCTAAGACGTCTTCACTCGGTGGTAACGAGGGCGGTGGTGCAAAGTAAGGAATTCGCCCGCGCTGCCAATCAAACAGAATAGACTTTGCCACAGAATTTAAATCGGGCTCACCCCCTTTCAACAATTTACCTTGATTCCTCGCGACTTGTTCGAGAAAATGCGTGGGCGAATTCCAAGAGGCAACTCGGTAGGCTTTTCGTAAATATTCCGGCTTTACTCTGGCTACGACGTCCGGTATGTGGTCTGCAGCGTCGTCCATCTTCTCTATTCTAACGACACCTTTCAAGACGGCATCAGTATCTGTATCCTCAGTATCGTGATACACGACGCCAGGACAATCGATGAGGAAAATACGCTTCGTCAAGTTGACGTACTGCCAAACTTTCGTTTCTCCAGGAATCGGAGCCGTCACGCACACGCGTTTCGTCCGCAAAGCATTAATAACACTCGATTTACCTACGTTCGGGTATCCAATAAACCCTACGGAAATATTTTGTTTATCGGACCTCAACCGAGAGAATTGTCTCAAGACGGACAAGAGCGCACCCTTCCCGAACGGATTCGTCACCGAGGCGTGGAAAGCAATGGTCGGGTACTCCTTCGATAAAGCGTACAGCCAACGTTTGGTAACCCAGGCGGGAACTAAATCGACTTTATTGAGTAACAAAATCAAATGCTTGTGTCGTTTCATGGCGTCCATTTTCAAATGCTTCTCTAAATGTTCGCATCGGGTACCCAAAGGATCCCTGACGTCCAACACTTGAATCAAAACGTCCGAAGAGTCCACGACTTTATACAATTCTCCCCAAATTCTTTTAGATTGGCCTTTTTGAAACAATTCATCACCACCAGCTTTACGAACGCCATCATCTGTAGTCACCAAATCGCGGTCGTGTAGCGCCCCAGTTTCTATGCCTTCGTCGTACGCCTCTCCCGCCAGTTCCGCCGTTTGCGCCATCGCCACGATATCGTCCATTTGCAAGTTTGGCTTCTTCCTCGTTTTTTTCGCTCCAAACACGCTGGAAAACGGCGTTTGGTTCAACAACTTCACTCGCCTCGATCGCCCTTTCTCTGGGTCCGCCAACAGCGACAGCGGAAGTTTCTTCTGCTTCAAAATCACCTGATATCCGTCCGCCGTTTTCTCCGCCATCTCGTCTCTGAACTCCGCCAGTTGCTTTTGGCCGATAACTCTCGTGTTCCCGAACCATCGTCGATCGGGCACTATCCTCGTGCTCGGTAACTCCTTCGATTGTAACTCCTGCTTTAAAATCTTCCCTTTCTTATCTCTTATCGGTCGCTGTTTGTACATTTTCAATCGCCTCACGGTCGCCGCGCTTCTTTGCGAGTTTCCGTGCACGCTCCCTTTCGTTCTGTTTTCCGTGCTCATGGAATGTTTCGGCTTGGCCGCGACACCCGCACCTCCTCCACCGCCCCCGGGCGATTTCTTCTCCCTCGTCTTCTTCGCCATCTTTTACGCGTGGTATTCTCACGTCCGATTTCTGTCTTTCTTTCTTTCTTCCTCGCGTGAAGCGCACGAGAGAGAGAGAGAGAGTGAGCGAGAGAATGAAGAAATGCGCACCACTTTCTCACGCACGCAGCCGCCAGCCAGAAGAGAAGAAGAAGAAGAAGAAGAAGAAGGAGAGATGCTTTTTTTTTTCCCTTTTTTTTTAGCTCTCGCGTGTTGTGTGAGAGAGAGGCAACCAACCAATTTGGTCCGGGTCTCTCTTTCTTCATTTCACCACAAGCACGACATATATATTCTTCTTCTTCTTCTTCTTGTTTACATAAATTGAAACAGATGACGACGATGGAAGCGAGCGACGACGATCGAAGCAGTCACGGGTTGACCTGCCACACCGCACCGGTACGTTTTTCTTCTTTAAAAAAAGCCCAGCGTTCAAACGCTCTTCTCGTTTCCTTTTTCTTCTTGTTTTTGGACGCGACGATTTCTGACGGCGGAGCAAAAATCTTTCCTTTCGCTCGCTATTTAAAAACAGGGCGTCATCTTCGAGTCTACGGACGAATTGAAAGCGCATTATCGAACAGATTGGCACAGATATAATTTGAAGAGAGATACGAGCGGATTACCGGTGGTTGGGAAAGAACTGTTCGATCGAGTGGTGATGCAAGCGGAAGCGAGCAAGTCGGCGTCCCAAAAAGTCGTCTCGAACGCGCACTTGAAGAGGAAAGAAGAAGTGCCGAGATCGGTCGCTCGAGCGAGACGATTGCAAGAGTGGTGCGATCATCACAGAGAAGAAATCGAAGAGGCGGAGAGGAAAATTGCAGCCGGAGAAGATTTATGGGAGTCTTCGGAAGAGGAGGACGAGGATGATGACGGGTCGGATTGGGAATCTGTGGATGAAGACGAAGCGGAAGCTGTTTTAGCGAGAATTGAATCGATGAACATCGAAGAAGGAGATTCAGACGATGACGCGTTTCCAGAGAACGACGGAAAGTCTGCGACGGTTACCCTGGCAGATAATGGCTTTGAGCTAATCATTCACAGGCCGGATGGTCAAACGAAAAGAATAGGACCGCGGGAGCTCAAACGTTACTACAAACAAAGACACAGACCATCGGATGAGAGAGAAGAAGATGAAATCGCGAGAGAAGAACTGTATCAACGAATGACAAAGCATATTCCAGAGAAAAAATTAGGCACGGTTAAAGGCGAGAGAGGAAACGGCAACGGTTTAGCGCAAAGATGGGTGAAAATCAATCAGCTGCAAAGGCGTTCGGAGAAGAGTCAGCAAAAGTACATGGCAAAGTCGCACAACATTTTCGCCGGTTCTGGGAACAAAAAGTTCGACATGAACATGCAAAACGCAAAGACGAAGTTACCAAAATCTGTTCCGTATTAGTCGTTATGTAGAAAATGTGTGTAAATTGTACAACAAAATCACGTCACACTCACACACTGTCACACACACAAAGATGAAAGCTCCAGAAAGGCTCTTCTTTCCTTTAAAAAATATCTCCCACTACAACTACTTTTATTCACTCAACACCGCGAACATTACGATATAGACGAGAGAATGAGCAACATACACACCATTCACGATACTCCGAGGACAACAACATCATCGACTGGTACCCATTTTTCGATGAGTCCCATTGGTGGAGGGCAACCGATATACGTTGGAACTTTGTTCGGGATTGAAATCACTCTTCATCCGTTGTTGCTAATATATTTCGTCGTCTCCGCCGCACTTCCGTGGATATTGAATTCATCAACGATGACAATGAAAGTGTGGTTGTACTTAGTCGTAGTGAACATTCCTTTATTATTTGGGACCGTTTTACTGCATGAATTAGGCCACTGTTTCGCGACGAGAAAAGTTGGAGGAGAGGTCCACGGGATACTGTTATGGCCGTTAGGAGGCTTGGCGTACATCGGTCACAGTGGCGACGCTAAGGATGATTTGATCGTCTCCATAGCGGGTCCGCTTACGCACATCCCGCAAGCACTGTTGTGGTACGGATTATCTAAAGCATTTACTCCGGGAACGTTCATGGAAATGTTGTGTATACAAGCGCTGTGGCTCAATATCTCTTTGATGCTTTTTAACTTGTTCATCCCGTGCTACCCTTTGGATGGCGGTAGAATTTTCGCAGCGTCCTTACAATTGATGAAAGTGAGAGTCGATATAGCGGCAAAGATCTGTGCGTGTGTTTCATTAGTATGCGCCGCTGGTATTGGCTTGTATGGCTTCCTTTATAATGAAATAATCGCCATGTTCATCGGCTTTTGGTGCGCTCAAGAGTCGTACAACTTATATGTTTTCATTAAAAATGAACGGTTGCAAGAGCATCAGCTTTTCAGCAAATACGCCATTGAGACAAATGATGGCCCGTACAATCAAATTTAGTGGGTTTTCTTTTCTATTTTGTCATGCAGCGTTGTATAATATTACATAGTTCCTAATAATAAAATTTGAATACGGGCTTTTCCTCTCTCTCAGCGCGCGTTGACGGATGACGAGTTCGTTGAAAAATCAAGAAATACAATCGGATCCAAAGCCTCTAAGCGCTTAATCTGCGCCTCAGATAACTTCCCTTCTTTGTATGCCACTTTCTGATCCTCTATCCAAGCTTTGATGCTGTTTGCTTTCTGCAAATTCACCACTCTCTTTCTACTCACGTAATCTGACATTTCCGATAAATTTTTCAACCACGCGGCGGAAATAGGCGTTAAATCGACCCCGATTATCGCTAATTTATCCATCTGTCTCTCCGTCAATTCACCCTTTTCAGCCATTTCTCGCGTTTTCATGAGCCATACCGCCAAAGGACTTCCCAAAGGAGGCTCTGCGTATTGCCCTCGTTCGGCCAAAAACATGGCCATATCCGAAGCTGATTCGTCAAAAGCCGTCAGTCCGCCTTGGAAATTTATGTTCACTACCGAAACCGTACTCTCCGCCTCATCTTCATCGAGTTTCAAACCTAAAGTGCGAAGTCGAAACTCGCGCTTCTTCGATAATTTCCCATTCTTAAATAGCGCTCGTTGTTTCGCGACCCACCTTCCTAGACCGCCTTTCTCGCGTTCAGAATAACTGGGATCGCAGTTCCCGGTGATGCACTGGTATTCAACCAACTCGTCGAACCAACTTTCCCAGACAGTGTTTGCTTGTAGAACCTTGGTTTCTGGTTCTAACGCGTCGAAACCTACGATATCGAGCAAATACAGTTGCTCTTGCGCTAGTGATCCAGAAGTTCTATTCAAGCGCGTCTCCAAGACCCACTCTCTCAATGTCTCTGGCGCTCTCTTTACCAAACCTTTTGTTCTCGCGTAATACGTGTCCTTTACCTGGCCGCTTTCATCTCTCAACGGTGGTCTCCCAGTGCGCTCGCGCATTCGAACTCTCCCTAGCGTACCTCCACTCTCCGATAACTGCCTTGCGGCGTACTCTAATAAACTATGATTCCATTTTGACTGCGTCGGTGAGACCGCCAACACCTGCGGAGCCGCTTGGATAACTTGTCGAACTTCTTCCTGGGACAAGCCGCACCTTCTAAAAACTTCTATGGCATTTTGAGCGTTTTCCGCGATGAGTTTCATGCGCTTACGATCGACTAATGCTCTGCCTTTAGCAGTAATTCGCCACGCCGCAGCCGCTGAAAACGTCGCCACCGCTTCATCTTCTGTAAAACCGACGACTTCCACCAAATAATCTTCCACGTACGCTTGCATGTTGCTCGGTCGTTTTCGTGACGCCAAAGGTTCGATCACGCGTCGTTTCTGTTTCAAAGACGGGAAAATCTCTTCTCCCCACCCGTCGCCTCTCCTCTCGAGTTCCCAAACGAGTTCGGTGTTGATCTGATTGATTTGCGTGCCTTTGTTCGCACTCGTGGAAGAGGTTGAAGATTCAGACTTTGATGAAGATATTCTGCTTTTGACGTTCTTCTTGGACGAAGAGGAGGAGGCCGATGAAGAAGAACTCGCGGGTATCTTCGATCTGCTACGTCGATCGTCTCGACTCTTCTCATCTTCATCTCCATCTCCATCGTCTACGGATCGATCGTACTCGTACGACGATCTCGAAGACGCGCGGACGCAGAGAATGTCCTTTGTTCTCCTCCCCGCTTCCTCATCGTCGTTGCGGTACGAGTGACGATGGGAAAAACGAGAACCTCGCAGATTACACATTTTCTTTACTCGTCGTCCGCTCGTCGTCTCCGTCGATGGATTGGAGGAGATCTGCAGCCTCGCCAGCATCCCGCGCATCTGTCTCTTCTTTTTAGTTACTTAACTCGTTCATTCCTTCATCTTTCGTTTGACATATATATGTTATACGAGACGAGAAAAATTTCTCTCTTTTTTTTCTCGCGCGAGGTATCGTATCTTCTCTCTGCTTATTGGATGGAGATCGATCAAACACTCGAAAGCTCGAAAGCTCGAAAATCGAAAGACGAAGAGACGGAAAGGCGCACAAATAAAAAAAAGGCGAAATTTAGGGCAGAGACAATCATCAGCGCCTCAGTGAAAGGAAGGAAAAAACAACTTTCTCGCACAAACTAATAAACTCCACTTTTCTCCTTCCTCTCTCTCTCTTTCGTGCGTGTGTCGTTATTTATCGCGCGCAATGGGACTCCGAGCGTCGAAACCGCGAGATGCCGCGAACAACGCCACCACCGGGACGAACCAGCAACAAACTCCCGGCGGACTTCGGGTGCGTCTTCTTCCTTTTTTTCTTTCTTCCTCTTTTAAATCTCTCCCTCGAAAGAACAAAAAAACAACTCCCGGGAGAAAAACAAAAGTTGTTGTTGTTGTTGTGTACTGACGCTTCTTCTTCTTCTTCTTCTTCTTCTCTCTTTTACCTCGCGCACAGCTGACGAGTAAGCTTTTGCGAAAGCTCGAGGGTGCATCTTTGTCAACATCTTCTTCTTCTCAGCGAAGACAGCAGCAGCAGCAGCGACAACATCAACAACAACAACAATCTGTTCCCTCGACTTCGTCCTCGCCGACGACGCAGGCGGACCACTATTTCTTACAAACGAAACCGGAACTCGCGCAGTTACTCCAAACGACCGCGAAATATAACGAAGCCTTATTGAAACACGAACAAAACGAAATCGATAGTTTAGCGAAATACATCAAAGAAATTGAAGCAGCGGAGAAGAATCCGTACGAGGAAGAGTTCACGAACGAAAAGTTGAGAGAGGCGCGGCGTAAACTCGAAACGTCTTCGAGGAAAGTGAAAGAGTGCTTCGAGGAGGACCGGCGGGATGGTGAAGGAGGAGGAGGATCGTCGTCGTCCTCGTCGTCGTCGCTGGCGACGAGGTGCAGAGCGGTCGTTCTGGAGTACGAAAAGTGCGGGCAAGAGGCGTTGGAGGCGTTCGTTGCGGCTAGAAGTTGATTTAGCATTATTTAGACAGATTGATTTTAATAACAATAACATAACATTCGCGCACAAACAAAGCTTTCTTCACACATCGAGACGCCATACTCTCCAATCCTTTTAACGAGAAATATAACTTTTCTCATGACGCACACATATTAAACGCGCGCGCGCGCGATGCCTTCTCGAGGAGGGAACGCCACGTAAACGAGGACGGAGCAGCATTAGTCGAGAATGCAATTCGACGAAGCGTTCGCGGTCGGGTCCTTCCTCGCGTGCGTCGTCTGGTCGCACGCGCGCAATCGTCAAAGACGCGAGCGACGGATAATTCACGACTCTCGGTTTCAGCCGTCCGTGGAAGCGCGAAGGAGGAAGACGAAACGGAAACAGAGCGGAAGGAGAAGATGGATGAACGCGTGGAACGGAGATGATGATGATAATATTGATAATACGAACAGCAACGAGAACACTCGCGCTACGAAAGACGGAAGGAAAAGCGGAGAGTCGGAAACGCGGTTTCACGACGTGTCGGAATATCTCTCCTCCTCGGACGAAGCGAACGCGAGCAACTACGACATCGAGGAACTATTAGACGGAGACTATTTCGACTCCGACGTGGACGAGGACTTTTTCGACACTCGGTCTCGCTTGTCGTCGGCAAGCAGCGTTAGTAGCACGACGGTGGCGGCGGCGGTGGCGACGACGACGATGACAACATCCGCGTCAACCTCGAAAGAAAGTAAAAGTCGTACGAGTAGAAAACTCGGCGAGTTACCGGACGAAACGGCGTACCAATTTTGGTCAACGGCAAAGCTCCGCGACCATCCGTGCATGCCGTATTGCAGTTGGCGTATGAACGACGAAAATGATACGGCTCAAAATGGAGGACGAGATATGCTTCTCGTGAGGATGGGTGCGGCGAATGTGGATCTATCTCAAGAAAACAAGCAACTCATGGACCAAGTGATGGTGTCTACGCTATACCACGGCGTCAAAACGCGCCTGTTAGATCGAGACTATCGAACGATCCCAGGTCAAATAGACGTCCTCATCGACATGAAAGGATGCGGTTTAACTAACCCGCCTCCTTTTGACGTCATCGCGAGAGGCTTGAACGCCATCGGAGAGCTCTTTTATGAGCGCGCTAAAGTGCACAGAATCGGCAACCCGCCGCGAGGGACGCAGATTTTAATCAACGCCGTCATGGTGTTGTTATCGAAAGAGGTGCGCGATTCCGTGAATATTGAAGTTTTGAGAGATAAGCAGAGTGATGATGCCATGAGACGCGCGTACGAGGCGAAGTGTTTAGTCTGCGATAGCATGAAGTAGGTGTTTTAGATGAATAGGAAAGATTATTTGCCGCTTTGGTGCTCTTTGTGTGCTTTCTTTCGTTTTTTGTCGAAAATGCTCGCAACACCCAAGTAATGTTTTGGTACGCCTGAGGCGTACCTTCTTATGACTTATTACTTGGCAACACCATAAATAGGTGGACGAAAAAAAAAGAAAAATATTGATCGCGCTAATTTTTCCACAATTTGATGACCGACGCGCTCGTCTCTCAACATATATCGTACATTCTTCACTCTTAAAAGATAAAAGAACGAAAGCATGTCTCTCTTCTCCGTCTCTTCTCGTCGATGCGTATTTCCCGAAAAGTACTCCTTCCTTTTCCTCTTTCTCGCGGGTTGTCTCTCGTTCGCGTTAACAGAATTCGTCGTCCTCGCCGGAGGTCACGGGAATTCCGCTTTGTATCACGAACTGAAACGAACGTACGGTTTCGGGAACAAAGAACCAGACGCCGTGCACGATAAACCTCCGGAACCGGAAGTGAGAAAACCGGCGAATCTGCACGAAATCGGGAAAGAATTGGACCACGAAAAGTTAAAGGAAGAGTTTGAGTTGTTCCCTGACCATCACAAAATCGATAACGCGGTACACTGGTCCGGGATAACCGCGTTGAAACAAGGGATAAAACTCGGGAACCTCACGTACGTGCAAACGACTTTAGATTTAGGAGCAAACGTGAACATGACGTTGAGAGGCTCTAGACCGATCCATTTCAGCGCCGCGCACTGTCCTTTCCGCGAGCAAGTGAAGATTGCGAAGACGTTGGTCGAGCACGGCGCGAGCATCGTGGACGTAAACGAAGATGGATATCAACCCATCCACTACGCTTCAAGAATGTGGCAACCGTTGTGTACGAACTACGTCGAATGGTTGTTAACAAATGAAACCGTCGATGTGAACGAGCGACGTACGATGGGTAACGAGACGACGCCTTTGCACGAAGCGGCGTTACGATCTTCATTGAAAATGGTGGAGTTGTTACTTGAGAAAGGCGCCGTGGTTGACGCAGTGGATACTGAAGGTGATACCGCTTTGCACAAAGCTGTCAAAGGAGATCACTTACCGGCCATGCATCACTTATTGAAGAATGGTGCAAACCCACACTTGAAGAATAAACGAAACATATCGCCGTATGAATTGGCGCAGAAATTGAAGAAGGATTATGACACGATACAAGTATTTAAGAAAGATTATGGTTGGAAACACGATACAGGAATCGCGCACACCGAGTTGTGAGAGCGTAGATTTTGACTTTTAATAAAAACTTATGTGTTGTACAGCAAGAATTTTACAATGCGTGTTCGCTCTCTCTACTATTATAATCCATTCAGCTTCTAGCGATGCTTTTGGGCGGAACGAAAGGAAGGTTGGGATGCGATTCCGGCGAAGCGTCTGGGTCCGGTTTCCACATCTTTATCGTTTTGTCCGCTTCGCACGAAATCAATCTCTCCCCAGTCTTATCAAAACCCAACGCGAATATGCCAGCTTCAGCTTCCATAGAACCAGGCTGAACCTGTGTTTGTAACGATTGGAAGCAATGCCCCGTTTGGTAATCCCAGAAGCGCATGCTACCGTCATCTCCTCCAGAAACCATAACGTTGTCTTCATTAAGTGCCATGGCGTTGACGATGGCATTTTGCTTAGATAACATGTTATGTTTGAAGTGGCCATCGGGTAAACCGAACTTCTTAATGTTATCTGCCGAAGCAGAGCTAAATTCCCAGTATTTTTGATGCATAACCATCGCGCGAACCCCTTTCTTGTGGTGCGTCAATGTCTTCATGCACTTGCCCGCCGCTAAATCCCACGTCTTGATGGTCGAATCGTAACTCCCCGTGACGATTTGAGGATCTACATTCTCCGTAATGATCGACCCTATCGTTGATTCGTGCCCAGACAAGCAAAAAACTTGCGCCTTTGTACGCATATCCCATACTCTGCACGCTGAATCTCGACCACCAGTCATCAGTATATCCAAGTCTGGATGCATCGCTATCGAATACACGCCGCTCAAGTGGCCGTGGTAGTTCCTAATCACTTTATTGTATTCTAAATCCCAACACTTAACTTTTTTGTCCGCACCGCACGAAAACATGTACGGATGCCTGTCAGAGATGGCTAATCCCATCACTTGCTCTATGTGACCGGTCAAAGTTAACTTCAAACCGCCCGTGGCTAAATCCCAAATTTTTATGCATCGATCTCCTGAACCAGTAGCGAACCACTCGTTTGATTTGTCCACAGCAACCGAGCGCACCCATCCTTGATGACCCGAGATGACTCTGTACAACTTCCAAGGTTTTCTCCACTCCGGTCTCGGCCACTTGGACGCTAAATTCGCTGTTACGAGCGCGCTCGATTTCATATTTGCGTTTGCGCCAAAAACCGAAGACTTTGAAGCAGTGTTTGCGTCTGCTTTGAATTGCACCAACGCACCACTCTTCTCTCCCAACTCTTGGCTCTTCAACTTAGCTAAAATCCCACCCGACGCGTTCGCTTCAATTTGTTCGCGAACTGGTTCGTCGATGGAATCGATTAAAGATGCCAAGTCTGTTTTTTCCGTGTCGACTGTGAGTTTCCTCTTGTTGTTCGCCGCCAAATTCGCCGCTTCGGCTAAACCGGGAATATTCTTCTCAAAGCGCTTATTATTACTCACATCGTTCGTCGCCGGCGACGCAAAAGTAGGTTTTGTTCCGTTGTTGTTATTCCTATCGTCTCTGGGTTTAATCTCCGGCGGTGGCATGTGCCGCACAGCTTCGTATTCGTCCCGAATTTTCACGCTCATTTTCCGTTCGATCGAAGGTCGATGCATCGCGAGACGCGCTTCTTCACCTTCTTTCTCTTCTCCGATTGAAAACAAAGCTCTTGTTCTCTTGGCGGAAAGTTCCGCCATCGCCACCGGGTCCGGACCTTTCACTTTCGTCATCTCTCTTCTTCTTCTGTTGAATTAATACTACTACTACTAAAGTGGTAGAGAAGGAATGAAGAAAATAAAATGAAGCCGCCAAATCAAAAAAGAAAAAGAGCACGCAGGCTTGAGAATTATTTTTAAAAGCAGTCATGGCAGTAGAGAGAACATCCATATTTGTTCTTCTCTCTCTCTCTCTCTCTATACGGTATATATTTAAA
>Ga0182095_1554132_pt1 | contig 16208 bp, 12 predicted proteins | sample 041ome_19_FD_127784 | JGI IMG/M metagenome (GOLD analysis project Ga0182095, IMG submission 127784) | Metatranscriptome of coastal salt marsh microbial communities from the Groves Creek Marsh, Georgia, USA - 041412BS metaT (Metagenome... | ecosystem: Environmental > Aquatic > Marine > Intertidal...
AAGTAGTCCATGAGAGGCCAAATACAGAATATGCACAAAACTTGCGTGTGAAAAGCAAAATGATATGCGTTCAAAGAAATACCGTTCGCGAAAAGCGACCGCTTTAACAAGAGCAGCGTGATCACATCGCTGTAACTCTTGATGTCTTTTCGTTCGCTCGTCGTTTCGCCAAGCGTGTACGAAGCGAAAGGCGACGCGACGGAATGTTTCACCAAGCTCGTTTCGCCTTTGCGCAACGATGTTCTCAATTTTCGCACGAGTATGATGAAAGCGACGGAGGACAGCGTCAATGGAACCAATTTTTCGCGAAGATAATTTATGCGAACGTTCATGCCTATCGCCGTAAACGCTAAAGCATGCGCTGCTCTTAACAGGTCAGAACCAACTACTGTGTTTTTGTGAGTTTGTTTCTTCTTCCCCTTCTGCTGTGATTCTAAGTCATCTTCGTTCTGGCCGTTATTAGCAAAATTATCGTGCTTCTTGTCTGAGTCGTCTCCGGCATTCGCGGCCAAACTATCTGCTCCTTTGCGATTGCGATGACACGCAATCCCAAAGGCAAAAGCGCCGAGTTCGTAGCCTAAATCGAACATTTCAGTCAGACGAGCAAAGAACAGGCACGTTGCACACATGGAAATCAGTTTCTTTTCGTTGTGATAGTGTTCACTCGCATGTGCTTTAGTGCTGGTATTCCACTTTGTCGCAACATTGGGACGAACAACCTTGTCACCGCCACCACTAAAGCGCGAAGCGACTACAAACGTCACGAACGACGACATGATGAAAGCATACACAATATTCGTCATCGATTGAGAAAACGGAAGTGTCGTGTTCCAATTTCGCGCAACTGCAAATGCAATTCCGGTCCACCATCGCATAATGTTGCTCTCGTTCAATTCGTCGTTTGTTCTCTTCGAAGATTGTGGTGAGGTCAGTGAGGAGAGATGACTGGAACTTCCTCCAGCTAAACTGTCCACGCTCGTTGTGCTTCCACCGTTATCATCGATTGAGTTCGCACTTCCTCCCGATAAATTAGCACTGGATTTGCCCATCACAACGACAGAATTGGAACCATCGAAAACAGAAATCGCACCAATCACCACACCTTTCAAGACGCCAATCTGCGTTGCAACCCCTAAAACCGCGCCGATGAAAGAACTCACCGCGACATTTGCAATCACGATGGAACTACTTCGACTTCTGCGCGCGAACGAGAAAAAAACACTTTTGCCATTCCTTCCACTAGCACCAATTTTCTCAAACACACTCGCATCGCACAATCGACCGACTGAAAAACACAGAGCGATCACGCCAAATTCCCCCAATGTCTCCAACTGGACCGGCTCATCCACCATTCGAAAGCCAAAAGGTCCTACCAACGCACCACAGACAAAAAAACCCACGAAATCGGATGAAGGTGCACTCTGAAACATCTTCCTGTTTCTATTTCCACCAGTAACAGCAATTGAAAATACCAATGACGCTACCACGCTTAACACAAACACGCAAACAATATCTCTCGTCAAATTTGAATCCGTTCGCATCGAAGTCTGCTTCCTCCTTTCCGTTCTTTCTAACACGTACTCGTTTCCTTCACTATCTACCAACGTCTCCGATTCTTCTTCTTCCGCTCTCTTTTCGCTCTCTCGACTCAATGCTTCATCTATTCGCAGTAAAATATCCTCCGTGCGTGACACTAGCGCTTTCATCTTCTGCTTCCGGCGCTCTCGTTGTGTTGCGTTCGCCTCGATGAAGTTGGAACCCACGACATCGCTCGCATTCGATTGTTGATGCCTGCGCTGCTCACTCTTCCTACTTTTCACCATCACGCTTTCGATCCCTTCTCGCACTCCACCGCTCTCGCGTTCCAACTTTAGCAACTCTTCCTCTTTCTCCTTGTGATACTTCTCTTCATCTTCGTCGTCGTCCGCGAACTCTCTGTCTAAAACTTTTTCCATCTTGTGCGCGATGGTTTTGTTGTAATTGAACGCGCGGTTGTCCGAATTTATCGCCGGTATTGGTGGTGGTTCTGAAGATGGTAACGTTGTCGTCGACGCGTGTCTTCTCCTGTCGTCCTTATGCGCGCTGCTACTTTGCGTTTCGGTTAAAAGAAGAACCGTGAGAAGGAGCGCCAGTTTCCAAAAACAAGAACATCTCGTCGTCGCTGTCGCGCGCATAATGGCAAACAGACGCGCGCGCACACACACACACACACACACACACGCACACACGCACGCACGCACGCGCACGCACACACCGTTCTTGCGTTTTTCGCTCCTAACTATGATGCGCGCCCTTCGCGATGCTAACGCTCCATGTTTGAAATGCGTGTTGGGAATCTTTTATTGTTGCGTAAGTGTATTTGATGTGCGGAAGTTTTATTTAAAGTACAGTTATTAATAATACACATGAAGACATGATAATAAATAATCGCGTTCTCCTACCACAAACCTCTCTCTCCGTTGGTAACATTACGTTTCGATCCTTCTTTGGCGGGAATCTGCGTGGGTGGGGGGTTCGGTCGCATCAAAGGGCTCGTTTTGTTGAATCCGATTCGTTTCGTTAACAGGCGTTTCGGCGAGCCGACGAGCGCCCGGATTCCGGACGCACTGGTCGGGACGGAAGGGGTGAAGAAAGTTTCGCCATTGTTGAAGTCATCGTCGTCGTCGTCGTCGTCGTCGTCGTCGTCATCCTTCGCGTCAAAGAACGGTTGCTGATTCGATGCAAACGAAGAAGGCACGACGGTTAGTGCGTCTTCCAACACTCGAAGCTTACGCGAGGAGGTGGATAACTCGCTTTGCAAACGTTCAATCTCCTTGGATTTCGTGTGCACTTCGGCTTCAGCTTCTTTGCGCTTTTCAAACTCTTCTTTGAAATTCGTCTCGCTCGCGTCTATTTTTAATTTCATCACGTTCATAATTTCAAGAAGCGCTTGATTTTGTTCGTTTAACGCCTTCGTCCTCGACTCGAACATTTGCTGAAGTTTTTCGCGGACGCGCTCGGATTCGATGGAAATGGCGATTTCTTTCTCCTTTTCCATGCGCTTTGCGAGCGCCGAATGGTCACCATCTCCAGTCGTGTTTACACCTTTATCCACAGACGGCGATGTGCTGCTCAAATGAATATTCTCCACCGTCAGTTCGTTTATTCTCAAAGCCGCAGCTTCCAAATCGTTCTGCATCTCGTCGTAATCGTCGACGAGCTTTTGCATGCTCGCGCTGATTTGATTCGTCGTATTTTTTGCGCTCTGCAAACTTTCTTCTAATTGCTCGATTTCGCTCGTTTTAGCTTCGAGCTCGCGCATGGTCAGTTCTAAACTTTCCGTGGCAACATCGCGTTCCTCTTCGCGAGTTTGTAAAGCGTTTTGGACGCTTGCGAGTTTCTCAGTCAAATCCTCCACGCGACGTTTCAATTCGTTCGATTCTTGGTAACACGTTTCAACCGCGCTCTTCGCATCATTAAAGCACGCGTGCATGGCTTTTTCGTTCGACACTCTCACTTCCTCTTTTAACGTTTCTATTTTCTGTTTGTAGCTTTCTATCGTTTCTTTTATTAACGCATTCAGACGCACATTTTCAGCTTTCAGGCTCCTTTCGGCATCAAGCAGTTCACGTTTGGAAGATGAAAGCGTTTCGACGTCTTCTTGTAACTCCACGTTCCTTTGTAAACTCATTTCGAGACGTTTCTTGAAATCGTCTTTCATCTCTTTTTCGCTTTCAATTTCAACCTTTAAAGGCTCGGTTTGCACTCTAAACACCTCCAACTCTGCCTGGTACTTTAATCTTTGCAACGTCTCCTTCTCTAAAGCATCCGCGATATCCTTTCTCGCTCTCTCCGCTTCTTTACTTTTTCTCTCGTAACTTTCTCTTTCCGCCTTAGCTACGGCGCACTCCTTTAAAGCCTCGTCCATTCTATCCTTTGCAAACTGCGCTTCCGCCACGGCGGCAACTTCCGTTTCCGAGGCTCTGGCGCCGAATCGGGCAACCGCCGCTGCGCCTCGTTCGTTCGCCTCACGTTCAATCTCCGCAGCTCTTTGCTCAAATTCTAACCGCATCTTTTGCACTTTCGCTTCATATTTCTCTTTTTCTTTCCGTTCAATCGATTCTAGACTCTCCTCTTTCCGTTTCACGTTTTTCTCTCTCTTTTCTAAACTCGCCTTTGCTTTGCTCGCTTTGCGAAGCACCTCGTCCCGCCATTTCATCGCCCGGCGTTCAATTTGCACCTTCTCTTCCTCAAATTTTTCGCCGATTCTCTTCTCGGCAGTTTTCAACTTTTTCTCTGCTTCTTTTGCCGCCTTCGCTTCCTCCTTCGCTTTCGCTCGCATCTCATCCGCCTCTTTCTTATACCTCTCGTACTCTCGCTTCGCATAGTCGTTCTGCTTGGCGATGACCGTCGCCCGGTTCCCTAAATCCACGAAATCGCGCTTCAACTCGTCCCGTTCCGTTTCTGTCTTCTCCAAAACTATTCGCAACTCTTCGTTTTCTTTCATCGCTCGATTGCTCGCACTCGCCAGTTCCTGACATCTCTTCCGCTCGTGCGCGACGGTTTGTTGCTCTCTCGCACAATCCGCCTTTGCCAAGCGCACATCTTTCTTCATCACGCGCAGTTGCGCCGTGAGCCGCTCGATTTCAATCTCCAGTTTCGATGCTCTCAACGATTCCACGACCGCTGCTCTCGACGACGACGACGATTGCCAGCGCTGTCGTTGCTGCTCTTCTCGTTGCTCTTCTTCTTCTTCTTCTTCTTTTTCGCGATTCCGCCTCGAGTCTTCAACGACATTGGAAGCGCGCAACGCCCGGTCGTACATCATCGCGCGGTCTCTCCCACTTCGCACTCCGTCGGTGTCGTCGGTGTAAACGACGCCGTTCCTTTCGAATCTATCGCGTGGAGGAGGACGACGTTTCGTCGTCGCCTCGCGAGTGTGCATATTTGTTTCCTTCTCTTGGTTCGTTGTGTGGGAGTAATTTTGAATTTTCAGAAAGAAGAGAAGAAAAGAAAAGAAAGGAGGAGTTAAAAATGCCTTCGCGTACGTGCATCTCTTCAACGAGCTTTTTAACCCAACAACGCGTGAGCATACAACTACAAATCTACGAATATCCCCAACTATTTCTGACTCCTCCCCCAGCCTCTCTGCTACATATAAAATTTTCTACATTCACGCGCTCCGCGCCGCCTCGCGACTGTTTTCGAGCAGCGCTCTGAACACCTTTTCCGGAGACAACTTCGCGCCCGCCTCGCACTCGATGTCTATCGTCGCCCGTCTCCCTTCGTCTTCTTCGTCGTTCACTAAAACGGACAGTTGGGCCAATCGACATTTTATCGTCTCGCTTAAAAATTCCAGCAGCTCCCGTTCCACTCCTTTTTGGCCGTCCGTCTTCCGCGTCGGGAGAGAGACGGAAACGTTCTCGGCGCCGATGTCAATCACCGCGCGCTTCTCTTGCCCCTCGATCACTCTCACCGAGAAAATCACTTTCCCACCTTTCCCTGTGCGTATGCACGGTGGAACCGGAAGCTGAGCATCTTTTTTACTCCCTTTCTCGAAGCTCCTCAGCGCGCCGTCCAACACGTACACCTTCCCTTTCTCGTCGTTGCATTCGTAACACACCGGGACTTCCCCGCAATAATATCGCGTCTGCTTCTCCAAAATCTCGTCGTCGCCATTTTTCCTTCGTATCACCGTCGCGACGTTCCCCTTCTTCGCGCGCAATCGGCAGACGTATTTCGTCGCGTCCAAAATGATCGATGCGTCCACTCGTCGTCTCGGGAGCGCGAGGAGGTTGCAGTCGGTGATGAGCACGTGGTTCGAACAGCATTTGCAATAGTACGTTTTCAACGTCGTGTTTTTAGTATTATTATCGTTGTCGCCGTCCCCGTCGTCGCCTTTTTTGCGACGCTTGTTGACGACGTCTTCCGAGGAGTACGCGATGGTGGTGCGTTTGCCCATCGGCGCGCGCGGTTTGTGGTGTTTTCAGAGCGAAAGATTCGAGACGAAAAGTCTCCAAAAACTCACGCGCGCCGATGCTGCGTTCTTTCCCTACCGCCTCCTCGAGGACCCGTTCGCTAATCTCTGGAGGGTGCTTTTCGAGCTCCGCGACGTCGTCCGGGCGGCGAGAAAAACGACCACCGCAACAACGATGGCATCGTCGTCGTCAAAATCGCGGGGGAAAGGTAGGAGTGCGCGCGATTGCATTCGAGTCTCTCCCTACCGCGGAGGAGGTTTTCAATTTCGAGAACGCGGCCGTTTTCCCGTTTTGGACGGCGATGATTGGGTTTCCGAAATCGAAGTTCACGAAGACCGTGATGCTGTCGCCGGCGACGAGCGTCGCGTGCGGTTTGATTTACGGGTACCTGGCGTACCAGAGCTTCTCAGAGCCGGAGATATTGGAGGCTTTTTCGTCGGGCGCCAAGCAAGATTTATCGTCGTTAACCAAAGGGTTCTCGTACGAGACGACGGTAGCCGTGGGTTGGGCTCACTTCATCGCCATGGACTTACTCGCCGGTCGGTACATCTACTTTGACGGTCTGAAAAATGATTTCATCACGAGACACAGTTTAGTGTTGACGTTGTTCTTCGGGCCGCTGGGCGTGGTAACGCACGTCGTAACGCGAGGTATCGTCGGTCTGACGAGAAGAGGGAAAGAGAATGAGGTGGAAGATATTTTAGCGAGCGGGTTGAAAAGCGAGTGAGAAACGTGCCCGTTACGCAGTTATTCATGCCGCTGTTACTGTCTGTCTCTGTGTGTATATTAATGCTATGTCTATCTATGTTGCTATGCTAAATCGTGTTGAACTTTGTCAAATCTTGCGCGACGGCGAGCGTATCGAGTTTTCGACTCCTCATCCGTAACTCGTGTTCTCGAACATTTCATTTCCAAGGCGGCTTTGAGGGATAACAAATTGATGGAATAAAGGTCCAAAGTTTTCTTTCTGAAAGAGTTTGGCGGAACGAAAGCGTTCGCGCTCGTATCGTCATCCGTTTTGGCCGTGTATTCGCGTTGCGCGTTACGTTCGAGCAACGCTTTCTTCCTTTCGGTGCTGGAAATTGTGACCGACTTCTCAAACGCCCGCGCAAGTTCCGGTGCATTTTCTACGTCAAGTTTTTCGTCAGTTTCTTTCAAATCCGTGTCATCGTCCGGTGCTAGTTTAGAAGCTTCGGAGAGTTTAAACTTCAATTGAATCCCACTCTTATAAGAACTCGTCGCCGAGACTTCGATATAAATTTTGTGCAGAGGATGAAACTCACGCTCGCCTTTGTTGATGGAAACGCCGCCGAGTCCGCAAGGCTCGAGCGTTTCGACGTCACCTTCGTCTCGCAGAAACACGTTGCCTCGTAAATGCCAGCTCGGCAAAAATACTTTCAAAACTTCTCGCTCTTTCTCGTAACATTCAACCATAGCAATTTTCGTCTTTGCGTCATTTAACATTGAGAAGGCGAGGTAGACTTCCGAAACTTTCCTTTGAACGACTTTTGACATTCGCGTGCGTTCGTTGAGATGTTCGGCGAGATCGTGTAAATTTGATTTTTTCGACAAATCGACGCTGTCGCTGGACTCTTTAGTATCATCGATGGCGCGCAATAACTGCCGATGCGCGATAATGTCCGCATATCGTCGAATCGGCGAAGTGAAGTGGGTGTATAAATCGACGGCCAAACCGAAATGCGACGAAGATGTTGCTCCGTCGCACACGCAATATTCAGCTTCTTGCATCTTTTGTGCGGCATTGCCTCGGAAGAAAGCTTCGGCGGAAGCGCGGAAACTTGTCGACAAACGAATAGCCTTCGAAAGCGATTCGTTTAGCGCAACTCCGCTGGAACTATTAAACGAGTCGAAATTTAAAAACTCACGGCAGTATTTCTTGATGTCGTCGAAGGCATCCCCGGCGGGCATCTTGTGCCGGCGCACGAACGATCCCTCGAGAAAATGTGTGTAAATGCGTTCCGCGCAGGCACAATTTGCTGAAATCATGAGTTCTGCAACCGTTTTCATGGTGAAAACATCTCGTTTCTCTACAACCGTGGTTCTTTCGACCGACGCGAGTTTTTCGCGGTCGCCGGCGTCGGCGTGCGTTTCGAACCTTAATTCTGCGCTCGCTAACTCTAACGCGCCATTTATTTCTCTCACTTGTCGTCTTTTATTCGCAAAGCTTGTCAATACGCGCAAAGCGTCGTAAAAATCACGCATGTTGTTTGCGCATCCCACGTCACCCTCGTCGAGCAAAGCTTGCGCGGAATAGTAATCGATCGCTTTTCGGTTTCGAATAATTGAACGACCAAACCACGGCTTTTCTTGTATGTCCAAGTTCTCATCTACGCGCCAAATACACGATACTGCCAATCTATCTTGTCCCTCGAGTAAGGAACAAAGATTGGCGGACAGAATTTCCGGGAGCATGTCAATGCGTTCGTTGGGTAGATACACGGTCGTGCCTCGCGCCTTTCCTTCAGCGTCTAATGCAGATTTCTCTCGAACGAAATACGACACGTCAGCGATATGCACGCCAATCTGGTAGGCACCACTATCCAGCTTCTTCACGCTCATCGCATCGTCAACGTCTACGCATCCAGGCGGGTCAACTGAAAAAATCACTGTCGCCAGATCCTTTCTAAAGTCTCTTCGAGTATCGAGCTCACTTTGTGGTATCCTCCAATCCGACCGAGGTAACTCCGAGTTCGCTTTAGCCCCGAACGGCTCCTTGCGAATCATGCAACTTGTCAACACCGCATCAACTTCTCCTTGAAAGCTCCCCACATCACCTATAACTTTTAGGAAATGCGCGTCTGGGAACGTTTTCTGTCTCGACCACGAGGAAAAGCGAACCGAGAATACTTTTCCTTTTAGCGTATCCGGGGCATTCTTGAACATCTTAAATCGAGGCAGTTTGCTCGATTCTCTCGGAACGACGAGAACGCTACTTCGTTGCACCAACCGCGAATCGTCTGCGTCGTGCTCATCGAGTACGCACGTGAACTCCATTTGCTTTCGAGACACGACATAAACGACTTCGTTCCTGTTAACGTCGACCGCGACCGTGTCGAGATGCAAAGCTCGATTCATTTTGACTTTTGAGTCGATGCGAATAGAGCTATTGACGATTGCGGACGTCCTCGAGCTGTCCACACACATCTGTCCTACTACTATGGTGCCGTTTGCAATGCCTTCTTCCACCTCTACTTGCGTGATGTACTCAGAAAACGTGGCGTCTTCGATGGCGTCTTCCTCTTCTTCGTTCTCCCTGTCTTTCTCTTCGAGAGCCGCTTGTACTCTCAACATTAAAGCTTCATCTTTGGGATAGTATTTTGCAATGTACTCGAGCGCGTACATCTCGGTCACAAAGTCATCGCAGATCGCTTTACGCTTCGTATTCTTTGTCGTGAGCACAACAATCCGCGGCTTCCGCGTCTCTCCTCCCAAAGCCTTCACCTTCTTCGCGTAAAACTCCGCCGTCGCCTCGACTAATCCACACCCTCTACTCCTCGTAATCTCTCTCACCTTACGACTGTGCACGTCATCGAACAAAAAACCATCTCTCCTCGCGTCTTCGTGCACGCTGCGCATCGCTCGCATCAACCTAGGATTCGAACTGAACATCTCCCTCGCTCGCGTCTCCACGCTTTTGCACAGAATGCAGTCCCGCAAAGCGAGTCCTTCCCAAAACTGCGCCCCGAACGCGTCGATCACTCTCGCCGACGCCGGTAAGAGTAAATATTCGCACGACGCGTTCAACGGCGTCCCCGTGCGCGAGTTCTCGCATTCCAAACACCCGGGAAATCCGCACGAAATATCTTCGCGCGAGTACACTTCCTCCTTGGACTTTAAAAGCGCCATTCCCCTAATGACACCATTCGTTGTTTCTTCTTCGTCTCCGTTCCGCGTCGTCGTCGTCGTTCGGCACAGTTTCTGCCTCTTTCGGTGCGTCTTCCCGACGCGAAGAACGGCGTTACCGCCGCCGCCATCGCCATCGCCAACGCCAACGCTCATTTTATCGGAAGATATCGCATATTCTCATCCCCGGGGAAAGAGAAGCGTTGGAGCTTTTCTCTAACGAACGAAATTGGAAAAAAGTTTTCGCTCTGCTCCAAAAGCGCGCGCGCGCCTTCGCGTGTCCGAGACGCTCTCGTGTCGAACGAACGACGAAGGAGATGAAGGTGCGTCTGAAAAGCAAAACGCCGTCGTCGTCGTCGAGAGCGACGCCGAAGAAGAACCGCAACAACAAAGAAGAAGAAGAAGCGACGACGACGACGACGACGACGACGAAAAGCGCCATCAAGAGATTAGCGGAGGAGACTTTGCGCGACGCGAAGAGGAAAAGAACGGAGAAGATGGAAAAGTTGAGGGGGATGAAACGGGAGAGGGAAGAGCGCGCGGCGAGGAATGAACGGGTCGCGAGGACGAGGACGATGGAAACGACGACGACGACGAGTAGGAAAGAGAGCACCGGAGGCACGAAGAAGAGAAAATCACCTAGCAGCAGCAGCAACAACAACAACCACGTCGACGACGACGACGCGCGCGGCGGGCGGAAGCGAAGGCTGTCGAGCGAACGAACGCCGAATCGCTGGGAGGCGTACTACAGGAGAAAATACTTAGAAGAAGATAGTTAGGGAGCGTTACTTATGAAATTCAGTCGCGTTTAAATAGTTCATTAGCAAAGATGTTTGTGTTTCTCCGGAAACACTTCCGTGACGTAAAACGAAGAGACGACGAATGAGCTTCTTTGCGCTACGGCGTAAGGCTACAGTTCTACTCGTTACGAGAGTGCTAGAGTTCATCGTGTTCGGGGTCGTCGGGGTCGTAATCTCCCGGCGGTTCCATTCCGGGCGGGAAGAGCGCATCCGGGTCTTCTACATTTTTCCTCGTCTCTCTAGCCCACTCGTCCGCCTCTTCGTCTTTCTTCTTTCGATCGGCTTCCTCAAATTCTTCCTGCATGCGCTTCTCCCTCTTGCGTGATTTCTTGCCGAAAAATTTCTTACCGAACGCTTTCGCTTCTTCCAGCGAGTCCGAGATAATGATGTTATCGAAAAACGAACCGGCTTTGACTTGCCATAAATCGAATCCGATGTACTTCAAGTTGCGCATCAACGCCAACGGCTCAGATTTCGGGACGTAATTTGGATTTTCGATGAGCGGCGCTTCCCACGGTCCTCCCGAATAATTTGGATTTTCAATCATCGGTTGCGTCCAAGGACCTTTATATTCCGGGTTCGGAATCATCGGTGGTTCCCAGTCACCGTCAATGTCGTCGTCCCAATCGTCCGGCTTCGGATGGTCCGGATCGGCGATGTTTTCCGGAATATCGTCGTAGCCTTCCGGTTTTTCTGCGTCTTCATCGACAATCATTCTGCGATCGTCCCAGTCGTCCGGTTTAGTCGCCGACGGATCTGGAATTTCTCTCGGTTCTAAAATATCGAACTCGTCCTCGATGTTCTTTTTGATTTCCGATTTACCATCGATTAAAATTTCAAAATCGTCGTTCGGATGAATCACCAAAGTGTACACGTGCGTCAACTCGTCCGTTTTCGCTTTCACCGTCGTCTTCATCTGGTACTGCTTCTCGTTCCCGTGCTCGTCGTGTTTGGCTAAGATGAAATGTACCTTTTTAATCCCTTTCCCGCAAATGTCCGGTCCAAACATGATGTTATACGGCGTCGACCCGCCAAAACTTCCCATCTCGCTGGATTCCGGTAAAATCTTCACGTACGCTCCCCCGCAGTCGATGTTTTGCTCGTGCTTCACCGAGTACTGCACCACGAGATCTTTCCCGTCGTTATCGAACACCTCGTCCGCGGACGAGTAATAGGCGAAAAACCGTCCGTTCGTTTGCGTCTTGAACCCTTTGTTCACTCTCGCGTCTGTTTTTTTCCCCTCGTGTATAGCCGTCGCGACGACAAACTCTCCAGCCATATTTTCGTCCACTTTAAACGTGGATTTGTGCCAACGAGACGCCGCGTCGTCGTCTTTAATGCGCGAGTGCGCGCGCGTTCAATGAAAATAGGAAGAGAAAAGAGAGAAAAAGTCAGCGAAATAAAAAGATGGACGAAAAACGCGACAACGCATCGCGAGCGCGAGAAGAAAGAAGAAAGAAGAAAGAAGAAGAGAATCGAAACTCGTTTCGATTTCGATTTCTCGTGCGTGGCTGCGTACCGTCAAAAGTCTCCGAAAAGTGCACCTTGGCCGAGACCGAGCGCGGCGTCGCGCTCGCAAAAACCAGCAGCGCGACGAAAAACATCATTCGCGCGAGAAGAAGAAAACCCCCGGCGCGGGAGTACGAGGAGGAAGGCGCGAGGAATAGCGTCGTCGTCGTCATTTTTTTAAAACGTGGACTCTTTTTCTGATGACTTTTCCGGGAAAATCGTCAGAGAAAAAAAACAAGAACACACGACGCAAAAAGAAAAAATGGAAGTCGCGGACATCGCCATCGCCCCTCTGAAAGAGTTCATGAAAGACTCCGTACGATTAGTGAAGAAATGCACGAAACCAGACCGACGAGAGTTCACGCTCATCGCGAGCAAGACGGCTTTTGGTGCGTTTATTTCTTTATTTTCTCTCTATATATAAACGGCGCCCCCCACAAAACTCCGATCGGAGCTCTCGAATTTCTTCTTCTTCTTCTTCTTCTTTTTCCCACTCGTCGTCGTCGTCGTCCTCGTCATCGACGCAAGAGGCTTTTCCTTCCTTCGGTGTTGCGCTGACTGTTCTTTTCTTCTCTCTCCCTTACTCTCTCTCTTTACGCAGGTTTCATCATGTTTGGGTTCGTCGGATTCTTCGTGAAGCTCGTGTTGTGAGTGCGCTTTATTTTTTATTTTTTTCTCTCTCTTTTCCCCTACTCGCGTATGTCTTCTGTCTTCTGCGTAACTCTGCCGCGTAACTCTGCGACGAAGCGGCAAAGCGTACTGACACGAGTGGAAAATGCTCTTCTTCTCTATCTTCTTCCTCTGTCCTTCTCGAAATAAAACCCGCAGCATCCCGATTAACAACATCATACTTTCGTCGTAACAATAATAATAATATTTTAATATCCGTTCGATTGATTTGAGGTTGTTTTAGTATTCGCGTTGAACGTTAGCTGAATTCAAATAAACTTTGTATGTTATTATATATAAAATTCGTTTACTACTAGTAGGAATAAAAACTCAATTATGTTACACTTCTGCGTTCGTACAATTTACATTCTATGCGCGCTTTCTATATGTATACTTTTTGGTGACTAACTCGTTTCTACGCGAGAGCGCTTGCGCTCGTGCTCCGTGATGGACTCGTCCGGCGGCTGAACGATGTCCGGCGATTTTGCTTTTTCAACTTTTTGCGCTTTCGAAGCGCCGTCGTCTTTGGAATAGACGCGGCAATCGACGCCACAGATGTCAAAAGTGCCCTTGAGCGTCTCGAATGAATGGCTCGCGTTCGAAGAAGACGGCGATGGTGATGTCACTCCTTCGACGACGCCTGTCAACGCAGACGTCGCTTTGACTTCAAATTTCGACACCACTTCCGACGATGCTTCGTTGCTTTGTAATCGAGCTCTGAACGCGTGCGACAACACGTACACCGGTAAAGGTAACTTTGTCTCAAAGTGCAGAACAACAGTGCAGTTCTTTCTGGCCGCCGTGGCGTTGAGCAGAGCAGGTGCTTTTGTTGACGTGCCGTCAGCGGCGAACATATCGTTCGCACTGTCTGTCGTCATGGTAGCGCTTGTATTTTCACCATCTTTGATGGTGACCAAGCCCATGGCCGTGACAGCTTCCGCGGCGATGTTGTCGGTCTCGTTGATGTGCTCATCTTTCGTATCATTTGCCGCGTCGTCTTCGTCGATGCGTTGATTCCGATCGTAATACGTAGTCGTTGATTCAACCTTGGACAATTTCGTGCCTTTGATTCTAGCTTTGGTCTCTTCATCGCCATACTCTCGTGGTCTTCGCGTCGCCATACCTGCCGTATTACTGCTGTCTATATTCATCTGTTGCATGCGTTGTTGCGGCGGAGGCAATCCTTTCGGGAGAGGCGGTGGTGTAGGAAATCGGCGATGAATTGCATCCGAAACGCCGACTTTAGGATGAAACACCAAAGTACCTTTCACTTCGCCGACTGTTGCTTCGCCGATGACGACAACGTTCCCTACATCGCCCGGTGCGCTGTTATTACTCTTCGGCAAAAATCCTCTCCGGTGCTGCGAGGAAATTTCTCCTTGCTCATTGTTACCGTTTTCGGAAAATACGCCAGAAGAGAGCGCGCCGCCGACGCCATTCCCGCTGAAAGTGTTCAAAGAATTCTTCGAGTTTGTGTTGTTGTGTTGATGATATTGACTGCTATTCTTGGTGTACTTTTTCTTCTCCGCAGTCATAATTTTTACCTTCATATCACCGAGCACGTTTTGTAACTTGGCGTGAACAAACTTTGCAAACTTTTCAGCCGCAGATTTCGTCGTGAACTTAACGAACGCGACGCCTTTGTTCCCTTTACCGACGCGAGCGTATTCGAGAGCGGCGATGTTCTTCCCGCCTTTCCTTTCGTTTTGCACTTCTTCGCCTTGTTCTTCCTCCTCCTCGTCTTCGTCCCCTCCCGATGCGACCACTCCTTGAACTTTCGCTCTCATGAAATCTTCCGGTTCCAACTTGAACTCCTCGTTCTCCAACACTTTCATCACGGCTTTATTCAACACGTCATCCGTGCAGTCCTTCGGCGTGACGAGAAATAACCGCGAACCTTCCGGTAGTTCGTTCATTTGATTGTTATTATTGGTAAACTGCATCGACGAGGTCGTCGTCGTCGTGGTTGTCGTCGTCGTCGTCAACGTCGTCGTCGTGACGGTCGTCGCCGATGGTTGTTGCTGATGATGGTCTCGTTTTCTCGTCTCTTCGGAAAACACCACCGTGATGCGCCTCTTTGGCATCCCGTCGTCTAAATCCACCAGCGAAGTCGACGACGACTCTGGAAACGCCGACACCGCTTTCTTCGCGTCCGCTTCGTTCAAAAACGTCACCCACGCGATGCCCTTATGTCCATCGCTTTTTACTTTCGTCACTGGTCCAAACGCGTTGGAGAAATACTGTTCCAGTTTAGCCGGTTCCGCGCCGCGGCCGCACACCACGAACACGCGGTTCGTTTGCGCGACGTTCGTCATCGAAACGCTCTTACTATTTTTTCCCTTTCTTACTTTTGACTCGACATGATGGTGTGTGTTCTTCTCGCGCCTGCATTATTACATCATCACGGATGATGTAAATGAGAAAAAAAAGTGTCAGCGAGACGACGACGACGACGATTTGAAAACGACAAGGAGTTAAACCAATCGAGAGTCGAGAGTCAATTCTCCCGAGAGTTGTTGAAGAGCACACGCGAAAAGTATATTTAAAAAAAAATGTCGCGTTCATCGCGTCTTCCACCGCCGCACGCGGACGCGCAAACGCATCGTCGTCGTCGTAGTCGTCGTCCCTCGAAAGGGCACCGATGATAACCGACGCGTACTTGCACATCAACAGCGGTGAAAGGGAGACCCGAATAAAACGCCTTTACGGTTATCGTCCGTCGTAAAACTCGAACTCGTCGCGACGTCTAGAAAAGACGGGAAAGTGCAAGAACTGCACGTTCCGGACGAAACGCCGAATCCCCATCCTACTCTGAGAGAGGAAGGAACGAACCGGTCGAAGGTGTAGTTTGATGTACCGCAGAACGTAACGCGAAGATGTGAGTGGTAAAGTTTTGTTCACACCCGCTGACTTGGTTCACGGAGAAGACGAAGAAGACGAACAGAAAGAAGAAGAAGAGAGAACGCGAAGATGTTATATATACATAGATATATATATACACACACATACACAGAAAGAAGAAGAAGAACAACAAACGCAACGAAAGTTCGAAAGAGATCAAACGCGCGCGGCTTACCTCGGAGCCGAACGGAGCGGCGCCGCACCCTCTTTTCTCAAAATGAAATGAGGGGAAATCACGCGACGAATCGGGGAAAAATTTGGTAGAAATTCTAAAACCCTAAACTAAACGATTTTTCAGATTTTTTCCTTGACCTGCTTCGCTTTTTTCTTCATTTTTTTCTCCTCGGGATCTCGTCGTTGTTGTTGTTCTTCTTCTTTCTTCTTCTCTTCGGTGGTGGCGGTCGTGCTGGAATTCAATAAATCATGTCCGGCGCGTGGGCGTCGCTCGGGAAGAAGAAGAAGAAGAAGAAGAAGGACTCGACGGCGATTGTCGAGGAGAAAAATGTCG
>Ga0182095_1053547_pt1 | contig 16155 bp, 13 predicted proteins | sample 041ome_19_FD_127784 | JGI IMG/M metagenome (GOLD analysis project Ga0182095, IMG submission 127784) | Metatranscriptome of coastal salt marsh microbial communities from the Groves Creek Marsh, Georgia, USA - 041412BS metaT (Metagenome... | ecosystem: Environmental > Aquatic > Marine > Intertidal...
ACCCGCCCAAAAAAACGCACCGCCAATGATCAGCAAATCTCCAAATTGCGCATCCAGAGACGAGGTGCCTGATAGCAAATAGCTGCCAGCCATCGACAGCAAAACCGCTGGCCATATGTTAAGCGGCACATGTCGACGCAAAAATACCGCTGCAATAAGCGGCACCAGCGGCACATATAACGCCGTTAAAAATGCAGCATTCGCAACATTCGTGTAAAGCAGTGCGGTTTGCTGCAAGCCAATCCCGCCAAACATGACAGCACCCAGACCAAATGCCTCAAACCCTAATTGTTTGTCTTTGCGCAAGGCGGCGATCAAATTGATCTTGCGTGATTCATACAGGGCAAATGGCACAATAATGACAGCGCCAATCAGGTAACGACCAAAGGTAAAACCCATCGGGCCAATCGTTTCCATGCCGGTTTTTTGTGCAATAAAGGTGGCGCCCCAGACAATGGCGGTAATACACATCAGGCAGTTCGCAACAAAGCGGGTCAAGGTGGCAATTCCTCATAAAAAATGTTTGAAAATGACCAATATGATTTATGCCAACATAGTTTAATTTGGCGATGGCGCATCATCAAACATCACGCGACTGCAGTAATGTTCAGACCAATTCTCATCAGCACAAGAAAAATCGACAAAACCAGACAGGGTGGGGATGATATTAGCTTGGGCATCGGAGGGGGCAACGGAGGGGGCATCGACGGGGACATTGATGCGCTGGAGGCCCGGACCGGAATTGAACCGATGTACACGGTTTTGCAAACCGCTGCATAACCACTCTGCCACCGGGCCAGTGCGTGATCACTGCGTGTGATATACGATGATGCGGGTTGCGTCAATCATCTGCGTCTGCCGTTATCGTAGTTTATCATCCGGTTCTTTAGTTTTTTCTAATCAAAGGTTAACGCTGCTATTTTGACCACAGCTTTCACTGTTTACCAGCAATCAGGGCAGGAACAGGTGGGCAGGGACAGGTGGTCAGGATGATAAACATATTTTTGCGCCGACTTATAAAGCCGCAACCGGCATTGTCGCTTATTGAACTGCTTGTCGCGTTAACCATTCTGGCATTGCTGAGTACAGCTGGGCTGAAAATGTTTCAGTCAACACAGACAAGTTTTGTCGATGGCCGCACCAGCCTGGTCAAGGCCAAACGGAATGAAGCCATTGCTGCTTTCATCTATAATGATTTTGTCGATAAAGCGTTGCCGCCAACAACCGCACCACGTCTGTATGTCAACAACCAGATGCCAGATGATCTGAAAGCCGCCGAAAAGCTGGCAGTTGCGACTATATTTGGAACGGGCAGCCGGTTTCAGTTTGCCACGCATCGGCAGGTCTGCGCGGTGAATTGAGTGACGCTGGCTGATTGTGGCCTGTCCCGATATGCGTTGCAAATCATTGCCAAGCAAATCATTGCCAAGCAAATCATTGTATAACTGGGCGACAGGGTTTATAACGAAAACTGTCTGTCGGCGTTGCCCCGCGTGGCGCCAGACAAGCGTCGCAATAACCTAAATTTTAAAAACACTATTTATTCAGGCCAGATAGTAAATAAGCGAGTATCAGTAATGCCAAACAGTTCTTTTGCCATCGCCCGAAAGACAATGGTTGATTGCCAATTGCGGCCGTCAAAAGTCACCGATCAGCATGTATTGGATGCGTTTATGACGATACCGCGCGAAGAATTTGTCGGTAAACAGCAACGTGCGCTGGCCTATGTCGATGAAGATTTGCCGTTGCCGGGTGGGCGCTGCCTGATGGAACCGATGGTGCTGGCGCGGCTGTTACAGGCATTGCAATTGCGGCCTGATGACAATTTGCTGATTGTCGGTGCCGGATGCGGTTATGGGGCGGCGATCGCCGCCAGCCTGGTTGGCTCGGTGATTGCCATTGAAACACGCGCCAATCTTGTTGAAAAAGCCCAGGATGTGTTGGTGTCAATTGGCGTCGATAATGCCGCCATTGTCAAAGCACGGCTTGTCGATGGCTATCCGGACGAGGGGCCTTATGACCGTATCTTGATCGAAGGCGGGGTTGAAACTGTGCCAGACAGCCTGCTCGAACAGCTGACTCCGAAAGGGCGGCTGGCAGCGATTTATCGAAAGCCCGGGCATCCGGTAGGGGTGGCAAGCCTGTGGATGCGGTCTGGCAAAGAATTTGCTCGCACCCCGTTATTTGATGCACGGGTGCCTAATCTCGATGAATTTAACGCCAAAGCTGAATTTTCATTTTAATAGCTTGGTCATAAAAGGATTGAAACCTTGATACCATCACGGCCTTTTGTTTGCGCCTGTGCGTTGTTGCTTGGTCTGAGCCATGTCGGTTCAGGCCGGTTGGCGGCGGACACGCTTGATGACGCGTTGCGCGCCAGCTTGCAGAATTCATCGCAGATTGCGGCCGCGCGTCAAGGCTGGCTTGCGGCGCGCGAGACCATCCAGACAAAAACATCGACAAGCGATTTAAAAGCAAGTTTTTCGGCAACCGGCAACCAGTCGCACACCGATAAAGTGTCGAGCAACGGCTACAAGCAATCGCAATATGCGTCTGGCAGCGTGACCGTGGCAAAAAACCTGTATGATGGCGGGCAGACCAAAGCCAATACAAAGCTGGCGCAAATTCAGCTTGATCAGGCCACAGCCAATTATTTATCCACCGAACAACAAGTGATACTTAGCAGTATTGAGGCCTATTTAACGGTGCTGAAGTCTCGCCGAGTTGTGGCACTGAATGATGCGAACCTTAAACGGCTTGAAGCACATGTGAATGCGGCGCGTATTCGGGTAGAGGCCGGCGCCGCAACACCCACACGACTGGCCGAAGCCGAAGCCCGATATGCGCGGGCGAAATCAAATGCGTTGGTCGCCGCAACCGATTTGCAGAATGCCGAAGATTCATACAAATCACTGACCGGATTGACCGCCAGCAAAATGACATTGCCAGTGATCCCCGGGGATTTGCCGACAGAAATTACCCGGGCTGAACAGCTGGCTGGCACATCACACCCGAATGTACAGGCGGCGATGGCCGCTGAACGCGCCGCCGAACAATCATTTGACACATTAAAAGCGTCGGTCAGCCCAACCGTGTCGCTGTCTTTATCGGCCACGTCAAAGGACGCCACCGGCACATCATCTGATTCAGATGTTCTGGCCGGGTCTTTGGTCTTATCAACGCCGATTTTATCAACCAACGCCACCCGCGCGAAAGCGCGCAATATCGCCGCCGCCCATCAGCAAGCAAAATACGCATACCGCGAAGCTTTGCGGGCTGTTGAAGTGGCCGCACGTGCCGCTTTTCGCACCGAGCAAACGGCGCGAATCAATCTTCAGGCGGTGCAACGTGAACTCGCAGCATCCAAGCTGGTGGCAGCCGGCATCGCCAGTGAGACACAGTTTGGTCAAAAGACAACGCTCGATCTGTTAGACGCCGAGCAGGATGTGAACGACGCCGAATTGCGTCTGGTTACAGCCGAGCATAATCTCCGTCTGGCAGCCTATCGGTTGCAGGCGGCCATTGGTGCGTTGACTGCCGACGCTATGGGGCTTGGCGCGGTGTTGGGCGAATTGACCGAAATGCCGGCACCAACCGACCCGTTCAGCAAAAACTTTCCGTTTTCCCGCATACGCAGCGAATAAACCCCGGGCTGTGGCAATCGCAAACCATAAATCTGCCAGTCATCACAGGAAAACCGCCGAAGATGCGTTGCATGGATGCGCACAAAGTCGTAGATAAACGCTGTATTTTATTTCAACCAACCCGACCAGCCTGTACGAGCCATGACCGATCCTATTCTGCCAAAAACCTATGACCCACACGCCATTGAGGCGAACTGGTACGATCAATGGATGGCCAGCGGGCATTTTGCCTGTGACCCGCAATCGCAAAAAACGCCCTATACGATCATGATGCCGCCGCCAAATGTGACCGGCAATTTGCATATGGGACATGCGCTGACATTCACTTTGCAGGATTTGCTCATTCGCTATCATCGGATGACCGGGCGCGATACGCTGTGGCAACCGGGCACCGACCATGCCGGCATCGCCACACAAATGGTTGTTGAACGCCAGCTTGCTGAACAGAATATCAGCCGCCGTGACCTTGGGCGTGACGGTTTCATCGACAAGGTTTGGGAATGGAAGGCCGAATCTGGTGGTATGATTCACCAGCAGTTGCAGCGGCTTGGGGCGTCACCGGACTGGGCCCGCGAACGTTTTACCATGGATCCGGGCCTGTCTGATGCGGTGGTAAAAGTATTTGTCGCGTTGCATCGTGATGGGCTGATTTACCGTGACAAGCGGCTGGTTAACTGGGATCCGAAATTGATGACAGCGATTTCCGATCTGGAAGTCGAGCAGCGCGAGCAGACCAGTTCAATGTGGCATTTGAAATACCGCATTGTTGGCACTGACAATGATTTTATTTCGATTGCCACGACACGGCCCGAAACCATGCTCGGCGATGGCGCGGTGGCGGTTAATCCGGAAGATACGCGGTATCAGCATCTAATTGGTAAAATGGTCATCCTGCCATTGTCACACCGGCAGATTCCGATCATTGCCGATGATTATGCAAAAATGGACAAAGGCTCTGGCGCGGTGAAAATCACCCCGGCGCATGATTTCAATGATTTTGAAGTTGGCCGGCGGCATAATTTACCGCTGATTAATCTGATGACGGCAACCGCCGCGATGGAATCGATTGATGAGATTCCTAAAAAATACTGGGGGTTAGATCGTTATGAAGCCCGCCGCCAGATTTTGCAGGATCTCGATGCAGAAGGGCTGGTAGAGCGCGAAGAGACACTGTCGAATGTTGTGCCGCATGGCGACCGGTCAGGTGTGGTGGTGGAACCATGGCTGATGGATCAATGGTATGTGAATGCCGAAAAACTCGCCGCACCCGCTATCAAGGCGGTCGAAGAGGGACGTACAAAATTTGTCCCGGAACGCTGGAGCAAGACCTATTTTGAATGGATGCGCAATATCCAGCCATGGTGTATTTCCCGCCAATTGTGGTGGGGACATCGGATTCCGGCCTGGTATGGCCCGGACGATACGGCTTTTGTTGAAGAAACAGAGGACGCTGCGATTGCCGCGGCCACCCGGCATTATGGCAAAGCTGTCGAGCTACGCCGTGACGAAGATGTGTTGGACACTTGGTTTTCGTCGGGTCTGTGGCCATTCTCGACGCTTGGTTGGCCAGACAGCAACGCCGAGGTAAAGCGCTATTATCCGGGCGATGTATTGGTTACCGGATTCGATATCATCTTTTTCTGGGTGGCCCGCATGATGATGATGAGCATGCATTTCATGGATGGCGAGGTGCCCTTTAAAGAGGTCTATATCCACGCCTTGGTGCGTGATGAAAAAGGCCAGAAAATGTCCAAATCAAAGGGCAATGTGCTTGACCCGCTTGAGCTGATTGACCGTTATGGGGCGGATTCTTTGCGGTTTACGCTGGCCGCTATGGCAGCGCAGGGGCGCGACATCAAAATGTCAACAAGCCGGCTCGAAGGCTATCGGAACTTTACCACAAAGATCTGGAACGCCTGTCGGTTTTTGCAAATGAATGACTGTACCAATGCCAAAACCATCGATTTGGCGACGGTGACCGCGCCAGTCAATAAATGGATCGTGTCCGAATATAATTTGGCGGTTGAAAAGACCACCGCGGCCATCGATGCCTATCGCTTTAATGAGGCCGCTGACGCGCTGTATCACTTTATGTGGCATAGTTATTGTGACTGGTATGTCGAATTGATCAAGCCAAGCCTTTCGGCAGATGATGCTGGTGATATCGCTGAAATCAAGGCGACATCCAGCACTATTTTGGCCGGCACATTGCGCTTGCTACATCCCTTCATGCCGTATCTGACCGAAGAGCTGAACCAAAAGATTTTTGCCAGCGACAACATGCTGATAGCTGCCGCATGGCCGCAGGTCTGCCAAGGGTCGGATGGCGACGGCGTCGATGACATTCGGTTTCTGATCAATCTGATTACCGAGATTCGCTATATCAGGTCAGAGATGAATGTGCCGCTATCGGCGAAACCGGTATTACAGATCAGCGGCACGACGCCCGCGCAAACACATGCCATTCACAATCAGCATGCTGCCTTGATGCGGCTGGCACGCCTTGGCGGTGCAGAAACTGTCGAAAATTTCGCCAAAGGCACCGCACGGGGTAGCGTTGATGGGGTCGATATTGGCCTGCCGCTGGCTGGCATACTCGATTTAACGGCGGAAGCAGCCCGACTGAAAAAAGATATCGGCGGCGTCGAAGCGGAAATAAAGAAAATTGCCAGCAAGCTGGATAACCCAAATTTTCTGGCAAAAGCACCCGATGAAGTGGTTGCGGAAAACCGCCGCCGGCTTGATGATGAACAAGTGAAACTGGATGGATTAACGGCTGCTCTACGCCGTCTGGCGTGAGCGACAAAAGACCGAGATAGAGGAGAGTGACCATGCCCGACAGTGTAAAACCGATCGATAAAAGTAAGTTGCCAAGCCGACATGTGTCAGTCGGGCCGGAAAAAGCCCCGCATCGTTCCTATTATTATGCGATGGGCATGACCGAAGAAGAAATTGCCCAGCCGCTTGTTGGCGTGGTGTCAACCTGGAACGAGGCGGCGCCCTGTAACATTTCACTGGCACGTCAGGCGCAAGCTGCCAAGCGTGGTGTACGTGATCATGCTGGCTCGCCAAGAGAATTCACCACCATCACCGTGACTGATGGTATCGCCATGGGTCATGCCGGCATGAAATCGTCGCTTGTTAGCCGTGAGGTGATCGCTGACTCGATTGAATTGACCGTGCGTGGTCATTGCTATGATGCCATTGTCGGGCTTGCCGGCTGTGACAAATCCCTTCCCGGGGTGATGATGTCAATGGCGCGTCTGAATGTGCCGTCGGTGTTTATGTATGGTGGATCAATCCTGCCGGGGCGGTTTAAAGACCGCGATGTGACCGTACAGGATGTTTTTGAGGCTGTTGGTGCGCATGCAGCCGGCAATATGTCGGATGAAGATCTGCATGAGCTTGAATGTGTGGCTTGTCCAAGTGCCGGATCATGCGGCGGGCAGTTCACTGCCAACACTATGGCTTGTGTGTCGGAAGCCATTGGACTGGCCTTGCCCGGTTCTGCTGGCGCACCCGCCCCGTATGAAACACGCGACGAATATGCCTATCATTCAGGCCGGGTGGTGATGGAACTTGTCAAAAGCCAGCTGCGCCCTCGTGATATTCTGACCCGTAAGGCGTTTGAAAATGCGGCGACGGTCGTGGCGGCATCCGGGGGATCGACAAATGCAGGCTTGCATTTACCGGCGCTTGCCTCTGAATGTGGTATTGATTTTGATCTGCATGATGTTGCGGAAATTTTCAAAAGGACACCCTATATTGCCGATCTGAAGCCGGGTGGTCGTTATGTTGCGCGCGACATGTATGAAATTGGCGGCGTGCCGGTGTTGATGAAAGCCTTGCTTGATGGCGGCTTTATGCATGGTGATTGCATCACCGTCACCGGCAAGACAATCGCCGAAAATCTGTCAGATGTGAGTTTTCCGACCAATCAGGATATTATCCGCACAACGGCTGAACCGTTATCACCAACGGGCGGTGTTGTCGGGTTGCGCGGCAATCTCGCACCAGAAGGCGCGTTGGTCAAAGTGGCCGGGATGAAGGTGCTGAAATTTACCGGAACTGCGCGCTGCTTTGATTGTGAAGAAGACGCTTTTGCCGCCGTCGAACGGCGCGATTATAAAGATGGCGATGTTTTGGTGATCCGTTACGAAGGCCCCAAAGGCGGCCCGGGTATGCGGGAAATGCTGGCCACGACAGCGGCATTATATGGGCAGGGCGCCGGCGATAAGGTTGCACTGATCACCGATGGCCGTTTTTCTGGGGCCACACGCGGCTTTTGTATTGGCCATGTTGGGCCAGAAGCCGCCGTCGGTGGGCCAATTGGCCTGTTACAGGATGGGGATCAGATCACCATCGATGCCGAAGCCGGAACGATTGATGTCGCGCTGAGTGATGACGAGTTTGCCAAGCGCAAAGCGGCCTGGTCACCTCGTGGTACTGACTTCAATGCCGGCGCGATATGGAAATATGCGCAAACGGTTGGCTCTGCCGAAAAAGGCGCGATCACCCACCCCGGCGGAAGTGCAGAAACACATGTCTATGCAGATATTTAGTCGGTATCGTTAAGCTAAAATATTAAAAAAAGGGCAGGGATAACCCTGCCTTTTTTATGCGCTATGCGCCGCTGTTGCGTTGGCTTTATATATCCAATTCGCACCAAATCGGCGTGTGGTCTGACGGTTTTTCGAGACCGCGCGGCGCCTTATCGACACCAACCTCAACAAGTCTGTCAGCGGCTTCGGGTGATAGCATCAGATGGTCAATCCGCACCCCGTTATCGCGTTGCCATGCCCCGGCCTGATAATCCCAATAGGTATAGATGACATCATCCGGGTGGCGGGCGCGCAAGGCGTCGCAATAGCCAGAATAGGCGAGGCGCCGAAAGGCTTTTCGGGTTTCCGGCCGGGTCAGAGCATCGCCCTCCCAACCCAGCGGGTCATAACAATCCCGATCATCCGGTATCACATTGAAATCACCGCCAAGAACAATCGGTTGCTCGGTGGCAAGAAGGGCTGTTGCACGCTGGTTTAGACGCTCCATCCACCCGAGCTTATAATCAAATTTCGGGCCGGGTGCCGGATTCCCGTTCGGCAGGTAAATACTGGCAAGATGCACTTGCTCAATGCGCGCCTCAATATAGCGCGCCTGTTCATCGGTATCATCACCCGGCAAGCCAGTGATGATGTCATGTATCGGAAAATGGCTGGCAATGGCGACGCCATTATAGCTTTTCTGTCCATGTATGGCGACATTCCAGCCAATTGAGGTAAACGCATCAACCGGAAAATTCACATCTTGTGACTTGGTTTCCTGTATCAATAAGACGTCACAGGCACCTGAAGATAACCAATTGGTAACGATATCTAATCTGGATTTTATTGAATTTACATTCCAGCTTGCAATACGCATCGCATTACACTGAAAAAGAGGTGCCGCAACCGCAGGAAGCCGTGGCGTTCGGGTTGCTGACGGCAAAATACGACCCCATCAGATCCTGCTTGTAGTCAAGCTCGGCTGTGTCAACAAGCTCCAGCGACATACTGTCAATGACCACTTCGACATTATAGGCGATAAACACGCAATCGTCCGGCTGGCGTGCGGTGTCGATGCTGAAATCATACTGAAAACCGGAACAGCCGCCACCAAGCACGGCAACCCGGAAAAAGCTGCCATCTGGTTCATTTTCCAGCATCGTCGCAATGCGGGAAGCGGCGGATTCAGTTAGTCCGAACTTGCTGACGCTTGCAGTGGCTTCGATTATGTCGGTCTGCATCTTGCGCTGATCCTGAGTGATTTATCCGGCTGTTGCCCGGTGACGCGTGATCCGCACCGGGTATTGCTAGTAATATGCGGCTTCTGCGGGTTTGAATCAAGTCAATCAATCGAAATAACACGGTCGATAAGATTGCGGTTTAGAGTGACTGGGCTTACATTAGGCTGGTTTTATACGGATCGGGCTGCGCCTTTTGGCAGCGCTGCAAAAAGTGAGCGAGCATGAGCAATCAAACCGAACAACGAGACCTTGCTGCCTATGCATCGCATGGGCCGCAATCGCGTGGTCGTTTGCTGGCCGAAGATGATGGTCGCGAAACCACCAGCCGTTCGTCATATCAGCGCGACCGTGACCGGATCATCCATTCTGGCGCGTTCCGTCGTCTCAAACACAAAACACAGGTGTTTGTGTATCATGAGGGTGACTATTTTCGCACGCGGCTGACGCATTCGCTTGAAGTCGCCCAAATTGCCCGGTCGATGGCCCGCGCCCTGCGGCTGAATGATGATCTGGCCGAGGCTGTCGCGCTGGCGCATGATCTGGGCCACACGCCATTTGGCCATGCTGGCGAAGATGCGCTCAACCGCGCGATGCAGGATTTTGGTGGCTTTGATCATAATGAACAAACCATCCGCGTATTAACCCATCTTGAACAGCGATATGCCGGATTTAATGGATTAAATCTAAGCTGGGAAACAATCGAGGGGGTGGTGAAACATAACGGCCCGGTTAGCGACAAACCGCGTCAACAGATTGCGCTGATCGATGCAGAGTTTGACCTTGCGTTGCAGGATTACGCGTCAGCCGAGGCGCAACTGGCGAATTTGGCTGATGATATCGCCTATCTGTCGCATGATTTTGATGACGGGTTACGCGCCGGCCTGTTTGGCCTCGATGACATCAGTGATTTGCCACAGGTCTGCACCGCACTGGCAGATATCAAACAACGTTATGGCGTCATTGATCTCGGCCGCACCACACATGAATTGGTACGGCGATTGATTTCCGTGTTTGTCGAAGATGTGCTGACTGTCACCGCGCAAAATTTTGCCGCAGAAAAGCCGTCGAGGGCTGATGATATCCGTAAAATGGGGCGGCCGCTGGTTGCGTTTAGCGCACCGATGGCTGACGATCTCGGCTGTTTAAGAGAATTTTTATTTCAGCATATGTGGCGGCATTACAAGGTCAATCGCATGACAAGCAAGGCAAAACGGGTGGTGACAGAGCTGTTCGATTTGTTTATGTCCGAAACGAATATTTTGCCGCATGATTGGCAGGTCAGTAACGGCACCCCGCTGGCCGCGCTGCCACCGGACAAGCGGGCCCGCATTATCGCTGACTATATCGCCTCGATGACTGATCGCTATGCCATTATAGAACATCAAAGGCTGTTTGATTTAGCGCCCGTTTTTAAATAAAGCCCCGGATTTCAAGAGAAAGATTAAGTGTGTTTGTATGAATATTTTTGAATATTTCGAGACTAAATTTGCCAGCATATTAACGCGTCTCGCCGAACAATCGGTGCTGCCGCGTGATCTTGATGCATCGCGCGTTGTGTTTGAATTGCCGCGCGATGTCTCACATGGCGATCTGGCAACCAATGCCGCCATGATTTTGTCCAAGCCAGCGCAAAAATCCCCACGTGATTTAGCCGCTATTCTGGTAGCCGAATTTGCCAAAATTGATGGCGTGGTTGGTGTTGATATTGCCGGGCCGGGATTTATCAATTTACGTGTGACACCGATTTTATGGGCGCAGCAAATTACCGACATATTCGACAGCGGCTTGAATTATGGGCGCAGCATGATCGGTTCAGGCGCGCGGGTGAATGTTGAATTTGTGTCGGCAAACCCAACCGGCCCCTTACATGCAGCGCATGCGCGCGGCGCGGTAATTGGCGACGCATTGGCTGGTTTGATGGAGTTTTGCGGCTGGGACGTGACCCGCGAATATTATATCAATGATGCTGGCGGTCAGGTGGATGTGTTGGCGCGGTCAACTTATCTGCGGTATTGTGAGGCATTGGGGCGCGATATTGGCCGCATTCCCGAAGGGCTGTATCCCGGCGACTATTTAAAAGATGTCGGCGCCGCGCTCGCCCGGCAAATTGGCGAGCGTTATCTGGACAAAGCTGAAGCTGAATGGCTGGATGATGTGCGGGATTTTGCAATTGATCGCATTATGCAGGTGATCAAACAGGATCTTGTCTCGCTTGGCATCCATATGGATGTGTTTTCGTCTGAACGCGCGAATGTCCAGTCTGGCGCGGTTCAGCATGCGATCGACCAGTTACAGGCCGGTGGGCATCTTTATACCGGGGTTCTGGCACCACCAAAAGGCAAAGAGCCCGAAGATTGGGAACCGCGTGAACAATTGTTATTTCGGGCATCTGATTTTGGCGATGATACCGACCGACCGTTGCAGAAATCGGATGGCAGCTGGACTTATTTTGCCGCCGATGTTGCCTATCATCTGAATAAACTTGAACGCACCAAGGGCCAGCTTATTAATATTTTCGGGGCGGATCATGGCGGTTATGTGAAACGCATGAATGCTGCTGTTGCGGCGCTGTCCGGGCAACAAAACATGCTCGATATCAAGCTATGCCAGCTGGTCAATTTGCTCGATAACGGTACCCCGGTTAAAATGTCAAAGCGGGCAGGCACATTTGTCACCGTGCGCGATGTGATTGATACTGTTGGCGCAGATGTCATTCGCTTTATCATGCTGACACGGCGCAATGATCAGACGCTTGATTTTGACTTTGCCAAAGTGACCGAACAGTCGCGCGACAATCCGGTGTTTTATGTGCAATATGCGCATGCCCGGGCCTGTTCAGTATTGCGGCAACGCGAGGCCCCGGATCATGCCGATCTGGCATTGCTGACAGCGGAACCGGAGCTGGCTTTGTTAAAGCAATTAGCCAGCTGGCCGAAACTGGTTGAATCTGCGGCCATCGCGCATGAACCGCATCGTATTGCGTTTTATCTGGTGGATCTTGCCAGCCATTTCCACAGCCTGTGGAACGCTGGCCGCGACAATCCGGCATTGCGCTTTATCATTGACGATGATCAAGCCACCACCGATGCGCGGCTGATGCTGGTCAAGGCCACAAGTTTGGTTATTCGCACCGGTTTAAATATGCTATCGATTGATGCGCTGGAAGAAATGTAGTGAGGCAGAATGGAAAGCGATAGCACACAGACCAACAAGTCGAAATGGGCTTGGTTTGCTTTTGGCGCCATTGTCATTGCATTGGCAGCAATGGTTGTGGTCGTTGTCTGGCCGCCGCTGTCGCTGAAAACGCCAACTGATGTGATTGTTGTCAAAGCCATCGACGGCGCAATAAAAGTAAAGCCAGCGGATCCAGGCGGAATGACTGTTCCGCATCAGGATTTGCTTGTTATCGATTTGCTCAAAAGCGGTGGGGCTGATACCGGGGAAGTTGAGACCTTGCAGCCGCGCGCATCAGCACCCGAACCGCCGCCAATATCTGCCGGAAAAACCGATAGTGCCGCCGCTGACCCGGCACCAGATTCTGCAACACCGGCTGCGCCAGATGCACCAGATGCGGCAGATGCGGGTTCTGAAAACGCTGCGGCAATACAGAAAAAAACAGTCAAAGCGCCATCGGTAAAACCGGCCACTAAACCGGCCACGAAACCAGCCATAAAACAATCAGACGGGCCGGTTTTTGTGATTCAGCTGGCGGCGTTTCGCAGTGATGAAAAGGCCAATGAAATTGCCAGTTTATTGTCTGAAAAACATAGCTCTCGGCTGCAGGGGGTGGGGCTGCAAACCATGCGGCTTGATACCGGCAGTAATGGCGTGTTTTTTCGCGTGGTGAGTGCGCCCATGTCACGGGCCGAGGCAGAAAACACCTGTACCAAGCTGCGGCGGGCGGGCCAGGATTGTTTTTTACGTAAATTCGTCGCGCCGGAAGGCTGAATTTTCGCGCATGTTTAAGGTAGTTTTAGGCATATGACCGAGACCGACGCACAGTCATTTGAACATGACAGCATGTCAGCTGAACATCTGTCTCAGCCAGAGCAATTGGCGCTTTTCGTCAATCTTGACGGCTTTGAAGGGCCGATTGACCTGTTGCTTAATCTGGCGCGTGAGCAAAAGCTCGATCTGAAAAAAATAGCGATCTTGCCGCTGGCTGAACAATATCTGCAATTTATCAATGATGCACGCGACATCGATCTTGAAATTGCCGCCGATTATCTGGTGATGGCCGCATGGCTGGCCTATCTGAAATCGCGTCTGTTGCTTCCCGACCCGGAACCCGAGCAAAATGACGAAATTATCGATATGACCGACGCGTTACGCTATCAGCTTTTACGGCTCGAAGCGATGCAACAGGCGGCAAAGCGGCTGCAATCGCTGCCCAAACTGGGGCAGGCGCGGTTTGTACGGGGCGCGCCTGAACAATTTGCCAGTAGCAGCGAGTCTGTCTGGACGGCCTCGCTTTATGATCTTTTGGCCTGTTATGGAGACATTCAGTCAAGCGGTGAGGCCGAAACACTTACCATCGCTGCAACGCGGCTCTATTCTGTTGAGGAAGCATCCAAACGCCTGCGGCATTTAATCTCGAGCATGGCTGACTGGACCGTGTTACAAAATTTCCTGCCGCCGGATCTGTCAAGGCCAATGGATGTGCGATCAGCGACAGCGTCGCATTTTGTCGCCTCGCTGGAATTGGCGCGTGAAGGTGTGCTACGACTGCGGCAGGATTCACATTTTGCACCTATTTATTTGAAAACAAGAGATCAGGCATGACCGGTTTGGACTCGCTATCAGACTATGCAGCTACATTAGAAGCCGTCGTGTTTGCATCGGACAAGCCGGTGCGCGAGCGTGATTTACAACATCATCTGCCGGATAATCTGAATGTGGCCGACATTATGGCCGTGGTGATGCAACGCTATGATGCCAGCAGCGGTGTTGAACTATGCCGCATCGGCGATAGCTGGGCGTTTCGCACCAGACCCGCTGTTGCCGAACGGCTGCAGCAGCATAAAACAGTGGAACGGCCGCTGTCGCGGGCGGCGCTCGAAGTGCTTGCCATTATTGCCTATCATCAGCCGATCACCCGCGCTGAAATAGAGGAAATACGCGGTATTAGCCTGTCCAAAGGCACGATGGATATTCTGTTGGAACTGACCTGGATCAAGCCGCGCGGCAGGCGCCGCACGCCGGGGCGTCCGCTGACCTGGGGCACTAGCCCGGCATTTTTGGATCATTTTGGATTAAGCGACATATCTGATTTACCGGGGATGGATGATTTGAAAGCCTCTGGTTTGCTTCGCAAAGGACAAATTCTGGGCGCTTTGATGGATCATAATGCCGATGATGATCGTGATGATGCAGATGATGATGATCACAGTGATAATTACGGGGATGGATTGGCCGGGGATTTCCTTGAAGACGCTATGCTAGATGCGGGATATGATGGAGAAGCCGATGCTTGAATTCGATCATATCATGCATGCCTATAATGGAACGCCATCGGTCGATGGGATCAGCTTTTATGTGGAACGCGGCGAAGTCGTGTCGCTGTTGGGGCCATCAGGCTGTGGCAAAACAACCCTGCTGCGGCTTGCGGCTGGCCTCGAAAAACCGCTTGGTGGTGCGATCCGGCTTGATGGCAGTACCTTGTCCGATAGCCAGATGACTATGCCGCCGGAACAGCGCGGTATTGGCTATATGTTTCAGGACTATGCGTTGTTTCCGCATTTGACAGTGTTGCAGAATGTCACCTTTGGCCTGCCCAACCGGGACAGCGGAGCGACCCGCCGTGGGCTTGATGTGTTAGAGCAGGTGGGAATCGAAAATGCGGCAGACATGTATCCGCATGAATTATCTGGCGGCCAACAGCAACGGGTGGCACTGGCACGGGCATTGGCTCCAAATCCGGCGGTGATCCTGCTTGACGAACCCTATGCCGGACTGGACAGCCGGCTGCGCGAGCGCATTCGTGACGAAATGCTGCATGTGTTAAAAGCCGCTAATGCTGTGGCATTGATGGTGACACATGATGCCGAAGAGGCGATGTTCATGTCTGACCGTATCGTTGTTTTACGCGACGGCAAGGTGGTGCAGTCCGGCCGTCCGGTGAATCTGTATTGCCAGCCTAACAGCGCCTTTGTTGCTGAATTTTTTGGCGAAGTGAATCGTGTTGAGGGCACAGTTGCAAATAAAAAAGTGACCACGCCACTCGGTGATTTTGATGCACCGGACGGGCTGCATAATGGGCATCAGGCTAGTGTGATCATCCGGCATGAAGCCTTGTTCATTGATCCGGGAAATGATGGTGTCATTGCCGAGGTAATGGAGTCACGTTTGCTTGGCCGGGCGTCACTGATCCACCTATCTGTGCCGACGGGACGCGATGAAATTCACCTGCATGCGCGTATTCCGGGGCTGAATTCAATCGAGGTCGGCAGTCAGGTGCGGGTGCGGGTTGATCCAAGCCAGGCGTTTGTTTTTCAGGCTGGTGCGGCGACAGATTGACACAACCGTGACATTTTTCAGCGTCTGTCCCGGGCACCGGTATTTTTATAGGCAATTTCTGGTGCTTTTTGGCTTCGAATGCTTGTCGATAGCGACAGCGCTGTCTATAGTGCTTCAGTGTGCGCGGCTGCATTGGCCGAACGCACCAACGAATTATTATGAGGAGCAAAAGCATGTTTGGCGGTTCATTTAGTATACTGCATTGGATTGTGG
>Ga0182095_1060161_pt1 | contig 16152 bp, 9 predicted proteins | sample 041ome_19_FD_127784 | JGI IMG/M metagenome (GOLD analysis project Ga0182095, IMG submission 127784) | Metatranscriptome of coastal salt marsh microbial communities from the Groves Creek Marsh, Georgia, USA - 041412BS metaT (Metagenome... | ecosystem: Environmental > Aquatic > Marine > Intertidal...
GTCACCGCTGTTACCTGCGGCAAAAAACGGAAGAAATTTCGGCGTATTTCGAGCGTATTCGTCTATCTGTGTCGTCTCACTTTCGTACTCATAAACGTCGTATCCCCAACTATCTGAATGGATTCTCGCTCCAGCATCGTAAGCAACTTGATAATACGTAGATCCCATATTTGGCGTCGCCGTCATGACAATATCTCCAAACTCATCTGTGTAGGCAAGATCAAAAAATGCAATTTGGGCTGAGGTTGCCATGCCGTCGTAAATTGCGGTATCAATGGTCGAGTATCCCGCGACTGAAGCAGCCACATGCGTGCCATGACCATCTTCGTCCTCTCCGTTTCCATACTCTGTAATATAATGTTTAAACTTGTTATTCCCCGCGAGATAGCAACTGTTTCGATCCGCTCCAGTATCGCCAACACCAACAATGACTGAATCCCCGAGCAAATTGCCTTTGCTCCAAATAGGGGTCGCCACCATCGTGGTAATCCCGCTTTTCCAAATCGACCCTTGGATTATACCCTTGGCGTTCCTATTCGACGTCTTTCGCGCATACATTGGTGCTACACGCACTATAAATGGAAGTGCGGCTATAAATCTTGCGGCGTCGGCTAATTGCGTCGTGGGAATATTTCGCAAGTTGAAAAAACCACCGTCTGGATCAAAGACGACGTTGCGTCTGCTATGTTTCGCTCCCATAGTGACGTTTGGTCCGAGCTCGTAAGACTCGTCATCGACTAGAACATTGATTCCCTTTTCGATTAAGATTGCTATTACTTCCTCGCTCGCATATTTTGCGAATACTTCGTCGTCCTTGGCGTTACCTAGTCGCGTAACGTCGACGCGCAAGGAATTGACGCTCTCACCGATTCTATTCTCCCTCGTTTCCAAGCCAATTTCCTTGAAAAGTGACTTCAGACGCTTCTCACTGCCCCACGTTTCTCCCTTTGCTTCTTCTGTTCCTTCGCTCGTCTTCGCTCTCTCCGTCTCCACCTCGATGACTGCATCGACGACGTCGAACGAGGCGTCTAAACTAAGTTCCGGCGTCCACGCGTCGACCCACGCTGCAGCTTTTGAAACCTCAAAAGCCGCTTCCGGAGGTCCAAACGCAAGGTACCCACCGCTTTTACCTCCAACAATAACTGGAAATCCATTCGAATCTTTCACGAATCCGCCTCTGTTTTTGCGCAAGATTTGTTCCGCTCTCTTCGTATCCGTTACGCCTTCTTCTAAAACGACGTAAAACTGTTGCGATGCAGTCACGTCTTCATTCACGGCGTTGAAGTAATCCTTCATTCTCCCACCAACACTTCCATCGCTACGTTTCCGCCTCGCTCGTTTCGAAGAAATTTCCTCCCCGTACTCCTTCGGCTCTTTCCCAAACGCCGACGACGCAAAGTTCCACTCTACGTTTTGCTCGGCGGCGGCCGTTGAAGGCGCTGTTCGTCTTCCGCGTCGTAACAATCGTTCGCGCGAGACCGTTTCTTCTTCCTCTTCTTTCATTCTATCCTCTTCTTCCGTTAGTGTTTGTCGAACGACTTTCGTCTTTCTTGTAAAAAAAAGTTCCTCTTTTTTCTTTGCAAAGGAGGCACCTTGGTCGTCTATCGCCACCACGTCGCGTTGAAACACGAGCCGGCGACGACCGATGGTTTCCTTCTTTTTCTCGTTCGTCCTCGCGCGTCTCTTCGCGTACACGTCGCGCGCGAGTTCTCTCGCTGTTTTATTCAAAAGTCGCCCGTTTTCGTTTTCGTCGTCAGTCGTCAGTCGTCGTCTCGAGTCCACCGCGTCGGACTCTTTCTTCTTCTCTTCGGGATTGGATTTTGCGTGTACCGCATGAACAGAAGCAGACGCAAAAAGGAGGAAGACGAAGAGAAGAAAAGAAAGGAAAGAGACGAAAACAAAGACTGTTCTTGTCCCGTGTCCTCCTCCTTTTCGCCGCCGCTTTCGGCGAAAAGCGATGTCATCATCGGTCATGATACTTTAATCTGCGCGTAAAAAAATGAAGTTTTTTAGTTTTCTGCTGGCGATTTATTCTTCTGAAGATGAACAACAACAACAAACAGAGTGGTTTTTGTCTCTCTCGCTACTATTATACTACTAAGGAAGGACGGCGCTGCTCCCGTCGGCTAAGTGGACGCACACCCTCCCGTGACTCGGAACGAACTGTCCGGTGATGAGTTTAATCGCCTCTTGACTGGCGACGCCGCCGACGACGGAGGCGACGGCGTGGATTTCGCCGCCTTGAGAGCGAACGACTTCCCAGGCGAGCCGTTCCAAGAATTTACCAGCCTCTTCGGCTTTGGCAGCTTTTATGTTGTTTGAACCATTTCCACCGTCGTCGTTTACGGCGTCGGCGTCATCGGAGGGTGGTTTTTCTACGACGTCCATTTTCGTCGGGGAAGTGGACGTGGAGAAGGATTGGAACATGGCGGCTTCTAAATTTTTGGTGACGAGCGCGCGAAGTTCCGCGCAGTCGCTCGTCATGCGATGGAAGAGCATCGATTTGCCTTTTTCCGTTCCCGAGGAGGCGACGACGTTATCGACGCCTTCTTCGGGCGCGTATGTGCCGGCTTTTCGACACAATTTTGCCTCGAACGCGTCCGAGGCGCGCAAAAGCGCGTAGGAATACGCGCACACGCGTTGCGGACTGTCGACGGCTAGGAAGGAGGCTACTTGCGCCTTCTTGCCTTCGTGTTCTGGTTTGTTCTCCCACCTCCAAATGTCGCGTTCGTCTGCGAGCGACGTGAAGGAGACGAATCGAATATCGCGCGCGTTTTTGCAAAACTTTATGCAAAACTCTTCCAGCTGCTTTTCGTCCACGTCCTTCTCGATAACGTCGACGATTTTGCTCCCGTGACTAACACTGGTACTATTATTATCGTTGGATCTCGTCGTCGTCTTCAAATTGGGAACGATCGTTTCTTTAACGATGCGCAACATCTCGCGTTGGTCCTTTTGTGCCTTCTCGAGGTACACTCTTTGAAGTCCGACGAATGCATCCGTCGTTGACGTCATGTCCGGCAACGCGCCCGCGTCCAACGGGAGAAACTTTTTGTTCCTTTTCGTAAACTCTTCCAACGCGGCGACAAAGATCCAAAACAACTTTGTGCTCACATCGCTCGCTCCTACGTCCGTTATCGATACTACGTCCGAAGAGGATAGCGTCGTCTCTGTGTCCATCATCACTACTCCATCTCCTTCCTCAGTAACGCTTCGAAATTCCCTCGGCAACTTTTCAAAACACTCCGAAACGTTCTCCGGCACATCCGGTTTCTGCCACGCCATCCTCACGTTCTCCAACGCCTCTTCAAAGTTCAGCTCCGTTTTCGTCCTTCGCATGGATTTCAAAAACTCCTTGAACTGCTTCTGCGCCTCGTAATCGCCGTCTTCTAATGTCTGCCTTTGCTTCTCGTCGAACCTTTTCTTCGCCACGAGCAACAAAACCGCCCACGGCACGTGCGCGAACCTCTGCTCGTCCATCGCCTCCAAATCCTCAAACTTCTCCGCAAACTCCTCTAACTCTGTAAACACGCCGCTCTCGCTCAACCGTAAATCCATCTTTCGATTTTCCGGTTTCGCCTCGACTACGCAGTGCGTCTTCGCCCCGGATATCTTCACCGTCCCGAAACATCCGTTCGACCGCAGCGTCAACAACTTTTTCCCTAGCTTTTGACAAATGTCGTCGAGTTTAATCATCGTCGGTTCGTCCAACTGCGACGCGAGTATCACATCGAAATCTTGCAATCGATGGTGACGAAGTTCTTCTTTGTCTTCTTCTTTGTCTTCTTCGCCTCGTCGAAACCGTTCAATCATCTCTCTCGGATCTTCCTCCCAAAAGTTCACCTCTACGTTTCGGTTCAACAATTTCAAGTGTTTGCACACCATGTCGCCCCTTTTTATTCTCTTCGTCCGTTCTAAAACCAACGCATCATCGTTCGCATCATCATCTTCCTCGTCCTCGTCCCCTTTTTCAAAACTCAAACTCGTCATGAAGTTATTCCCCAAGTCTCTCTCTTCCACCATCCGTTTCGGCGAATCGCACATCGTCAGTTGCGAGATTCCACCCAAGATGAGATTCTTCGCCGCTTCCGCGCTCGTCGCCCCGGCGTCCAAGACCAGAATTTTCGCGGACGAGAGTAACTTCTGACCGTTTTCTCCCCATAAGCGCATTTGTCGGTCGTATCTCGTCGAACTCATCTTTTGTCCTCTTCTTCGTCTTCGTCTTCTCGTTCTCTCTCTCTCTCTCTGATATATAGAAAATTTTGTCAGCAGTTTCTTTTGGTGCGTGCTCTTTTTTTCTCTTTTTTTGTCGTCTGTTGTTTTTGTTTTTTGATGAACCAATAAAAAAGTTGACTTTGTGAAATCGTGCGAGAGGAGCGACTTTTTTTTTAACAACAAGCAGAAGAGAGAGGACGGATGCGTCACACGAAAAGAAGCGTCGTCATTCATCATTATTTCTCTCATCATCATCAATAATGACGACGACTTTTACGATGACGACGACGATGCGCTCAGGGTCAAAACCGTTGCACGATATTACTACTACTCAGAATAACAAAAAGAACAACTCGAGTTTGAGGAGGAGGATTTTGAGGACGACGAGAGGGAGGAGGACGAGGATAGGGGATTCTTCTTCTTCTTCACCTGTATCTTCTTTGGATGATGTTGAAAATGATGACGACGAGAATAAAAAAGGCGACGATGCGAATACGAATCCATTCGCGAGTACTCTTTTCGCAGGGGCTCTGTGTTGTTGCATCTTCGGCGTGACTGATGTTCGAGTCGCGAACGCGGTGACGGAGAACCAGCTCTTATTCTTGGAAGCGTGGCGGGCGGTGGATAAAGCGTACGTGGACAAGACGTTCAACGGGGTCAGTTGGTTCAAGTATCGCGAGCAAACGGTGAAAAACACACCAATGCCGTCGAGAGAAGACGCGTACGAGGCGATTAAAGCGATGTTGAAGAAATTGGACGATCCGTTTACGAGATTTTTGGAACCGGATCAATACGCGGCGGTGAGCGAGAACACGATGAACGCGAACGTGAGCGGGATAGGGGTGGAGTTGACGATCGATTCGGATTTGAGCGTGAAAGTGGTGACACCGACGATTGATGCGCCGGCGTACGTGGCTGGAATTAAGCCGTTAGATAAGATTTTGGAGATTGATGCGACGGATGTGACTGGGTTGTCGTTGTATGAAGTCGCGGAGTTGTTGCGAGGGCCGCAAGGTTCGGACGTTTTGTTGAAAATCGAACCGAGCGCGACGCCGGGCAAAACGAAAAATTTGAGCGTGACGAGGAAACAATACGCGGTCGTTCCCGTGAAATCGGATTTATGCACATCGAAAAGCGGTGGTGATTCCATCGGGGTGGTTAAATTGCAAACGTTCAACTCGTTATCGGCGGCGAAAACGAAGGAGGCGTTGAGCGATTTAGCGGCAAAAGGCGCCAACTCGTTCGTTTTGGATTTACGAGACGACTCCGGTGGTTTATTCCCGGGCGCGTTAGATATCGCCTCGCAGTTGATGAAGAAAGGTTTGATTGTTCAAATCGCCGACGCCGAAGGCGTGCGCGATACGTTCGAAGTCAACGGCAAACCCCTCGAGAATGTTTACGATAAGAAACTCTCCGTTATCGTCAACAAAGGCACCGCGTCCGCCTCGGAAGTCTTAACCGCCGCCTTGCGCGACAACAATCGGGCGACCGTTTTCGGCGACGAACCAACGTATGGTAAAGGTTTAATCCAAACCATCGTCCCTCTGAGCGACGGGTCCGCCGTAAACGTCACCGTGGCGAAGTACCAAACGCCTTTAGGCACAGATATCAACAAAGTAGGCATCGCGCCGGATAAAAAATTACCGGTTGGGAAAGACGGGCAAATCATGCCCGCAAAATTAGACAAAATTCCCAGTACGAACGATGCCGATGCTAGCGTTCTTAGTTTCTGCGAGTACGTCAGTTCCTTGGAAGACGGGACTTTCTAATCAATTTGGTGTTTTAATACTATAGATTTGTATTTGTTCGCGTTGTTGTTTGTTCTTTGTTTTTGCACATCGTCACAAATTAATGCAGACGCTTTACGCGCTCGCAGCGAGAAGGTCGCGCGACCTCAATCGCGTATACCGCCCTATAAACAACACCAGCACTACTACTCGCCAAAATCCTCTTTTCATCTCCTCCTCCTCCTCCTTTCCTTCTCGAGAAAGAGACGACATTAAAACCCCTACCCCTACCGGGAAAGTGCGTCTCCTGTACAAAGGTCCAAACGTGAAACTCTTTCGAGCGATTGTTCGATTCAAACTGCTGCAGGTATTCTCAATCGGGGCGGTGAGCACACCTCTTTTGCTCGTGTTTGGAGGAGGAGATGGAGGAAATATCGAAAACGTGACTGCGACGACGCAGATGGTGTTCGCGTCCGCCAGTGCATTTGGGGCGATTGGGTGCTCGTTCGCTTTGCAAGAGTTTGCGAATCGATACGTCGGCGAATTAGCTTTGTTGAGTAGTCATAGTAACAGCAGTAGCAATACTAATAATAATGATGATAATAACACTAATAGTAATAGTACGAGTGGCGATGCGGAGAAGAAGTTGCGAATATCTTCGATGGACTTTTGGGGGAATCGAATCGAAACGGTGGTGAAGTATCCCGAGGCGGTTAAAGCGCCATTGCGGAACGTGCCGGAGAGTTCGTACGGTGAAGTAGCTGAAGCGACATTTTTACCACTAGACGTGTACTTAGACGAAGAGAAGAGGGAGAAGAAACAGTTCATGGTGAGCTTGAGACACGGGAAGTTGATCGATAAGAAGAAGCTACTGGATGTCTTGAGCGGTAAAAACTAAAAGCTATGACTATACAATTTTTACATCATTCAAAAAGCTAATTCATCATCCGTGTTTCTTCCTACCTGTCGTGTATTTTTGCGAAGGGTGCGAAGGCATGTCTATCTTAGATCGCGTGAGACTTTCTCGGGCGTGGTAGAGTCCCCCACCTTCTCTCCCGCTCGCTTCAACTGCCGCGACGACACCCGCGTGGTGCAACGCGCGAACGCAAAACTGTTCTTTATCTTCCACTTCCTCGGGAGATTCCGCCCGCAGATGCGACTTCGATAACAGTTTACGACGCAAACCTTTCTTTGCTGCGGTCATTTTTCGGTCTTTATACTCACCAAGAGAGTATCCCGCAAAGGAAGCACCGGAGCCCATCAGTCCAGGTTTGTGTAATCCACTCGCTTCAATCGTCACTTGGTCCGGAGCGATTCTGTTGAACTTTGCGTAAAAATAACCATTCGGCGATTCCTTCTCAAACGACGGTTTCTTCGTGACCCCTCTCTTTGCATTTGGAACGTTTCCGTACCGTCGCGGCAAGTGATACTTCCCATTCATCTCTCCTAAATAACTCGTGTGCTTCGTTTTGATCAAATCTCTTTTATCGTACAAGTTGTATCCGTACACGTGCACTCGTGCGCACACGTGCGTCAACGCCAACAAAGCGATGAAGAAATCCGACGGCGATTCGTCTTCTTTCAGCTCTAAGCTCGTGGATACCGCGTCGACAAATTTCGGATTGAACAGATGGGCTTTCATCTTTGCCGCTTTGAATACGCTCTCTTTCCTGCAATGACTCTCGTGATTCGCTTTGCCGTGCAATGCCTCTTGTTTCGTTTTACACCAGTGCAAGGCGACTAAACTCTCGTCGGGAAACTCCCTCGCCGCTCGCTCTAAATTTTTATCGTCCCGATCGTTTCTTCGAAAATACTTTTCGCCTAAAAATCGAGCAGAGGTGAAACTCCCAACGTCTTCTTCGTGACCTCTCACCGGCGCGTCGTTCAAACGAATCACGAGATGGTGTTTATCTATCCTGTGTCCCAAACCGCTTCCTTTCAATTTCCCGTCGCTGTGGACCAACGCGCACGCGTTTGCCAACGCGTACTTCCCGGGCGATTTTCGCGTGTTATTCAACCAGTCTGCGCTGGGAAACCCACCGTACGTCGCATCAACTTCCCTCTTAATTTCCCCAAACTCTGCTCCATTCGCAAACAGTCCGTGCAACGACTGCGCTTTCCCGGCTAAATCTCCTTCGTTCCCGTTTCTCCCTCCCGTGTGGAGCGACATCCACGCGTCACTCTTAAACGGCAACGCGTTCATCGTCTTCACGCATTTTGGCAAAGTGTTCTTTTCCACGCACTGCGCGCCAGCGTACAACGCCGCGCACGGCGAAAACGTTTGCGTCGCTTTCGGCGGTTTCTGAGTAAACGGCACCTCGTAATCTAAACCGCCGAAAATTTGACCGCTAATCGCTCTCAGCGACTCGCCGTCGTTCATCTCTTTCGCGACGTCGTATTGCTCTCGCGACCAGTCGTGTTTGCTCTGCGCAATTTTCGGTGCTGGAGGTGCATTCGGTGCCGTGGGAGACGGTGGTAAGTACACCGGTAAAGTGAACGTCTCCGGATCAAAATACTCTTCTTTGTCTTCGTTCAGACCAAAAGCAGCTCTTGGTGTTCGATTTTCGTTCTCGGAATACGACTGAGTATTCTCGGTCATAAACACCGCGGAAACGATCAAAAGAGTCAACAAGAACACACATCCAGTCGATATTTTAGTATTCGTCGCGTTTGATGCTATTATTTGTCGAAAATTTTTCTCAGAACTCGTCGTCTGAGTCGTCGTAAACGTCGCCGATGATGATGTTGCCGAAGAAGAAGATTTCTGCACGCTCGCTCTCGCTTTCTTCTTCATCATCTTTTTCTCTCTCCGTGTATCCTTCTTAATAATACCAATAACACAAGCCCCGCGACTTCTTCTTCGTCGTCTTCTTCTTTTCCTTCATCATCTTTTCTTCATCATCTGCGCGTGAGTAAATGAAGAGTTTTGTTAGGGGAAATCTGATTCTTCATTTATCCAACGCACGCACATGAACGCGTGCGTTTCCTCTTCAACTGCTTGTTTGTCACGACAACGAAGCAGTTTCAGCGCGATACTACGACTACAAAAACTCTCTTGTAGTTCTTTTTCTCTCACTTTTACTTCTTTCACTGCTTTGACAAGGCCTGAGAGTAAGAGGAGGATTAGGCGTTCGTTTTCAACGAAGCTCCCCGTGGCGGCGAAACAGACGACGACGAACAACAACAACAACAACAACATTAATAAGAACGATATGGGAGCGAACGCGTCGAATAACAACAACAACAACAACAACAACACTTGTTCTCCTCTCGGTGGTGGTAATCTGATGTTGTTCGCGTGCTCAAAATGCCGAGGCGAGGGCGTTTTGATTTCGCAATCCCGAAGGCAACGGCAGGAGAAGAAGAGGCAAGAGAAACGAGAGATGTATCCAAACTCGTACCATCGCAACAGGGATGGTGACGATTCAGACGACGACAAAGTGAAGGAAAGAGGCGATGGTGTAGAAAATAAGAAAAAGAAACAGAAGAAGAAAGGAATGGGAGAGAAACGGGCGACGTGTGCGGATTGTCAAGGGACCGGGTTGGTGGATGTAAACGACGACGACGCGAGCGACGAGAGCGCTCTCAAGTATTCAAGCGCGCAAAGCCAAGGTCACGTGTCCATCATTGGCGGCGGCATCGGCGGGATGGCGTTGGGCGTCGCGTTGCAGCACCGAGGCATTCGGTTTACGATATTCGAGAAAGACGAAGAGTTCAAAGCGAGGAGGCAAGGGTACGGGTTAACCATGCAGAGGTACTCGGGGGCGTCCGCGTTGAAGCAGTTAGGATTGGAGTTGAACGGAGTTGGATCCGATGCGAACGTGGCGTTGCACAGTAACGGGAAGGTGTTGGGAGAGTACGGGCACTCGGTCGAGAAAAGGAAAGAACGAACGGCGAATGATGCGAGCGCTGCAAATAGCAATAGTAAACACTTACCGAGCGTGGCGCACTCGTTGAGGAACGTGCACATTCCGAGACAGGAGTTACGAAAAATGCTGTTGGATGCGGTGAATCCGGAGAACATTCGTTGGGGGATGAAGTTTGATAGTGCCAAGACGATATTAGAAGACGGGGAAAACAACGACGACCCTCGCGTAGAAGTGACGTTCACAAACGGTGAAAAAATACTCTCCGATTGCGTTGTCGGCGCGGACGGTTTGTTCAGTCGCGTTCGCGCGCACAAGTTTGACAACCTCGACGCCATTCACGAGGGGTTGAACTACCTCGATTGCCTCGTCGTCCTCGGCATTTGCCACGGCATGGACCACGAGTTGTGTAAAAACAAAGCGTTCCAGATTCTCGACGGGCACAACCGTTTGTTTTGTATGCCATTTTCAACGAACGAGATTGCGGAAGATATACTGGGCTACAAAAATGACGTCGACCCGACGTACACGAACATCCCCCACGCGATGATGTGGCAACTTTCGTTCCCGTGCGAGTACGACGAAGCCGTGGAGCTTTCAAAAGATCGCAAAAAATTATTGGAAGAGTCTCGAAAGCGGTGCGAAAGTTGGTGCGAACCCGCCCACACGTTGTTGAAATCGACGAGGAGCGAGAACATGTCCGGGTACCCGGCGTTTGATATGCTCATAGAAGACGAAATCGTGTTTCGGAATGGTAGAAAGAAAGATACGTCGGATAAGGAGGCGTCGAATGTGGATGTATTCACTACGCTTCTGGGAGATGCGGCGCACCCCATGTCGCCTTTTAAAGGGCAAGGCGCGAACCAGGCGTTAGTGGACGCCTTGAATCTTGCCCGAGCGCTTTCCAGAGCGCCTAAATTTCTCTTACCCGGTGAACGCACCAACGGCACGCCGCCTAAAGTCGCCAACACGAAAGAGGCGTTAGTTATAGCAGAGGACGCGATGTTGAAACGGTCGCGAGGGAAAGTGGAAGGTTCGAGAGTTGCCGCTAAATATTTACACAGCGAGGCGGCGTTAGCGGAAGGTGATTTCGTGAGAGCGAACGTGGCGGTGTCGGCCGCGGCGGGCGAAGTGTATGATGGACGAAACGGATAGATATAGGTTTATTAATGACAAACAACAACACATAACACGTAGCATATTAGTATATAATAGATTATTAGAGCGCCTTTTTCGCACTGCTTGCGCGACTAGATCTTCTCGTGGCAATTGGTTTTTGTCCCATCTTGTGTAAAAACTTGAACATCTTCACGGTTATCGGAAACAAACCAAAGATACCCGGGTGACCATGGTACGGCACGCCGGCTTTCTCGCACTCTTCTTTCACAATCGGCACTAACTTCGGGTACAAGTTATGTGCCATCCCTGGGAACAAATGATGTTCGATTTGTAAGTTCAACCCGCCGGATAAGAACGACCAGAACGATTCCCCCCAACTCGCGCTCGTGCGGATTTGCCACTCAGCCCAATCGTTTTGCGCTCTCTTCGGCAATGCTGCCGGCGTTAAACCGTCCAAGTTATGCGAGACGATGAAAAACCAACACAAAATGAACGACCCAAACGTGGAATACGCGACGAGTGGTAAAATGCACGCCTTGATGCCAAAGTTATACATCGGCAACGCGAATTTCACCCCGTAGTGCAACGCTCTTCCCAAGTAAAACAATGCCAGCTCGTGTTTCATTAATCCCAAATACTCCACTCCAGGGCTCGACTTAGTGATTACTACGTTCACGAAATCCCCGGTTTGCGCGGCCAAATACAAAAACGGCCACGCGAAGACCGAGTAAAACGCTTGATACTTGTGAAACCACTTCCACTCCAAACTCTCGTCCAATCGCATGAGAGGAAAGGACGTGTACACGTCTTGGTCTCTCGTCGCCTCGTTACAGTAGGAATGGTGCGATACCATGTGATGGTATCTCCACTCGATAGAACTTTTCCCTAAAATCACGTCGCATCCGAACCACCCCCAAATGGCATTCACAAAACCGGATTGCGTCAACCCGCCGTGGTTGGCGGTGTGTTGCAACCCGGTGCCGCTCCAATACGCCGAGAAGCCTAAAAACATGCCAGTCAAAACCGTCGGATTCATATTAAACATGTATAAAGCCACGGCGTAGCACAAAATGACGCAAAACGCGTCGAATTTCACCCCACCCGCACCTCTCGCTTTCCTTCCGCTTTTCCTCGCTCGCGGCTCCACCACTTCCTCTCTCACTCGCTTCTGTATCTTTTTATACAAACTCGAATCGAGTGGTTTCGGAAAGGTTTCATCCGGACACCAGCTCTCTTCCACGTTTACGGTCGGTAGCGTCTTCAAAACTTTCTCCACGATTTCTGATCGCAAATGGTGCGATTCGAACAAAATCGTCGCGTCTCTTCCGTGCGCCAGCATCAAGAGTTGACTCCCTCCGGGATGACGTTTCGCGAACTCGGTGATGTCGTACGTTTTCCCCCGGATTTGCGTGTACTTTCTTCCCGGAATGATATTATTATCGATCATTTTTTCGCCATCTCCCTCCTTCTCTTCTGGAGCGGCGTCGACGACCATCGATGGTGCGTTCTTTCTCACGACGTCGATGACTTTGCCGCCGACTTTAGAAGACGAGTTTGCCCCTTTGCCCATTTTTATGATTATCTTTTTTTGTGACTTGCTTCGACCGCAAATTTGGGAGGAAATCATCGTCGTCATCACCATCATCATCACCATCATCATCATTCATCGAATTTCAAAAATATGTTGTTGTTGTTGGAAAAAGTTCTTTTGTGTTTCTCTGGTGTGAGTACTCTATTTTTACAACGTTTTAGTAGTGTTATGCGCGTGTCTCTCTCTCTTTCTCTGTTCGTCTGTTTGTCTGCTTCACCGTAATGTCTAAGCGGCGCTCTTATTAATTTCCTCGAAGACGTTTTGTAACCATTTCGATTTACTCGCGTCGCGTTCCAACTCCGTTTTGAGTTTTTTGACGCGTTCGATGACGTCTTGCGGCGCGAGTTGCGGTAACGGGATGTTTTTGAAATCGTTCAGGAATTGCATGGCGCGTTTGCGACCGTACGTGGCGTCGGCATCGTCGATCCCGTCTGATTTATTGCTGTTGGTGGTGTTCTCTTTGTCGTCGTTTCCAGCAGAGTTACCACCGTTTTCCAACTCTTCGGCGCATTTGCGCGCGTCTTCCAACGCCTCAGCCGGGAAGCCGGAAAACTCGGCGCAGTGAATGCCAAAGGATTGGTCGCACGCGCCTTCCTCTAAAGCGTACAACATGGCAATTTTCTTACTCGCGACGTCGATTTTCGCGGAAACGTGAAAATTCTTAACGCCAGTTTCGCCTTTTAATTCCGTCAACTCGTGGAAGTGCGTGGCGAACAAACACGGCGCTTTGACTTCGTTCGCCAAGTGCTCGGCGATGCCCCAGGCTAAACCGAACCCGTCGTACGTGGACGTGCCGCGACCTAACTCATCGATGATAACCAACGACTTTTCCGTGGCCGAACGTAAAATGGACGCGGATTCAAGCATTTCCGCCATGAACGTGGAAACGCCGCGTAATTGAAAATCTCCGGCGCCAATGCGGCAGAAAATCGCATCCCGAACTGGAATGATTGCTTTTGAACACGGAACGAATGACCCGACTTGCGCCAATAAAACGTTCACACCGACTTGGCGAATAAACGTAGACTTACCGCCCATGTTCGGACCGGTGATAATTTGAAACCAACTCTCGCCTTTGATCATTTTGCACGAGTTTTGCACAAACTCGCCGCAGGATTCTTGCACCTCCACGAGCGGGTGTCTCGAATCGAGCAACACGAGTTCTTTTTCGTCCGCGTTGGTCATTTGCGGTCTCACGTACGGCGTCGGAGCGTTTTGCGCAACCTCGGCGAACGCGCACAAGACGTCCAACTCGGCCATCACCGACGACGCTTTCAAAAAAATATCGACGAAAGAAACCGCCACGTCCAAGACGCGTTGGACCAAATGTTTCTGCTTCGCCTCGTACGTTCGATCGATTTCTAACCTCTTTTGACTCAACGCGCGCAATTTTTTATTCGTAAACTTAGAGCCGTCTTTTTTTGCCTCTAAGATTTGGAACTGCGCGGATTTCGATAACTTTGATCGCGCCGCGGTTTCGTCCTTCTTCGTCAGACGAAAAAAGTACCCGTGTTGGTTGTTCTTTTCCAATTTTAACTGCTTGTCTCTTTCCATCGTCAAATCTTCCGCGGCTTCTTGCCACACGACGTTGATTTCCTCCTCCGTGGATATCTTTTGCTGCTCTAAGAGAGCCAACGTGTCGTCAAACTCGGCGGAGATGACGTACTCGTCTGGGATCTTGTTCAAATCCACCGCGTGCTCAATCAAAGCTTCAAATTTGCCCAACTTTTCCTCTTCCACGCACTCTTTCAACGGCGAGATGTATTTTGAGATGAATAACGCTTTCCTCGTCTCGTCGGAAAAAGGAATGCGCTCTAAACAATCGATCGCGTGCGGAATCGCGCTCGAAGCTTGGTATAATTTACACAAATCCATCAGCGTCGTTTTCTTCTTCTCCAATTTCCTCGCCAAGCGCTCGACGTCTGGTAACGACTTCAAGTGCGCGTTACGCAACGAGTCTCTCAAAGCGCTTTCCTCAGAAAACGTCTCCACGACGTCGTGCCTTTCCGAAATCTTCTCCACGGAAACTAACGGTTGTTTCAACCATCGATACAACACTCTCTTCCCCATCGGCGACGTGCATCGATTGAGCAAGTTGTACAAGGAGAATCCTCCGCCGCTCCCTTTCCCGGCGGTTTCCCCGAACGATCTGTCCCCGCCGCCACCGCTGCTCGGCAACACGTTCAACGCTTTCAACGCCGCCGCGTCCAATCGCACGTGAGCTCCGCTGTCAAACAACTCTAACTCGCACCTTCCGTGGTTTTGCGCGTCGTTACCGATATCCGCGAATTTCATCACCGCGTGCAAACACTGCACGGCCAGCGGCAAGTCCAAAACGTTTCTGTGCGCTTGCACGTTATCGCCACTTTTTAGCAGCCTCTTCAAATCGTCCTCGACGTCGTCCGTTCGAAAATATTCGCTGTTCGCTTTTGCCGTTCGCATGGCGTCGCACCTATCGATCACGTCCGCGATTCTCTTCGCGTCCGCCGTCATCGCCCCTCCGCTCGCTTTATCAATTTCGTTCGGCACAATCACCTCTCGGGCGTTAATCTGCGCCAAAATAGACTCCAACTGCCCTAACCTCTCCTCGTCCGAAAACTCCAACGCTCGCAACGTCCTCGTCGAGTACTCGAAAAACGCTAAACCGATGCGTCTTTGCTCTTGTTTCAAAACGCACTTCACCGCGCAAACGATCGGTAACGAATCCGTATCCGCGTTTGCGTTGTTCTTGTTATTATTATTATTCAAATCGTTCTCTTTGCTCCCGTCGAACAAGATATCTTCGAAATCCAAAACGTTCCCAGGACTCCCGCGTTTCGTCAACTTAAAATCCCCTCTACTATTCGGTTCGCTTTCGTACACCTCCACCGTCCTCTCTCTCGTGTGTAACAAAACGTCTCGACAAATCGTTTCGAATAAGTTTTGATTGATATTCACGGACGGTAAAATAAACTGCGAGTTTCCCCCCGCGTCTTTGAGATACTTCACCACCGTGGTCGTTTTATAAAACCTCCGAGCGACGTAGAACGCGTCGTCGGCGCACACCGACCATCCTTCGTGTTTCGAACGGTTGAAGAATCGCAGCGAATGATGATGTTTTTCTTCTTCTTCGCTTTCTTTTTTGTCGTCATCATCATTCTTCTTCGAGAAGACGTTCGTAAAAGTTGTCTCGTAAAACCGAACGAATCCAGACGCGTCCGGAAGAATTGCATCCTGTTCGCGCGGGGCAACAGAAGTCGTCCCCATTTTCGTCGTCTTTCTCTCTCTTCTGCCTCCCTTCTGTGATGGGATGATGATTCTTTCGCGAAGAGAAAAGCGTGGTGAGAAAATGTGATGGTTTCTGGTCCGAGACGGAACGTTTTCATTTTTTTTTCATTTTTGAATTTTTTTCTCTCATCAAATCCTCTTTCTCTGTTTGTTGTTTGGTCTCCTCCCTTGTCGTCCAACTTTTTATGGAAAAACATATTTTTTCGAGAAAACGACAGAAAAAGCGTTTACAGAAAAAAGAAAATGAGGAGAGAAGAGGACGAAGAGAGGGGTGGCGCTTTAGATCCTCTTCTTCTTTCCGAGGAAGTCGATTCAGAAGAAGAAGACAAAGAAGAGACGGGAGAGATTGACGACTGCGAGGCGTGAC
>Ga0182095_1138347_pt1 | contig 16126 bp, 8 predicted proteins | sample 041ome_19_FD_127784 | JGI IMG/M metagenome (GOLD analysis project Ga0182095, IMG submission 127784) | Metatranscriptome of coastal salt marsh microbial communities from the Groves Creek Marsh, Georgia, USA - 041412BS metaT (Metagenome... | ecosystem: Environmental > Aquatic > Marine > Intertidal...
CCGCGCGCGACGAAGCGCGCCGGCGGGATTTCGATGAGCTTCGTGAACGCGCCCGCGTTGTTAATCTTTAACGTGTGGTGAGAAGACTTGTTCTTCTTCTTCTTCTTCTTCGTATTGTTATTCATCGACATCATCCGTCGCGTTGTTTTGGATATCGACGACGACGAGTAATTTCTCATTTCCTCGGCTTTTATCAAACTCTTTTTCGGTGTGCCTCTCTTCGAGGTGCCGAGAGCGATAGTGTGGCCAATGGGGAGATTTTTAGCGTTTCCTCACGGAAACACGTTTGAGTTTGGCCAAATCGCGGTCATTCCGTGGGTGTGTCTCTCCAGCGTGTGTAGCGTCCAACTGACGAACGTGTTGTTGGGACCGTTTATTATTACGAGCTCAAAAACTTTGGTCCTCTTCGGCGGTCGTCGTCGTCGTCGTCGTAGTCTTTCCAGTCGCACGAGTCGGAGAGTTTACTAAATCAAGAGTGTTGTCAGACGCGATCGATCGACGCGCGTTTTAGCAGAATTAGGGCGGAATAGAATGTAGAATGTATAAGAACGTATTGTAAAAATGAAAAGACACAAAAAACAGCAGAGTGAAAGTAAATAGTACACGCGTTATTTTTCACAGGTGCGAGGTGCCGGCCCAGAAAAGTTTCGCGTGTGAAAGTATTTTAACGACCGCATTCCGAACAACAAGCAGCAGAGAAATAATAAACGATGGGATTCCAGAAGTCTTCCGCGGCTGGTAAGAAAAAGAAGAAGAGTGGTGGTGGCAGCAGTTCGTCGTCTAAAGTGAAAATATCTTCGCAAACGCCCATTTTTGGTTCCATCGAAGACGGCGACGATGAGGAATTCGAATTCGTTTTGCGAGAAACTCCCGATTCGATAAACGAACGCAATAAAAACGGTTGGAGTCCTTTACACCAAGCGTGCTTCTCGGACAGAGTAGATTTTGCGAAAAAACTCGTCGAATTAGTCGGCGAAGAAAACAGAGTTGCGTACATCAACGCGCCGTGTAAAGATGGAGATACTCCTCTGCACTACGCCGCCTGTCAAGACGCCGTCTCGTGTGTTGAATTTCTTCTCGACCAAGAGGGTATCGTATTAGAGTGGAAAGATTTGGACGGCGAGACCGCGATAGACGTCGCGAGACCAAAAGCTAAAAGATTAATAAAGGAGAGATTAGAAAAAATAGCAGCAGCAGCAGCAGCAGCAAATAAGAGTTCCGACGAGGTAATGATGATGACTGATTGATGAGAGAGGAAAGAAGTTCAATTCGAAGGATTCTGTTTTTTCTTTCTTTCTGTAACCACCGCAAGCGCCTATATATAATAGTATCGTTCTTTTTAACACAAACAACTAGTCGAAGAAGAGATTCTCCCTAAAAGCATGCGTAGCAAAATCTGGTGAACTGAGATGCACTCTCCGAAGATCGTTATTTTGCTGTTGTTCTTGTTGCCGTTCGCGCACAATCTCCTCAGCTTCTTCCTCTTCACGCGCTTCGCGCTGAATTGCTCTCTTTTTCGACAAAGTACTAGAAATCCCCCCTCCTAAACCCGTTGCATTCCAAATCATACCAGTCAAGATGACAAACATGAACGACAAAATAACATTCTCTCGTCTGCGAGCCTGCGCGCGAATATTCTCAAACTCTTTGAGAGCACCCATCAAGGCATGCTCGGACTTCGTGAATCTATCCGCTTGTCTCTCCGTTTCTTTGTCGCACTTTGAAGCAGATTTTTCCATCCTTCTCGCGGCTTCATTCAACGCGTTGGAAGAGTTAGTCACCACCGCAGCAATCTCGTCGATTTCTTTATTTAAATCGTCCAACGCACCGGCGTACCGCTCGTTTAAGCTTTCGATGTAACGGTCAAGCACAGATTGGTTCAACTCTAAATCTTTCACCTTCTGCGCGAGTTTACGGAAGACATTTTCCGAACCTTTGCCTCCTCCGCCGGGTTGCGAAGCGGCTGCTGCCGCTGCTGCTGCTGCCGCCGCCGCCGCCGAAGTCGTCGTACCTTCAGTTGGTGAAGAGCCACCATCGCTCGACTTTGTTTGATTACTCAGAGATGACGATGATTTCATATGGACAGTGGATGAGGCGTTGGAATTTTCTTCTTCACTTGTCTGTGCGGCGGCCTCCGGTACTTCCTTTGTAGACGTCGCATTCGAGGAAGCAGCAGTATCCGCAGCGCGAGAAGAAGAAGAGGTTGATGTGCCACTGCTCTCTCTGGCGTCGTGCGGTGACTTAGCAGCGCCCGTTGCCCGCCCATCATTCGGAGGCGATGTGTCTTTTCTCGACGCGTTTCCTTCCTCCTCCTTCCCTTTTTTGTTCTTCTCATATTTGGCAGCGTCGACTGACTCGCCTTGTGAGCTACTTTTACTACTGCTACTTTTAGGATTCTTTTCCATTTTCAAATCTTCATTACCTTCGCGCAATGACGCAGTTGCATTCTCGTTGTTCTCGACGTCATCGTCGTCGGCGTCATCGTCGTCGTCGAATTTCTCGTCGCGAATAATTTCATCCGCAGCATCGGCGGGAGCGGCATCAGACGAGAATGAATCGTCCAACGCGTCGTTGTTGTTATTCTCTCCTTCCTCGGAAGATACCGCTGCTTCTGCTTCCTCAGCTTCAGTCTCGTCCGTTTCACGGAACAATTGCTCTACTTCCTCGACCTCTTCTTGCAATCTCTCCATTTCTTCTCGGAGCGTTTCTTTCGCGTCCTTACCGTGAACGCGAAAAAGAGAAACCGTGCAAAAGTGGTGAGATCCAAAATGCGTCAAAAAGCGAAGCTGTACGTATCGCACCCATTCATTCGCAGGAATAGAAAACTTTTGCGGTTCCCTCGATCGCGAGGCTTCACACGTTGCTAGCTTTTTCCATCCGTCTTTGTCGCTGTGATGACCATCTGTCCCCCAAATTTCAAATTCGTGCATTCCGGAAGAGTGAAACTCGTAGTCGGCTACGATAACTTGAGTCAAAGTTGCTTCTTCGGAGAGTTCGACGGTAACCCATTTACTTTCTGCGTTGCATGGGGATATGTAGTAAGAATCCATGTCTTCTGAAAGCATCGCAGACGCATGCTTCGACTCCTCGTTACTCGAGATTACTTTCGCCCCGTTTCGGATCGAAGCTAAATTATACTTTTCTCGGTCTTCTTTTGTGACTGATTGAGGAAGTATAATTCTGTTGGCAATATCATCATCGTAATCGTCGTCGTCCTCATCGTCCTCATCATCTACTGTTCCGTCTTCTTTCGCATCATTCACATTGCGCTCTTGTCTATCGGTATCTTTGTTCTCGTTTGCATCTGCAACTTTTTTGTGCTCGTCATCACCGCTCCTCTTATCAATATCTTTTTCTCCATTTCTACCGTTCTCTGAAGAAGCCGCGTTCACATCCGATGAGGATGTTTGAGATTCCTCGGATTTTTCTGATGCGCTTCTTGTGAGCTCAGTCTCATCAGTCGCTTTTTTGATGCCTACATCGACTCCATACTTTCCCCAACTGTTTGTCGCCGTTTCTTTGTCTCGATTACTCTCGGAAAGACTTTCACTCGACGCCGTCTTCTTTTTGTTCTCAATTTGCACTTTTTCATCAGTCTTCTTCTCCGCGTGCGATTTTTCGTTCGCAGCCATGTCATCTCCATCCGAAGCTTTCTTCGCCGAAGATACCGTGGTGGACGATGATGATGCGGGAATTTCCGCTGAGAGAGTGGCATCGTCCGAAACAGAAGTGCTGAGTTTAGTGGAGTCTTCTCTTTCCTCTCCAGATGCAGACGTATTTTCGCTGGTGCCGTCTTTTTCACTCGTGTTCTCAACCACCACCACTGGTTGTTCGCCTGCCGTGGTGGTGGTGGTGGTGGTGGTGCTACTGCTGCTGCTACTATTCTCGCCACTTTTCGTCGCTTTTTTAGCCTTCTTCTCTAACGCTCGCTTTTGCTGAAGCTGCTCTTGTACGGAAGTTTTGTACGCTTTCAATGAAGGCAAGACTTCACGCTCTGTCTTCTCCCTCTTCTTCAACAGCGGCACGGGACCAATCTTTTCGCCTTCTTCATCCTCTTGTGTGCCTTCCTTCTGGACGTCGTAAATGCAGAATTCATCTTCTAAAGGTGACTTTTGCAAAACGAACGAAGAGAATTCCACGCGCGCGTACACCTTTGAGCGTCGTTCGGCGTATTCCTTTTCCTTTTCTTTGTTTGATTCTTGCCTCGCCGCAGCTCTTAAAGCAGGTGCCACCCCGACGGGAGGCGCCCCTGTCCCGACTTCTGAAGTACTACCAGTTTCTCCAGCTTTCAGCGCGATATCATCAGTAGAAGAAACAGTTTCGGTTGCCTCTTTCGCGAGGACGCGTTGAACGAAGATAATTTCCTCGGTCACGATAAAAAATGCGAGAAGGAAGAGAAGGAGCGCGCATCGACGCGTCGCGCGTGAAAATTGTCGGCAGCGCATTATTTTCCCACGGACGATTTCCTCTTCTCTCTTTCTTTTTCACGCTGGAACACTAGGGACAGAAGCAGACATGATAGTATCGCGAGCTCTCGGCTTTGATGCGCGCTATGAGTATTTCCTCTTCTCCGATGATTATGATGATAAACCCAACACGCGAGCGCGCGCACTTCTGCTGTGTTTGTTTCACGTCGCGAGTGTGAGATTTGCGTCAAACTTTTTTGTGCTGTGGGATTTGTGTTAGTGTGTAAAGTGTTGCATTACAAAGTGTGGCTTTTGCTTTTGCTTTTCCCTCTCCCAAAGTACAAAAAACGCACCAAAACGACGGAACAAGCTTCAAAAGAAAGAGTGGAAAAACGCACAACAGCACAAATATAATAGCAATAGTAACAGCAGCAACACCACAACAATAATAATGGCATCGAAGACGGCGGCAGTTTCTCTCAAATGCAACGTCTGCGGACTTCTTTTAAAAAGCGTGGAGGAGTGCCAGACGCACGGGGAGATGACGGGACACTCGGATTTTTCCGAATCCACAGAAACGATAAAAACGATGAAGTGTCGAGAGTGCGGGAAGCGATGCAGAAACGAACAAGAACAGAAGTTACACGCGAACTTCAACGACGGTCACAGCGTGTTCGTTCCGTGCGAAGAGAGCGATAACGTGGTGCAAACGGCCAAGGAATTTCGAAAGATGGAGAACGACATGCGCGAAGAAGCTGGGTTGCCTCTAAAGAAGAAAAGCTCAAATAAAGACGGCGGCAAGGAGGAGGAGGAGGAGGAGGAGGACAACGACGATGTCATGATAGTCGACGACGATGAAGACGATGAAAAAATTGAACCAGAAGTTTCTAAAGAGATGGTCGAAAAGTTGAAGGAGCTTGGATTTTCACACAATCGGTGCGTACGCGTCTTATTCGCGACGCAGTCGGATTCTGTCGAGCAATGCGTTCAGTGGCTCGCGGAACACCAAGACGACCAAGAAATGGACGAACAACTGTTAGTATCGAAGAAAAAAGCTGCTGCGGCGGTGAAGAAAAAGCTCTCGAAAGAAGAAGCGCGCGTGGCTGCAGAGAAGCTCCGCTTAGAAGTCGCGGAGAAGAAAAAGAAGGAAGAGGCAGAGTTGGAGAAACTTCGAGAAAAGGAACGCATAAGGTCGGGAAAGGAACTGCTAGAGGCGAAGAAGAAAGAAGAAGCGCTGCAGTTCAAACGAAACGCAGAGTTGCGTCGAATAGAAAAACAGGAAGAAGAGAAAGCGCGCGAGAAAATTAGACTAAAACTCGAGGAAGATAAAAAAGAGAGACGTCGGAAACTCGGTTTACCCGAAGAGCTTACGCCAGAGGAAATCGAGCGAGAGAAGAAACGAAACGAAGAGAAGGCGCGCAAGGCGAAAGAGGAGGTTGAGAGAAAAGAAAAGCAAGGCGTTGGAGTCGTGCGTCCTGTGCAACTCGCGGAAAACTTGCGAAAAAATCTCGTCGAAGTGAAGAAGACGCACAACGATACCGATCCGGCGGGCGTTGAAAGATGTTATAAGACGCTGTTAGCCTATCTCGGTAACATCGCGAAGCATTTTGAATGCGAACCTAGCGACGAGGCGTACGAAAAATACCGAACGCTCAAAGTGAATGGCAAAGCATTTTCAGAGAGAGTGAAAGCGTACGGTGGGGATGTGTTTTTGAAAACCTGCGGGTTTTCCGAGCAAAAGAACGACGCCGGTGAAGACGTTTTGCACTTGGCAAAGGAGAAAATGTCGCTCGCCGAACTTCAACAGGCGGGAATAGAAATCGATAACGCTTTGAAGAACCCGTTCTTTGGCGTTTTGTAAATCGCATAAAATGGACCTTAGCGCAAATATCATGAATACTATACACACATACACGCAACAGGTTGGTAGAAGGCGCGTTTTGCTCTTTTTGATTTTTTTTCTCCTTCTTCCCTTTCTTGGAACACACACGCAAACTCGCTTGAATAAATTTGTTTTCAAAATAAAGCGCTGGCTGTAAATATGGATACTCAGGGGGAGTCCATTTTGAACGGCGGCGCGGAACCCTCACTTCTGCCTCCTGTCTCCAACGAAATGGATGTAACGAATGAAGAGAAGGAAGAGCAGCAACAAGTGGAGGAGCAGAAAGTAGGTGATGATGATTTTGAACTTGACAAGGAAGCAGGAGCGACGGCGACGACAACGACAACAATTACAACAACAGCGGCAGAAGCAGAAGCAAGTGCGAAGAAGACGACTGGTAAGAAGAAAGGGAAGAGAGTAGTCGAGAAAGTTTCGCCGTTCGTGCGAAACGTCGTGAACCTTTTGCGAGAAGCCGAATCCACGGAACCGTATTTCACGACGCCGACTTGGAGAAGAACGCCGTTCGAACCGATACCTTACAAAGCCTTGAAGAAGTACGAACCGGCGCCGGATATGCCCGAAATAGACGCTAAATACATCGAAGAAAAGCTAAACACGTCTTTACCACCCGGATGGACGGACATTCCACCAATTCCAAAGGAGTTCCAAGACGTCATAGACGCGCACGAACAAAATTCACTGTTGCAAACGTCAGTGAGAGACCACGTCAAAGATACTGAAAACGAAAGCGAAGAAAGAGAAGAGAAAGACAAGACGAGCAATGGCATGCACGAGTATCAGAATACTGAAGGGACCATCAATCGTACAAGCGATGATGGAGAACCGAAAAATCTTACCTTTGAAGAGTTACCGGCGTGGGCGAAGTGGGCGAAGCCAGACGTTTCGAATCACACGCCGATGAAACTGGGCGTAGATGTTGAGATTCGCCATCTATGGGGCATGGACTGTTACACTCGCGCGGCGGTATTGGCAGCAGTTTCACAAGCAGAAGGATATCGGGGACCAGAAAACATCAAGAAACGTGAATATTTTTTGACGAAGAAGCTCATGCCAAAGGTGCACGCGTTAGGTGAAGAAGGATGGGACATGGAGAAAGCTGCGCAAAATGTCGCCGAAGACTCGGAAAGAGAAGAGGATATGGAAACAAAAGGTGCTGCAGAATGTTTGATTCGAGCAATTAAAGAGGTCGACGAAGCCCAAGTGCACACGCAAGACGGGAGGAAATCCACGAAAGATGCACAACAGACGCAGGAACAAGAGCAGCAGCGGCACGTGCGAGCCTCTTCAAGATCGGGTCGAACCAGAGGTGGGAACAATGACGTTCTCACCACCACCACTACTACTGATAACAATAACGATGATAATATCAACAACAACGACGACAACAACAACAACAACAACAACAACAACGGTTGTGGAGAAGATGCACTGCCGGATAAAGAGGATCCTGCGAGCGGAATCGACGCGGAGCGAACTCAAACGAACGGTGCTGCCTCCGCAATGGACGTCAAGGAGAACGACGACATCGTTGCTTCTGAAAGTGGAGCCCAAGTGAAGAAAGAAGGAGAAGGAGAAGAATTTAAAGCAGCAGAAAAAGATGAAATCGATCCGCGAACTTTGCGACGGCATTATCGTTTACATCCGAAAGGTGTAGGCGTTGTTTGCATCCGTAAAGAGGGTTTAAATCCGGGAGAGTTTGTGAATCATTATCTCGGCGAAATGTATTCGCCCTGGCGATGGTACGAACGTTGCGACGCGATGAAGAAGCGCAATCCGAATCAAGAGCTTCCCTCGTTCTTTAACATCACTTTAGAGAGACCGAAAGACGACGTTCGAGGTAAAGATACTGTATTCGTGGAAGCCATGCACGAATGCGAATTTGCCTCTCGAATGTCGCATTCTTGCGCGGGGAATTGTCAAACGACGGTAATTTCACACGAAGGGAAACTTTCCATTGGGGTGTATACCAATTCGAAAATCGAATGCGGCGAAGAGTTGTGCTGGGATTATTCGTGCGTAACAGAAAGTGAAAAGGAATTTCGAGCCGCTATTTGTTTGTGTTCGAGTCCAAACTGTCGCGGCTCGTTTCTATCCTACGCAGGGAGTTCCACGTTTACCGCGGTGATGAACGAGAAGCATAACTTCTTGCATAGAAACGCTATGCTCTGTCGAGCTTGTTCAGAACCTTTGACTGATGAAGACTTAGCTCTTTTATCTGAATATGGCATTCGAGATTCTGCGTTAAACACCCTCTCGGGTGAGAGAGCACCAGATTGGCTCGTAAAATGGGCGTCATTGATCTTGCGATACGTACAGTTGGAGGAGAAATTGCTTCCCGACGCGCTATGCAATTTGCCCATGCAGAAAGGAGTGAAATATAATCTAGAAGGTGCAAAGGCTGAAACTCACGGTGTGGTCGCTACGCGGTTACAAAATATCGTTGTGACGTTGGACAAGATCAAGTACTTCCTGAGGCAACCTAATCAGTGCGATAAGCCTTTCATGCGGGAAGCTACCGAGGCGGAAATCATCGAACACTTGTGGACGGGTTCAGAATCAATTCTCGTGCGTGCGATTAAAGCACTCTCGGAAGCATGCGGTATTCTGAAGAATGTACCTCGAAGAAAGGGTCCACGAGACTCCCCAAAAGTAGAGGAGATGGACGTTGAACCTACTTTAAAGACGGAGGAGCCGATAATACCAGAAGAAAAAAATGCTGAAGAAGAGGCTCAGAAACAAGGAAGCGTGGAAGAGAATGTAATGGACGCGACGGCGACAACGACGAATCTCGCAATCGCGTCTGCAGTTGAGAAAGAAGAAAAAGAGAACAATAATTCTACGCTAACTGTGACAGAAGAGGTCAATAAAGAGCATTCTGCTCCAGTTAACGACTCAACTGCAGACGATCACGCGATCGCTTTAGCGTTATCGGAAGGATACGATCTCCCTCCCTTGAAGAAACAAAATACAAATCAGGGATCTGCACATTCTATTCTATCATCAGCTGAGCAAGTTGGGCTTCCGAACGCTATCATTGATAAGAAGATGAAGGAGAAGAAAACGGCCCCGACTTTTACGGGTAATCCAAAAATCGTTCTCGATGATATCATCACAAGGTCGAAAGTGACGCCATCGTCTGCGAGCGATGCCAGAGAATGGCTCGCTGAGGTATCGCATTCCATTCGAAGCTTGGGTATTGAACACTGCGCGTGCGCGGATCTTCTACTCATGTATGCACGTACTCAGCGATGGTTCACGCCTGAAAAGTTTATCGGGTTCGTGTCTCCCCCCGTGCAGCTTCGTGAGCACGATCCAGGATCCCAGGAGACTGCGAACAAAATTTCTACGCACGTAAAAAATACTCTAACGAAGAAATATCAACCGCATTACCCGTGGGGTCAAATGTGTTCGTGGTTCAAACAAACTATTTACGATCCAACCGCGTCTCTTTCTGCCGACAGGCGAGGTACGATATCTTTACCAGATGTTGGATCTGCGTACAACAACGGTGTCGCCTACGTGAAAGCGGATCGAAAACAGTTGTTTCGAATTTTGAGGGAAAACGCATCGAGAAATTGGCCGACGACGATGCAGTGGAGTTTTAAAAACTATGGCAAAATGTACGGCTCGCCGTGGTTTGACGACGCTTTAAGAGAGACGCAAGCGGATTTTGCAGCTTTAAAAGATGGAAAGGAGCAGGATATGAGCGTACGCGAGACCAAAAAGCAGACGTATGAATTTTTAGACGAACTTGAGGGATTGATGTCCAATTCTACGACAACTTCTGTTGGTTTTGCGAAAAGTTTCGGCAAGAAAAAGAACGGTAAAAGTGTGGAAATGACGAAGCCATCGATGACAAGTGCAAAGGGTAAGAAGAAATCGAGAGAGCTTCATGAGGCTAAAACGACTTCGGGCAACAAAAAAAAGAGATCATTGAACCATTTGTACGCGAAAGGCCCAGATGGCAAAGCGTTTAAATGTGGTACATGCAGAACGTGCATGAACCCTAGACTGAAGAAACGGTGCTTAAACACGCCGCTTTTGGAAAATATAGATGTTGGTGATGTCAAAGTAGAAGATTTAGCACCAGGCGCCGTGGTGTATGGAACGACGATGGAGTCTTTAATGACGATGTCGTGTGTGAAATGCCAAAGCGGCGACGACGACGAAAAAATGCTCATCTGCGATGGTTGCGACGAGAGTATGCATACGTATTGCGTTGGATTAGATGAGATTCCCTCGTGTGAACATTGGTTTTGCGATGGTTGCGCCGGAGGTCCGAAAGAAAAGGCGTTCTACGAACGCAAGCGCACCGCCATATTACAAACGAAAGGACTGTTACCTATTCCGAAACATGCAACTGCGGTCTTGCCAAAGATGACAACACCATCATCACCGCAAACATCGCCAGCACCAACGCCAGCACCAACAGAAACAACAATAACAACAGCAATAACAACAGCGACAGCAGATATTCTTCCTCCTCCCCCATCTTGTACTACTGCCACCTCCGACGAACCTAAACGCGAGAATATTGAAGAAAATAGAGCAGAAGATGTAGAAACAGTGTAGTCGGTTTTTGATAAGGTTGAGAAATCACCTCTTTAAACGCATATTTCTAGAGATAGTAAACGTCTGTCGTTAATTTTACGCGAATACGCTTCGTTTCATCGACGTGCCATAGACTCTCTTCCAGCTTGGCGGCGTTGCCCATCGTAACTCGTTCGTCGGCATGACGATATCACCCGTGTTCAATACACCTACGATGTCTATCAATGCTAAAGTGTGAGATGCCATTCTATCAGCATCTACGCTGTTATCACCCTCAGAACACAACGCGACTAGAAATTGTGCCGTTAGTTTTTGTTTAATGCACTCGTACACGAATGTCCACGGTGGGATGCGTCTATTCTTTAAATCCTCCGGGATTTGTTCAAACTCCAGCGCCGGTATCTGTTTTCTGCCGATAGTGCTTTCACCACTAATGCTGCTACATTCACCTTCACCTTCTACTTTGGGATAACTTTCGGTGATGACGTTTGGCGTTTGAATCGTTCGCCACTTCGTGCCACCTATTTGACTATCTTTCTCTCCAACCGTCGACGGTAACGAAGCGAGTAAAATTACCTTCTTACATGCTTTTGTTTTTAACCAACTCGTCACCTCTCGCGCAAACTTCCTCTGACAACCTTTTATGATTTCTCCTCTTTGCTGAACGACGACTAGACTCGCATCTTCGTTCGCGTAAATCTCTAAACTCGATGCGGGCGTCCCTTCGTTAGTCTCGGAAAATGGATCTGCACCGCAAACTGGCAGAACATCAGGGTGATACAAAACGCCGATGGATTTCAGTTTTAGATTAAATATCAATAAATCAGCCGCAAGCTGTCCGACGTTACCGTGCGTCACGCACGGAAAAATAACCGTGGCGTTTGCAAACGATGAACCTGATGCGCTTGTTGTGGGAGTAAACTGCATTAAAAATCTATGATATGAGGGAACTCAACAGACGGAGGTGAACGGTGGACTCTTTATTTTGTGTGCGTGCAATTTTGGGGAATCCTCCGACACTTTCCGAGCCCCCACAGCACGAAAAAAAAATACACGAACACAAGGGGATACTTCGTCATACTTTACGTCTTCTTCTTCTTCTTCTTCTTCTTGTACTTCTTCGCGCCGGACCCAATTCAGCTTTCAAGCGACGATAAAAAAAACGCGCGATGAATAATGAAGCACCCATCATTGTTAAAACGACCGAAGAAATGGAGACTGAGCTGCCATCTGCAACCTTTATCAAGGAGAGAAGGATTCTCGTCCCAATTGATATCAGCTCTTATCACCACTCGAAAGTTTCAACAGAGTTTGTGCTGAAGCATTTAATCAAGCCGAAAGAAAGCATTATTCACTTCTTGACGATTATACCGAGAAAAGAAGTGAGCGTATACTCAAGCAGTGGAGCGTCGCAGAACGCCTCGCATTGCAAAGCAGCTGAACTCTTGATCGAAAAATGGTTCAAGAGCATGTGCGAAGGAAAAAAAGTTGCGTTCACAATAGAAGCGGTGGAGTTGGCAAAGATGTCCAACAGAACAATATCATCTATCATTTGCGAACGGTGCCTTCGTTTCTCGGGACAAGTCTATACTCTCATCGCTTTGGCTGCGCACAACAAAAGCGCGATAGCGGAATTCTTCCTCGGAAGTGTTTGCAAATCTGTTGTCTCAAACGCGTGCATACCGGTGTGCGTCGTGAACACGGCGCCACAATCGGTTTAAAAGAGAAAAAGGCACGAAGTGAGAGAAAGAGAGATTGGTTTTGATTCGCAGCTACTTGCTAATAAGTACATATTTTGAATTAGAAATTTCTAACGTCTTCCTCGGTTACGAATTCTGGCGCTTTATCGCTACCGGAGATGAAATACCAGGCAAAACTCGGCAGTCTTAACACGCTCGGTCTTTCCCGTTTCTTCGCAACGACTTTTTTCGTTGTTGTTGTTTCTTCGTCAGCCTTTTCTACTCGCTCGGCGCTACTATGAACTTTATCGTTACTCGCTAATTCTACGTCTACACCGGTGTCATTTCTATTGCTGATGTCTTGCTCGACGAGAGACTGCCTCAATTTCTCGTTTTCGCGTCTAATTTCTTCGTTCTCTGAACGCAATTTCTCCACGACTTTCACCGCGTGTTCCTTTTGTCTCTCGGCTTCCTCCATCTTCTTGTGTGACTCTCTATCTCGCATCTCCGCGTTCTTTTTCATGAGATTTGCTAGTTCGAGTTCCTCCTTCACAGCTCGTGGAGACATCATCACCTGTTGTTGTTGATGATGATGATGCTGTTGTTGTTGTTGTTCTTCTTCTTCCTTTGCGTGCGCGTCGCTTGAATCTCGCTTAGTATTTGTCATCTTCTCTTGCTCTTTCTCGTTCAGCATATCGTTTAACTTAGTTTCCGAGAGCGCACACTTCGTTTTCAACTCTGTGTTCTCTTCTCTCAGCCGATTTAACTCAACCTTCGTTGCATTCAAATCAGCAAACATCACGAGCACTTTGTCTTCGGCTTTCTCCAATGCATCCTTCATCACGCGTATTCGGTCTGTTTCCATCGTTTTCTGTTCTTCGTTTTCAATCTGTTTTTCTTCGCTTACATTTTTCTGAACATCTCTATTCTCTTCCACAAGTTTTAAAGCGTCTGCGAGCTTTTGTTTCGTTGCATGTAACTCAGTCAACGCTCGCTTCCCAGACGCCGCTTCTCTTCTCTCTCTTTCAATCGCTACTTCCGCTCTTTGCAATCGCTCTGATAAGTCCTCACACGCTTCTGCGATTAGTTTTGGACGCTCTATATCTATTTCTTTCCGTATTTGTGCTCTTAATCGTTCGTTTTCTTCTTCGAGGGAGGCGAGCTCACTAACGCTATCGGCGAGCGCCGAACGCAAGTCTCTATTTGTTTCTAAAAGAAGCGTCGTGGACGCCTGCGTAGTCGTTTGCGTCGTTTGCGACTGCATGGTCGAGTTTTCCGGAGCCGCCGCTATAATGCTTTCGATTTTCTCAATTTTGGTCCCTACACTCGCTTGTGAAGGTGAAGGCGAAGTGACCTCTGTTGTTCGCGTTGTTGTATCTTCTGCTAAAAGAGTCTCTTGGACAAAATTCAAAGTTTTTTTTCCTTGAGCTCGTTCTTTCTCCTCTTCTTCATCTGCCTCTGATGATATTGAAGCATTTGATCTTGTCTCGTGCAGTGTTGATTTTGGGAACACTTTCTTTGCTGGCGTCGGTGTTGGTGAAAGTATCGGCGATGGAAACGGCGAGTTTGTAATTACGACTTTGTTTTGAATTTTCTCTTCCAAAGCAAAGTGGTCCTCGATTAAAACTTTCGGTGTTTCTGGTGTCTCCGCCACAGACGCCGCTACATTCGAGGTTGGACGAGCGGCACTTTGCGAGGTGTTGTTGTTATTGTTTTTGTGAATCGCGCTCTTCTTTTTCTTTTTCTTTCCACTTCCCATGTTTGCTGCCGTTTTGTTGTTATAAAATATACCGCGCAAAACGACAGTTGCGTTTTTTTCGTTCGCGTGTCCTTTTTTTGGCAGTGTTTGTCCCTCTCCGCATAGAAACGGGCGCTTGCAAAAAACACCCCTCGATTTATTTATGAGCAGATTCGCAACACTGACGCGTTCATTCGTTGCGAATGGGACATTGAGATTATCAGTCGCTGGGAAAGAAAGAAGACGAACGAAAGGGAGAGAAAGAACAATGTCAACATTTTCCCCGTCAGCTACTTCACCACATTGGACGACTGAAGAAAGTGCAGCGTTAATGCAGGGGTTGAGAGAGGCCGTAGAGTCATGCAACGACGTATCAGAAGAGGATTTATCTTCTGACAAGTTTGTTGATTTATTAGTGAACGGTTCGCACGTCGGTCACGTGCGGCCCGACTTTGCAGATGCGCTTTTAGAGCATGGCAAACTGGATAACGGATATGCGTTGTTCAAAAATGTAAACGAGGCATGTGTTAGATTTGATTCCGAGAACAGATACGCAAGTGCCGAGGAAAAGACTCGCGTGGTTGCTGATGTGTTTGAAAAGATGCGAAAACTTTCGCTAATACCTGGGTGGAGAAATGAAATGTTCCCCGTCGTTTCAGATACAGGGGAAGTGTGCATGAACGTAGAGCGGGCGTCGGCGTCGCTTTTAGGTATCAAAGCATTCGGAGTGCACGTAAATGGTTACGTCTGCAAAAGCAATTCTGATAAAGTATTACTTTGGGTCGGGACGAGATCGAAGAATAAACAGACGTTTCCTTCCATGCTTGACCATTTGAGCGCCGGCGGTTTACCTGCTGGAATGCCTCCGACGATATGTGCAATAAAGGAATTAGCGGAAGAAGCCGGTGTCCCGGAAGAGTATTCAGAAAAACACGTAAAATCAGTATCGTGCGTCTCGTATCGCATGTTTTACAAAGAGTGCGTGAAAAGAGATGTATTGTTCTGTTATGATTTAGAATTACAGGAGTCATTCGTTCCGAAGCCCGTTGATGGTGAGGTTGAATCATTCGAGCTAATCCCGATCGAAAAGGTGTGCGAAATCATTGCATTCGAGCGCGGGCGATTTAAACCGAACTGCGTGCTCGTTATTATAGATTTTGCGATTAGGAAGGGGGTAGTCACAAGTGATATGCCCGGCTTCTTAGAGTTAGTTAAAGCGTTGCGTAGATGATAATAGTAAGTAAAATGTACTGCGACGGGGTGTTCAAATTTGACAAATTACAGATTGAGCAAGTCAGAAGACGCGAGAGCGGGCACCGCCATTTGGGATGGGCACTGGCATGTTTGACCGTAACTCCCCTACCCAGCCCAAACGCGTGCTCGAGAGGCTCTTTCGAACTGGTCAGACCGTGCGGTTTATGACGTTTGACGCCCGCGTTCACGGTTTACGGGTTAGAGGTCGTGGTTTAGTGTTTAGTGTGTCAGATATACAACGTCCAAATTTTCATTGATCTTCGCATTTCTTCGATCAAACGACATTATCAATAGATCGGTATGGATGTTATTGATGTCACTTATGCTTTGATTCGATCGAAAACGGCGCACATTCGAATTTGACGGACTGTTGTATACCCCTACAAGTTTAGGGTGTTGTCAGATTGAAGTCGTCTGATCTGCTCACTCTGCTCAATCTGTTCGTCTTTCACACGTCCCTAAAAAAACGCTCGCTCTTCGCGTAAAAAAAAAAGAAATACTCACACGCACACGCACATGCACACGCACATGCAAAAACACGACGAAGACATGTGTGACAACAACAAGCGCAGCAGCAGCAATTGCGTACATAAAC
>Ga0182095_1482034_pt1 | contig 16029 bp, 9 predicted proteins | sample 041ome_19_FD_127784 | JGI IMG/M metagenome (GOLD analysis project Ga0182095, IMG submission 127784) | Metatranscriptome of coastal salt marsh microbial communities from the Groves Creek Marsh, Georgia, USA - 041412BS metaT (Metagenome... | ecosystem: Environmental > Aquatic > Marine > Intertidal...
AAGGATTTTGATTTGACATGGATCGAGGCAGTCAAGGACAACGCGAACGCCAGCAACGGGGTTTTCCCTCTTTTCCTACTTCTTTCTTCTCATCATCACGCAAACAACAACAACGACATCAAGTAAGAAATAATTTCGAAGCCGGCGAACAAGTTAGTTCCGTTGTCGGTGATGATCGACCGCGAGCACGAAGAGGAGGTGGAGAGGAACGACACACAGAAAGGAAAAGTGATCGCGAGAAACCTGCACATTTTCTTCCTTCGCACAGAAGAAGAATAAACGGAAGAAGAGAGGAAGGAGGAGCGAGACGCATCTTCGACGTCGCCGACGCTTCTTCAAATTCAAACGCAACGGATTCTTCAACATCAACAACGACCAAAAAAAACTCTCACTTTTTTTTCAAAAATAATAACAAGAGTGGAGCGAGTATTGCTCAAGGACAGGGAGATGCGAAGGCAAAACAAGCGACAGACCGCGAAGGAAATCGGAACAACGGTAAAGACGTTCAAAATTCTGGGAAGACGACGACGAAAACGAGAAATGCTGCGAGTGACTTTGAAATGAATGACGGCGCTTTCGGGGAGGAGGAGGAAAATAAGAAAAATACAGCTTCTTCTGTTCAGCAGCAGCAGCAACAACAACAACAACAACAAATAGCTCGTCGATTTCTCATCTCTTCGTACGACGTCACGGGTGTATCGAACGATTTGATTGCTTTGGCGAAATCTGTCATGACTATCAAACCAAATTATTCTTACACGGCAAACGAAGTTCAAGAGCAAGTGACTTTGATCAATCAACTCGGGGTGTTCAAAAAAATAGAGCCACAGGTAACAGAAACTAGAGATGGGATGGTTATTGATTTTCAGTTAGAATCTCATCCGGAAATCAGATCTATTGTTGTAAGTGGGTGCGACTATCTACCGAATACAGTTTTGACGAACGCTTTTAAGGGACAGATGAATAAAGTGTTGAACATGCACAAGTTCCACAGCGGGATGAGAAAAATCAGGGATTGGTACAACATGAATGCGATACCATCAAATATTCTAGGAGCAGATGTAGATACCGATACAGGAGTGGTGGAGTTGAGAATATCAGAGCCTAAAATTGGAAACGTGAACGTTCGATTTTTGGACGCAGCTGGGAATCCGCAGAAGAAAGGAGCGACAAAGCCGAGTATTATCGCGCGTTATCTTTCCAACATAAAACCGGGGAAAGTTTACAGCGTCAAGGGCGTGCAGGATGACTTGAGAGCAGTGTATGCAAATTGTCCAGTGGAAGATGTTTCATCGCAACCGATTCCAAGAAATGCGGCAGCTGGGGGTCAACAACAGCAACAAGCAGAGGGCGAAAACTTAGTGAGCAGAGATACCATGGCGAAAGTGCAGGACTCGATGGTCATGGATTTCACTGTAAATATAGTTGAAAAATCTCCGGGTGGATTCTCGGCCGGGGGAGGCATGTCCGCGAAAGGACTCACGGAAGGTAATTTTGGTGGACTGCTTGCCAATGTAAACTATGTACAAAGGAACTTGTTCGGGAAGTGTCAAAAATTAAATTTAGGCCTCGAAGTCGTACCGAAATCAAATTCGAAGAAAGGAATTGACGCCGATATAAAGCTTTCTTTGTCGGATCCATGGATTGAAGGAGATAAGAGACGAACGGCTAGAACTTTTAATTTGAACACTGCGGCAGTTTCAGCAAGCCAAATTTATGGGGCGAGCCAGTTCCAAGAGGAAAACGATGAAGGAGCTGAAGATCGCTTATCGTCTGCCTTCATTGTAGATGCCAAATCTTCGAGAAACAACATCAGCAATGACAATTATAGCGAGGGTATTGGCAGCACATCTATTAATAACAATAACAACAAGGGAGGTGATGATGATGGTAGGACTTTAATTACTACAAGCGGCGGGAACTTAGAAGGAAAAAAGACTGGCGGGTTTTCAAAAACCCTCTCCCAATTAAGTGGCGGGAAATCCAGGGATGATTCGGTTGCAAAAGAAGATAACACCAGTAATAATGAGAGCAGCGCTGCACCAACAAATAACAAAAAAGATAGCTCGAACGAAGTGCGCGTCAGAAAACTGATTTCGTCTATTGACTATTCGAGGCCATTGGCAAACGGCTGGAACGGTACATTTATTGCTTCGTGGTGTCGTTCGAGTTTGTGGGATGGCCAGAGAAACTCAATTTTACATGATGCCTACGGTGCACCATTAACTTTTTCAGGTTCTGGTTGTGATATTGCGGCGACTTCGCAACTGCGAGTCGTTTATTCGGCACCAGATGGAGATACACAGTTGATGCTATCCGCCGAGCAAGCAGTGCCTTTGAGACCGGATTGGCTCAATTTTACGCGTCTTTTTGCGCGAGCCCAACGCACTTTTCAGTTTCCGATATTCTCCTCGTCAAAGGTTCGCCAACAAAATTTAGGCTCAATGACGAATGCCGATCGTGAATCTGACGAGATCAAACGAGGAGCTTTCACCACCACGCCGATAAAGTTAACTCTCGCTTCGAAAGGAGGCAACGTTATCGGTGATTTACCTCCACACGAGGCGTTTCCCATCGGAGGAACAAATTCAGTCAGAGGCTATAACGAAGGCGCGGTAGGTACGGCTAGAAAGTTTGTTGTAGGAAGTGCGGAATTGGTTGTGCCAACGGGAATCGAGCACGTTTCGGCATCCCTCTTTTTTGACTGTGGAAGTGACTTGAATTCTGGTAGTTCAATACTTGGCGATCCCGCAGGTACGCGCGGTAAACCTGGAAGTGGGTTTGGATACGGTGCAGGTTTTCAACTAGCGAGTCCTTTCGGGCCTTTGCGGTTAGAGTACGCCAAGAACGATCACGGAATTACGCGCGCTCATTTCGGAATAGGCAGGAGTTTTTAATACTACTAATACATCGTGAATCGTGAGGGAGGGGATCATCTCATTTTTCTTTAGTCCCCATAAGCAGCCAGCCAATCGATTTCCTTAATCCCGTCTTGCATTGCAGAGCGCAACGCGCATTTGGGATCTCTAGGAGCGAAATTTTTGTTGTACTTAACGTTCGTTAGAAACAAACCCTTCGCTGGCGCCATGGGGGGAGCGAATTTATCATTTTTCTCCTCCAAAATTCGCTTCACGTCTTCAACCTCAATGTGCCCTTCGCCGCAACGTTTCAGCGCTCCAACTATCAAGCGAACCTGATGATAAAGAAAAGACGGTGCTACTATTGTAATGACTATCATTTTACCTTTTTCATTGCTCGACATTTTCTCCTCCTCTACGTGCACACTCGTAATCGAGCGAATCGGCGAGTTTGCGCTGCACTTTTTACCTCTGAAGGTTGAAAAATCGTGAACACCGACGAAATATTGTCCAGCTCTTTCCATCGCTGCGATGTCAAGCGCCGTCGCTCTCCCGCGCGCCCTCTTCCCCTTCCCACACGTTTCTGATTTTTCTTCATCATCCCCACGACGACGACGACGTAATAGAACGTGCCAACATGTATTTTGCTCGAACAAGGACGGAACTTCCGAGGACGCCCATATTTTGTACTTGTAGGTGCGCTCGACCGCGTCATAGCGCGCGTGGAAGTACGGTCGTTCTACGTAATCGCAACCTGTCAATCGCACGGCATCGATAAATCCAAGCTTTTGAAGGTGATAGTTAACACCTTTCCAAAGACGTTCAGGATCGATCATAGTTTCTCTACTCTCTTTGGTGGAGGTCTTTGTTCTGTATTTTTTGTCTTCTTGGTCGTCCTCCTCCTCAACGGCATCCTCTGCGGCGTCATCTTGAATCTTGCTTCTATCACTACTGCTATTACTATCACTATTACTTTTATTTATTCGAATGCTAGTACGAGCTGGTAATTCCGCGGGAATTTCCAAGTGCGCTGTGTTGTGAACTGCGTGCACTCCAGCGTCTGTACGAGATGAGCCGTATATCCTTTCTACTCTTCCATTCGTGAACAGAAAAAGTGCCTGCTCAATCGTGCCTTGGACGGTTAGGGATTGTGGTTGATTATTAGCGCACTGCTTTTGAAACCCTGAGAAAACGTTCCCTTTATATTCAAAAGAGATCAAATACCGATGGACTTTCCGCGTGATGTTTTGCATTTCACGTGATGTATTGCCGTGGGTATGGCAGTTGTGCAAACAGAGAGAGAGAGAGAGAGAGAGTAGAGAGAGTAGAGTTTTTTCGCCGAAAAATTTACACCTTTCGCCGAAAAATGGAAAAAGAAAAAAAGTTGCATCTCAGCATGCTTTATCATGATGTGCCATATTTTATTGTGATTTTTACTTTTTTACTTAACGACCCGAATGAAACGTCGTCCTGGTTCCTCTCGGTCCGGCGGTCACTCGGGCAGCAGAGGACGAGGCGAGAAGAGGACAGATTTCACCCTCGTCCTTCTCGTGTTGGTTGGTCTCGGATGTTTGAAGTTGTGCTGCGTAGGATTGTTCGCCAGAGGTTTTTTGTTCGTACGCGTTGAACTCGAGCAAAAATCATCGTCTCGAGCTGTGTCGTCGTCGTCGTCGTCGCCGCCGTTCTCGAGCTACTCTGATGGAAGAAGCTTGGCGGATGATGTTCCTTCTTCCACTGGTACCCGTACTACTTCTCGAATCGATAAACTCATCGTACTCATAGTCGATGCGGCGCGTTACGATTGGGTAGCTAATTATTCCTTTTCAACGTCGTCGCAGAAGAGGGAACGTTCCAACGAGAGCGTCGGCATCGGCTTGACGTCTCTGCGTGACTACTATCACGACACCGCAGCAAAAGCGAAAGCAACGGCGAGAAAAAGGAATACAGGAGAAAACAGTGACAGTGTCGATAACGACACGTCCGATTCATTGCTGTTTAAATTCATCGCCGACGCTCCGACGACGACATCGCAGCGTCTGAAAGGACTCTTGACTGGTTCTCTTCCAACGTTTGTTGACATTTCGAATTCGTTCAGTTCAAAAACTCTCGAGGAGGATAATTTGATACATCAACTCTGGCGAAACGGGAATAAGAAGATCATGTTCGCGGGAGATGATACGTGGGCGGAGTTATTTCCACCACCAAACGACTGCGACGTCGACAGTAGCCCTTCTTCGTATTATTTTAGTGATTTTGAAGCGTTTCCTTCGCTGAATGTTAAAGATACTGAAACGGTTGATGCGGGCGTTCGCAACTCGTGGAAGAAAGCGCACGCGTTAGCTTTAAAGAATAGGAATAATAGTAATAGTGATGATAATAGTAGCAATAATACCAGTAATGATAGCGAAGCCGCGGATTGGGACGTGTGGATTGGGCATATGCTAGGAGCCGATCATGTCGGCCACACGTACGGTGCGAAAACAAAAGAAATGAAAAATAAATTGGAGCAAAACGACGAAGATATCAGGAATATAATGAATGCTTTGAAGACAGAAAAAGAGGTGTACAAAAATTCGCTGTTTTTAGTTTTCGGGGATCACGGGATGACCGACGAAGGTGACCACGGCGGTTCCTCTGAAGTTGAAGTTAATTCGTTTCTCTTCGCCCATCGTCCTCACGGAAATATTGGAGCAGCTTTTGAGATAGACGACAACGATGACAACGACGATGCCGACAGTTCTGGCACCAGAACGAGTGAGAACGAAATGTTGCAAATAGATTTAGTTCCTACACTTGCTGTGCTCATGGGTATTCCCATACCATTTTCCTCGCTAGGTGTGGTAAACGAGAAACTTTGGAACTTATTTCGTTTCGACGAAAAGGATGACACAGGTGCTAATATGTACACTAACATTGGTAACGCAAGAGGGAGCGAGTCTTTTGCGCACGCTCTAGACCAAAATATACGTCAGGTGTGGAGGTACATCAATGCATATCATCGCGTGAAACGTTTTGAAACGTCAGCGTTTACTCGACTCGAAGAAATGCACATTAGGTACCAAAACGCTTCAGCACTGAAGAGCACCGGCTCACTTGAGAATGATAAGAAGGAGCTAGGACTTGCGTTTTTGAGAGAAACGCAAACGATGACGCGAAATTCGTGGGTTACTTTCGGAGTATTTTCTATGATATTTGGAATCATCTGTTTCTTTGGTGTTCTTTTGTTATACGCGTGCGGCATCGCGTACTTTACTTGTGTAAACGATATTCCCGATGCAAAATTTCAGACTGTGATGCAAAGAAAAAAAGTCGCGTCTACGAGCGTTAGCGGTGCGTCTAATTCGCATTCATTCACATCGCTTCCGTATTCATTTGTTACGAGCGTGGTAGTATATTTCTTGTCGCTCGCCGCGCGATGTTCCAATTCATTCATAGAGAGTGAAAGAGAAGTGTATCAATATCTCCTGGCGACTTTACTCGCGTCAACGTGCGTTGACAGATTGAGAGCTCTCAAGAGAAAGCACCCAAGGTATAGTCACGCAAGCTCGAATAAAATCTTGAGAGATGGAATAATTTATAACGCAATCTTAGCCATGATCTGCAACGCGTTCTTAGCTCGCATCGGGTATACGTGGGTGAAGATAAATTCAAATGAAAAAATTCCGTCTTCTCGAGAGAGCTTGTTGATCTTTGCAACTTTTTGCTTCGCGATGTCCCACCATCTTCAAAATTTTGAGATGTCTGTTTCCTGGATTTTTTGGGCGTTGAGCGCTGCAAACAGAGACAATCTTTGGTATCCCCGAATAGTCTTCGCGTGCAGCTGGATTTGGTTTCCTGTTACGCGTCAGTTTGAAAATTTGAGTCCGAGGCGAAGAATGAATTCGAGAGATTTCCTGTGGACGCTGCTGCCAGTATTTGCAGTCTTAACAGACTCAACTTACATTGGTGGAGTGTTCGTACTCTTCAGTGCACACATGATGAACTTTTCTGCTTCATCTATTGGTAATATGCTGGCGTCTTTTCCGATCACCTCGCGATCTGATGTGCGTCATTCGCCGCCGTTCAAAAGCCAAAGCGACGAAGAAGAAGAAAGAGAAAATACAACATTCCGCTTGGGAAGTATTTTTACCGCGTGTGTAGCAACTTTGTTCTTCTCGCAGGTAATATTCTATGGAGGAGGCCATTGGGTGAAATTTAATGGATTGAGGTTCACCTCTGGTATGACTGGAATGGATTCGTTCAACTGGTACCTGTGCGGGATTTTGTTAGGCTTGGATACTTTCTGTGGAGAAATCATTTCAGTTTTGATGTTTCCAATCTTTCTTTCGTACTTTTCATCGTCATCGTACTCGTTGATGCGCGGTGAACAGAAAGAGAGGAAGCGACAAGAACAGCAACAAGAAGAACAAAAGAAAAAACGCGCGGATTTGAACGTCAGGTGCATTGGCGTTCTCGCCCTCGCGTTCCTTCGTGGATTAGGCGTTTTCGTTTCAACCACCTTTGTCGCGTACGAGCGACGACATCTCATGACTTGGGCTATTTTTGCGCCAAAATTCATCTTTGAGATTTGCTCCCTCTTATGCTTCGATGTGTTTCTGGTTTTCAGCTTCGTTCTCGCATCAAAAACACGCGTATTCGAACCTCTTTCTAACGAAGATTTTACAAGATGAGAGAAGTGTGCACACAAAAAAGATGCGTCTAGATTTCATATAGCACAGCTGTGTTCCGTGCGGCGACTCGAAACAGGCATGTGTTGTGTAATAACCCCCTCATCATAGATTTTAAAAGAGATAGTACAGTTATTTAGATTTACAAAGTGCAAAACATATTCTACCTTGCAAAAGCTCTTTATATAGCTTGGAAAGACTCACCATTAACGAGCGTCAAGTGCAAATTCCTGCTTGTCTCCTGATACTTTCTTCGTTCCGCGGCGCTCCTATCGCTCGAATTACTCTCCGCTTCGATAATTTCTTTAAGTTTTCCAAAGCTTCTCGCCGTGTTTCTGTCGCTCAACTTTCCTCCACTCTTCGCGCCTACGCGCACTAATAAGTTCTTCACCTCTTGCGTTAGCTTACCAGAATACTGCGTCCTATCTATGCCGTTGTTGTCGCTACCATTATTTTTTCTACCATCCGTCGCTAAACTACTGTTCTCTTTTCCACTTTTCATGTTTCCGTGTTCGTCTTCGTTTCTGCTCGTGGTGGCTTTTTGCAGTCTTTTTTTACACTCATCCAACTCTGCGCGCGCGCGTTCGAGCGCAGTCGTCGTTTCTTTGAGTTTTACCTTCAACTCTTCAACCACCTCAACCGCCTCTGCGCGCTCAGTCTTTCTCTCGTGATCTTCCTCCTCCTTCTTTGTTGTACTCTGCAGCGCTTTTCTCTTCTCCCGTTCCTCTTTTGCTCTTCTCACCCACACTTCCAATTCTGTCTTTAACTTGTCGTTTTCATTTTGCGAAGCAGTTTTCCGTTCGATCAAAACGTCTTGCACGAAGAGTAAATATTCCACCAAAAGCTGTGCCACTTGAAACGCTTTCTCCTTTAACTTCGCTTTCTTTTTATTTTCTTTATTGTTGCCGCCATGATCGTCGTCGTTGTCGTCGACGAAATCCTCATCCTGGGGGGAAAAATTTCCGCGAATTATGTCTTCCACAATCAATTCTAAACCGTCCAGGTCGTTGAAACGAACGATATCTTCCGGCGAAGGCACTCGTTCGAGAAGATTCCAATCCACCGGATGCACTCGAGGGAAAGAAGAGAACGAGAACGAAGAGGAGGACGGAGGTGAATGAGGTGAATGAGGTGTTGACATGGTGTTTTTCTTATTTGGTATCTTCGCGGGTGAATTACTTACTACTCCTCTCACCAACGTCTCTCGATTGACGATTTCGTACAGAGATGCGTGTGCTCTGTCTGTCTGGACTGGATGGATGGATGCGTTTTTTTTGAAATAAGATTTTTTGATTTATGCTTGTCTGCTCGTCTGCTTGTCTTTAGCTTTGAGAGTGAGTGAGAGAACAAACGCGCGCGCGTTGTTTGTGTCAGAGTCCAGGTGTGTTCGTGTGCTTTTCGCGTGGCACGAAAAAGAAAACGGGACAAACACACCAAACAACTTACCCACAAACCACAAGTCACACCGCGCGTTTTTTTAAATGAACTCCTCGCGATTGCTCTTTTCGTCCACGTCCTCCTCCTCCTCCTCCTCGTGTTCTTCGTCGTGGCTGTTGCTCAACAGAAGCAATAGCGGAAGCAGCAACATTCGGAGCAAAAGGAACGGCGCGTATTCTTTTTTTGCTCCCAACACCTCTCCTTCTTCTCTGACTCTGACGAGGAGGACGATGAAGAAAACGACGTCGACGGCAACAACGCACGCAGTCACCAAAAACGAAAGCAAAGCAACCGAAGAGGATGACGATCGAGGCAAAACGTTCGAAAAGATTCTTTCTGTGTTGCAAGCGCACAAGAGTCGACGGTTATCGGTCGCCGCGGAATGCAGAACGCTGGTGAGCAACGCTAGTTTTACCGGTGGCGTCTTGTGCACGATGGCGTCCTCCTCTTCTTCTGCAAAGAAAGACGGTGAAGAAGGAAAAGAACGCGAAGAAGACGGTTCGTCGTCGTATCCGGTTGGTTCTTTCGCCGCGTTCGCGGTGGGAGAAGGCGATGTGAAAGGAGCAAGCGAGGGAGTTGACTCAACTCGGTCCGCAGAGGCCGCCGCGGGTTTACCGATATTCGCGCTGTCGCAACTCTCCTCGCATACCAGGGACCTTTTGAAGAACAAAAGAGCGTCGCTTTTCTGCGCGGAGAGTGGAGGCATGAGACCGGACGCCGCTCGTGCGACGCTCGTCGGTTCGGTTGAGAAGATCGAAGACGAAAAAGAGAAAGCGAAAGCGAGAGAAATATATATGAAGCAGCATCCGGATGCGTTTTGGGTAGATTTTGGCGATTTCAGTTGGTTTAAAATGACCGAGTTGAAAGAAGTGAAATACGTCGGTGGGTTTGGCCGGGCGGCTACTGTGAGCGCGACGGAGTACCAAAACGCAAAAGTCGATCCGGTGAGAAAATTTTCGGGGCCGGTGTGCAAACATATGAACGAAGACCACGCGGAGAGTACTCTAGATATCGTAAAGATGGAGGTTTTTGGAGAGGAAAATATGCATTTACTTCGTAGCAGCGGCGGCAGCGTTGGTAGTAGTAGTAGTAGCACTAGTGGTAGTAGCGGCGACGACAAGAATAATAACGAAAATATGAAAGCGGAAATGTGTGAAATCGACTCTATTGGGATGACTGTCAGTTTGCGATTGGGAAGTCAAAATCTGGGCAAAGTACGAATCGAGTGGCCGGAACCAGCAAACGATCGAAAAGCGATCAAGGATCAAATAGTGAATCTCACAAAGAAAGCGGCGGCGGTGACTAAAGAGTAAAAGCTATCCAGACAAGAAATGTGCAATACTACAAAACGAAACTAACATCTAACATCTAAAATCATCAACCAGTTATCACTCATTTTCACCGAATAACGACAAATCTAAATATCCAAACTGTCTGAACACTCCATCGTTCAAAACTGGGGTAAAAAGTACACCTCTAAACTCGCCGTGGTACTCGCTACAAAACGCGTCGCCGGACAAGGAATTATACTTGATAAAAACAGCCTCTTCGGGAATCGGTTTCGGAACGCCGTCCGTGTCTAAACCGTGTAACTTTCCTCTGGGAAGATTCAACTCCTCCGTCCAAACTTTCAACGCGTCGATGCCTTCTCGACCGGTTTCCGCGCAGATACCAAACATAATCGACTCCGCGTTGTAAGAAAGCGTACGAACAGCGTTGCAAAGCGAGCGTTCCGCGCACGTTGAAGACGTTCTCACCGCCATAGATGATGATGATGATGACGAAGAAGAAGAAGAAGAAGAAGAAGATAATCGTTTCCTTTGTTCGTCGTCGAATCGTCTCAGCACGACGTCCGCGTCTCGCAGACTCGGCAAACTGGACACGTCCACTGACTTTTTCACGAACGAAAACGTATTTGACGACGACGACGACGACGACGACGAAGAGGTGGTCGAAGCGGGTTTTAGAGGCGCCTCGAACGGATTCTTCGGTTTCCTCGTTTTCTTCGTCTTCGCTTTCTCCCACGCATCTCCTTCTTCTTTTCCTTGTTGTTGTTGTTGTTGTTGTATCTTCTGCACCTCTCTCAACGCCTCGAACGCTTTGGAATTTATATATTCTCCTCCTCCTCCTCCTCCTTCTTCTTCTCTCACTCCTCTTCGCGGCGCGATCGTCCTTTGAACTTGTCCTGGTCTTCGTCGTCGTCGAAATTCTCTCGAACGAAAAGAAGAAGGAGAAAAAGAAGGAGAGCGCGGCAGCGCAAACGACGACGTCGAGCGCGTCGCAACAGCAGGCGCACCCCCGTTGGCACTCATTTTCTTTTCTCTCCGTCTTTTTCTCCGGAGTGGGGAGAGTTGTGTGTTGTTGTGGTGCAAACAGAGTGCGTCTGACAGTGAAATATTATTATTATATTTACTCGTATACGAGTGTGTTGGAGAACCCACACGACGAGAGAGATGGATATTTTAAAAATTATTACGAGTATTGAACCCACCGAACCCCTACGTACGCATATGGCATACAACATAAATGGTATGTGCTGCTCTACGTCTGCTGTGGTGCGCGCCACAAGTCGCACCTTACCAAAACAAAGTCACAAAAATCTTACATGCTCAACAAATATTTTACGTAAAAGAAATAAGAAAAGAAGAGAAGAAACCCACGAGATGAAAGCGGCGGCGGGCAACAGCAACGGTGCGTTTCTTTCGTTTTTGCCGAGCGCGGCGACGCTCTCGTCACCACCACCGTCTCGGGCGAGACGAACGAAAATCGCGCTGAGGAGAAAGAGAGGGGTTTCGGAGGACGAGAGGAAGATTTCTTTCTTCGTTTCTTCTTCTTCTTCCGGTTCCGGTTCCGGTTCCGGAGGAGGAAAAAGAAATGCGCTCAGGGAAAAAGAGCGAAGAAAGCGAGAGGAGGAGCGAAGGACAAAAACAACCACCGGTTCGAAGAGCGGGAGAAAACCCGCGCGACGAGCGAACGGAGGCGGAAAGAAAAGAAATTACGAGCGCGAGTTGGAAGACGCGTTGCGACGTCACAGAGCGTCTTCTTCTTTTTCATCACCTTCTGCTGCGTTGGAGGAGGGGAGCGAATTTGGTGAAAAAAAACCGACCGCGGCGGCAGTTGCGGTTAAAGATACGAAAAGAAGAGTAAAAAAAGCGCTTAAGAAAGCAAAAAGGTTTGCAAAAAGAAACGTGCAGAAAGCGACGGACGTGCTGTTACCGTCTAGATCTTCGTTAGGAGGCGGAAGAGGAAGAGGAGACGGAGGACCCGTGCGGTTTACTCCGTCGACTCCGTCGTCGTCGACTTCGTATTATGCGTATCGTCAACAACAGCCGAATATTTTCGGTTTGACGGGCGCAGCAGGGGCGATTGCCGGATGGAGCATGCTCATAGGTTTAGCGTACGTCGTCGTTAAAGTGATGAACGGTGAACGGGTAATACCGAGAGGAGGATTTCAGTTGAATATACCTGGCTTGCGAGGTTCTAATCTCAACAAGAGGAATAGCAACGAGGGAGGAAAGTGGGTGATTGATAGAAGTCTCGGCGGTCGCAAGGTTTGGGTTCCAGATGGCGATGCGAGCAGGAGAGGGAGTAAGTTGAGCGACCGAAGCGCCTTAGACGAAGTTTATTACGGTTCTTCATCCTCTTCTCCGACGTCATCGACATCGACGAAATCAAGAATCTCTAGAACTATCGAAGACGAAGATGAAGAGAAAGAAAAACAAAACCTTCCCACGTGGTGGGTAGAGTCTCCTTTTCTCCGAACATCAATCGGTGGCATCGATAAACAAAGAAAGGCAGATTTGCTCCAAGATGCAAAAAGGAGCGCGAGTTATCTATCGGCCGCTCGAATCAACGGTGTGCAGTGGACGTCTGATATGATTTTAGATTTTCACACGGCGTGCGCCACCGCTTTAAAGTGCTATCCGTACGAAGAGAAAAACAAATATCGACTCTCGATTGCAAAATCTGTGGGACCAGAGAATGCGCGCGTGCAGCTGTATCGCCAGGCGTCAGAGATTGCCGTAGAAGATTGCGTTGGTAACCGATCTGGAGCGAGTTCGAGTTTTGGGATGGACGTCAACATCTTTGTGGTTGGATTGAGTTATTTCTTGAACATTCCTACAAAGGCAGCGATCAACATCGTTCGATCGTCGTGCGCGGTGAAGATTAGAAATTTGCTTCTCGCGAGTTGTTCCGCACTTCGGAAAGAACGCGAGGAATTGACCTCCCCGTCTGCGGATCTGTTGTTATCTTTATTCTCCATTGTGAGCGTCTTGAACGTTTTTCCTTTCACCGAAAACTCGGCTGAGATTGAAATGATCAACGAAGGTTTTAAAACTCGAATTACTGAAAAAGAGAGGAATAATTTACTCATGGCGTATAGACAAATTAGTGATGGCGTCGGGGATAGAACAATCGAAGAAGCACTTCGATGAAATGTAAAAACAAGAATTACTGTGAATTAAATGAATGCGCTCTTTTATTTTTTACCGCTTCCTTTCTTAATGGCCTTTTTCTTGTCTTTTTTCTTTATTTTTTCAGCTCTCTTCTGCGATTTCGCAGCTTTCACGTCTTTCTTGTGCTGTTTCCTTTCTCGCTTCTCGCGTTCGAGATCCTCTGGCGTCTTTTTTCTATCTACCCAAACCTTCTTCACCTCAGATGACGAATCGCTTTCACTGTCATCATCATCGCCCTTGTCATTGTCATCGTCTTCGCTACTCGAAGTTGATTCGCTCCCACGATCGCGTTCCTTTTCTCTCGCCATCGCTTTTTCATGTTGCGCTTCTTTGATTGTTCTCGGCGCCATCTTGTTACCACTTTTTTCTAAATCTGTTTCGTCATTTTCATATTCTCCCTTTTTCTTTGCCTCTTTCTTTATTGCCGCCTCTTCTTCTTTCTTTGCTAGCATTAAACTCGGTATCTCTCGCGGACCACTCAAATCGTAATTCATTCCCGTGATAGTCTGATAATAAATACCTTCGGAGCGTTTTTCGTCCTTGGCTTCGCTCGCTTCGCGTAGTCGTCTTTGATCTTTATCCGCATAATCTACCTCTTCCAGCGCTTTTGGGATGTGCGCTTGATGAAATACCGCAGCCTGTATTTCTTTTTCTGCTCTCAACTCGTCGTCTTTTTGTATCTGTGCAGCGTCGATGCCTTGACTGAGCCTCGATTTCATATCAATTTCTAACTTGAAATCCTTCGCCGCTTTTTCCGACAACAGCTCTAAGCATTGGTCAATGTTGGAAGCGTTTATTGCGGGATCCGTCACGAAATCGAACATTTCCTTAACGGATGGAACAACCACATCGTATGCACGATTCGAGAAGAACTGTTTTAAATGCAGCAAGTCTTCTCGTAAAAATTCAAGACATCTAGGATGATCGAGGTCAACAGATTGCGAAACATCGATAATCCACGCATTTCCGTTGTGATACAACAAGTTATACTCCGAAAAATCCGCGTGAACGAGCTTACAATCCTGATACATCGTTCGAATGTCTTTCAAAAGCTGCTCGAATAACGAACGCATCTTCTTACTGCTCAACGAAGACGCTGCGTCTTTTAATCTAGGTGCAGCTCTTCCTTCTGAATCACCAATCATTTCCATGACTAAAACGTGCGATTTCAGACATATTACTTTTGGAACCCGCAAACCTTTCTCTCTTAACCGGTTATAATTGCGCATTTCTTTTTCCGCCCACGTTTTGACCATCTTTCTTGGATTTTTTCGCGCGTATCCGTTTCTCCATCTCCAATCTCCAGACACGTATCTATCTCTATCTTTAAAAACGAGTATCGACGTTTTGTAGACCTTCACCGCCAAATGTTGTCGCATTTGAATTATTTTCTTGTCCTTCTCCTTCTTCATGTCATTCCCTCCAATTTCACTTCTCGTCGTAGTCGTGCTTGTGGTCGCTGCGTCATTTCCAGCTCTATTTTCGCTATTACTATCACCTTTTTTCTTTTCTTCTTCTTCTTCTTCTTCCTCTACTTCTATGACACGCACTGCATGATACACATTCGCTTCCTTCCCGGTGGAAACGCACCCGTTAATCTCAGAAAATATTTCTCTCGACAACATTTTGAACAAAATCATTCGAGTTCGCGGATCGAGCGCTTGCTCCACTGTCGCCCTGTCGCTTTTGTCCGTTACCTTTTGTCCACTACTGCCAAACCCACCGCCGCTGCCGCCAAATCCACCGCCGCCAAATCCACCACCACCACCACTGCCACCACCAAACTTGCGTTCCACCTCTCGCAACTGGTTCTTCACCTTTTGTGATATCCCAACCCACGAGGAGGAGGAGGAGGAATGGGAGGAACGAGTAGACGAGGTAGTCGCAGTCGCAGCGGAAACGGATGCCGTCTTTGCGTCTGCGTCGCTTCGTATTTCTTCTTCTTTTCTTTCGTCCGTTTCTTTGTTGGTGGCTATAACATCAACGCTTTCTTTCTTTGCCTTATTCCTCTTCGTTCCGGCGAGGCGAGAGAGGAAACTTTGTCTCTGTTTTTCTAAACGCATCTTGTTCCTCTCCCCCCCGTTGGCGTTTGGAGACGACAAGCCGCCCCCAGCGAGGAAAGAAGACTCGACCATTCCTCCTCCGCCTGCTCCGCCTCCTCTTCGAATGATGTTCGCGTTATTATTACCGGTAGTATTCCCACTGCTACTCCGAGCGTTTAAATCGTCTCTCATGTCCAGAGCTTCCAGCGCCCGGTGGATGATGGCTTCCTCGTTCGCTCTCGTTGAAGTCATCGAGGCCGTTCGTTGTTTTTTGTGTCGGCGCCACCTTTTTTTCCACCTCTCTTTTTCTCTCGAAACGACTCGCGTCTCTTCTCGCGCGCGTTTTTAGAACAAAAAAATAAACCAAACGACGGGACGAGGAGGGTTTCTCTTTCGCTTCCGAGTTCTCTGTCTGTCTATCTATTTATCTATCAAAAGTCCCAGGGAGAAAAAGAGAGAGAGAGAGAGAGAGAGAAAGAGTTTTTAAAGAGTTTTTGTGTTAGTGTGTAAATGTGATTTTTTTTTTGTTTTTTTCTTCCAGAAAAGACAGAGAAACAGAGGAGAAAAT
>Ga0182095_1525906_pt1 | contig 16025 bp, 13 predicted proteins | sample 041ome_19_FD_127784 | JGI IMG/M metagenome (GOLD analysis project Ga0182095, IMG submission 127784) | Metatranscriptome of coastal salt marsh microbial communities from the Groves Creek Marsh, Georgia, USA - 041412BS metaT (Metagenome... | ecosystem: Environmental > Aquatic > Marine > Intertidal...
GGCGGTGTCGGGTCTGCGATTGCGGCAAGCATCGCTGCCGAAGGCGCTGCGCGTATTGGATTATATGATACCAAGGCAACCCGCGCCACGGGGTTGGGTCGCCGGTTACAACATCATTATCCCGACCTCTTGGTAACCGTTGGATCAGACGATCCGACGGGGTGGGACGTCGTGGTCAATGCCACACCGCTGGGTATGGTAAAAAGTGACCCTATGCCGCTGGATGTTGACAAATTGTCAGTGGACACATTTGTCGGCGAAGTTGTCATGACATCTGAAATGACTGCATTTTTATCTGCGGCAGCGGCGCGTGGATGCCAAACACAGATTGGCACCGATATGCTGTTTGAAATGATACCTGCATATTTGGAATTTTTCGATTTGCCCACGACCACGGCAGAACATTTACGGTCGGTCGCACGGATCGAATACTGATTACATGCGCATACGCAACATTTCTTAAGCTTGGCATGTGCGCACCAAAAGCGTGCACTATTTTCCAGAAAACTGGTGTGATTAATCAGACATCAACAAATACCCTGATCCCCGTACTGTTTGTAGGTATCTTGGTTCTTTGGAGTTGGCTTCAATCTTGCGTCTGAGGCGTGTGATCTGCACATCGATCGCGCGATCTTGCGCTTGGGCTTCGTCGCGACCCAATGCTGTAACCAGATCGGCGCGTGAAACCGGTTGGCCCACACTTGCCGCGAAAATGCGCATCAATTGGTTTTCCGTTCCCGTCAGGCGAATGATTTGATTACCCTGCAATAATTCGCCCCGTTCGATATCATAACGCACCGACCCAAGGCGCAACATTGTGGGCATTTCTGGGGGTGTTGCCGGTTCTGGGGTGCGCCGCAGAATTGCGTTAATCCGCAAAAGTAATTCCTTAGGTTCAAATGGCTTTGATAGATAATCATCGGCACCTGCTTCTAGCCCTGCGATGCGATCCTCGGTTTCGCCCTTCGCCGTCAAAAGCATGATGGGCGTGTCTCTGCCATCGCGTATCCATTTGGTCAAAGAAACACCATCTTCGCCTGGCATCATGACATCTAGGATGATCATGTCGAAATCTAGACCGTCTAGGATGCGTCGGGCATGTTCGGCATCGCGCGCCGCGCTGACCATAAACCCATGTCTAATCAAAAATTGCTTAAGCAAATCGCGAATGCGTTCATCATCGTCAACAATTAACAAATGTGCGGTCATGAATATTATTCCTGTCTAAGGCCAAGATAGGCGCGGCGCATTTCGGGGTCCATCATGGCTTCAAGCACTGTGCGAAAACCTGCCACTGCGTCCGGCCCCACTTGGCGATAGGCGGCACGCATGCGGTTGCGCTGGGCGTCAGACAGCTGTTGTTCTAATGCACGACCTTTATCGGTTAAAAACAAATTGCGTTCGCGTTTGTCGCGTTGGCCCACGTGAACGGTGACCAGGCCGTCTTCGATCAATGTGCGTAAAATGCGGTTTAAGGATTGTTTGGTTACACCCAGTATTTTCAACAGATTGTTGACCGTGGTCCCTGGGGCGCAGTTGATAAAATGAACGGCACGATGATGGGCGCGACCATATCCTTTCTCTTCTAATATGCGATCAGGGTCCGCCGTAAAACCGCGATAGGCAAAAAACATGGCTTCGATCCCTTGGCGTAACTGTTCATCTGTAAGATAAAGCAGCGCCTCGCCCATTGTGCGGTTTTGATTTTGCATCTGATGCCTCCTGCGTCCCTTGGGGTATTTTATGTCAGCCTTGTTGACATTCCAAGCACAAACTGATACCGAATCTCAGTTTTGACGCAATATTATGTCCGAAGCGGCCGTAAATTGCGCAATTATCGAAAACGCATTTAAGGGGAACGACCATGGCTGGTAGTTACGATGACCGCGACGGCAAAATCTGGATGGATGGAAAATTGATCGAGTGGCGCGATGCAAACGTGCATATTTTGACGCACGGTTTGCATTATGCCAGCTCGGTCTTTGAAGGCGAACGCGCGTATAACGGTAAGATTTTCAAAAGCCGTGAACATTCTGAGCGTCTGCATTACTCTGCGAAATGTTTGGATTTTGAAATTCCATATTCTGTTGATGAATTAGAAGCAGCCAAAAAACAGGTGCTGGAAGCGAACGGTTTCACCGATGCTTATGTCCGTGCGATTGCATGGCGTGGCGCCGGTGAAGATATGGGTGTCGCATCCAAACGCAATCCAGTTCGTGTGGCGATTGCTGCGTGGGAGTGGGGCAATTACTATGGTGATGCCAAAATGAAAGGTGCGAAACTGGACATCGCGAAATGGCGCCGTCCTGATCCAGCGACGATCCCAAGCCACGCGAAAGCGGCGGGTTTGTATATGATCTGCACAATGTCGAAACATGCCGCCGAAGCAAAGGGATGTTCCGACGCGATGATGTACGATTACCGCGGCTATGTCGCCGAAGCGACCGGCGCGAACATCTTTTTCGTAAAAGATGGCGAAGTGCATACGCCAAAGCCTGACTGTTTCTTGAACGGTTTGACCCGTCAGACGGTTGTCCAAATGCTGAAAGATAAAGGCATCACGGTTCACGAACGCCATATCATGCCCGAAGAATTGGCAGATTTTGAACAGTGTTGGCTAACCGGCACAGCGGCTGAGGTTACGCCAGTTGGCCAAATCGGGGATTACACCTTTGAAGTTGGTGATATCACCCGCGATATTGCAGAAAGCTATGAACGGCTTGTGCGCGCATGATGCTAATCGGGGGCGATATCGCCCCCTTTTTTATGTCACCTATTTTGCGAAGGCTGGGATGCGATTTCAATCGGTCGCGCTGTGCTCGGATGGTATCAAAGTCGATGCTGTGACGTCTATTTGATAAAATTTCCCCATGACATCTTGGTCTGGACATTTAGATTTCTATTTATATGTGTAACCATTTTTGTGAGAACACAGATGAATTTCGTAAATGTTGGATTTGTCGTACTAATCGCTTTTATTACTGACCTGTTCATTGGTTCAACGCCTGCTTTTGCGTCGGAACAGCGTATTAAGGATCGTACACGGTTTGAAAAACTGGTCGATGCACTTGAATTGCGCCGTCCCTTTATCGCCCTGCGTGTGACCCGCGATGGCAACATCACTGGGCGCGCTTTTGGTCGTGATGTGTCGGGAAATTGGACATGGGAAGACACCTATTTTTGCCGATCAATGACTTGGGGCCAAAAGGACATCGATTATAATTGCCAAGAGGTCCGCGTTGCCGGTGATCGTCTAATTTTCCAATCAGATCGTGGCACCGGTGATCAGGCAGATTTTAGGATTATCGATCCGAACCGATAAGGTTTTTGATCGATTTACCCGAAACTGACAAAATCCGCTTGCAAGAATCCAACGCCGCCCTAAAACGCGCGCTTATGATCGATAATATATCTGATACGCTGATCCCCGCCTGGGTGGATGACACGCTGACACCTGTTGAAAAACTTTTGGTGCATCAACGTGGGTTACGTCATCTTGCGGTGTCGGTGTTTTTATTGTCGGGTCCTGATGTCTTAATTCAACGCCGCGCGCTGGGCAAATATCATACACCTGGCCTTTGGGCCAATACCTGTTGCACCCATCCCCATTGGGGCGAAGACCCAATGACCTGTGCGCATCGTCGATTGGAACAAGAGATGGGCATAGTGGATGTTACATTGTTGCATCGCGATGTCATCGAATACCGTGCGGACGTCGGTTCCGGTTTGATCGAACACGAAGTTGTGGATTTGTTCGTGGCACATGTCGACCGCGGCATTGAATTGTCGCCGAATCCAAATGAAGTGATGGAAACCAATTGGATTTCAATCGATGATTTACGCGGCCAGACTGCGACTATGCCCCACAAATTTACGCCATGGCTGCGCATCTATTTGGCACAACATGCGGATAAAATTTTCCTCAAACCCTAGACGCCGAATTGATCCTGAATATCTTTTAGATCGGGGATAACATCGGCCGTTCCATGGCGCGTGACCATAAGTGCTGCGGCCTTGGTCGCAAGTCCTATGGCCTGTTCCATCGGCATTCCGCGATCCAAGCCTGCAAGGACATAGCCGGTGAACGTATCGCCTGCCCCCGTGGTATCGACCGCATCAACAGAAACTGCGTCAAACGAATGCAACCTGTGCCGCACGCCGTCATACCAGCGGCAACCTTTTGATCCTAAGGTAATGATCACATCCTGCACGCCCAGATCCTGCGCCGCTTTGCCCGTTGCATCCTTTAGTTGTTCTGCCTCGATTTCATTCAAGATCAAAAAATCGATATACGGCAAAACGGCGGTGACCGCGTAGGCATCAAAGGGCGCTGCAGCATAGGCCACACGCAATCCTAATTCCCGCGCCATTTTTGCGCCTGTCGCCTGACCACATGTTTCATTTTGCGTTACAAAAATATCGCCTGTATTTGCTTCGCTGAGCGCCGCACCGATTTGGGCGTCGGTGATTTCGGCATTGCCACCAGGATAAATAACGATCGAATTTTCGCCTGAGGCATCGACGCTAATGATTGCATGTCCTGTGTGCTGTGATCGACCAATATGACGGGTGTCGACACCATACTCGGTCAATCGCTCGACGGCCCATATGCCGTCGGTTCCAACTGCACCGATATGGACGACACGTGCGGCCGCGCGTGCGACCGCGACCGACATGTTTGCACCTTTACCACCCAAACCAATGGAAAACCGTGTTGCCGCGATGGTTTCTCCTGGCAGGTGAATATGGGGCACTTCATAAAAGTAATCGGCATTAATCGACCCTAGGTTATATATTGTCATGCCTTACCTTTCATTATTGCTTTTACACATGCCCGCCAAAAACCTTCGGAACTATCCGACCTTACACGCGGCCAGAACAGCCATGTTTAAGATATCGGTCGCTGTGGATACAGATGAACAGATTTGAATTGACTGGTCTACACCAGAAAGGATCGGTCCAATGACTGTTGCCCCCGCCAGTTCTTGCATCAATTTGACCGAAATACTGGCCGAATGGCGCGCGGGCACAACCAAGATATTGGCTGGGCCGGTTAAACGGGAAAAAGGATATTGCGCCATTGCTTTTGCGTTCAACGCGACGTCTACCGTCATTTCGCCTTCGTATTCAAAATTAACACCACGTTTGTCCAAAACGCGCGGCGCGATGTGCATTTTCTCTGCACGTTCCGACACAGGATATCCAAAGGTTGAAAAGCTTACAAAAGCCACCCGAGGCTCTAGCCCCAAATGCCGCGCAACGCCAGCACAGCGTTCAGCAATATTTGCCAAATCGTTTTCATCTGGCCATTCATGCACCAACGTATCTCCAACCAAGACAATCCGGCCCTTGTGCAACAAGGCCGTTACCCCAACGGCGCCATGAGCAGCGTCGGCATCAAATACGTGGTTGATCAGTTGCAAGACATGGGCCGATTTGCGCGTTGCACCTGTAACCAAACCGTCGCCATGCCCATGCGCCAACATAAGCGCGGAAAACACATGACGATCGCGCGCGGCCAGACGATGCACGTCGGCGCGGTCATATCCTTTACGCTGCAAGCGTTTATAGAGGTAATCCTTGTAGGTATCCAAGTGTTTGGTATTCGCGGCGTTGACGATTTCCAATTCACGCACCGCATCGCCCAAACCTTCGGCTTCTAATTTGCTGCGCACGTCGGCTTCGCGACCTACTACGATGGCCTTGCCCATGCCAGACCGTTGATATTCCACCGCGGCACGCAATACGCGGGGATCATCCCCTTCGGCAAAGATCATGCGCGCTTGGGCGGCGCGTGCACGGGCGTTCAAACCGCGCAAGATCGACGCGGTTGGGTCCATTCGCGATTTCAACGAAGATTTATACCCTTCCATATCAATTATCGGGCGGCGCGCGGCGCCTGTATCCATGCCCGCCTTGGCAACAGCAGGCGGGATGCGATGGATCAAACGTGGATCAAAGGGCGTCGGGATGATATAATCGCGACCAAAGGTCAATTTGCGGCCATAGGCCATGGCCACTTCGTCAGGAACATCTTCGCGCGCTAACTCCGCAAGTGCATTGGCGCAAGCGATCTTCATTTCATCATTGATTGCTCGGGCGTGAATGTCCAATGCACCACGGAACAAATATGGAAAGCCCAGAACGTTATTGACTTGGTTCGGGTAATCGCTGCGTCCTGTGGCGACGATGGCGTCAGGGCGCACTTCATGCGCCTCTTCTGGTGTGATTTCGGGATCAGGGTTTGCCATCGCAAAAATCACAGGATTGTCCGCCATGGATTTCACCATGTCTTGTGTGACGGCCCCTTTGGCGGACACCCCAAGAAACACGTCAGCATCTTTCATCGCTTCTTCCAAAGTGCGCAGGTCTGTTTTCACGGCATGCGCTGATTTCCATTGGTTGATGCCTTCGGTGCGACCTTGATAGATCACACCCTTGGTATCGCACATGATGCAATTTTCATGACGTGCACCCATGGATTTTAGCAGCTCAAGACAGGCAATCCCTGCAGCCCCTGCACCATTTAGGACGATTTTAACATCAGCAATGTTTTTTCCGGAAAGTTCCAGTGCGTTGATCAAACCGGCGGCACAAATAACAGCAGTGCCATGTTGATCATCGTGGAAAACGGGGATGTCCATTTCCTCTTTCAAGCGTTGTTCGATAATGAAACATTCGGGCGCTTTGATGTCTTCTAGATTGATGCCGCCAAAGGTCGGGCCCATCAATTTCACTGCGCGGCAAAATTCGTCAGGGTCTTCGGTATCCAATTCGATATCGATGGAATTCACATCTGCAAAGCGTTTGAACAAAACGGCCTTACCTTCCATGACGGGCTTGCTTCCTAAAGCGCCCAAATTGCCCAAACCCAAAACCGCGGTCCCGTTTGAAATAACAGCGACCAAGTTGCCTTTGTTCGTGTAATCATAAGCCAATTCAGGGTTTTGCGCGATTTCTTCGCAGGGCACGGCAACACCAGGTGAATAGGCCAAAGACAGGTCGCGTTGTGTTGTCATTGGGACGGTGGCGGACACTTCCCATTTGCCAGGGGTTGGTTCCAAATGGAACGCCAATGCTTCTTCGCGGGTGATTTTAGTCTTTGCCATTTAAGTGTCCTTTGTTGCGCAAATCACCCTTAACGCGCAATTTTATTAGGTGCAACCATATCGTTTTACCCTTTCACCCGATGCAATCCGTGATTATGGTAAAAGCAACAAAAAAGGGGGAAAATTCGTGACACCAATGATGGCACAATATCTGGAAATTAAGGCGCAATATCCAGATGCTTTGTTGTTCTATCGGATGGGCGATTTTTACGAATTATTCTTTGATGATGCTGTTTCTGCGTCCGAAGCATTGGACATTGCCCTAACCAAACGTGGCAAACACGATGGTGATGACATTCCGATGTGCGGCGTTCCACATCATTCCGCGGAAAATTATTTGCTGACCTTGATCCGCAAGGGGTTTCGCGTCGCCGTTTGTGAACAAATGGAAAGCCCGGCAGAGGCGAAAAAGCGTGGATCAAAGTCCGTAGTACGCCGCGATGTCGTGCGGTTGGTCACACCGGGTACCTTGACCGAGGATAGTTTGCTTGAGGCGCGCAGCCATAATTATCTGGCCGCCTTTGCTGTGGTGCGCGATGCCGCCGCCTTAGCGTGGGTTGATATATCGACGGGGTCCTTTCACGTCATGTCGATGTCGCCCGTGCGCCTTGGACCCGAATTAGCCCGTCTTGCCCCATCCGAAGTCTTAGTCTCTGAGGCGGCAGAGGACATTTACCGATCCATTGTCGAACAAACCGGTGCATCCGCAACAGAACTATCGCGCGCCGCTTTTGACAGCGCCGCGGCCCAAACGCGCATATTGTCATTGTATGGCGTAAAAACAATGGATGCCTTTGGCGCGTTTGACCGTGCTGAGGTGTCAGCAATGGGCGCGATTGTTGATTATCTAGACATCACTCAAAAGGGCAAATTGCCGCTTTTGTCGCGCCCCATCAAAGAAAGCGCATCGCGCGTCATGCAAATCGATGCGGCGACGCGGCGGAACCTTGAATTGACGCAATCACTAACCGGGGGCGGTCGCAGTGGATCATTGTTGGGGACCATTGACCGTACGGTCACGGCATCTGGTGCGCGATTACTTGAACGCCGATTGTCATCGCCATCACTAGATTTGGGCGCCATTCGGTCGCGGCTGGATGCAGTTCAAGCGATGATTGATACCCCAAAAACCGCGCAAAATTTGCGCGAAATCCTGCGCAAGGTGCCTGATTTGGATCGCGCCTTGTCGCGCATTTCGCTGGATCGCGCGGGTCCGCGTGATTTGGCAAGCATTCGAACAGGGTTGGCACAGGCCCAAGAAATCTCTGAAACAATTCGTTTTCATGATGCGCCCATTTTGGTGTCTCAATCTGTGCAAATGCTAAAAGGGCATAACGCACTTATTGATTTATTGGATCAGGCCCTGGCTGCCGAGCCGCCCTTGCTGACCCGCGATGGTGGTTTTATTGCACCGGGGTATCACAAAGAACTGGACGAAACCCGAACCCTGCGTGACGAAGGGCGAGGCGTGATCGCTAAGATGCAGCATGACTACATCGCGCAAACGGGAATCCAATCGTTAAAGATCAAACATAATAATGTGCTGGGCTATTTCATCGAAACCACCGCGACGCATGCGGAAAAAATGATGGCACTGCCCTTGTCCGAGACGTTTATCCATCGTCAGACCACCGCGAACCAGGTGCGCTTTACAACTGTCCCATTATCCGAAATAGAAACGAAAATCTTAAATGCGGGCCACCGCGCGCTAGAGATTGAAAAAGCAGTTTTTCAGGCTCTCATAAAGGAAATTTTACAATCTGCAGAACAAATTTTACAGGTTGCAGGCGCTTTGGCGGAATTAGATGTTGCCGCAGCGATTGCGCATTTGGCCACGTCGCTGGATTGGGTGCGCCCAAGCGTTGACGAAAGCCGTGCCTTTAGCATTCGCGGTGGTCGTCATCCTGTCGTCGAAGCGTCCCTTCAACGTGATGGCAAGCCGTTCATTGCAAATGATTGTGATTTAAATGATGGGTCAATTTGGCTGTTAACCGGCCCGAACATGGCGGGTAAGTCCACGTTCCTGCGCCAAAACGCTTTGATTGCATTGCTTGCACAGGCGGGCTGCTATGTGCCGGCACGCTTTGCCTATATTGGCTTGGTGAGCCAATTGTTTAGCCGGGTTGGTGCGTCGGATGATCTGGCGCGTGGTAGATCAACCTTTATGGTTGAAATGGTGGAAACAGCCGCAATTTTGAATCAAGCTGACGATCGTGCGCTGGTCATATTGGATGAAATTGGTCGCGGCACTGCCACTTATGACGGCCTATCAATCGCATGGGCGACGTTGGAACATTTGCACGATGTGAACACGTCGCGCGGATTATTCGCGACGCATTATCACGAATTAACAGCGCTTGCAGGAAAATTGCCAAAGGTCGCGAACGCAACGGTTGCGGTCAAAGAATGGGACGGCGATGTCATTTTCTTGCACGAAGTGAAACAAGGTGCGGCAGATCGATCTTATGGTGTTCAGGTTGCAAAGCTTGCGGGTTTGCCAACGGCTGTGGTTGAACGGGCGCGCGTCGTTTTAGAGGCATTGGAACAGGGCGATCGCGACGGAAATCGCAAAAAGGCCACCATGATTGATGACTTGCCTTTGTTTGCATCAACAATTGCCACAGCGCCGGCACCAATCAAACCTGTTACCTCACCTGTTCTAGACCGGTTGGCCGACATCATACCCGATGATTTATCGCCGAAAGAGGCGTTGAACATGTTGTATGAATTGAAAGAGCTGTCCAAGTGGTGATGCCCCAAGTGGATGATTGTAAAAAGGCCCGACTGACGGGCCCTTTTTTATGCAATCGCAAGCCACGCAAACCCATTGGGCCCAAGCGCAAGCGACCGGCCATTGACCTGTACGTTTTCTGTGAACATGGGCGCGACCTGCATCGAACAATCGAACGTGACCGCGTCTTTTGACAGGTTAAACACGCAAAAAACGGTCTCGTCGCGCGTAAACGCCAAGATTGGTTCTGGGCAATCAACGAACTGGGTTGCACCTGTGACCATGGCGGGATGTTCTTTGCGCAGTTTCAACAAGGCTTGATAGACAGCAATGACACCTTGCGCATCGGGGGACGATGCCGCGCGGGACAGTTGCGGTGCTTTGATCGGTAACCATGTTGCGTTGGCTTGGGAAAACCCACCATTGGGCGCGTCCGCGTCCCAGACCATCGGTGTACGGCATCCATCGCGCCCCTTGTCCGCGGGCCAGAATTGAATGCCTTGGGGGTCGGTCAATTCATGGAATTCCATGTCAGTTTCGGTCTGACCCAGCTCTTCGCCTTGGTACAGACACACGGACCCTTGAAACGATAATAACATGCCCGCGGCCAATTTTGCGATGCTGTTTTGATCCTTGGCATAGGGCATCCACCGCGATGCGTGGCGCACAACGTCATGGTTTGAAAAGGCCCAGCACGGCCAACCCTTCGGGGCAAGGTCAAAGAAATTGGTAATCTGTTTGCGGAAATGTGCCGCGTTGAATTCGAAATTCAACATCTCAAACGAATAGGCCATATGCAGGCGTTTGCCAGTGGTGTATTCGCCCATCAATTCAATGGGGTGGTTCATTTCTCCAACCTCGCCCACCATCGTGCGGGCATCATATTCGTCCAACAGCGCGCGCATTCGTTCCAACCATGCCACGTTTTCGGGTTGGTTTTTGGAATAAAGATGGTTCAACCAATTGTAGGGATTGGCAGGCTGTTTTTCGATAGCATCACGGTGCGGCGCGTCATTGCGCAGATATTTGTCGTGGAAATAAAAATTGACTGTATCTAATCGGAAACCATCAACACCCCGATCCAACCAAAACCGCAAAACGCCCAACATGTAATCTTGGACGTCAGGATTGTGAAAGTTCAAATCGGGCTGTTTGCGCAGAAAGTTATGGAAATAATACTGTTTGCGACGGGTATCCCATTCCCATGCGCCACCGCCAAAGATTGATATCCAATTGTTGGGCGGCGATCCATCGGGGTTCGCGTCGGCCCACACGTACCAATCCGCCTTTGGGTTGGTGCGTGATTGGCGGCTTTCCTGGAAAAAAGGATGTTCGTCTGAACTGTGTGAAATCACTTGGTCAATGATGACCTTTAGGCCCAATTCATGGGCCTTTGCCACCATTTCATCAAAATTCGCCAATGTGCCAAAGCTGGGGTCAATGTCTTTGTAGTCGGACACATCATAGCCCATGTCTGCCATCGGAGAGGTGAAAATCGGGCTCAGCCAAACCGCGTCAACGCCAAGCTCGGCAATATGGGGCAACCGGCGGGTAATCCCTTTGATGTCACCGATCCCATCACCGCTGTCGTCTTGAAAGCTGCGGGGGTAGATTTGATAGGTTACTGAGCCGCGCCACCAATCATTTTCTGCCATGGCACCATCCTTTTTGTTGCTTTGAAGAACGATTCGTCGTTAATGTGAAACCGAAACGCTTCGGATTTGCGGTTTTTGTGCCCGAAACGATTTGGAAACGCAAGAGAATTGATCCAGACAACTGGACACATACAGGGTAAAAGGTACGGTTTATGGTCACGCTAAAGGATCTAAGTCGGCATTTGGGGATATCTGTGACCCAAGTCAGTCGCGCATTGAATGGGCATGACGACGTTAGCGAAGATACCAAAAAACGCGTGCGAAAAGCCGCTAAGCAATTGAATTATGTGCCAAATATGTCTGCGCGTAAATTGGTTTCGGGGCGATCGGGCGTTGTTGCTTTGGTTCAGCGCAACAACCCCGATCTGATCGAGGATCATAATTTCATTGAAACCGTAACAAACCTGTCGATCGAGTTTTCGAAATTGGGCAAACAATTTGTTTTGCATATTGCACCAGAAGATGCCGATGAAATCAGTGTCTATCAAAGGTTGATTGCGGGCGGTGCTTTGGATGGGTTTGTTGTTCATGAACCCGCGGATGATGATCCACGCGTTGAGTTTTTGACCAGTAACGACATTCCGTTCGTCGTGCACGGCCGGACAATGGGTGAATTAACCTATCCGTTTTTTGATATTGATAATTTTGAGGTTGGTTATCAGCTAACCAAGCATTTGCTAGATCTTGGGCACCGCCGAATTGCCTTTATTAATGGGCCCCGTGGGTTAACATATGCGACGTTTCGTGTGCAGGGATATAAAAAAGCCTTGGCTGACTATGGCGTCGCGTTTGATCCTGGATTGGTCAGTTACGGCCGAATGACAGAAGAGCATGGACTGGTAAAAACAATTGAATTCAATACCTTGAGTGGAGAATTTCCGACAGCCATTGTTGCGGGGCATGTGCGAATAGCAAAAGGTATTTATCAGGCGGCCGAAGCGCTGGGCCTGTCTGTACCGCGCGATTTGTCGGTGGTGGCCCATGATGACGTTATCCCGAAATTGCGGGCCTCGGCCTTTTATCCTGCGCTGACAGTTACGCGCAGTGGACTAAGAAATTCATGGGAACCCCTCGCGAGATATTTAAGCCAATTGCTGGACGGAGGGTCCGTTGAGGACTTGCAAAGCGTGTCATCTTTTGAATTTGTGGTCCGGGCATCGACTGCCGACATCAGTTGAAATTTTTATAATGCTGTTGACAGACTCAATCAATGAGTGTTAGCCATACTACCGAAACGTTTCGGGAGTCCCGTTTCATTTTCTGGGAAAGTCACTTGGGAGGATTAAGATGACTTCATTCTTTAAAGCCACCGTTGCCGCAACTGCACTGGCACTTGGCGCATCTGCTGTATCCGCAGCTGAGATCACATATGTTTCTGGCGCTGTTGGTAACGCAGTCGAAGATTTCAAGAAAATCGTTGCACCATGGGAAGCGAAAACAGGTCACACAGTGACTTTGGTTCCAATGCCAGCATCAACAACTGACCAATTCGGTCAGTACCGTCTATGGTTGGCGGCCGGCAATGGCGACATCGACCTGTATCAAACAGACGTAATCTGGGCGCCACAATTGGCGGACCATTTCGTTGACCTGTCTGACAAAGCAGGCGAATTGATGAAATCGCATTTCCCATCAATCGTTGAATCACAAACGGTTGACGGCAAATTGGTTGCATTGCCATTGTTCACAGACGCACCTGCGCTTTACTACCGTAAAGACCTGTTGGAAAAGCATGGCGCATCTGTTCCTAAAACTTGGGAAGAACTGACAGCAACTGCGAAAGCGGTCCAAGATGCAGAACGCGCAGCGGGCAACAACGACATCTGGGGTTTCGTATGGCAAGGTAACGCATACGAAGGTCTGACATGTGACGCGCTTGAGTGGGTTAAATCTTCTGGTGGCGGTCAAATCGTTGAACCAGACGGAACCATTTCGATCAACAACGAAAAAGCAGCAGCAGCGTTGGAATTGGCGGCAACATGGCCTGGCTCGATCTCTCCTGAAGGTGTTTTGGCCTATCAAGAAGAAGAAGCACGTGGCGTTTGGCAAACAGGTAACGCAGTTTTCATGCGTAACTGGCCATATGCGTACGGCTTGGGCAACAGCGACGATTCCGCTGTAAAAGGTTTGTTTGGCGTCACAACATTGCCAACAGGCCAAGGCCATGACACATCGGCGGCCACATTGGGTGGTTGGAACGTTGCAGTATCAAAATACAGCGACAACCAAGAAGCGGCGATTGACCTAGCCATGTACCTAGCAGGTCACGAAGCGCAAAAAACACGTTCGATCATCGCATCGAACCTGCCAACAATCGTCAGCCTGTACGAAGATGCGGACATCGCACGTGAACAACCCATCATTCCACAATGGAAAGATGTGTTCTTGCAAGCGGTTCCACGTCCATCTGCACCAACACGCGAAAAGTACAACGAAGTATCAACACTGTTCTTCTCTGCTGTACACTCTGTCATTTCTGGTAATGCAAAAGCGGCAGACGCGCTTGCAGACCTAGAAGACGATCTAGATGATTTGCTGAACTAATTCGGATCAGTAATCAGACTGGGCGGCACGAACCGCCCAGTCATATTTTTGCAGTGCATTTGCGCCGCAACCGATTGGGATACCCCTCATGTCTTCTGATAAAAGCACCAACGCGTCCCCGACTGCGGGTAAGACGCTTAACCTAGAACAACAACGTGTTCGTGCGGCGTATATGTTTTTGGCGCCGATGCTGATTATGCTGTTGATCGTCGCCGCTTGGCCATTGTTTCGGTCCATCAGCTTTTCATTTACGGATGCTACCGCAAATACGATTTTTAACGGTCAAAGCGAATGGATCGGTTTCGACAATTATGTCGAGAAAAAAGTGCGCTCGAACGGCACCGTTCGGTGGAATGGCGTCTTGGTTGACAAAGATTGGTGGAACGCTGTTTGGAACACTGTTCGTTTTGCGATCGTGTCCGTTGCATTGGAAACCATACTGGGGCTGTTGGTTGCGCTGGTGTTAAACGCCGAATTCAAAGGGCGCGGATTGGTGCGCGCCGCTGTTTTGATCCCATGGGCCATTCCAACAATTGTTTCCGCGCGGATGTGGGGATGGATGTTGAATGACCAATTCGGGATCATCAACGAAATTATGTTGACGCTTCATTTGATCGACAAACCGATTGCATGGACGGCGTCCGCCGATACCGCGATGATCGCCGTTTTGATCGTGGACGTCTGGAAAACAACCCCGTTCATGGCGCTGTTGATCCTGGCTGGTTTGCAAATGATCCCGCGCGATATGTACGAAAGCGCGCGCATTGACGGCATTCATCCGTTGCGGGTGTTCTGGCGTGTCACGCTTCCGCTCTTGCGGCCTGCGATTTTGGTGGCGGTGATTTTCCGTGCCTTGGATGCGCTGCGTATCTTTGATTTGATTTACCTTCTGACCCCACAATCGGACAGCACAATCACCATGTCGGTGCTCAGCTATCGTGAATTGCAACAATTTGGCGATTACGGCGAAGGATCTGCCATGTCGACATTGTTGTTCCTGATCATCACGGGCTTTGTTCTGCTCTATATCAAACTGGGCCGCGTGGACCTAAGCGGGGAGAAAAGCTGATGCCAACGACACCATTTTGGCGCTATATGTTCTATGCTGGCGTTTTCGCCATCGTGATCATCGCAGTTTTCCCGTTTTATTATGCGGTAATGACCAGTTTCGAAACAGGTACGGCCATCTTTAAACCCAATATTTTGCCGGAAATGTTTTCGTTGCAAAACTATCAACAGGTCACGGGCCAGCGTGCGTTTGGCATGTCGATCCTGAATTCGGTGTTCATTGCCAGCACAACGGTGTTTTGCGCGCTGTTGTTGGCGGTCACCGCGTCCTATGCCTTGGCACGTGTGCGGTTTCGCGGGCGGTCGTTATTGTTGATGACGATCTTGGGCGTGTCGATGTTCCCGCAAATCGCGGTTTTGTCGGGCCTGTATGAATTGGTGAATTTCCTTGGCATTTATAACCGTCCTTGGGCCTTGGTCATGAGCTATACGATCTTCACGCTGCCCTTTACAGTCTGGGTTTTGACAACCTTCATGCGTGAATTGCCGACCGAGATTGAAGAGGCGGCGATTGTGGACGGCGCGACGCCATGGGTTATCATCACAAAGGTATTCTTGCCTTTGTTGTGGCCCGCTTTGGTCACAACTGGTTTGTTGGCCTTTATCGGCGCATGGAACGAATTCTTATTCGCCCTGACCTTTACCATTTCCGAAGACATGCGCACCGTGCCAGTGGCCATTGCGTTGTTGTCGGGGGCAAGCGTCCAAGAAATCCCATGGGGCCCAATCATGGCGGCCAGTGTCATCGTGACGGTGCCGTTGATCATTCTGGTTCTTATATTCCAACGTAAAATCGTGGCAGGCCTGACCGCAGGCGGCGTAAAAGGCTGATCGGAGAAAATTATGGCAAATATTCAATTAAAAGCGGTCCGCAAGTCATATGGCGCGGTCGAGGTGATCAAGGGCGTCGATCTTGAA
>Ga0182095_1061400_pt1 | contig 15990 bp, 10 predicted proteins | sample 041ome_19_FD_127784 | JGI IMG/M metagenome (GOLD analysis project Ga0182095, IMG submission 127784) | Metatranscriptome of coastal salt marsh microbial communities from the Groves Creek Marsh, Georgia, USA - 041412BS metaT (Metagenome... | ecosystem: Environmental > Aquatic > Marine > Intertidal...
AAGGACGTTTGCCGAGAAGGTTGTTACGTCGAGTTATACGGTGCGAGCGGACATCCGGATTACTTATCGCGCTGGCGAAGACGCGATAACTGTCCGAGATCGGAACGAAGCATCGATACCGAAGTGTACACGTTCACGTTACCGACGCTCAAAGCGCACGAGTTTTACTTGCGTAAACCCATCGGCGAGCTCTGCGGCGACGTGAAAATCGAGTGCGAAAAAACCGGTTTAGAAGCCATTTTGAAATTCCACGAGTACGATGCCGAGTTTTCGCCGGCGATGCGTAATCTCGTTACGGGCGTCGTTACGAAAAAAGAGACGAACGAAGTCAAGCGTATGCTCTTCGGCACGTGGGATTCGGTCATCTTTTGGGAAGATCCAGCCGAAACGAAAAGCGACGACTTGCAAGTCGTATTCGCCGAAGCCGAGAAACTCTCGAAAGGCATTTTATACGACGACCGTAAACACGCCGTCACGCAGAGAGGATTTGTTCGGCCTTTATCGCAATCGACGACGAACAAAGTTCGTTCGCTCGCAACGGCCATCAAATGTCCACAAACCATGTCGCGCGAAAAATTGTGGATGGCCATCCAATCCGCGATTCGATACTCCAAGAAACTCGGCCATTTAGGCTCTTTCTGCTCGAAACTGCTTTTGGGATCCGAAACGCTCGAAGGCCAAGACGAACAGAGAGGCACGGGTACGCTCGATTTAGACATGGGCTGGGAGATGACCACTCTGGTGGCCACAAAACTTCCAGCGGACGCGGAACCTCCTTTACCGGGTATTTGGGAGATGCGACCGTCGCCGCCGCCTAGAGCTGGGCATGTGGAGAAGTACGCTTGCGGCTTGTTTAACAGAGTTACAGAAGGCGAAAAAGAAGAAGAAGAAACAGAAAAAAAGAAGAGCGAAAGAGAAGCGAAGTAAATACGCGACGATAATACTAACTATGCGCTGCTGAGTATAAATAACGACCGCATATCAAGATTGACTCTCTCTCCTACTTGTATCGCACCAACTCAATTCTATACCGATCGTTCTGCTGCTCCAAAATTTCTTTCACTTCTACTCTTCCTCTTCCTCGGCAACTAATCATATCACCTTGCCCAACTGTCGCGTTCTTCTTTTCGCACACGTTGTAGTTTAGCTTCACGTTTCCTTTTACGATATCCTCACCCATCTTACTTCTCGCACACCGAAATCCAGCAGATGCCACGGCGTCTAACCGAAGCGAGGCTTCGTAAGTTCTTACCGGTTCTTGAACCTGCGCGCCTTGGGCGCCTTCTAATTCGCTAAGAGGAAAAAGCTCCACGGTCACTTTAACCGTGCGCACAGATTCCAACGCTCTCGTCAAGAAAACCGCAATCGCAGGCGTCGCCAAAACTTTCGCTCCACCCTCGGAAGAATTATTGACCAAGATGTCTCCAATCTTCTCGCGTTTCACGCCGGCGTTGAGCACCGCGCCTAAAAAATCCGGATGCGACGCCGGATCGAACGCAAACTTTCCGCTTATGTTCACGCACGCGATCGCGCAATTGTTCGTATCCACTTCACCTTCGTCCTCTTCGTTCGCGAAAAACTCATCTTTCTTCGCCAACTCGAACAGTTCTTCGCTGTTGTCCCGTCTCGCGAGCAGAACCCTCTGCTGTTCCGCCCCGGAAAATCCTCCGAACCTGTTGCACACAATCGCTTCTCCAAAGTTTTTCTTCACCGCGGCTTCGATCCAATCGCACAACGGAGGAGAATAGAAGTCGGTGATTTCGCACGACCAAACTTTCTCCGCTCTTTTCGCTTGTTCTAACGCTCGCGTGACGTCTTTCTGGAACGCCGAGGGCATGCTTCCCGGGAACTCGTATCTCGAGTTTTCATTCTTCTTTTTGTTTGCTTTGCTTTTCTGTTGTTGCTGAGCGTGGATTCTCTTATTCACCCGGACGCGCGCTCCCGTTTGGTCGCTGGTTGACGGGACACTGTTCGTGGTGACGCGATGCGAGAGCAGGAGGCGAGAACGCGCCGCGGAGGACATGTGTTTTTTGTCTCTCTGGAGGTGATTAGTGAAGCCAAATTTCCCCTAAGTGAGAGGAGTGGATGTTTAGGTGTGATATTTCGTTCACCTTTTAAACGCGAGCGCCGCCGATGGGATGAACAAAATAACAATACAACACTAATAACACGATATAAATATACGTCATCCGATCATCTCTCTTTCTTTCTCTCTTCTCTTTATTATCTGCTGTTGGACAACTTACAGACGCAGTCGTATACGTTCGCGCCTAACCTCTTGGCGTTGATTTCAGATTTCACCATCGCCAAGTTCAAGACGTCCACGTGCGGTTGCACGTATTTGCCGCACTCCCAGTTCGATTCTAAGGAGCGGCCCATGCCATCTAAAACGACGAGCCACTTCAGCTTTTTACCTTCCATGTCGACTCCACCGACTGTATCTTCGCGCTTGACCCAATCGTTGATATCTTTGCCGGTGGCGTTCAAGTTGAGTAACGTGGACGCTTGGCCGGAGGAGAGGAGGGCGATTTTGCCGTTTTCGCGGTACAGTTGTAAATACTCTGGGTCGTGTTGTTCGCACACCTGGTAAAACTCTTCGAGTTCGTTGATGGTGACGTCATTCAGCGCGGCCAATTCGTTCGCGACCAACGCGACTTTCGCGCCTTTAGTTCTTTTGGCCAATTCTCTCGCTAATAGCGTCATCCCTAAGACGTCCGCGCCGGCGTTATCGCAAAACACGCACACGCGGTCGTACTCGTTCGCTCGCAACTCATCCAAATCGTCACACAACCACTCGCTATTTCTCACTCGTTTCCTCGATGCCTCAAACGCAAACTGTAAATCCTCGCTGTTCTTAAACGCAAACTTATTCGAATCTCCTTTAAACGAGCTCCCGCCGACGACGTTTTGCACCGCCTGCGCCGCTCCAGCATCGAACAAGTTCCCCGCCAACGCGATTTCAATCGCAGATTTCAACGAATCCTCCGAATTATCCACGTCATCTCTCAACGATTGAAACAAAACGTCCGAGCACAGCGCGTTCTCCGACGCTTTCACCGCGCGAAACAAATCCGGCAACCCGTATTCCCGCAACAACTTCTCCTTCTCGCTGACCACGTTCAACAACGTCCCGCCTTGATACGCATCGCTCTCTACGCTCGATAAAAACATATCGTATTTTCTCTCCCACTCGTGATACCTCTCCAGAAAACTCTCGTCCTCCTGGTGAAACATATCCTTCGTCCGTTTCGCGTTCGCCCTGTGAGACGGGTGTTGACTTCTCAACAGAACCACCCACGCGGCGCGAATGGCCACGTCCGAGGCGTGCGCATCGCACACGCCAGGAGAAACGTGCGTGTACGACGATGACGACAAAAGTTGTTCTCGCGCAGAGTCGTTTGCGAACGACAGCAGTGGAAACGGCGACGCTTCGGACGGTTTCGCCGACCCATTCTCGCTTATCGTCTCCCCGGTGTCTGATGAAGAAGCGCAGCAAAACTCTCCATCTCTCTTTAAACGACGACGATTTAGACGACGATTCAGACGACGATGAGAACAACAACGACTTTTGAGCTTAGGAGAAGAGAAAGCACGAGACGTGGAGGCGAACGCGTGCGTGGAATATCTCGCCGATATCTGGGGGGCAGTCATTTCAGAGTGAAGAAAATTTTCCATTTTATCCAAAGAGTAATACTAAAATACAGACATTTTTTATCACAACGAAGGAGGTATCCACATGCACCTCTTCAACAAGATGGCGACGATGGCGACGATTAAGCACACGGAGATGGAGTCGAGAAGTTTTATAGCTGAAGTCCGATGATCGGGGTCTCTTTGTTGTCGTCGTTGTTGTTGTTGTTGTTGTTGTTGTTGTTCTGGCGAGGCGGGTCTCCGCTCGATGCTGCGCGTGGTTGTTTGCGTTGTTCTACTATTTCTTTGTCTTTGTACATCGTCGTCGTTCTCGTTGTTCTCGTTATTGGCGGCGTTTCGAGGCGAAGGAGTAGGTGATGGTGTTTGTTGTTGTTGTTGTTGTTCTCTCGGTTGCGTGCGTTGTTGTTGTTGTTGTTGTTGTTCTAGCGTAGCCGTGGATGTCCTCGGCGCCTCGGCGTTCGTTCCGTTCCCACCATCACTCCTCTCCCGAGCATCTTTTTCTTCCCTTTCTCTTTTCTCCATCGCCATCTTCCTCGCCGCTTGTTTCGCTTTTCCCATTCGTCCTAACATTTTCTCGTGTACCAGTCTCGTGACTTCTCTTCTCTTTTCGCTCCCAAAGGTAAAATTAACCTCCTTCGCTCGACTCTTCTCCGCGAGTTCTCTCCTTTGCTCTTCGCTAAAATCAATCCCACCTAACGCGCCTTCGCTCGGTGTCACCATAAACGCTCGAATCGCCGTCAACGCCGTCCTCACCGACCAACTCGGTTGCCAATGTTCCGCGTGGTACGACGTAATCGACAAACAGATTTTCGTCAACGTTTCGAATCTGCCGTTTGGCGTCAAGAGCATAAAGTTTGGCGGTTTGAACGGGTACTCCACCGGGAGTAAAATGCGACCGTGGTATATGCCGCCTTCAAACGCAGTGCCTGTTATTTGATTATGGGGCGGGGGAAGAGAGAGAGAGAGAGAGATTGCGTGTGAGTATTCGACGCGTAACCGCCAACACAGCGAAAGACAACAGAGAGAGAAAGAAGCACAAACACACAAACACGAAGAACAAACAGACGACAACGAAGAGCATCTCTCCTCTCTCGCGTACCTTCCGCGCCGTATATCGCAAAGTGCCACTCAAAAATATCGTCCTCCAGCGGTTCCGCCCACGTGGCAAACGCGTTGTTATCCACCATCATCGACCCGTCCTTCTCCTGTTGTTGGTCGTCGTCGGTTCCATCTTCCATCTGCCTTTCGCTCTCGAGGAATTCTTTCACCTCTTGAGAGATGCGTCGAACGGCGTTGTTCGAGGAGGAGAATTTAGACGTCATGGTACTCTTTATTCTTATCGGGAGGAGGAGAGATTATGATGGTGGTTTTGACCGGTTGAAAGCGCAGAGAGTAATAGACGCGCGCGTGCGGAAGAGAAAGTTTTGAGGCGTTTGGGGAAATCCATTTCCCCTCAAATCTTCTAAGCGCTCTTATACGAATAAACACGCATGTCTCCTTCTCCTTTTCGAAGCGAAGAAGAGGACAGAAGACGACGACGATCGAAATCTCCCTCGCCGTCGTCTTCGTCTTTCTCTCGCGAGAGGAGGAGGAGGAGGATTAGACGAGAGAGAAGATCCGACGATGATGATTTTTCCGACAGCGGAGACGAAGAAAGACGGACGAGAAGAAGACGAAGAAGAAGAGATCGAAGTTCCTCTCTTTCGGAAGAAGAATTCGACGAAGAGGAGAGACGACGAAAAGGACGACGAGGAGATTCTTTTACTCGAAGAGCGAGGAGGAGAAGGAGTTATTCACCGCGAAGCCGGTCGCGCGAGGATGATGATGGTGATGACACGAGAGATGGTCGTTACGAGAGCAGCCGCCGAGACCGCTCTCGCCGCGAGTTTGATGAGTACGAAAGAAGACCAATGCGAGAGGAAGAAGGTGGTCGTCGTTGTGATGATGATGATCGTTATTATGATCATCGTCATCGACGCGACGACGACAGAGAATTCGCGAGACGAGACGGGGGCGAAGACCTCGATGTCGATGTTCCTCCTCCGTTCGCGCGAGGCGAGATTCGGAAAGGTATCGTGCGTTCGATTCAGCCGTACGGATTGTTCGTGCGTTTGATGGAGGAAGCGGAGGAGGAGAATAAAGAGGACGTATACGGAGGAGGAGGAGGAAGAGGAGGAAGAGGAAGGAGACATTTACCGGATGGTTTAGTCCACGCGAGTCAAGTTTCGAACGATATCACGTTCCAAAGAGACGATACGGACGAGGCGAAAGTGCAGTCTTTGTCGTACTTTTTCCCGGTGGATGCGAAAGTGTTTGCGAAAGTTTTAAAATGCGAGAAAGATCCCGCGAGAGGGTGGAAAGTGAGTTTATCGATGAAAAATGTCGATCAAGAGAGCGGGGAAGACAAGGATCCAGAGAACAGAGAAAATGGATTTAACGCTAATAACAACACGAATAACAACCACGATGGATATAGAAATAACAACAACAACGCGTCGACGGCATCGTTCACGGCTGATTTATTCGGCGTGTACGAAGGCAAAGTATCTTCGATTAAACCGTACGGCGTATTTGTAAATTTAGAAAATACTCGAACGTCGGCTTTGATTCACGTTTCCGAGATTAGCGAACACTTACGGTTTTCTAGAGAAGATACGGACGAGGATAAAGTTATGGGAATTGAAGGAGTTTTGTCGGTTGGCGAATCGTGCTTCGTTAAAATAATCGAAATGAAACCGCCGGAAAGCGAACGCGATCGAATGAAACTCTCCGGGTCGATTCGACTCGTCGATCAGAAATCGGGCGAAGATCTAGATCCGGAAAACAGGAAACTTCGCGAACGACGCGACGGTGGTGGTGGAGGCGATGGCGGACGATTCAACAAGAAACCCGTCGGCGCAGACGCTGGCGAAAAAGTGCAACCTGGCGGCATCGTCCACTGGGGACACGAAAAAGCCGACGTCAAAGAACAGAGCAAAAACGCATACGATTTCGTCGTCGACGTCGAAGACGACCAAAAACACGAACCGAAAGCGGACGACTATTCCAAACCGAGGTTTGGTCACGGATTAGAAGGGTACGTCCCGGAAATCAAAAAAGGCAAGAAGAGGAAAGACTCGTCGTCGTCCAAAAAAGACAAGAAGAAAGATTCGAAGAAACGCAAGAAGCGGGAGAAGAAAGAGAAGAAGAAGAGAAAGAAGAGCAGGAAGCGAGACAAGAGAAAGAAGAAGAGCAGTTCCTCCTCTCACTCCTCCTCCTCCTCCGACTCCGATAGTTACAGCAGTAGCTCGTATTAATCTTAAAGTATAAAGCTCATAATAATTTTTCATTCAACATAAATGATATGATTTGAAAGCTCGACACGCGCATACTAATCGATGCTAGTTCGACGCTATTAAAATACGTATATATATTCATCAATATATATATATAAATCCTCTCGCACAGAGTAGTGGTTGTATAACATTCGTAAGAATCTCACAACTCCTTCATCGTCGCCGTGTCGTATTTACCCGTGTGCCTATCCATCCCTTCCTTTCTATCCTTCTTCTTCTTCTTCCACTCGGCTTTCGACACGCACTGCGGCGACAACTCGTAACACACGTACTGTTCGACGTTCGTCTCGTTCAACTTCTCCTCGTACAACAACGTCTGCAACTCTTCCTCCACTTCCTCCATCACTCGTTCGCAGTACGTCTGAATCTCTCTCTGTTCCGTTTTCGCTTGCGCGCCTCGAACCGTCCCTTTCGGCGCTTTATACCACGAGTCCTCCGTCTCGTTTCGAGATAAGTCCGCTTTGCTCAGTTGATAATCCGGAACTCTGCTCGTCTCGCAAAAATCCTCCACGAGCTCTAAGTATCTCTGTTCGGAGACCGAGTACGGAATTAACTTCCCGTATCGTTGGCCTTTAGAATCCAAGCGACCTCGCATGTCGATGTGGTTTCTTTGCTTGTTTTCTTTGTTCAAAGCTTCTTGGAGTTCCGCGGAGACTGCTTTACAGGCGGAACATTTCCCCGCGATGGCATACGCTTTCTCCGGGAATAGTGCGACGATGATGGCGCAGAAACAGAACGTCTCGAGGAGGAAATGATGGCGACGACGTGCCACCATCCTTTTCAAACGATTAAAACAACAACAAGAGATGCTCGAGACGACAACAACACCGAGCAGCGCAGATGATCGATTTTTTTCTCTCTGACGTTTCCTCGATGGATTTTTTGGATCTTCTTTTCGGAAAGGAAAAATCGAGAACAAATACTACACGTCGTGGTTGGTTGCGTCGGATGACGCGGGATGAGTAGTACGCGCGTTGAATACTTCTTTCTTTCTTTCTATTGTTACTCGATCGATGATGACATCTTTTCGCATTTTCAATGATTTGGAGTTAGAAGTGCTGCTATTTTTATTATAATACTCGTATAAATATATTCGTATTCGATTTTTATCATCCCGCTCTGGCTCGAATTTGCTCTAACCTTTTGACGATTTCTGACGGCGTGCGGTCCATCTCTTCGCTTATGCGTCGCTGCGCGTCAGCGCCGAGTCGACCAAATTGTTCGCACAAGTCACCGTCGACGACCGCTTTGACCGGGAAGTAGGAGGAGCGGAAGGCGCCGTGTTCGTTGCCTAAGACTGGCGGCGCTTCTATGCGCAAGTGCATTTCGAGGTGGGTGCAGAAATCGGCTTCGTCTTTGCTCGCAAACGGGACGAAAGCGCCGAGCGCGCCGCCGAGAGTGGCGTAGACAATGACTTCGGAACCACCGGTTTGTAACGCGCATTTTGTCAAGGAACAGATGACGTCGCCGACGTGGAATTGAGCGCAGGCTTGAAGCTTGTTGTTCGCGCCGTTGAGCGCACCGAGGGCCGCCGAGGACGTCAACGCCGCGTGTTTGCCGCCGGAAATGTCCGATTCGATTTCGTCTGACACGTCTTTTGGGAGACGCAAGGCAGCAAAGTTCCCGAATTTATCCGAGACGGCTACCGTGTCGCGATCTAAGGGGAGCATGGAGGTGACGTACCGCGGTGCGATGTCGTCGGCGAAGATGTGCATGGAACATTCCTGGTCGTCTTCGCGAACGTACTTGACAAAGAAGGCGGATTCGCAGGCGTCGGTGACGAAAAAGCGGTCGCCGGAGCATCGAATATCGTTGATGAAACTCGGAAACTTTTGCGCGCACTCGGCTTTGCGCAATAATTTCTTCTTACCGAAGTCATACAGGCGTAAAACGTCGTCGACGCCGACCAGTAGTTTGCCTTCAAAGTTTCGCAACGCAAACGGCGCGCCTTCGCAAGGGGTTTCGTGCACCAGTTCTAAACCGGTGATGGCTTTGTTCGCTCCAGATTTCCCGTTCGCAGTTGTTTCGCCATTCGATGATTTCCCACCGCCGCGTTTGTATCTGTAACATCGAATCATGCCGCCATCGCAATCGCGAGGTTGGAGCACAAAATTCTTCGCGGAACCGACGACTAATAACACTTCGTCCGCTTTGGCGAAATAGGCGTGCGCGACGGAAACAAGACGTTCGTTGTTTTTAATCTCTTGCACGCACAAAGTTTCCGCGTTGGCCGCATCGACAATGTGAACGCACGATGACCAGTTGTTATTGTCGTTCGCGGTCGATTTCGGCGCGCCAAACTGCTCGATGGGTGCTAATTGATACGCGTCGTCTTCTTCGTCCTCTTCTTCGTCCTCTTCTTCGTTTTTCTTCGGTTTCTTTGCCGGAGGCGCTTCGACGATGTATTCGTTCCTCGTCTCTTCGCCAGTTCTATCCTCAAATCCAATTATGCCTCTATCGGTTTCAATTATCGCGACGACGTCGGGGTCGTCTGGATGCGTCGACATGGCGCGCGGCGTGTATCTCGCTTTTTCTGAGCTTTGCGAAAAAGCTTCTCCAAGATTTTCGCACGCTAAAATCCGTAAACTTCCATCCACGACGGCAACGATACCTTCAGGAACTTGTTCCGAAGCGAAGCCACACGCGCGGTCGATGGTTTCGTGACATGCTGGGACGATTGAAAATCGACCGTTTTCGTTGAAGCCCAACCACGGTCGCGTGGATAAAGCTACGAATCCAGACTCTTCGTTCATTTCGATGCGATTGAGTTTCGGAGGTCTTTGGCCAACAAAGCGCGAGCGCGCGTCAGACAGTGCGCCGGAAACGCGATCGACTTCACACCTGACTAAAATGCCGTTAGATAAGCCAACGTTCAAGAACATGGACGGCGGCGCGCTGCTGCCCGCTTTTTTGTTCTTCGTGGTCTTATTGTTCACCTCTAAAAGCAAGACAGATTCTGGCGGCGACGGGGTCGCTTGGACGCCGACCGTTCGCAACGCTTCTCCTGGATTCAATGATAACACTCGAACGGTAGAATCGTAACCAGCAACGGCGGCAAACTTGGCTCGCAAAGATCCATCCGGAATCGGCGGGATGTCCACGCTGACAACCTCCGAGCTCGTTTCAATCTTTTCAATCTCCAAAAGTTGTCCAGCTTCGTCTAATTCGAAATACACGAGTTCGCCACCGGTTAAGGCAACGATCGCTTGACCTCGGTTACACGCGCACGCGGTGATTTTCTTCCTACCCGGCGCTCGCCATTCGTTGACGCCTTTGTTGTTTCCGCGAACGTGTCGCACGCCGCTCGGGTGGATCTGAATCAAAGACCCGTCGTCGTCATCTCCTAACGCGGAAACAGCTAACGTCGACGACGTGGCGAGAATACCAGTATCAGTGACCTCCTCGACGGTATCGCCGATGGATAATACCAAAGTCGCGTTCGTAAACGAGACGACGATGTACGCGTCCGTGGTATCGCTTTTCGATTTACGAATGGTGAAAACGCCGTTTGGATTCCCGGGGAGCGGCGAACGCGCCATTTCTGAAAGCGGTACGCCTTGACGCAACACGCGAAACGTCGAGCGCGGACCTTGGCCGCACAGAGCTAATAAACGAGGCGTTTCTTCCTTTCTCGAGATGTTCGACGCTAACGCGATGGTTGGCGAAAGCGATTCGATTTCATCAATCAAGGCGAGGTTTTTCAGTTTTCTCGGGTTGAAAAACACCGGTTGAAAGTTGTCTTCTTCTTCGTCGTCCTCGTCGTCGTTCTTGCCTCTTCCTTTCTTCTTCGTTGCGTTGTCAATTTTCTTTAAAGTTTTCGAGGAAGATTCCGCAGACTCTTCGTCGTCGCCGAGCGCGATGAACTGAAACAACGCGTGCGCGCCAAACTCAGACCCGCAAAATAAAAATCCAGTCTTCAACACGCACAACGCGCTGCACACCGGCACCGTATCGAAATACTTCATCTTCAATTCTGAAACTTTTCTATTCGTCCAATCTAAGGTTACTTTATAACAGTCGCCGTATTCGCTCTGCGCGATGAAGAAAAACCCGTTTTTACTTCGGTGCGACGCGAACGAGGCGATCAAAACGCCTCTTTCCGCATCCAAACTCGTTCGTCTCGGAATGACGCACCGAATTTCCTCGTGTTTCTCCGCTCTGTACACCAAGAAGTTTTCGCAACAGACAATCACTCCGCCCGGTCCGTCGCTTCCTCCCGGCACCGGTATCAACTTATTCGCTCCGTTATCAACCGGTTCCGACCACTTCCTCGCCACGTGATTCAATCCTAAATCGAGCTCGTAATACGTCAGCATCTTCTGCGCTTCCGCGGCGGCTTCTCCCGTATCGTCCACGTCCGCTTCTCCGTAAAACAACTCAATCGCCATAAACCCGGGATTCTCCAACCCGTTGTCCAAAGCGCACACGTCGAAGGCAATCGTCTTCCCTTTATTCGCCTCTAAAGGACTACTGATGGTTAAATTCGCCTGAGAATCCCTGTTCAAAACGTACACCACTTTTTGCTTCTCTAACGCGGCTAACATGACCGCTCTTCCTTTCGGATCCACGCAGCAAAACTGCCCCGGTACCACTCGCCGCACGCCCGACTTCCCGAACGTTTCTTTATGCACTTGCTCGAACTGATTCTTCTCCGCATCAAATCTCAAAACCACTATCCTCCCCGAATCCGACCCGATAACCACGTGATCTTTGTTCGCACCGGCTAAGCGAAACGCGGCCATCGATCGAATAATCCCGAAACACTCCCGAAACGCGATCGATTTCAGTTTCCCGTGTTGGTCCGGTCGCAGTAATTCAATCGCCGTCCCTTTACTCGCGATGATTTCTTGCACTTTCGGCGCGGAAAAATTGCCGTTAATCGCCGTTTGGCACGCGCCTGGGCGTTGTAACGTCACGTTGTACAGGTGCATCCTTTCTCTTCCTCACTTTTGTGTCTGTGGAATTACGTCTCGTTCGTGCGTGATATTAGTCTGTATGCGTTTCTTTTCTCTCTCTCTCTCTCTCTTAATTCTTAATTTCGATCTCTCGTCCAACAAGCAGACAAGCCGCCCTTTTTTGTGTTGAATTTCCTCCAAAAAAAAATGCGAGAAAAAGGAGAGTTTTCCACACAAAAAAGAAGATATAATAAAACACAATTACGTTAAACAATGTCTTTGTCTGGAAGACATTTAAGAGGCGCGGTTTCGAGGATCGCGCTTCGGTTGCTGAGAAGAAGGAACACCAACGCATCATTCAGTTCGTCTTCTTCGTCTTCTTTCGCTCCGAGGAGCAATACTCCTGTGTACGCTTTGTCGTGCGCAGATGAAAGAATGTGCAACAACGACGTCAAAAAAAGGGGAGACGTTCGTGACCACCAGATGCCTTTGTTTGGTTTGGGGAGGAGTTTTGCCGCCGCCGCCGACGCGTCCTCGGTCGTCGCGAGGAAGAAGAAGACGCTGAAAACCGGCGCGGTCGTTGGGACGACGACGAATGCGAGTTCTTCTTCTTCTTCTTCCTCTTCTGCTTCGAATAATGCGACGACGAATTCGATGACGAGAAGACAGACGAAAAAATTGGACTTAAATCCACCGACGATTCCGGGGGTGTTTGATTCCATCGAAGACGCGGCGTGGAACGCCGCCGTGGCCGAGGTGGAACGAGAGAGGGAATTAGAAGATATTGGGGAGGAGGACGTGCGATACGATGAGAATGGGAACGTTTTGAATAACCCCGCCGCCAGAGAAGAATATAGGAATACCGCCGCCGCCGCGAGTAATAGCGGTAATAGTCCTTTGAGTCGATTCGATTACTCGTTACCGGTTCGAGCGTATTATTTAGGATCGACGGTGGACTTTCGGCGCTTGGCGAGGGAGTTGCCGACGTACCCGAAGGAGTTTACCAGAGAGTGCGTGGTGATTCGGTTAGCCGCGAGACGGTCGGTGGAGTTAGCGTCGGGCGGTGTCGGCGGTAACAGCAGCGTTAGTCATTTAGTGAACAGTGGTAGTAGTAGTAGTAGTAGTAGTAGTAGTAATGGTAACGACGAGAGAAAGCTGAACACGTTGGCGAGTTTAAGGGAAGCGGCGGAGGAGGTGTTGAATAAGAGGAAGAAAGGCGTTCTTAAGGGAGAGAATGGTGAGCATATTTTGGAACAGAAAGATATGGAAACGTCCACGAGCGCAGAGGAGACGACGACAGCGACAGCAGCAGCTACAACAACGACAACATCACCGTCTCAAAGAGGAGTCGGTATTCCGAGCACGGATTTGATGCGATACATGGTTGTTTTCAAATTCGGTTCGGTGGTTTTTTATAACGTCGGCGCGCAGGAACGCGAGGAGTGTTTGGAATTGACGAGAAACTTTGTCGAATCGCCGTTGGCTTACCCGATGAAAGAAGATTATTTAGTGAAGGTATCGCCACGGTTAGACGAGTGGGCAAAATTAGAATCCGATCACATTGTTCTGAAGCGGTTAGACGTGAACAACATTAGTGTCATTAGCGCGGTGTTGGCGCAAACGGTGGCGTTGGAGCACTACGAACACAAAGTTGACGCGATGGTTGAGATCTTCTCGAAACTGAATAAGAGTACCGAATTGACCGGAGATTTGAACATTTCCAAGAAACGATTGTTTTCGTTAGTCGCGGAAAATAACAACACGTTGACGGAATTGATCACCAGGTTAGGTTTGTTGGGAAGATCGGACACGGCGTGGCAATACGCGCAGTATAACATCGTTTGGGAAGGATTGAGACAAGATTTCGAATTGGAAGATCGGTTCCAGGATTTGGATTACAAGTTGAACTTGATTCAAACGCAAGTGAAGTTCTATTTGGAGATTTTGCAGAATAGAAAGAGCGACTTCTTGGAGTGGACGATTATAGTTTTGATCGCCTTAGAAATTTGCGTGTCGTTGTACGACATGAGCGATAAACTTCCGAGCTTGCCGTTTTAGAGTAGATAGTATATGCATAGTATATGTAACGTAATGCACGCGTGTAAATGTAAACGAGTGTTATTCAAAACTCACGATTCAGAAACGCTTTCAATTCTATCTCCGCTTCGCGCTCTTTCGGAATATGATTACTATTTTGTTGCATTTCTTTTTTCTCCTCTCGTAAACGCGAGCGGAACATGACGGGTTTCCCGTTTGGCTTTTTTCTCGCAGGCGAGGCAGCTCTCTCTAAAGTTTTCTTCAATCGCAACTCTTGCTCGGCTTTTTGTTGCTGCATCTTCAACTCTCGATTTCTGTGTCGTCGTTCTTTTTCTATCTTGCGTTCGCGCTCGGCGACGACGTCTTTGGGCATTTTTTCAATCTCGACAAAGTATCGCTCGAGCGTCTCTTCAATTTCCCTCAACATATCGACCGCTTCGATAGAAGAAGCTTTTGTCTCTGTAGTAACCACGCTTTCGTACACCTCTCTCACTTTCTCGGTCAGTTTTGCCAACTCTTGTTCGGGCGAAGGTGAGGACAAGGACGTCGAAGCAGAAGCAGAAGAAGCAGAAGAAGATTCCAGACCATACGCTTTTTTCTTCTGCATCTCCTCCACAATCGCTTCTCGCAGCCTGGTAATCTCCATTTGGTTTCCTCGACTCTCAATTTCCATCTGACTCAGCTCCTTTGCTCTTTTCTCCGTATCTCGTTCGAGTTGATCTTCGATATCCTGCGCCTCGCTTATGAGCGTTAAATTTTCCTCCTCCAATTTTGCAAACACATCCAAAAGCTGTTTCGGATGCGTAAAATACATCGGCACCGGTTTATTCTTTTCTAGTTCGTCTTCATCTCCTCCTCCTTCATTCTTTTCCTCTGCCGCTCCATCTTCACTTTCCAACCCAATCTCACCGTCGTCCGCAACCTCCCTAAACTCCGCCAACCACTCTTTCGGCGTCAACCCGTCCAAAAATCTCAAATACTCTTCGCACTCCTCCAACTTATCCTCTCTCCTCCCTAAATCCAATCGCGCCGTCGCGATTTCACCGTTCAACCGCTTCACCTCGTTCGCCTTCTCCCTCTTCTTCTTCGCCTCTTTCTCCGCTCTTTTCGTCGCCTCTCGCACCCGCTCGTCGTTTTCTTTCAAAAATAAATCGAAACGTTTTTTATCCTCCTCGAGCATCCTCTCCGCGTTCCGCAACGCCTCTTCTCTTTGCGCGGCGCGTTTCTCGAGCTTATCGATTTCTTCTTTCCTCACATCGACGGCCATTTGCGCTAAAAATGTTTCGCGTTTGCGCCGGACGATGTCTCGCGCGGATTCCTCGCGCGGATGATGGTGGTGCGCAGAACAGGAGGAGGAGGATCTCGAAAAAGCACTAAGCGCCCGTTTCCCGACGATGTTGCCATTATCATTCTTTCGCGCAGAAGGGCCACTCGAACAGCCGCCTTCCACATCTGTTCTATCGTTGACGGTAACAGCCGTCGTCTGAATCGTCGTCATGCGCGTCTCGTACTCTCGCTCTCTCTCTTCAATAAAAACCTCTCGTCGTTTGACTCTTTCTCCGCGTATTTTTTTGTATCTAATTTAGGCAGTCAACGCGTTTTTGTGTCATTTTTTTTCATCATCTCATTCGTTTTGTTAAAGCCCGTCGAGAGAGACACGACGACGACGACGACGCGTTTTTTGTTGCGATGTCGTCGAAAGCGATTTCGACGCGAGCGCAGAAAAGACGGATTGGGGAGAGAGATTCTTTGTGGGATGTGATCGTGAAGTGCGACGATATTTGTTTCACACACATTCTTCCGAGATTGAATCAAACGGATCTCAAATTCTTGTATGGAGTGAATACGGAGACGAGAAAGTTGATTAAGAGATCGTCTCGCAAGGGGGAGTTGAAAGAGGAGTTTAAAGTGAAAGAGATGTCGTCGATATCGACTTTGGAAGTAGCGTGGGAGCATTTTCCTTGGGAAGCGTATGACTACGATGTGGAAGAAGAGATGGACGAAAGATATTTCTGCTGGAAAGTTGCTCAAACGAATAAACTCGAGTTGCTCAAGTGGGCGCGAGAGGAGAA
>Ga0182095_1099429_pt1 | contig 15873 bp, 10 predicted proteins | sample 041ome_19_FD_127784 | JGI IMG/M metagenome (GOLD analysis project Ga0182095, IMG submission 127784) | Metatranscriptome of coastal salt marsh microbial communities from the Groves Creek Marsh, Georgia, USA - 041412BS metaT (Metagenome... | ecosystem: Environmental > Aquatic > Marine > Intertidal...
CAAGCTACGACGAGAAGAGAGGAAGAGGAAAAGATTCCACTCAAGCGAAAAAACAAATTTTTTTTCTTCTTTTTTCACCTCTCTCTCTCTCTCTCCGGCATTTTCTTCTTTTTCTTCTTCTTCTTCTTCTTCTTCTTCTTGACTTCTTCTTCTCGGCAGTGGGGGCCAAAAAAGGAACAAAACGTCCACAAAATAAACTCGAGAGGATCTCTGAAAAGGAAAGAGAGAGAGATGATGAACTTTTTCCGAGAGAGTCTTTTCGGTGGTGGTGGTAGTCATGGTAGTCATGGTACTCGTAGCAGTACTGTGACTTCAAAGTCGTTTTCGATGACGAGTAATATGAACGCATCAGCGGCGCAAAAGTTTTTGGACGACGCGAAAAGGCACGTCCAACTCTTTTACGAGGAAACCGACGCGAAAACGATTCGAAACGTAGCTTTAAGTTTGACTCTTATCTATCTCCTCCAGATGTACGCGTACTCGACGACGAGAGCGGTGAGGAACCCGACGACGTTTCCAAAACGAAGATACTTTTTGGAAACGTGCGCGTACTTCCTCTTCGCATTTCCGTTGGCGACGTTGCAAGCGGTTTGGGTGCTGTTTTGGATAGTCTTTTGGCAACTGTTGGGGAAGCCGCTGTGGAAGCCGACGTTTCCGCACCGGTTTAAAAAGAACACGACGCACGTGAACGAAGAGAAACGAAGAGATAAGACTGAAAACGGGGACGACCACGCGCACGTGAGTCTATGCGGGGGCGGGTTTCGAACCTGGTATCATTTAGGTGTTTATTTCGGTTTGAGGGATAACTTTGGAGAGAGCGGAGTGGAGGACATCGTCTTCGCGGGCGCCTCCATCGGCGCCTTGGTCGCCGCGCTTGCGGGTGCGGGCGTGAAGCCGGAGGAAATTTGGAAACAAATCCCACCAATCGCGCACGAGTTTAGAGAGCCGATGGGTTTTATCCATAACTTGACCAACATCGGACAGTATTGCAGGTATTTATTAAACACTTTGTTACCGGAAGACGCGCACACGAGGTGCAACGGGAGAGTGTTTTTATCCGTCACCAAGTTGTTCCCGACGCCGCACAACGTCATCATCTCCGAGTGGCACTCGCGAGAAGATTTAATCAATTGCGTGTTAGCGTGCGGATACATCCCCGGCTGGACCTGGCCTGGATTTTGTGTGTGGGACAACAACATCTGCGTCGACGGCGGCGTGACGAACAACTTACCCAGCTTACACGAAAACGCCTTGCGAGTAGGATTAGACGAAGACGACACCATACACTGGAACGCGGTTTTGTGCCCATCTGAGGCGTTACCGAGAGTAAACACGTTCATCCCAGCCGACGACGTGCACTTAACCGCCATGGTCGAGGAAGGCAAAGACGATTTCGAGGATTGGTTGGACACTCCCGCGGGCGTAGAGTTTGCTTTGCGTCTCCACGGAAGAAAACGGCACAAGAGATACTCCATCGAAATAGATCCGAACGTAGAGGGGTTCCATAGATAAGAGATTAGAGATAAAAAAAGCCATCATCGCGATTGTATTTATTCACAGACGCATGGTCACATAGCGGATATTTTTAGAGTCACTATTTTAGGGGAGTTTTAGTCCACATTATAATACAAAACAACAACAACAACAACACGAAAGGTCAACGTACGAAGAAGAAGAGAAAAAAATTCTTTAGAAACCACCATTTAGTAGAAGCCATCATCGTATGATATAATAGTACTCTTTCTCTCTCGCTCACGCGACGCACGGTTTTTGACTTCCGTATTTGTCAAAATGTCCCTCTCCAACCAATTCTTCTATCGTTACGAAACCCTGGATTGTGTCTCTTTCACCATTTCCAATATTCTCAACGCCGTGCCAACTCGACCAGCACGGAGCGAACGCAAACACTACGTTTGGTACGAATGGGATGCTCTCCACTTCCTCAAAATCGTTATTGAAATTTTTAGACGGCGTTGAAGTACTTCCACGCGGCGGGTATCGAATACCGTCGTCTCTTTTATTCTTTGAAGCATACATTCTCGTACCAACCGACGTATTTGATGTCTCTGGAAATGCCAAATAATACAGTATCGACACTGCCTTCTCGTTCGTATCTGTATGCGGAGGTATCGAATATCCAGACGTATCTCTCGTCAGGTCAAGTCGATGATTCAATCTTACGTTTTGCAACACGCGTTCGACTTTCACGCCGCCAAATCTCCTCTCCATCGTCGCTCCAAATTTTCTCACGTACGCACTTTTCACCTCGTCACTTCCCAACGCTCGCGATAAGTGACCCCAAAACGACGGTTCCTTCGCTTTCACCTTACCGAATTTATCAATCAGAGGTATGGAGTTGCGCCCCGGCCAATTTGCCATCGGCGCGTACGTAAGATTTTCCTCGGTATCCTTGTTCGCCAGATGACGCAAAACGCACGCGTACACGCGTTCGGAGAATATACCTTTCACGAAGACGTGCGAGAACGGCACGCGCTCGACCGTGGCGGTTTCAATCTTCTCGACGACTCTGTTTTTCACGCTTTGAAAGTCTATTTTTTCATACGAACAGTCGGCGTCGTCGGAAAGACCTTTCGCGCTATTCTTCTTCATCAGTCCTTTCACAACTCTTTCTTTTGTACCATTCTTCTCGAGAAAAGTAAACGCGACGAGAAGGCACGCACACGCGCACGTCGCGAAAATCCAAATCCAAAGAACCGCGAGAGGACCACCCCGCCCCGTGGGTAGTGCTCTCTCGAGCGCGCGGTGGTGAATGTACTTCGGCGTGACGACGATCTTCGTTTGCTTGTTGTCTTTCGTCTCTCGCGACGCGTGAATTTCACTCCTCCCGGGAACAAAGAAGAAAAAACTTTGAATCTGTTTCTCTTTCTTGCGCTAAACTACTCGTATAAATCTCATAAAAATCAATTCGACGGGCGCGATGACGAAACCGAAAAGAAAACGAAAACAAGACGACAGCGATAACACCACCTCGTCGCAATCTTCAATTGAGCGTATAATGATCAAACCTGTTTACACCAACCTCAATGACGAAGAGAAGAAAGGAATCATGGAATTAGATGAAGAAGAAAAAAAATATCTCCCACACGAAAAAAGATATCTCCCACACGCCCACGAAAAAAAACATCAAAAGAGGGGACAAAAATATCCTCTCGACAATAATTGTCTCTTCACTTTTCGTTCTCTCCATTCACGCGAGAAACCTCATAAGAACACATTTAAAACACAACATGAGCGCAGCCGAGGTGCAAGGAAAGCAGCAGGAAAACTTGAAGGATCACACGACGTTTGTCGCGACACCGATGTTGGAATCCGTCGACAGCGGAGGGCAGCGAGTGTTAAAATTTCTAGGGATCGATTGCGCAACGGCGAGGTGCCGGCACTGTCTGCAAAAGGTACCACACGACCACGAAAATGCACTGAAAACCGAAGGCGACGACGAGAATGAAGCGAAAGAAAACGAGGCGAGTCTGCCGACGACGCCGCGAACGCCGTGCGATTCGCACTCGGAGTGGACAAAGACGTTCGAAATGCAAAGGCGAAACATGAAGAGCGCCAACATACCGAAAAATGACGAGGAATACCAGAAGTCGGTATTCTCGCCGACGGACGAGTCGAGCACGAGATTATACGCGGAAATGGACGCGTTAGAAACGGAAGCGGTAATAAACGAGAATCTCGTGAGTGGCGCCGTGAAGAATGCGGTGAAACATTGATCGTTTCCGTATTTTAATATGATAACGAACTTGTGTAAAAATATAGAGGGGTTGGCGTAACCGCAAAAGAGGATTTAGAAGTGATTTTTGTTTTAATACATACCATATATTATCATTACTGTATCATGTCAGAATACGTCGTCAACGCGCGTCGAGCCGATGCGCGGCTGTGCGGATCGCGAACAAGCAGCGTTTGGAGTAACCAGTTTGCAATATCGCCATCAGAGGGTGAACCGAGTCGTGCCTCGCAAGACGAAGCAGTTGAGGGTACGATATCGTCGCGTAACATTCTCGAATATTCTTCACCGTCACCATCGCCACCAGCGACGATATTGAGCAAACCAAGGAATCCATTTTGTTCGTACGCGTGTCTATTTGGAGAGTTACCGAAAAATAACTCGCACAACGCCACGCCGAGCGCATAGCAGTCACATTTTTTGCCGTCGACGAGGCACGCAGCAGCCGTAGTATTACCGCAGTTGCCCTCTTTTTCGAACGACGAAGTACCAGGATTCTTCATCTCGTCGATCAATAGCATTTCTGGAGCGTGGTGTGTCTCTGTACCTCTCGCGCGAGAGGTTCCTTTTATTTTGTCGGAGCTGTCGTAGACCGCGCACTCTCCGAAATCTATCAAAGTTATCTCGTTTTTTGTTCCTTCCTTCTCGCCGGCTCTTGCGGTGAGGATGAAATGTTCGAGCTTCAAGTCAAAGTGGACTATGTTCTTCTCGTGCATGACAACTATCATCTGCAGCATTGTTTTTGCAATCGCGAACAATACTTCTCTGTCGCTGTTTACTTCATTTGCGTCTTTTTGTACACATTTACCTAGATTTGAACGCCAAATGTTTAATCCGACGCCATCGACCCAATCGATTGCCACGCATAAAAAATCTTCGCATGCGCCGTAATCTCGGAGCGTTCCGAACGAGTATGAAATCAAAATATCATCATTATTGTTGTCGTTGGTTTCTCCGTCGTTTTCTTTTTTTACGGTAGTCCTCTTCTTTTTCTTAAAATCTTTACTGCACTCGCGTAAAATCTCGAGCGCGGTAACTTCCGCGTACACATCTTGAAACGCTTTCCTCGCGACGTCGTCGACTTCAAATTTCGAGCGGCACATCCATCTCACGCATACAAACTCATCTTTTCCGTGAGCTATTTTGCACTTGGTGACAGCATCACCCATCGCACGTAACGGGTACTCGTCGTCGCATTCTCGAGCGTTCGCCACGTGCTCGTACTTCTCGCTTTCGAAACACCCTTCGGCGCACGAGCGTAAAATACGCCTCGCGCACGACGACTTCACGTGGGCTTTTTTGTAGCACCGCTCGACGATGGACGCGTTCGTTGGTTCGGAACAAAATGCTCTCAGTATGAGGTAAATTTTGTTATCGAAGCGTTTCGGTGCATCTTCTTTACGCGACAACGCAAGCGGTGGATCTCTCGGAAAGAAAGTTTCATGAAGCAAATCCTCGTTCGCTTCGTGGCGAAACCCCTCGAGAACAATGGCGAGAAATTTTGACCTCAAGATTTCGCAGGACGAGGACAGCGCTCTCGATTGCTTCGCTCTTAATCCTCGCAAACTTTCGTTTCTTTTTCTCAAATAACCGCTGACGTCGTTGACGTTGTCTCGGTTGTTCCTCTTTTCACCGAGAGCGTTGAACCGTAAACTAGGTATTCTCTCTCGCCCTACGCGTGTGCTTCTTTTCACCTCTTTAAAATTGTCATCAACAGAAAAGCACGAGGCGCTCTCCAACCAATCCATGAACGTCTGTAAATCGCTTTGCACATCGTTCATCGACAACATGTCGAGATGCAAGTCGAAAAACTCGTCGTACATCGCTTTCAACTTCGCGTCGGAAAGCTCTTTCAACACTACATTCTGAACACCCCATTTCTCTCCCTCTTTTTCTTCTTCTTCTTCTCTCCCGATGTTTTTTTCTTTTTCCTCCTCGAAGGAAGGAAAAAACAGCGCCTCTCTCTTCGCGCTCTCGTACTCCGCGCTCATAAAAGGCAACAACAGAGCGTCCACGACGTTTTCTCTCGTCCTCCACGCGTTCGTTTTCCTGGCTTTCTCCAACCATCCGTCGATGTTCTTTTTGAGCAGCAGTAGGTTTTCTCTTTCTTTTTCTTTTTCTTTTTCTTTTCGAGAAGAAGAAGACAAAAACAACGTTGACTCGTTTTTTCCTTTTTCTTCTTCTTCTTCTTCTTCGGCGCTCGCGATCGCGTCGTCATTTCTCAGCGCCGAGCACAAGTCGTCCAGCCACTCCGGCGAAACGCGTTGGTGCAAAGAAGAAGAAGATAAAGAGCGTTTCTTCTTCGACGGTACTCCAGTCATGATTGTCGCGCATAAAATGATGGGGGTTTGTGTGTTGTGTTTGTGCATTCGTGTATTTTAAAAAAAAAAGGGGTGCTGGGTGCCCACAAGAAAATTCAAAAAAAAAATTCTCTCCTCTCTCCGCATTTTAAGTCATCCATCAAACACCATCTTCTGGGCGAAAGAGCGCGGCGCAAAGTATACGCTAAATAAAAGTAAATGACACCTTCTTCGCCGCCACCGCGAGGGAGGGTGTCCTCGTCCGAGAGAGAAGAAGAAGAAGAAGAAGAAGAAGAAGAACGACGACGAGGAGGAGGAGGAGGAGGACACGCGAAGAAGAGGAAGAAAAATCATACCAACGACCCAAACTTGTTTCGAATCTTAATCGCCACGGACAACCACTTGGGCGCGCACGAACGCGACCCGATTCGGAAAAACGACGCGTTCATCGCGTTTCGAGAAATCTTGGAAATCGCGAAAAAGGAAAAAGTGGACGCGTTGTTTTTAGGAGGAGATTTGTTCGATCAGAACAAACCGAGTCGAGAGACGCTGGTGCAAGCGATGGACGTTTTGAGAGAGTACGTGTTCGGGGACGACCCGATTACGTTTGAAGTCGTCTCCGACCAGAGCATAAATTTCCCGAGCAGAGGCATCGTGAACTTTGAGGATGAAAACGTGAACGTGGCGCTACCGATATTTGCGATTCACGGGAACCACGACGATCCGTCCGGGCAGGAGAATTTATCCGCGCTGGATATACTCTCGAGTTGCTCGCTGATTAACTATTTCGGCAAGCACGCGCTGAGCGGGTCGAATACCGGAGCGATTGAGTTGAAACCGGTGTTGTTGCGAAAAGGCGAGACGAAGTTAGCTTTGTACGGACTAGGGTGGATACGAGATCAGAGATTACACCAGATGATGGCGAGTAAAGGGAACGTGAAATGGATTCGACCGGGGAGTTCAGACGAGAAGACGCCGTTGGCAAACTGGTTCAATCTGATGTTGATTCATCAAAACAGAGTGTCGCACGCGCCGAAAAATTCCATTTCCGAGAGGCATTTGCCAAGTTGGATGGATTTAGTCGTTTGGGGACACGAACACGAGTGTTTGATTGAACCGCAGCTATTTGACGGCGTGAGCGTATCGCAACCGGGGAGCTCGGTGACGACGTCGTTGGTAGAAGCCGAAAGCGGGACGAAGAAGATTTGTATTTTAGAGTTAAAACCGGGGAAGGAGAAGAAAGATCCGCCGCAATGGCGACTGTTACCCGTGCCGTTACAAACGACGAGGCCATACGCGTTTAAGAACATCTCGTTGGCAGAACAAGAAGAGTTAGTGAACGAAGAGGAGGATGGCGGAGGTCAGGATCAAGAAGCCATCGAGAACTTTTTGATGATTACGGTAAACGGCATGATTAAAGAGGCGATGCAAAACGCCGCGAGCGGCGTGAAAAAGTTGGCTCAGCTGAACCAATTGCCGTTGATTCGATTACGAGTGGATCTAACTGGTGGTTTCCAGAGCATCAACGTCCAAAAATTTGGACAAAAGTTCGTGGGTAAAGTCGCGAATCCTTCGGACATGCTGTTGTTTTACAAATCGAAGAAGAAAAGAGGCGGAAATAACAAAGACGAAGAAGACGAGTTCAACGAAGGGATGATGAAAGAAAACATAAACGGCGAGGACGATGAAGAGGATTTAGACGACGCGAGAGCCGGGCCGAGACAGGATCAGAAACGGATCGAACGCTTGATTAAAGAACGAATGGATAAAGATTTACAAATTTTAGACATTCCAAACTTGACGAACGCTTTGGACGATATGGTGAACAGAGAGGACAACAAAGCGGTGAAATCATTGTGCGAGTCGACGATGAAAAACGTGCAAAGAGAGTTGGCGTCGACCGCGCAACCGTCGGAGTTAATTGAAGCGAGCGAAGTCGCGAAAAGAGTGCATGAGTTGACGAAGAAACACGCGCAGCAACAGCAACAACAAAAAGATGGTGTCGCTGGTGGTGGCGGAGCGAAATCGAAGAAAGGCGAACAAGCCGCGACGCAACGCGCGAAACAAGTGCAAGAGTTTCAAGACGCAGTGCCAGCCAAGAAATCCGAAGTGGAGAGACAATTAGACGAAGAAGAAGCGTTAGAGCGCGAATTATTAGCAAAACAAAAAGAGGCTGCGCAGGACGGTCGCGCTCAACGACCTGTTCCGCCGTCTCGCAGAGGAGTGGCAAAACAAGCGCCGCCGCCCATCCCGCAGACGACGAAAAAAGGAGACGACGACGATTACGTCATCTCCGACTCGGAAGATGAAGACGACGACGATGTCATCCCAGCATCGGCGCAGCCAGCATCTGCCGCGAAGCGTGGACGAGCTGGAGGAGCGAAGAGTGCAGCCGCCGCGGCTGCCGCGGCTAAAAGGAAACAACAACAACCAGATTCAGAATTTTCCGACGACGACGAGGAAGTGCCAAATTCCGAAGACGACGAGGATTTCACGGGTGCGAAACCTGCGCCGAAGAAGAGAGGTGGAGCTGCTGCTGCCGCTGCCGCCGCGACGAGAGCGACGAGAAGTGGTCGCGGCGCGACGCCTTCGACGCAAACAAAGAGTAGAAAGGTTCCAGAAAGTATCGTCATCGACGACTCTTCGGATTCCGACGAAAAAGCGACGCCTTCTGTCGCAGCTGGAGCTAAAAGAGCATCTGCCGGCGTTTCGAGAGGCAGAGGCCGCGCGCGCGGTGCCAAAGTTTTGAACAAACCAACCGCGAAATCGACAGTTGGGAGTAAGCGCGGCAGAGGTGCTGCCTCGAAGCGAGGTAACAACTCGGACGACTCGGACTCGGAAGAACGCGCGAGACCGACGAGAAGAACTCGCGGTAGCGCCAGTGCTCTTCCCACCGGAGGAACCCAAAGAAGCACGCAAAGATCCGGGGCGCCCGGTGGCACGCAAAGGACCATCGGAGCCGCTTGGGGTCGCGCCAAGAAGTAAATCGTAAATACGAGAGAAACACACAAATACATCTGCTGCTGGTGGTACTACTTCTACTAATACTATTAAAGGGTTTTCGCGCACTCGACGCACAAGGTGGACCCGCCCATGCCAGAGAAAGCTATAGCACATACAACACATATATAAATACAAACTAACTACAGCGCGAAATAGGAACGCGACGAGTCCCCCCTCAGCCTCCTTTATTTTGACTATCGATCATCACCGTGACCGGACCATCGTTTTCGATGCGCACGTCCATCATCGCTCCGAATTCCCCATCCTCGATTTTGTTCTTCTCCTCGTACGTCTCTCTCGCTTTTCGCAAAAAGCTCTCGTACATCGCTTTCGCGTCTCCCGGGTTCATCGCTCGGCTAAAGCTGGGTTTCTTACCTTTGGAGCACTCCGCTAAAAGAGTGAACTGAGAGACGAACAGAACATCAAATCCCGAATCTTCCAAAGATTTCGTCCAGTCTTTCCCTCGTTCATCCGGCCACAAGCGACACGACATGGTTTTTCGCAAGATGTACGCCGCATCTTCTTCGGTATCTTTTGAACTTATTCCAATCAACACCACGCACCCTTTGCCGATGGAATTTACCTTTTCCGGAGGAGGTTGCGAAGGATGTGAGGGAGGTAAAGAGTGATTGTGGTTCTCGTGGCGGATGGAGACGGAACCCGAGTGCACGCGTTGAATCAGAGCTCTCATGCGTGATGGATAGATGCAGATAGATATGGATGGATGGATGAATAGATGGGGATGGTGTGCGGCACGCACAAATTTTCGTCTCACTTTTAATAATAACGAACTTTTCAAAATTAAAAACTAAAAAGCTATCAAGCGTCGCCGCTCAAGGCGTAAAACGCGTCGTCGTCCACGTACGCTTGGACGTCCCAAGCGTCCAAGAGAAGGTCGAACAGCAGCACTACCGCGCCGGCGTCGTCGTCGTCGTCGTCGTCGTTTTCTTCTCGTTTACTACTATTGTTGTTATTGCTATCATCGCCGCCGCCGCTAGTATTTTTTGTTCTCGAGGAGGCGGTGGAGGAGAAACGGCGCAAACTGTCCAACGCCTTCTCGGCGACGACTTGCTTCACGCGGAGTTCTTTGCGCACGCCTTCTAAAGCGCTCTCGCAGAGGAAGAGCCATTGCTCGAAAGACCGTTTGTTCTCAGCACCGGTATCGTCGGAGGAGAGTGAGAAACGAGTGGAAAGCGCCGCATCGGGGACGTTGTGCATCCAGTGCGCCTTTGGCGTTGGAAGCGACGGCGACACTTCTTCGTCCTTGTTCTCCTCTTTTTCCATCGTCGTTTCTAAAAACGATAAACGTTTCGCGAGAACGACGGCGTCGTCTTCTTCGTCGTCGCGTTTTCTCTCATCTCGCGCATCTCTTCCTCGCCGTCGATCCCTTCCTCTGCTTCTGCTTCTGCTCCTCCGTCTCGCTCGGGGTTCCCTGTCCCTTCCTCGCCGACTCTGCCCTTCTTCTGATTCCTTCTCTTTGTCTCTTGGCGAATTTTTTCCCTCTACTGCTACTACTTTTTCCTCTTTGTCCTCTTCTTCTTTCTCGATTTCTTTTCCGCCGTTTTCAAACGCGCTCGTAAAACTTTCGAACGTCTCTTCCATTTCCTCCGCAATAGATTCCAACTCTTCCACGATTCTTCGTAATTTTTCGCACGCTTCGTCAACGCGTTCCGCATCCGCCGCGGAGGCAAAATTTTCGTACTTCCCTCGTTTCATCAAACAGTTCAACATGTCGTCGCTCGGGAGTATGGATTTAATCTTCTCCTGAACTTTTTCGTGGTACGGTGAAGAGTGAAGATTCTCGTTTCCGTCTTCGTTCTTCTCCTTCTTTTTTTCTTTCATCATCGACGACAACTCCTCCTTCGCCTCTTTCAAAATCCTCAACGTTTCCGTGCCGCTCTCGTGCGCGACGAGCCATTCTCTCGCTAAGCACGCCATGGTATATATCGCGTTCACGTCAATCTCGAAGTCTTCTTTCGCGCTCTCCATCGTCGCCGTCATCACCTAACTTTCTCTCCTTTCCTCGATGGTGGTCCTTTAAAAGCTTCCCCGCCCGGAACGCTTCGCAACGCGCGTTCGATCCTCTTCCCAACCTCTTCCTTCTCCCAAAGACCTGCGTAATGCGTCGACGCGAACACTACCGAAACTAAACTCAAACTCAACCCAGTCGCTACCGCTAAAGCTTGCGCTCCTTTAATCGAGGCGTTCAAATGTACCCGCGCGGGTAAATCTCGTTCCAACTTGTGTTTTCTGTTCTTCGCGTGTAAGAGCGAAGCGGTTAAAAACGAGGAAAACGCAGTCGCGACAAACGCGGAAAGCGCGAGCGTTCCGTGCGAGATTTTCGTCGACGCAAATCCTTTGTCGTCGTTGTGCTCGCTCGTCTCCGCCAGGGATTGAAGAAACCGGAAGCCTTCTATTTTTTGCGTCGTCGTATTCGTCTTCGTATTCGTCGTCGTATTCGTCTTCTTCTCCGTTGGTTGTTCGTTGTTCAATTTCGACTTTTGCGAGGGCGACGAAGAAGAGGAACTGGACCAGAATAATGGCATCAAGAAGAGATCGCGCGCTCAAACAACAATATCAACAACAACAACAGACGCGCGTTATTATTATTATTATTATTGGTTCAGACGACGACGATGGGGATGATATCCCCGGCGTGTCTGTGAAGAGAGAGTTCCGGTTCCTTTTTGTCTTTTTTTTTGTCGCGGTTTTGAAGTTTTATAATACGAGTAATAATAGTAAATTAGTTTCTTACCATACAAAACACGAGCGTCGCGTCGTTGATGTCAATGTTAAAATGTTTTAATGCGAATGTTTTTTACCAGCTATAAAACGCGTCGTTTTCGTCTCTCTCGATTTCTTTTTTCTTCCTACCTTTAATCAAGCCGTAGGTCATCAACCCCCGATCGAAGGCTCGATGCATGCGCTCGAGCGTAACAATCTCGCGGATAGTTTTGTACCAAATCCTCGGACCGGCGAAAACGACCGGCCACGGGTCCCAGACGCCGACCCAAATGGAGTGTCGCCAGGAGGCGATGGTGTTTTTGACCCAGTTTTCGCCTTGGACTTTTTCCATGACGTTGGTGTTTCGCATCAATCGTTCGTATTCTTCGTAGGAGACAAAGTACGGGTGCGCCCACTCTTCGTATAAAAATTGCAAGTTTTTCTTTTCGTCTTCGGTGAACGGATTGGTCGTTTCGTCCGCTTCGCGTTGGCACCAGGTGGCGACGACGAGGACACCTCCTGGTTTCAACACTCGGACCATTTCTTCGACGTATTTTTTCTTATCTGGCATGTGTTCGCCACTTTCGCACGCCCAGACGGCATCGAAAGTGTTGTCCGGGAACGTCATCTCCAACGCGTTCATGACTTTGAACTCTGCGTTTGGAACGTTTTGTTCCTTGGCTAATTCAGTCGCGCGGTCTCTTTGGTTCGGAGATAACGTGATCCCTGTGACTTTGGTTCCGTTCCCGTATCTTTTCGCCAAGTGTCTGCTCGCGCCTCCGATCCCACATCCTACGTCTAAGATATTCGCCGGTTGCTTCCCGAACAAATCTTCAATCGACCAATCGCACATTTTATCCACAAACGCAAACTTCGCCTCTTTGAAATCCGTCACGTCGTTCCCTAACAACGTCCCCGCCCCATTCGCTAAATCTTCGTCTTCGTACCACCCGAGATGGATGTGTTCGCCCCAATAGTACTCTAAAATACCTTCTTCGGTCCACGCGTCGTATTCCGAACCGACCGTATTCGCGCCGTCCACATACGCGCGCGACGGCGTATCCAAAATCTTCTTTATCGTCACCGCGGCCAACGCGACGTACGGAAGGTAAAACGCTTGCGCGCTCAGAGCGTTCGCGTTCACGAGCGCATTCTTCACCGACATCGCGGGAGACGACGGCGCGATAGAAACAACAACGTTGGCATTTTTCTTCCCTTCTTCTTTCGCCGCCAACTGCGCGACTGTTTCGTTCGGCTTGCACAAAAGCTCTCGTTTCGATAAAATTCTAGCATCATTACTACTACTACTGCTGCTGCTGCTGCTGCTGCTGCTGCTCGTTTTCAATTGCCTTCCGTCGATGATATCGTTATTACTGTCGTTGATGTTTTCATCTGCTGCTGCTCCCATCGCCGTCGTTCTTCTTCTGTTTCTGTTTCCTTCCGCGAGAGACGAAGGTGAAGATGAAAATTTCGTTAAGCCGTGACGTCTTCCATTTCCGAGTCCTCCACTTCTTCGAGCAGTGGCAGAAGAAGAAGAAGAAGATAAAAACGTCGTCCTAATAATCGTCGTCGAGGAGGTGCTGGTGGTGTGTGCGAAAGAAGCAGTCGTCATTCTTTGCGTACTTTTTCGAAGATGTATTCGAGGCCGACGGGCGCGAGTTTGCTTTTACGCGCGCGTATATTGAAGAGAAAGACGACGGATTGATTTGATTATCCAAAAATGGCGGAAAGAGAGTTTTTGAGATGAAAAAAATCAACAACTCTTTTATGTATCGAGATTAATTTTTAATAATATTTACAACTTGTTTTCATTCCTCTGGTGGGAGAGAGCTAAAGACGACGACGATAACGACGGAGTGTTGATGATGCGTCGAGACGCGCGCGGTCTCTCTCTCTCTCTCTCTCGTATTTATTTATTTTCTACCAAACAAGCTGCCTAAAAATTTCGCGGCGTTTTCGTTGAAAATCGGCTCGTCGAACTTGTTCATCAACGGCACAAATTCGGGACTCTCTCGGACGTTTTTCAAGCTCGGATCGGTGCGAATCTTTTTGTAATCCGTCCATCCGCTCGCCATGCACCTTCTCAAGGCTAACAAAGACTCGTCCAACTTGCCGATGTTGGAAAAGCAGCAGGCGATGTTGTATTGGCACACTCGGTAAATCTCCGTGGTCGTTTCAAAGTTATCGCTCATGTAATTTTTCGGCTCTAACGCGGCGACTTCTTCGAACTGAATCAACGCGTCGTCGAAGTTCTTCTGGTTGTACAAAGCGATCGCTTCGTCGAACATGTCTAATCGTTCGTTCTCCAACTCTCTCTTCTTGGAGTAGTTGTTCATCTGTTGTTCCTTCGTCCCGGCGCCGTAGTTCCCGCCCGCTCTTTCGGATTTAAACTGCGAGTTCTTTTCCACCTCCATGGCGCTAAAATCGCCAAACATCTTCTTCATCTTCAAATAGATGTCCCCGTTTCTGTTTTTAATAGCGTACATGACTTGACCGAACGATTCCGCCGGCCACACCTCGTCGCCGAACGACGCCGACACGCCCTCTATTTTGTCTCCGATTTCAAACACCTCGTATTTCGGATCGTTCGGCGGAACGAACGAGACGTACGCGCCACCGTCGTTCCCGCGAGCGAATTTCACCGCGATTGGTTTGGGGAGAGTCACCTCGTAAAACTCTTCCGTCGCGACCGCAGACTCCGCGACCTCGGACGCGTTCACGCGAATGACGTGTTTCTTCGCCCCCGTCGTCGTCGTCGTCGTCGTGGAGATTAATGGAGAAGATCTTCTCGTCTTCTTTTGCTGCGCCGAGGCGGCGACGACGTTCGTCGTCATCATCATCGCGCCGCTGGTGCTGGCGGTGGTAGCAGCGGCCATTTTTTATTCTTCGTTGTTGCGTTGATGCGTGTGTAAGTGCGTGTGTGTGTGTGTGTGTGTGTGTACGATGTGTGGATATTTTGCGAGATGAGAGAGCGCTCTCTGTGGGCCACAAACGACGACGACGACGCGTCGCGGTACGTACGAGAAGCGAGACGAACAAAAAAAAGGAAAAAAAAAGCGCTTTTTCCACGACGGCAAAAACACACAAACACGAGCAGACGAGAGGCTCTTCTTCTCGAGACTTTTGAAAAATAATGTTTGCGATTTTTTGCGACGCGTCGAGATGCGAGATGAGAGAGACGTGTGAGTAGTTTTTTCTTCCGTGCTTTCTGCTGCTACGTGTGAGTGAGAAAGTTTACTTATTAAAACGATCTTTCTCGATCCTATTCGTCGCGACTTCTAATTGTCTGTCGATGTGCTTTAACGCGCTGAGTTGATTGTTCAGCGCGGAGACTAAACTTCGCGTGGCGTCGCCGTCGCCTTTCCGTAAACCTCTCTGTTCTTGCATGGCTTGGTAACGAGAAATTGTTTTACTCGCGTCTCGCAAGGAGTTGCCGATTTGTAAAATCTGACCAGAGACTTGCTCGGCTAAACCGTATAAACGAGCCGTGGAGCTGACGTCTCGATCGACGTCTAAAGTTTCGCCTAATTGTTGGTACAAACGGTCGACGCCGTTTTCCATGTCCGTCAACGCGCGCTCGGTATCTTCTTGGTGTTGTTCGATGACGCGAATTTGGCGTTCCATGACGTCTTGTTGAGATTTCGCGTTTACTAAATCCACTTGCATCTCGAACAGTTCCCTCCGCCGTTCGACGATTTGCTCGTCCCAATCTGCTATTATTTGTGCTTTCTTCTTAAAATCCGCGGTTCTTTGCGCGAGTTCTTTGTTCCAGTATTGTAAAGTTTCGCCGACAGATTTACCGACCAAGTCCGTCGGTTTCGATAAGTTTACCGGCGGAGGCGCCAAGGCTGAAGATGTTGTTGTTGCTGCTGCTGCTGCTGCTGCTGTCGTCGTCGTTGGAGCGGCTGGAGTAGACGCTGGTGCTGCTGCGGCCCCAAAAAGACCCCCTCCTGTCGCTGCAGGTTTAGCCGCACCAAAGAGTCCACTTCCTCCAGCCGCCGGGGTTTCCGTCGCAGGCTTCGCCGCGCCAAAGCTGAAAGATGGCGCAGCAGGCGTGGCCGCTGTTGGTGTGGCTGCTGGCGCCGCACCGAAAAG
>Ga0182095_1249589_pt1 | contig 15789 bp, 14 predicted proteins | sample 041ome_19_FD_127784 | JGI IMG/M metagenome (GOLD analysis project Ga0182095, IMG submission 127784) | Metatranscriptome of coastal salt marsh microbial communities from the Groves Creek Marsh, Georgia, USA - 041412BS metaT (Metagenome... | ecosystem: Environmental > Aquatic > Marine > Intertidal...
CGCTGAATGGCGCTTTCGTCATGACGCCGGCGAAAGCCGATTTCACCCTCGATGCGACTTTGCCAGGCGGAGACATTACCGGACAGTTGATCTGGTCAGCGCTGGAAAGCCCAGAGATCAAACTGGATGTCACCACCGCAAGACTCGACGTGGACCAGATCCAGCCCGCCGCGCAGCCTGCTGCAGCTGATGCCTCTGGCGGCAACGCTCCGGCGGCCGGATCTTCCCCTGCACCGACTGGCACTCAAGTAGCCGCACCCTTGCCCGTAGGCCCGCTTCGTGACCTCGATCTAGAATTGAGCATCGCCGCAGACGAGCTGGTTGCAGCGGGTCAATCGATCACCAACGCTCAGGTGCTGATGCGCGTTCGAGACGGCGTCGCCAATATCGATTACGTGCGCGGCGTGCTTTATCAAGGGCAACTGGATACCCGAATGACCCTCAACGCCCGACGTCCCGTTGTCGAAGCCGAAGTGGAAGGCGGCTTGAAGGGTGTCAATATGGGGCTCCTACTGGACAGCCTCGGCAACCCCGACGCCGCCTCAGGCCGAATCGAAATGAGCTGGGACATCGAAACCGAGGGTGTCACCAGCGACGATTTAATGGGGGCGCTGGACGGTGATTTGAAGGCGGCCGGGCAGGATCTGGTACTAGAGAAAGTGTCGTTGCAAGGTCTAGTCTGCGCAGCGGTTGCAGTGGTTAACAAGATTCCGCCAATAACCGGCTTGCCCACGAGCACGCCAATCACCGACTTATCGCTGGGCATAGACTTCGACGATGGCGCGGGAGACATTGAGCGGCTCCGTCTGGCGACACCCGGCGTTGAAATGAAAGGCTCGGGCGATATCGATCTCAACTCCATGGAATTTGGTTTCCGCTTGGAAGGTCAAGTGAATAACGAGATCATGGAGGTCAGCCCTCTTTGCATTATCGATCAGCGCTACGCAGGCGTAGACTGGCCCGTGGAATGCTCCGGCAATCTCGCGACAGATTCGCCTGCCTCGTGCAAAGTCGATATCGCTTCAATTGCGGAGCAAATCCTCAAAAATGAGGGCAAACAGCAGATTCAGGATGCCGTGGAAGAAAAAGCGGGGTCGCTTATCAAGAAGCTCTTCGGTGGATGAAGATTCATCAGGAAAACAGGGCGGGCGATGACGCCCGGCTTCGACCATTCCTATGCCGGGCTAGGTTCGGCCTTTAGCACGGCACAAGCTCCGGACCCGGTCTCGGCGCCGCAGCTGTTGCTCTGGAACGCATCGCTCGCAGAGGCGCTAGGCTGGTCCGGCACGCCCGACACTCACCCAGAACAACTGCAGGCATTGGCGGGTAATCGGCCCCTGCCCAATACGCAACCCATTGCCACCGTCTACGCCGGCCACCAGTTCGGGCAGTACAACCCCCAACTGGGTGATGGCCGCGCCACCTTGCTAGGCGAGTGGGTTACCGCCTCTGGTGATCGTTTCGACATTCAGCTGAAAGGTGCAGGGCCCACCGCCTATTCGCGTGGTGGTGACGGCCGCTCTCCCATCGGGCCCGTTATCCGCGAGTATGTGGTATCCGAGGCCATGCATGCGCTGAATGTTCCTACCACCCGCGCTTTGGCTGCGGTTGCTACCGGTGAGCCCGTCATTCGCAATCGTATCGAGCCCGGCGCCATCCTGACCCGAGTGGCCAGTAGCCACCTGCGAGTCGGTACAGTCCAGTACTTTGCGATGACCAGGGGTGGTGATGACGTCGCCGAACTGGTCGACTACGTGGTGGCGCGACATTGCGACACAGCAAAGCTCAACGAGACTCCCTCCGGCTCTGCGGCGGCCGTGCTGCTGGATAGTGTCTGCGAGCGCTTCGCCAAATTGGTCGCACACTGGCAGGTGCTGGGTTTTGTCCACGGCGTACTGAACACCGACAACGCACTGCTGTGCGGTGAGACCATTGACTATGGTCCCTGTGCGTTTATGGACCACTTTGATCCGCAGGCGTGCTTCAGTTCGATTGATCGGCAGGGGCGCTATGCCTGGCCCAACCAGCCGGGCATCATGCATTGGAACCTCGCGGTGCTGGCCGAATGTTTATTGCCATTGATTGCCGCAGACACAGAGACCGCACAGCAGACGGCCCAAGAAATCGTCGATCGATATCCCGCGCGATTCCATGCGCATCATCAGCACTGGCTGGCTGCCAAAATAGGTCTTGATGAGTTAAAAGCTGACGACAGCGCACTGATGCAAGGTTTTCACGACATCTTGGCCGCAGAACAGCTGGACTTCACTTTGGCATTCAGATGGTTAACCGAGGTCGCAAACGACACTTTGGCGCATTCGCCGCTGCCCGAGCTATTCTCGGTACCCGATGCCCTGAATGACTGGGCAATCGGCTGGCAAGCTAGACGATCGGCCAATCAAGGCGACACCAGCACCATCACCGCAGCGATGAATCAGATGAATCCGATCGTGATTCCACGAAACCATTTGGTGCAGCGCGCGATAGACCATGCGGAAGCCGGCGAGATTGAATGGGTTGAAGCATTGGTGCGACGGGGTCAATCCCCTTTTCATTGGCACTCGGGGGACCTTGAGTGGGCCAGAGCGCCCGAGCCAGCAGAGCGAGTCACGCGCACTTTCTGTGGAACCTGACTTATATCTTTCCCCGGCCATGACGGGCCCGAGTCGAGCACTTTATAATTGCGCACCCATGACGGAGACGCTCCAGTGACTACCGAGTTCCTCGGCAAACAGCTTTCAGGGCCCTTCACGATCCCCTCGGGCATCGTCACCACCGCCCCTGCCATCATTCAACGGGTGATGGACACCATGCCGGAAATCGGAGTCATTACTACGAAAAGTATTGGCCTGGCGCCCCGATTGGGCAATCGCGAGCCAGTTTACAGCCAGTTCGCACCGGGTTGCTTTGTCAACGCCGTCGGGTTGACTAACCCGGGTGTCAACGAGGCGCTGCGCGGCCTGAGCGAGCTCAAAGTACCCCAGGATCGTTTCCTGCTGGTCTCTATATTCGGTGGATCAGTCGAGGAATTTGTCACGGTAGCCCGCCAATTGGCGCCCGTGGCAGATGGAATAGAGCTCAATCTGTCCTGCCCGCATGCCTCGGGCTATGGTATGGCAATGGGTCAGGATCCAGACATGGTGAGAGACATTGTGTCGGCCGTGTGCAACGCAGTGGACGTCCCAGTGATTCCCAAGCTGACACCCAACGTCGACAATATCGCTGTCATCGGGCAAGCCGCTGTCGAGGGCGGCGCAGCAGCGCTGTGCGCCATCAACACCGTGGGCCCAGGCTATACCGAAAGCCACGGTCATCCGGTACTGAGCAATGGCTTGGGTGGTATGTCGGGCAAAGGCGTACTGCCCACAACGCTAAAGGCCCTGAAGGCGCTTCGCAAGGCGACCGATGTGCCGCTGATTGGTTGCGGAGGACTATCTTCTGCGGCGGACTGCCGCGCAGCCGCTCAGTGTGGCGCGACGATTCTGGGCATCGGTTCGGGGTTGACCGGCATGAACACTCGAGAGATGCAGCGCTACTTCGCTGACTTGGAGAGGGATATGTCGAATGGCAGCGATGAGGCCGGCGCGCAGATTCGTTATGACATCGACATGGCGTTCACACCGTTTCAAGTGGTGGCTAATGATATTGTGTGCGAGGACATTACCGTCGTCACGTTAGATGGCGAGCTGGATATTCGCGCCGGGGAATACGTGTTTGTGTGGATCCCCGGCGTTGGCGAAAAACCCTTCTCGTGCCTGACGCACAATCCTGTGCGACTCGCGGTAATCAACGTCGGCCCGTTCACAGAGCATTGTTATCAGCTCTCGCCAGGTGATTCGGTTTATCTGCGCGGCCCCCATGGTGTACCCGTATCACCTCCCTCCGATGCGCACATTGTCTGTGTTGCCGGCGGTACCGGCTTGGCAGCGGTTTATCAGATTGCCGAGGACTTTGGCACCGGAGCCCGGCCAGCCGACATCTTTGTGGGTGCACGGACTGCCAATCGGCTTTACTTCCGAGACGAATGTGCAGGGGTGGGCCGCGTGACGCTGGCGACTGATGACGGCAGTGCGGGATTTGCCGGGCGAGTCAGCGATGCGCTGGCTGCCTTTCTCGCTGAGCAAAGCGAAGAAGCACTCTCCAACATGGTGTTTTATAACTGCGGACCCGCACCGATGATCCATGCGAGCGAGGCGGTGCAACGCCAATTTGTACCCTCAGACCGGATCTTCAGTGCAATCGACTACCTCACCAAATGTGGTGTCGGGATTTGCGGCGCCTGTGCGTCCCCCGATGGACGACGTATCTGCGTGGATGGCCCCTTTATCAATACACTAGCCAAAGACGACAACGTCAGCCATGTGGCTTGACTGACCTCCATCTGGCGTCATGATAAGGGTTCAATTCTGAGTGGACGACGCCACGTGTCCGAAACCACAAAAATGAACCTGTTAGATCAAAGCAACCTGACTTGGCACCATTACCAGGAGGGGCAGGATTACCCCTACCCCGTCAGTTACTGGGGCACGATTCTGGACATCGATAACGATGGACATATCAGCGTTCTCTATCGCTGGGACCCGGGCAGCTTTTGTCACTTTCATCGCCACCTGTGCGACACCACTTCGCTGGTACTAGAGGGTGAGCTTCACGTCAAAACCTATGAAGACGGAGAGCTGGTGAATACGGCTATTAGGCGCCCCGGCGACTACGCCAAGAAGCCGCCCGGTGATGTTCACATGGAGCAAGGTGGTCCGAACGGTGCGCTGGTGCTGTTCGAGCTATTCGCGCCCCATGGTCAGCTTACTGAGCAGCTGGACGCAGAAGGAAATACCCTGAGAACCTTAACGACCGATCAATTGCGACACGCATTCAGTAAACAGCAGCAAGTCGCCGCCTAGCGCTCCGTCGACACCGATACCGATACCGAGATAAAGCCACATGTCCGAAGCCGTTCACCCGCTCGCCCCGCACGTGCTGCCGCCATTTGTAGGGGGCGCTGATGGCAGTGACACGCTGTTCTCGGCGATCATTTTCATTGTCATCATCGCCGTGCTCGGCATTGGCGTGTTCTACCTCAAACTGCATGCCATTCCCGAGCAGCTGGCCCACAAACACAGCAATACCCAATCGCAGCTCATCATGGTGCTGGCGCTACTGGCTTTATTCACGCATAACAACATCTTCTGGGTCGCTGCGCTGATCCTTGCGCTGCTGAAGTTGCCCGACTTTCTTACGCCTATTAACAGCATCTCCGAGTCGCTGAAAAAGCTCACGGCGGATCAATCTGGGCAGCAGAGCGCCGACGTTGAGAAACCGGGGGAGGACGCGTAACCATGCTGGAACTGATTCTCTGCTCGTTAATTACTGTCCTGCCCGACTACCTCTTTCGTCGCTATCGGCAAGGCAAACACTGGGGCAATCAAATTACGTTTTTTACCATGTGGTACGAGTTACGCTGGGGCGTCACCGCCTGTTTAATTTTGACCATCAGTCTGATTACTGTGGTGTTCTACTACCATCCCTCAACGACGAACGCCGGACCCTACTTTCGCACCATTCCGCTACTGCCCGAGGGCGGTGGCCGCGTTGAGGAAGTCTTCGTTAAAAATGGCGAGAGTGTAGAGGCCGGCGATCCTCTGTTTAACCTGCTCGACAGCGCTCAGGTCGCAGGTGTAGCTGTCGCCGAGAGCCAACTGGATCAAATCGCATCTGCCTTTGCGCAGGCCGATGTTCAGCTGGAGGCGGCCAAAGCAACCTTGGTGCAGGCAGAGAGTGCCCTAGCACAGACCGAGAACGAATTGGCCAAGAAGCGCGAGCTCTCCGCCCGGGGCCAACAGCTCGTCAGTAAAATCGAAATTGAACGACTGGAAAATTCAGTCGCCCAGCGCCAAGGGGGTGTTCAGGCGGCCAAAGCCAACATCAGCGCCGTCGAAACGCAGATTTCTAATGTACTGCCCGCTCAGCGCGAGAGCGCTCAGCGACAACTTGAGCAGGCGCAAGTCGCCCTAGATAAAACGGTTGTGTATGCCGGTGTCGACGGACAGGTGGCTCAGTTTTACCTGCAGCGAGGCGACTACGTTAATCCGATTTTGAGGCCCGCAGGCGTTTTGATCCCTTCTGAAGGACCGGAGTCCGGACGCTTCCAAATTGCGGCCGGCTTCGACCAGCTCTCGGCGCAAGTCATCAAACCGGGCACGATCAGCGAGGTCGTGTGCCTGTCCAAGCCCTTTACGGTGATTCCCATGGTGGTCACACGAGTTCAACCGGTGGTCGCTGCGGGGCAGTTAAAGCCCTCGGATGTGCTCATTGATGCCCAACAGCGGGCTCGACCCGGGACACTCACCGTCGTAATGGAACCGCTATATGAGGGCGGCTTGAGCGAAGTCATGCCGGGCAGTAAATGTATCGCCAACGCCTACACCAACAATCACGAGTTGTTGGAGGCAGGCAATTTGGGTCTGGGTGAAACGCTGTTCCTGCACATGGTGGACACGGTAGGCGTGCTTCATGCCGTCATCCTGCGCATGCAGGCGCTACTGTTACCGGTGCAAATGCTGGTGTTCTCAAGCCACTGATCGCTGGCTACCCTCCTCTCACTCGGGAGGGCGCTAAACGCGCTGTTGGTCTATGTCTCCCAAGATCGGCTCGTGCGGGTCGCCCAATCAGCCGGCTCGAAAAGCTTTGATCACGCGATAGGCGTTGACCAGCGTCCACAGGGCAACCAATGCCCACCACAGCATAAAAAACCAATCGTTCTTGGTCGTCCCATTCCACTGTAACCATTCGAACACGACGGCCTCGGCAAAAAGATCGAGCGCCAGCAACAGTACCAAACCCACCAGCCAGCGAAAGCCCGCCTTGATCACCACAGTGTCGTCTCCTCGTTTGCGCCTTGAGCACGGTGCCGAGATTACCTCACTACTACCCGCGGCTCACAGCTTCGTGACTACATGGTCCCGTCAAGAGATGTCGACTCACGTCCTGACACGCAGATCCGAGCGGAGCGATGCGCCGTAACGCCTTGCATGTACCAAGCAGGACGCACACATGAGAGCACTGACCCCGCAGCCCACCGATCGAGCAGAACCAAGGCAGCGCCCTTATGCCCGTGCCCACCTCTTCGAGAACCGGTTTCGGACACTGTTCGCCGCCAGCCTGGCTACCCTCTTATTTGGCTGCAACACCGCATCGGTAGACGACCATGCGGCACAGGCCCCTGCGTTTGAACCAGAAAACTTCTTCAGCGGGTCGCTGACAGCACACGGGGTGGTAAAGGATTTCTCAGGGTCGGTGATTCGACACTTTCAAGCGGACATTATTGGCTGTTGGGAAAATGGTGTCGGCACTCTTGATGAAGATTTTGTGTTCGACGACGGGGAGAAGCAAACCCGTATCTGGACGCTGACACCTGACGGCGAACATACCTACATTGGCACCGCGGGTGACGTGGTGGGTAACGGGCAGGCCAGCTGGGCGGGCAACGCGATGTATTTGGATTATACGCTGCGAATCGAGCTCGACGATGGACCCATCGACGTCAAAATCGACGACCGAATGTATCGCGTCAGTGAAAACGTGGTGATCAACGAGTCCAAAATGCGGAAATTTGGTTTCGGCGTGGGCGAGATCCTGTTGACGATCATCAAACACCCAGACGACGCCGTGTCCTGCCCCTCAGTTTAACGATGGGGCTAAGTTGCTGCGGGCGATATAGGTTCAGTGGCCGGCTCGGGCTCTAAAAACTCAAACTCGTTTAGCTTGATATCGTCCAATCCCATTTGATCAAAGGGGTCTTCCAGCAAGTCTTGCAAGTTATAGAGAGAGATCAAAACGAAGCCGTTGATAGCGTTCAGCAGATAGATCAGCCAGCGCGGGTCATCGTGCAGGTTGTAAACCAGGTTCGGCGTAAAAATAAACGGCAGAAAATAAAGCGACAGTAAAAGATAAGCCCGCAGGCTAACTGGCGTACCGTGCATTTTAATGCCGTTCAAACTCTCTATATTTTCCTGAATATCCTGAATGACCCGCATCATTTTGAGGCTGGCGTTACCGGAAATCGCATTATTTTGTGGTGTGCTGACCGAGTAAATCTTGCGGATGAGTCCCCGGACCTCGTCCATGCCCTGATGCTCAGGATCTTTCAGACTCTCAGTGAAGCGCTCCGACAATGCGCGCATCAAAGCATGAATCTGGCGCTTTTCGTCCAGAGGCATCTTGATGTTGTTTTCCAAACCAAAATAAAACGCGCTGATCGCCGCCTTCAAGGCACTGAGCACCCGGATGGCCAGCTGCCGCCGCCTAAAGGCCTCGCGAATCGTAAACACCAGTGGAAACAGCACCGCGATGCTGAGAAAAATCCAATCAACGTTGTACGCATAATCAAGCCGAAGACATATGTACACCGACAGCACGCACAGCGCGACGATAATGAACGTGCGATGGTTAATGATTTCGAGATACTTGCGCATCCGGCAATCCTACATACAGCTTGATTCCATCTTATGCGCGTGCTGAACACGAGGCAACGGACTGCATCTCCCCCGGCGCTCAGACAAACGGATTGCGGTGTTGCAGAGTTTTTCCGGCTCTGAGAGCATCGAGTGACGCTCGATTCATCGCCATGGGGGTCCTGAATCGGGTGTCGAGAGTGATGCCGATGAGAAGGATGAGAATTCTGTCACTTCTGGTTATTTGCCAGGGTGCACTGACCTTGTGGCCCGTTACCCAGGCCGCAGCGGCATCACCATCTCATGACCCACTGTTTGCCAGCGATGAGCCACTTGCCATCACCCTCACGGGGCCCTTCAAAACGCTGGATAAGAACCGAGACAAAACTGCTGACTATGCGCCGGGCTCGCTGTCATACCTGAGTAGCGAAGGGCCTGTCGATATCGAAACAAGCTACCGGCCTAGAGGTAATTTCCGGCTCAAAAAGGAGAACTGTAGTCACGCACAGCTGTGGCTGGAACTGAAGAAGAAGCAGACCCAGGACACCCTGTTTGCCAACCAAAAGAAGCTGAAACTCGTTGTGCAGTGCCGCGACAGCAAGCGGTATCGAGGCTACTTGCGAAAGGAGTATCAGGCGTACCGCATGCTGAACACCCTCACGGATGCGAGTTACCGCGTAAGATGGGCAGAGGTGACCTATCGGGATGTCGATGGCAAAAAACTGCGCACCGCATCGGGCTTTTTTATCGAGCACAAAAACCGGCTAGCAGACAGGCTGGGCCTTGCAACAGTTGATGAGCAGCGAATCAGCAAGACCGAACTCGACCCCGAGCAGGCCACAATGATGGCCATGTTCAACTACTTTATTGGCAATGCCGATTTTTCACTGATTACCAGTACCGAGGGTAGCTGCTGCCACAACGCCAAGTTATTTCAAGCCGACGAAAATGAGCCTTACTTGCCCATCATCTATGACTTCGATTCTTCAGGTTATGTAGACGCGCCCTATGCAATTGCGCCCGCCAAACTAAACTTGCGCTCTGTCAAACAGCGCCTGTATCGCGGCTTTTGTGTAGAACCCGATATTTTTGATGCAACGCTGGAGGCCTTTCAGACTCATCGTGACTCGCTCTTGGGCATGGCAGCGGAAACCGGCTTTGTCAGCAAACGCACCTCAAAAAAAACGGTCTCCTACCTAGAGGATTTTTATGACGTAATCGACGACCCCGACACATTGGACCGCAAGATTATCGGGGTATGTCGGCCATGACCGCCGACTTCAGGGGTCCGTCACAGCAGGATGTCCGGCGCTGGCTGGCGACGCTCCTACTGATCGCGTTCTTCGTGCCGGCAATAGCCGCACCGATTCAGGACGACTGGCAAGGGGTTGGGCGAGTCGTGGCAATCGGCGATGTGCACGGCGACTACGACAACTACATGGCTGTGCTCAAGGAAGCCGGCGTCATTAACCGTCGCGGAAAGTGGGTCGCCGGAGATACTCATTTGGTTCAGGTAGGCGATATCCCGGACCGAGGCCCGGACACACTCAAAATTATTCAGCACCTGCAAAAGCTCGAGAAACAGGCGAAAAAGGCCGGCGGGTACGTGCATCTGCTGATTGGCAACCACGAATACATGAACATCACCGGGGACCTACGCTACGTCCACCCCGGGGAATACGAAGCTTTTGAGACGCGAAATTCGAAGCGTATACGGGACAACTACTACGCCTTTGTGGTGCAAACACTCGAGCAGCAGCGAGCAACACTGTCCGCCGACGGGCGGGATGTCAGCCATCTTCCCGTGATTGATGAGCAATTTAAAAAGGACTGGTATGCAGAGCATCCTCCGGGGTTCGTCGAGCACCGGCTGGCCTGGCAACCCGGTGGCGAGCTGTTTGAGTGGATCGCCGCACACAACACCGTGATCCGCATTAATGACACGCTGTTTCTTCACGGCGGACTCAGCGCCGAGTTGCTGCCCCGAAGCCTGACGAATATCAACGAGCAGATTCGTGCCGAGATCAATCATGAGCCCTATGAGGGGGAAGCATTAGGCACTGCAGACTTTGGCCCCCTGTGGTATCGCGGGCTTGCCCGCGGCGACGAACTGATTGAGGGGCCAGCGCTTGAGGCAGTGCTGACCCACTATGGGGCGAGCCGTGTGGTGCTGGGCCACACCCCTGATCTCAATGTCATCACCCCCCGCTTCAGCGGCCAAGTGGTGATTATCGACACCGGCATGTCTGCCTATTACGGCGGTCATCGTGCCAGTTTGCTGATGGAAAACGGCGTTATCACTGCCCGACACGGCAAGACGCAGCAGCAGGTCCCCAACCAGGCCGAGGGGATTATCCCCTACTTCAGCAGTCTGGTCGCTTTGTTGCCTGAAAATCGTCGGCTCGCCGCCCATCTAGAGGCATTGCAGACTAAGACCACGCCGGCTGAGATAGAGAGCCTGTCGACGACTGACCCCATGGGGCAGGCCTCTGAGTCAGGGCGGTGAAACGTCCAGTCCCTCGGTTAATGGAAGACGGCGCGCGAGGGCAACCGCCACATCAACGAGAGCTTGGTCGGAGCAGCTGATAGTGTGGCCAGCAACGGCGTCATCCACGTGATTGACGCGGTGCTGACACCATCTGAAGCCTAAGCACGTTGCAAAACTAGAGCCCCCGCTCTCGCGGGGGCTCGTTCATCAGGCGCGCTTTAGCGCCTCAATGACCGCTTCAATCTTCAATGATAAGTATCGCGTGTGGGCTTGGGTGACGGTGTCACTGTCCGGACGCTCACTCAGCATCGCCGCCAACTGATCCAGCTCATAGAGCGCCAGTGCCTGCGCCGAGGTATCGAACCCGTCGCTGTCACCGGCAGTCACAATGCGGCCCAGGCGATCCACATACTCCGCCTGCAGATTTCGGCGAAAGGCATTCACTGGAGAGTCCTGATCCGCCGCAAAGATTGCCGCCGTCAGGTCGGGCAACATTTCATCAAGAGGATACTCGTTGCCGTACAGCGCAGTGTCCACTATGCGTTTCAACACAACAGGGTGAAGCAAATGATCCAGCACCCGCTTTTGACCCGCCAGCACAGCCTCGTGGACCTTTGGGTCTTCCGTATACGCATAGTGGTCAAAGCCGCGACGCTCAGGTGCCGTTTGCTGCCAGAGCGCACCCTCGACATCAAAAGCGCCGGGGGAAAAGAGATGCTCTGCCAGCATCGCCATGGCGCGCTTCTGCTGATCACGCTCAACGGGGTTCAGCGGCTCACTGCCACCCTCTTGCCCGACGACTGATCGATCAACGTAGACGCCGCCTACCCAGCGAGACATCACCCCGGCACTGATGCCCCACAGGCGAATGATCAGTGAAGCACCGTCGACCACCTGCTGATACGAGTCACCGGCTTCAGGCTCCCAGGCCGCCATTTTATTAAGCGTCCGCTGCATCAGCTCCATTTGTGATGCGGCGTAACCAATCGAGTCGGAGCTCAGGTCATAAATGTTGACGCGGGGATCCAGCCCAGAACCGGGAGAGCGCATATCGTCAGCGTCGTTGCCAAAGACCAGTTCCGGTTGCGATGACCGGGCAGCAATGGCCGCCAAGCGCTCCGCTTCCTGATCCGGATCAGACAGACCGGGCGAGTAGGCATACTCTATGTACCAATCGTCATAAGGGCCTGGCGCGATGGTGTAGAACAGCGTCTGCTCGGCCTCGGTTGGCGCGTAATTAACCGCCGGGTAGTCCATGACCGAACCGGCGAGAATACCGCTCTGCATCACATCAGGGTTCTGGATTTGCTCTCTGTCCAGGATCTGAGTTGCCTTCATGTTGTGGTTCATGCCGAGGGTGTGACCAATTTCGTGCAAGATCAGGTAGTACATCCGATCGCGGCGGAGCTGCTCCTCAATGGCAGCCTCCCCGCCAGCCATATCGATCGCTGACGCCGCAAAAGCAGTGCCCATGCCCAGCACGTTGTTAATCGCACAGGTGTGCAACTCAGGCCACAATAATGGGTGTTGCCCGGCAGACTCTCCCTGAATCAGCTCTCGGGCCAATGTCGAGCGATTCAGAAACGAGTACTCGAGCATAATATCGGCGCCGAGCAATTGGCCGGTGCGGGGATTAGCGAAGCTGGGGCCGTAACCTCCGAAGGGCGGATTCGGCGAGGACGTCCAACGCAAAACGTTATAGCGCAGATCGCCCGCATCCCAGTCAGCATCGTCAGGCTGCGTTTTCACCGCAACCGCATTGCTGAATCCAGCCTTTTCAAACGCTTTATTCCATTCGAGTGCTGCTGCCTCGATGAGCGGACGCCACTCGACCGGCGTCGTGTTCTCGATCCACCATGTAATGGGTTCGACCGGGTCAGACACCGCCGCATCAGGGTCCTGCTTCACCAAATGCCAGCGGTTAATGACGTCGCGATACGGTGCAGACTTGGTAGAGGTCAAATCCGTAATGCGCTGATTGAATGAACCCAATCTGGCATCGGCCATGCGAGGCTGATAATCGTTATCCGGCATTTCGATCAGACTGTGCATGGCTTTAACCGAAATATTGCGCGGGTCTGTCACGGCATCAGAGCCGTAGACCAGAGGTTTGGGATTGTGGAAGACGTACTCCACCTCGATGTCGGTATTGAGCGGGTAGCTACGTAGCGCCAGAATTTGGCTCTTGTCAGCGTCAAAGTCTCCCACGGTGAACTGGCGACGGGGATCGGCGTCAGGGTCTCGGCTCGGTGACAGCTGCGTCCACGCCTCAGACAAAAACAGACTGTCGGCCTCGATCAGGAGCGCACCGGTTTCTTCGTCCTTTGCGACAATAGGCTGTACCGCCAGCACCGCCCGCGCGATATTTGCCTCGGATGCTCTTGAGATGGCGTTGTCGGGGTCAAAGTAAAAAGCAGTGTTCTCGCGAATAATCGCCACTTCGTCGAAACGACGTTCCAAGGTGAACACAAACCGCGGACCGTAGGCGCCGCGGAAGCTGCCCGCATCCACCACGCCATCAGCGATGTGGATAAAATAGATATATTCCCGGTCAAACTGCTCTGGCTCGAGGCGCAGAGTGGTGTCACCCGAGTCCAGATCACGATAAAAAGTAAAGAGACCCGAATACGCCTCATGCCCCTCTACATAGTCTTTGATCGTTGCCGGCGACTCCTCTTCCGCCGCTTCATCGACTTCGTCAGCCGAGGCCGTAGCAGTGAGAAAACCAAAGCAGAGCAAAAGCAACCAAAACCAGTGCGCTAATAAATTCATAGGGTCTGTCCTATTGATCTTAAGTCATAACGTTTTATGTTTGTTCTGAGGCGACCTTTTAGGTAGCCACGGGGAAGAATAACCTAACCGGGGAGTGGCCTTTACCCCCCAAAGTGAGGCCTTGGTTCACAGACCTCAGCGCAAAGCTGCTGGCGCGCCTGATAAGGCGTCAATAAACGGCGTCGGCTCCTGAGCCAGACTTTTGACACACAATGCGTATTAGCTCGGAAGCGCTTTTAAACGCAACTTCGACACCTATTTGGGGAGCACAGGAATTGGGGAGCACAGGAACTTGCGGCAGGATGACTTGATTTTGGAATCAAGAGGATCCCAGCTAAAGTAACTGATCTTCAGGAGATTAGTCATGAAATTGAAGCGCGCCGCCGTCTTGGCAACGGTATTCATCGCGGGATGCGCAGGCACCCCCGATGCCACAGACACCTCAACAGAGATTTCTCGAGGTATGAACTACGAGGAAATCTTCGTGATGCTCAGCGATTACGAGATGGAAAGGGAATTTAGAGGCAATGTCACGGCGTTGCAGTTCTGCAGTACCGCCGATAGCGCGATACCGCTCTTGGGAGGCGCGGGTAACGATGCAGAATATGTAATCGTTTGGTTTATTGGTGATCTGGTGGAAGGCGTGACCCAGTACTACCGAGAGATACCCGATGGGGAGCGCTGCGGCTGGTTCTTCAACGAGGTAGATTGGGCGCAAGCGCCCGGCGCCGTCAAAACCGAGCTCTATATCGAGTAGCGGCATCTGCTATGCAGACGCCTGACGATCAAGTCAGTCATGTTGCGCACTAGACAAAGTCATCGGTAGCCGCCCAGCTGTGTCGCGTGAAAACAGTCGACGGCATGCCGACGTCGCGCCCTGCCCTGCATCCTGCTCATGAGGCACCAGGCCCCGCTCATCGTCAGCGAGGGCAGTCACTCAGTCGCCAGCGGACTCGCTCCGTACTGATTATCGCCCTCGTCGCTCCTGACGCACGCCCAATAAATAATCAGCACGAGGCCGATCAGCGTCAGCATGATCAGTAGCCACCAACCCGTTCGATTAATGTCGTGCAGTCGCCGAACGCTGACGCTGAGACCGGGAATGAAAGTAATCAACGAGAAGGCGTTGCTGAAACTGACCAGCGGCATAACGAAAGTCTCGCCCTCCGAGAGAGGCTCAAAGCCTCCAAAGAGAAACGCATCCACAAAACCGAAAACAAACGAAGCGATAACAATGACGAGGGTGTACATCCAGAACTCTCGTCGCGAAGAGCGGCCAGCGAAATCCCGCCACCGCCGCATTACGGTCCAAAATTCATTCATAAGCTGTCCCCCGGTGGTGGCCCGATGCATGACGGCGCCACTACGTTTAGCTTATCGCAGGGATAAAAGGATAAAAAAGGGGTCATTAAGATCTACTTGGGAAAGGTCTTGTTAAAGAGTCGGTCTATCCAGCTAAGGTCCTCCCGCAACACCACCTCCCCGTTCACCAAAATCGACACTTTGACCTTGAATACCCCCGCAGCAAATACCTCGACTGACTGCACTGTCTCCGAAATATCAACAGCGGACAGAAGCGGCTTGTGGGGATTGGGGACCAGCGAGGTATTTTGATCTTTGGCGACGCCATCAATGTAAAGATCCGCGGCCCCTACCAGCTCGCCCCCCTTCAGACTCCACCAATTGCTGACTTTGATCGTCGAGCTGTCGGCATCGACAACCCACTCTTTGAGGTTGGGTTTCGGTGAGCCATCGTCTGATTGCGCGTTACCCGTAGATGGCTTGAACCACATGGCATACAGCTGCCAGGCGAGCACGGCGGTGTTGAGCACAGCGAACCAGAACGAAAACTGGCTACCGCTTGAGGCGTATTGCCACCAAAACAAGCCGGTGAAAAAGGCATAGAAAAACGGTCCTGTGAATAGCTTTTTCAACTTCGCCCCCTCAGCTTCAGCATGACCGAGCCCAATGCTCGCCCACGTCAACAATAATCCCGGTGATGTTATCCTTTCCACCCCGCTGGAGCGCCTCGTCAATCAAATTTGTGAGGATGCGCTCATCAAACGGCGCGCCTAATAC
>Ga0182095_1407839_pt1 | contig 15696 bp, 8 predicted proteins | sample 041ome_19_FD_127784 | JGI IMG/M metagenome (GOLD analysis project Ga0182095, IMG submission 127784) | Metatranscriptome of coastal salt marsh microbial communities from the Groves Creek Marsh, Georgia, USA - 041412BS metaT (Metagenome... | ecosystem: Environmental > Aquatic > Marine > Intertidal...
CTAAACCCTAAACCCTAAACCCTAAACCCTAAACCCTAAACCCTAAACCCTAAACCCTAAACCCTAAACCATTCAATCTGACAACATCCTAAACGTGAAGGGGGTATACACGTCCAGTATCTTCGAATGTGCGCTGTTTTCAATCAAACCAAAGCATTGAACTGCACTAATTCGTAAACAATTCGAGCGTGGTACTCAAACGCGCGGCGTCGAAAAGTCAACCGTACGGTCTCACAGAGGTCGAGGCAGCCTCCGAAGTACGGACGAAGGGCTTTGAATGCGCATCTTCATTCGCAATCTTCATATATACTACAACACTATTTCACGTTTAATCTGATTACACAGTTCTAACCTCTCCGAAATCGAGTGAATTGCGAGCGTCACGACGCGATTCAATCGCTCGCTGTCCCATCGCTGAGGCGAGTGACGAATGTATTCAACGAGCTTCTCGAAAACTACCTCTTCTTCGTTTTCATCGCTTCCTATCGCGAGCAAATCTTCAGTCGCCTCGTTCAAAATCGATACGGCTACGTTTGTGATAAAATCACCGTACGTGAAATCCATATTCGCATTTGCTACGATCACGTCCATGACTCGGCACGAAAACCGCGTCGAGAAATCGCTCGCGAAACATGTCAAGAGCCATCCCGAAGCATACATCATCGGTCCTACTTTATACTTTTTTAAGTGCGCGCTGAGTTTCTTGTTTTCGAGTCGTAACAGACCCTCGAGCGTTGAAAAGGCTCTCTTTAACGCCAATCCGTTCTCTTCGTATATTTCCCTCGCGTTTCTCGTGGATTTCGACATGATGAAAAGCAGCGTTTGAAACGCGTCGCTTTCGTTCATATACAAAGCTAGAATACCGACGATGAATGGCATTCCTTGACAATATCCAACGGTTGGATCGTGATAGCTGTATGCCACCAATAGCCGACGCATTTTATCTATCCCTTTCGAGCTTTTGAAAGATGGGTGATGAGGAAACGTTCTTCGCAAGTCTCTCTCAATCAAGGTTTCAAAATCCTCCTTATCTTTAACCTCTTCAGCGTCTCTTTCTTCTACTTCATGTTCTCTGTGTTGGCTCATTATCGTTTCGTAAACATTCTCGCTCGAAGACTCTTTCTCTTTGTAGTGCTTCTTCATCGCGCTCTCCCATAACTGCGTCCGCAAAAACGCCGGCGAGTCCAGATATGGCTGGCCGTCTCCAATTTGCAAATCGCAAGTGGAACCGTCATCTTTCTCGTTGAATCCTACGGCTGCAGCAGACGCCGATGACTCTCTCGAAAACGGTAGTTTGAAGCTCAGCGTTTTTTTAAGTAAATCGCTGCTCGTTACAGACAACTTGTTTCTCGCGTTGTTCAACTCTCTGCTCGCTCTCGAACGAATGGCTGGGTCCGAGAGCAACGAGGTGACGCCAGAAGCTGCTCGCTCGAAGAAGTTCTTCTTCTTTATCTTCTTCTTCTTCTCTTTTTTCTCTTCCTCCATTCTTTCATCTTCTTCTTCTTTATTCACTCGCGCATCTTCTTTTAAATGTGCATTGCTTTTTTACGAGAAGAGACTCTTTTCTCTTTCGTTCTCCAAAAAAAACACTTATTACACACGAACAAACTCTCTCTCTCTTTTTTTTTCTCCTCCTCCTCGCTCCTTCCTTCCTCTCGTCCGGTGGACGACGACGAGAAAAAAGATGATGACGAGAGAGACAAACGAGACGAGAAGAAGAAGACGACGAATGAGAAGAAGAAAATTGTCGAAGGAAAGCGTCGGCGGGGCGGGCGTTTTCTTCTCTTTTCTCTTCTTCCTCTTCTTCTTTTTTTTGTCGTTGTCGTCGAACGACGACGAAACGATCGATTCGTCTTCTCAGAATTACGTTTTTGATTACTTGAACGAGAAGAGGCAATTCGATCATCAGAGCGGTCTGATCGTGTCGAAGTGGTCGTCGCACTCGTCATCATCATCTTCTTCTTCTGTTTTCGATGCTTCTGACGCCGCTCTCAACGAACGACGAAGAAGCTTACGAGGAGGCAGAAGAGGAGGATTTTTTGTACACGCCGCGACCGCAGCGGAAGAAGAAGAAGAAGAAGAACAAGTTCTGGTGCGTTCCAACGGATGGATGCGTTGGACCGACGACCAGTCGGGAAAGTTTTACTTCCAAGAAGAAGCGACGGGCAAAACGCAGTGGGAAGAACCGCCGGGATGGGCGTTTAATGAACATCACGGTGAAGTAGAAGAAGAAGAAGAGGAAGTGGCGATGAGGGACGAGCGACGCGAACGAGAAGAACGAGAGCGACGCGAACGAGAAGAACGAGAAGAACGAGAGCGACGCGAACGAGAAGAACGAGAAGAACGAGAGCGACGCGAGCGAGAAGAACGAGAAGAGCTTGCTGCATTACAACAACAACAGCGAGAAAGAGAAAGAGAGAAAGAACGAGAAGAGGAGCGAGCGAGAGAAGAAGAAGAAGCCGAGAGACAGAGACAACAGCGAAAAGAAAAAGAAGAAGAAGAAGCGGAGCGACAGCGACAATTACAAGTACAAAAGCAACTGCTAGAAGAGCAAGAACAGCAGCGAGCAGCTGCGGCTGAAAAAGCGGCAGCTGAAGCCAAAGAAGAAGCCACCGCACGGGTCGCCGAAGAAGCTAAAGGACAGCAACAAGAAGAAGCAAAGCACGCGTCACCGCCTCGGCAACCCCCAACGGTAGAAGTAGAAGTGAAAGGCAGCAGCGAAAGTGATGTTCAAGAGATCAAAATGCAGCACTACAAACAACTCTCTTCGCAGAAAGAGAAGCACAGAGACCAAATCGCAGTCTTACAGAAGCAACACGAAGAAGAAATCGAGAAACACATTTCCGATTTGAAAGTTGCGCAAAGAGAACGAGACGAAGCGTCTGCAAAAATGTCGGAAGCTCACGAAAAGCACAACATTCTCCTCGAACAACACGAAAAGTTGAAATCGGAGAGCGAGAAGATGGAGAAGAGAATCGAAGAGGCTCTGTCTGCTCACGAGAGAGAACTCGAACGCGTGAAAAGCGAACGCGATGCAATTGTCGATGAAAAGACGAAAATTGAGGCAGATTTGAAGGTGTCGTTTAACGAACGAAACGCGAAAGAGATGAAGCAAAGCCAAGAATTGAAAAAGTTGCGAGAAGAGTTGATGGAGATTAAGTCATTGTCGAAAGAATCGAGAGAAGCGAGGGAGAGAAACGAGGAAGCGCTAAAAGATTCGAAAAAAGAAATCGAGCGCATATCGCGCCTGTACGAAGAGGCGAAAGCGAACGCAAGCGAAGCGGAGAAGCAGAAAGAAAGCTTTGACAGGCAGCTGGAAGAGTTAAAGGTAGAATACGAGGATAAGATGAAAAAACTAGAAGAGTTGTCGTCGACTGAGTCTGCCGTCGGCGTTGTTAAGAGCGACAAGAATGGCAAAGAGGAGGAGAAAAAGATAGAGATGGAAGACTCTATTCCGAGTGGAGAGACGTCCTCTGATGACGATATGCGGGGGGTATACGGTGACGACGATGACGACGACGATCACCACGACGACGAAAACGTCGATGATACTCACGAAGGTGAATCTTCTTCATCTACCTTCGAAGACGTAAAGAGTGAGAACAAAGAGGACAAAGAGAAGATGGATATTGCTGAAAATGACCAGGGGAAACCGCACAACGAGAACGACGACGCCGAATACGATGGCGAAGAAAAAAAAGATGAGCAAGAAGAGAGCGAAATCGATTCGAGTGCAAAAGAGACAGAACACGCCGCGAGTGCTAAATCTAGAGGTGACATCACCGAAGAAATAGTACAAGATGACGACGATGTTGATACGGACGAGGCCACTTTCAACGATAAAGATGATTTCAAAGCGAGAGAGATCGGCGAAGAGAAAGAAATCGAGGAAGATGGAGATACAAACGAAGAAAACGTGGCGCGTCGTGTGTCATCGTCCTTTCCAGACTCTGTTCTCGCGGCAAAAGATAAAATTGTTGTCGCACTCAAGCCTTTGGAACCGTACCTCGATAAATTTTTGAACATCCTCTCGGTTGCGTTAAGCGAGGCCACGAGCAAAGCTTGGGAATCAAACGAAGGAGTGAAATTGACAAAAATTCTGGAGAAATGCGAAAGCAAGCTTCAGGAATTCCTCGAACGATACGTTGATAAAGTTTTCAAGACGAGCTTCGCTCGTGACGAGGTGGTCATACGGCAAAGCGTGAGAGTCATTGTTTTTGCGCCGCCATTTCTGACGACGATTTTTTTCATGAGTTTCTTCTCAAGCTTTCTAGGATTGAATGATTCCTCGTCTAAGAAATCTACCGGAGTGGCAGCGAATCACAACAAAACTAAAGTCAGCGGAGATGCGAGTGGTCGAAACGACCAAATGAATATGGGCACCGCGCCTCCTCCGCAACAGTCGATTGGTGGAGGCAGTGATGGTGGTAGAACTGGAAGTGGTAGCATGCAGCAACAGCAATATCAGCAAAGTCAAAGCGCTTCTGCGATGTTGATGAACCCAATGCTACCACCGAACGCAGGAGTCAGCGGATCTCGCACCGATGAAATTTCGGCTCAGAGCGTCCCTTTCATTCCTGGATCCACTACCATTACGAGCAACGTTGGTGGCGCTAATATGAATGGTGCCGGTAATCATAATCTGGATCGCAAAAATTCTGGAGATAGTGCCTCGAGTGGTGCAAATGGTATGTCTGGAGGTGGAATGAAGCATGATTTGTCGAACAACAGTTTAATTGGGAGACCCGGCTCGGGAGAACATCCACCACCAACCATGATGGGAGATTTAGCAACTGCGGGCGTTTCTTCTGGAGGTGACGAAGACGTGTACAAGGCTCCACCGAAATTTGGTGTGCCACACGGCGATATCAACAACCCGGCGATTAGCCCAACGGCAGGATCAGTTCCTACGAACGCAAACCTTTTTGTACCCTCGCCTGCCACCTCGCCTCGCGCGACGGCGATGGGCAGTGGCAATGGTGGCAACAGTGGTGGTGGTGGTGGTGGTGGTGGTGGTAGCGGCGACGTAATGACGGCAACCGCGACTATGCCACCGTCTGTTGCACCAATCTTACAGAATCCTCCAATACGACAACTTGATAGAGCGTTGACGCTGACTTCTCCGATGCAAGAACAGAGATTAAACACCGTTGATGGGGACGTAGATGCAGAAATCAAAGGCGGAGAGAACGTGCCCCCTCCACCTATAGTCACCGGTGGAGCCAAGAAGAAGCAGACGAAACCGCCGGCTTGGGCAAAAAATGCTCGAGTAACGCAAGTAAGCGCCATCCCATCCACCGTCAAGGACTCTTCTCAGGCATCTTCACAAATGCCCTCTCCGCCATCGATGCGGCAGCAAGAGCAACAGCAAACACACCAACCACCTCCACCGCATCTACAAAATCCACCTCCGGAAGGCGCGATGACTCCTCAACAACAAACTATGCCCGCTCAAACAATACTTCCGCCCCCCGGCGGCGGTAGCGCCCGATCACGTCCTCCACCGGGAGTGCCGATATTGAGAAAGAGCGTTAGCACGGGAAACAAGGTGAATCCTAGTGTCAGGGGCCCGCCCCCGGGTGTGAAAGTGCTTTCGCGTCCCCCGCCGGGGATTTCACGCGCGCATCCACCTCCTCCCCCGCCGCCTTCTTCCAGATGAAGTACATTTATTTAGTTTTGTATATGTAAAATATTATTAAAATCGGTTATACAGATTAATTTGAATCACTTCTTATACTCTTGAGTATGGCTGCCGTGTCAACTTTCGGCACATCTAGAGCCTCTGCGCACACGGTACGAACGCGTTCTGCAAACGCTTTTAAGTTTTCATTCTCATCCATGCTTGGTTGCATCGGCGGTAAAAAAGTGACTTTTAGCGGATTCGCGAAAAGGAACAGTTCCGTGAGAGATTCAAGGCGCTTCGGGAGCAGTTTTGTGAGAATGAAACTGTACCAAAGGGGTGCACTTCTTTTGTCTTGACTGCTTAAGAAATGCAGGACGACCGGTTGCACTTTTTGACCTTGAGCGAAAAGATCTTCGTCAAACTCAACGACGTGGGTAAGATTTTCGTGCCTCGAGACTTCAGGGAAGTATATTGTCGGGAGACGTCCAGAGATAAAAGACAGTAACTTTTTCATTCGGCGAATGAACAGCAAGCGATGCGCACACGTCTTACCGAGAAAAATCTTCTCTGTGCCAATAGCTTCAATGATGTTCGCTTCCAGCGTTGTCTTTTCACTCATGATTAGAGTTGGCGTTGAGGCAGCAATGAACAAAGGGATGGATCTCAAGTGTTTCACGAAGAAGATAAGCTCAGAAACTCGTGGTGCGTTCGAAACAACAACCAATGGCGTGCAATATGAGCGGCTTACGGCAGTTGTTTCGCCTTCAACGATGATCTCAGAGTGTCCCAGAGCATTTAACATAATCTCGCACAGCGAAACGGCAAAGTATGCGTGCAATTTTTTCGCCGTTCGTAGCAGACGGTTCCATTTTTTCTCGTCGCCGTGAAGATGATCCTCCTTCACGATCTCATTGTATGTATGTTTCCCATCGCTCAGAAGAACCACCTCCCTAGTTGTCCATAAAAAGCGTTTGTTCATGTCACTCCTAAATATGCTTTCAAAGTTATTGTTGTTGTTGTTGTTGTTTTTGGATTTCGAGAAGGATGTGTATCTGTATAATGTCGTGCGCCTTCGCTCGTTCAAGAAACGCACGATGACGGCGTAAGCTCGAGTCGAAACATGCAGCGCTGTCAAAGAAACGAGGAATAGTATCGCTCTAAACAAAACGAGGAACGGAGTTTTGCTCTTTATCTCGTTTCTTTCATCTGTGCTGTTATTCTTGCTCTTCGCATGATATTCTTCGAGCGACGAACGACGATTGCGTTCTTGGCTTTGTCGTTCGTACGCATTTAAAGTCATTTAATCTCCAAGGAGTTGTGTGGCTCCGTGGCAACACCCCCCGAACGCGCTCGTGTATTTTTTTCTCGTTTTCACCAGTACACCACAAACCACTTTTTTCGATTTTCGTCATTTGTCGTGTAAGTGTGTGTGTCTTTTATAGTTCTGCCCTTGATGATGGATATTACGGCAAGTGGATAACCACAGGATAACACGTCCGTCACATGACTGGCATTGCGACGCCAATGCTTAAAAATGTTGGAAGAATAACACACGCACGATGCCAAAAGCGAAGAGATACAAACTCGATGAAGACTTTTAGCGCGAAATTGAAGATTGAAGAAAGAAATACGAAAAAAGAAGAGGAAAAAGGAAAAGGAGAGATGCATTTGTGGCTTTTAGATAGAGATGGTGTGATAAATGAGGACGTCGGATCGCCCGGGGTGGTTGACGTGGATAGATTTAAGTTTATACCTCTTGTGAAAGAAGCGTTGTGGAAGGTTCGACGGCGCGGTAAAGCGAAGCTGGTGATTGTTACAAATCAAACGTGTGTAGGAAAAGAATTGATATCTGAAGCGTATTTAACCGATGTCATTCACAAAAGAATGACCGAGGAACTTTCTTGTAGCGGTGGTGACGGTGAAGATGACTTCGTCTTTGACGCGATTTTATACGAAACAACGATTGCCTCCGTTGAAAATTTTCGCCGCAAGCCCGAGCCTGGCATGGTACTCGAGGCTTTAACTCGTTTTTTGCCTGATGAGCCAGAGAACTATGCCACGATTTTCGTCGGCGATTCCATGACAGATATGATGGCAGCTGGAAGAGCGGAATTGAAAAGCGGACGGCTGATAACGAAAGTTTTAGTTGGTTCAGGATACGGATCGAGCGTTTGGAACGAGCTTCGACAGGCTTTTGGAGGTGGAGGCGAAGATAAAGATGGAGATGGATCTTTTTGTCACAGCTACTACTACGCACAAAAAATACAAGAAGAAGATGGCGATTGTGAAAAGAGTTCTGGAGGTGATACTTTTGATGCCAGAAAGGAATCGTCGAAAACTTTGGATGCATTTCCCGAGGAATGTTTCCCACTGTACGTGGCGAAGGACTTACCCGCCGTGGTTGATATTTTTTTATAGCTCGCTCGTCGGTTCGCGATTGATGCGCATTACATGTATTATAATTAGTATCGATGAATTAACTTTAAAGCGTTTTAGTCGGCCACAGTCGCATGCGCGGTTTGTTGATATCCCAAATGGACCAGACCAACGCCATCGCGATGCTGAGCCAAATTCCCAACGGCATCAAAACGTAACCGGCGGTTGGTAAAACCGAATAATATTGATAAATAGCAAACCACGCGCTCGAAAGGACAAACAACACGCCTACGGCGGAAACTCCCAACATTTTTTCTTTATTCGTGACGAAATTCCACCAGTCACCGATGGATAAGTGCAAAACCAAGCACATGATTGGGAAGCACAACAACTTCCCGACTTGTTCGTACACTAAGATAGAAGAGATTGAACGGAGAAACGCGATAGAAATCCAAACGACTGGAAACACTTTCGCGGGAGGCGTCCAGTCTGGACGTTTCCTTTGCTCTTTCATTTTAATTTCAGTCTCCAATTTAGGGCGAGAAGCATCTAAAATTGAAAACGTTCTTGATCGCAACGCCAGGAAAGCGAAGAAAAAGAACAAAAAGACGTTTCGGATTTTCGTCATCGTCGCGGCTTTTGCCGCCGCCGCCGCCGCCGCCGCGGCTTTTACCGCCGCTTTCGAAGATCCCGTCGCCGCGGAAGTCGTCCCGAAACTGCCGGTAACAGCGGCTAAAACGATATCTAACCCAAATAAAACTAATCCAATCAAACACGCTTCCGCAGCAATCGAAAAGATGTATTTACCAATCAGCTCGAACGAAACAGGACCATAGTTTTGTTTCCAATTGTTTATCCATTTCGAGGCGGATTTTGCGCGTTCTTTTGCTTCGTAATCAAAAACTGTTTGCGTCATAAACGCGGTGCCTGATTTGCCTTTCCTTTCTCCTCCGTTCCCACTCGCAAACGAAGCCGTTCCTTTTGTTGTTGAAGTTGATGCTGATGTCGTCACAACGCGAGAAACTCGACTTCTTTTTTTCAACCGCGAAAAGGAGGAAGAGGAAGCGGAGGTGAGAAGACGGAGATTGTTGTTGGGCCCGACGAGCGACATCGTTGGTGTCATTTGGCGTTCTTCTCTGTTGAACTAGAAGTCGTTTGATGTTTTACCTGTATGTGTATATCTGAATATCTCCGCTGATTTAACTGCCGTTGTGAGAGAAAAATGCGATTTGTTGTGGGAACATCGAGAATATTATTTTTTTGAAGAAGAAAAGAGTCTTCTCTTTCGTAAAAAAGAGAAAAAGAGAGAGAAAAGTTTTTTTGCGCGAACGAGAAGAGACTCTCTTTTCTGCGTGTTGTGAATACCTCAGACTGTCAGAGAACAGAGAGAGAAGAAGAAGAAGAAGAAGAAGAAGAGAGAAGAAGAAGAGAAGAAGAAGAGAAGAAGAAGAAAGAACACACACACACACAGAGAGAGAGAGAGAGAGAAGGCGATTTGAAAATGGAGGAAGGAAGAGAAGAAGAGGAGCTTCCGCAGCAGAATCAGAATCAGAATCAGAATCGACTTCGAGATGATTCTCGCGTTGAAGTTGATGTCGGTGTTAGAGACGACGCAGAGGAAAGAAGTAGTCTTTATTACGAGTATAAAGATTTAGAGGGAAACATACAAGGTCCGTTCCCGTTGACGCACTTGAAAGCGTGGAATCGAGACGGTTATTTGAGTCGAGAGCTGGAAGTTCGTCGACGATATAAAAATGTAAACGAAGAAGATTCGTTGCCGGCGGAGTTCACCACGCTCGGTCGAGTGTTGGATGCGCACGAAGAAGAAGGAAAAGAAGAAGAGTTGAAAACGAAAGTAAGAGAAGAAGATGATGATGAACATCAAGCAAAAACTACTGCTACTACTACTACTACTACTACGGCGACAACGTTAACATCGACGTTGTTAGACGAAAGGTTGAAGAACGTGTTCGGTGGCATCGGGAACGGCGCAATCGATGGTGGCGCGCCTTTCGCGTTCGGCGGTAGCTTCTTGGGCGGCGGCGGCGGCGGCGACGACGACGGCGACGACGACAACAACGCAGAGATGGAAAAAGAACGAGGGGATGATGATTTAGGAAGAGAACATAGAAAAGAAGAAGAAAACGAGGACGACGAAGAGGAGGCGATGCAGCACGCGCTGCGACTGCTCGAAGAAGAAGAGGAAGGACGCGACGCGGAGGAGGAAACGTCCAAGGCGAAAGCGAAACGAAACCAAGTCCTCGAACAATTTGAAGACGAGCGCGAGAACGCGAAATTCGACGTGGACGAACGGACGAGCTTTGGAAAACATCCGAAAGAAATTCCGACGGTTGGCGGGAGTCTTGATAAAGGTAAAAAAGCCGAAGATCCGCGACTTTCTAAAGAGGCTGCGCAGTTGCGAAAGCTGTGCAAACAAAGCACAAAAGCGTTGCTCTTACCGACGCACGAACTTTTAATGAGTGCGGCGACGAGAACGTTCGTTATGGATAGAAACGACGACGAGGATAACGTCGATGAAGACGGTGTCGAAAAGATTCAACGCCCGAGGAAAGAATACGAAAACGAAAATGAGCGAGACGAAGCGCTCGAGGAGGAAGTAAAAAACGTTCGGAAAGGTTTGCTCAGCAAGCTCCACCAAGGAGAAGAGGAGGAAGAACAAAAACATAAACAGAACGAAGAAAAACACGAAGATACGGGTGCGGCTAAGAAACGACGGAAAAGCGTAGAATTTGATCTGAAGGAAGAGAATGACGATGAAGGCGCGAGAAGTGACGGCGAACGATCGGATATATCCTGGGGCGCGAAAATGGGCACGTACGAAGATCCGACGAAGAGAAGCAGAGCGCTATCCTCCGCCGCCGAGGCACGAAAAGCGAATGTCGACGACGGTGATGAATACGCAGATCGGGATGCAGACGAAGACGAAGAACTTCAACGAGATAGAGCGCGCGGAAGAAAGAGAACATCCAGAGATGATGATGAAGATCGTAATCGAGCGCTCAACGCGGAGGAAAAAATGAAGGAAGAAGCGCGAAAACGACAACGAGCGTTGGAAGAGGAGGAAGAAGCAGAGCGGCAAAGACAAAGACAAATACTTTTAGAGAAGGAAGAAGAAGAAAACAAACGCGTAAAGCATATTGAGTTTATGAAGTATTTGCACAAAAATCCAACCGCGGGTGACTGGTGGCTTCCTAACGAAGAAGACGGAAAACCAACTTTAGGTCCGTTTCAATGGGCCGAGTTGAGCGTAAATTTACCAGGCGTGCGAGTGGCGCATAGATACGAAGATAATCGTTGGCAATTTGTTGGTAACGTCAACGATAGCGATAATTTGATCCCATTTGTTCCGTTGACTTCTAAAGCCTCTGCGGCTGCTGCTGCGGAGTCGGTGGATAATCCTCCGGAATTAGCCGTCGCGAAGAAGATGGAGAGAGAAAACGTCTTTTTGCCGAGAAAAGAAAAACCGCTCGATGATGATGATGAAGATGATGATGAAGGAGAGAAGAAGCGAGAAGGAGAAGAGAATTTTTCGAGCGACGGCGAGGAGAAAGACGACGACGGAGCAGAAAAGGAAGCATCGGAAGAAGGACTCGTCGAAGATGGCGAAGTCTACAGCAACGACGACGACGACGAAGAAGAAGAAGAAGAAGATGATGATGATGAATATGAAAATAGCAGCGATGAGGATGGAGAGGATGTTGCGTTGTTGGAAAGCGACGAGGAGAACATGCACGATGGAGGTGATGACGATGACGATGACGATGAGGAAGACGACGACGATATCGATGATGATGATGACGATGATGATGATGATAAGAAGTTTACTCGATATCTCGACATTGAAAACACGCACGAATGGTTTCGAAGATCTATGAATGCGTACGACGAAGCTGACGACGATGAATTAAAACGAAACGATGATTTGTCGCCATCGAGAGTCGACGAAGGAGCCTCCGCCGGGAACGACAACGGCGATAACGAGGAAGAAATCGACGACGGACAAGACCAAGTTGAAGCAGTAAAGAGGTGGTTCAGAACGAACATTATCGAAGGAACTTCGTCGTACATTGCCTCCCCGGGATCGTTAGAAGTCATCACCGGAATGGATACAAAACGCGGCGGTACGAACACCGTGCGTTTCAAACGTTTCGAAAACTTGTCGCAAATCAGTGCGGCGTTGAGCGCGGAATTATACGAGTCCATCATGATGAACAAAGCGAAGAAGAAAATAATCTCTCAGTTAGTCGAGGAAGTGCTGGATTCACTTTGAAGGAGGTATTCAAATCGTTTTGAAGTAAGTTTGTAGTAGCACCCGAGCGTAATTTCGCAATTTTAATATAAACGACAACCACGTAGATATAGATAGTATATTTGTGCTTTCAAACAAAAATAATGAGACAAACGCGCGATTTGGACGTCGCACTATATACGCAGTCACACGCGATACAATCAATTAACCCTCCTTCCCGGATATCACGAGAAGACCTAACACTAAAATCAACGCGTATTTGATCATTGGATGATCGTTCATCAAAATCGTCGCTTTCCCGACGTGCGGTAAATATCCAACCGTTCTTCCCATGACGTGTTTCTCGTTCAACCATTTCTGTCCTGGCGCGTACAAGCCGATATCGTCCATGTAATTGTTATCGCCTTTCGTGAGCATCTCGTGTTTGAACGAAGGAGAAGGTGAAGACAACGAGGAGTTTTCATCGTCTCTGCCGCTATCGTCGTAACTGCTACCACTACCGCTACCGATACTACCACTACCACTACTATCATCATCAGCTTTATCAAAGGAAGATTGAGAAGATGAAGAAGAAGAAGGAGAAGAGAGAGACGCAGTAGAATAAGGATGGTAATGACTCTTGATCACTCTGTGCACGATTGGAATCTCCCGTCCGTCGATGGAAAAGACGATTATTTCCCCGACTCTCGTTCTTTCCTCCTCTCCTCTTTCTTCTTCTTCTTCGTTCTTCTTCTTCTTCTTTGTCGTCGTCGTCGTCGTCGCCACGCCGCCGCCGCCGACGATGCTATTGCTGTTGTCGCTAAAACTCATCCTTTTATTCGTCTTCTTCTCCTTCTTCTTCAAAGAGAGAAACAAAATATCGCCTCGTTTAAACGCCGGTTCCATGCTCCCGCTCAACACGACGACGACGGGACTTTCCGAGTGCGTGTATAAACACAAACTCTTCCAAATCATCAACGCGCTGGTGACGATGAGCGTCAGCGATAACAGTTGTAAAGTCAACTGTCGATAGTTCATGGATTTAATCGCGCGGAAAACGTCCGTAATGGGAACGACCACGTGTCTTTGCACGAACGACGACGACGACTCCTTTCGTTTCTTATTCTTATTCTTTTTCTTCTTAATCTTAATCTCACTCGTCGTCGTTTTATTTTTCTCTCGTTGTTGCTCCTTTTTCTTCTCACTCTGTTCTCTTTGCTGCTGCGCTGTTGCAGTCGCCGCCGCTTCTGCTTTCGCTTCTTCCGCTTCCGCAGTCTTCGTCTTTCTCATCTTCTCTCTTTTCTTCTCTCTGCGTTTTTGTCGTGTGAAATACAAACAAAAAGTGTGAAGAAGAAGACGTGAGAGGACGACGACGAGACGAGACGAGACGAGAGAAGAGAGAGGAGAAAAGAAAAAAAAGAAAAAAAAGAAGAAAAAAAACGATTATATTTAGGGTTTTATTTTCCTACCCAAAAACCAAAAGACACGCAAAACGCAACACGCTCACTCAGCGCGCTTTTACGTTACAGACACTACGTGTAATAATAAAAAAAATGTCTTCTTCTTCCGCTCTGAAAATCGGCGGTGGTGACGCCGCCGTCGTCGTCGTCGCGGCGAGCGCGCGAAGAAGAAGAAGAAAAGGAGTGAGTGGTGGCACCACCACCAGCAGCAGCAGAGGGAAAATGTTTTTGGAGGCTTCTTCCTACTCGACGAGTGTTGCTTTTTATCCTCATCGTCGACGACGACAACAACAACAACAACAACAACAACAACAACAACAACAACAACAACAACACGGAGCACGAAGCTCTTCCTCTTCTCGTCTTCCCACCACCACCACCACCACCACCACCTTCGCGGTTTCTTCTTCTTCCTCTGGGAAAACGACGACGGAACCGGATGCCATCGTCAGCGTCAAACTGGACCAAAACAGAGACTATCCGATATACATCGGTTCGGAGTTGATGAGTGAGAGAGGCGACTTGCTGAGAAAGCACATCAAAGGTGATACTGTTCTAATCGTCACGAACGAAACCATCGCGCCGCTGTACTTGGACAAAGTCAAAGAAAGTCTCTCATCATCATCATCTTCTCCATCGACGACGAAAGAGTTGAGAATCGAATCGGTCATCCTCCCGGACGGCGAGGAATACAAAAACTTGGACGTTCTCGATTTGATTTTCGAGAAAGCTTTGGAGAGTCGTTTGGATCGGAAAACGACGTTCATCGCGTTAGGCGGTGGAGTCATCGGAGACATGACGGGATTTGCCGCGTCCGCGTACCAAAGAGGCGTGAACTTTATCCAAATACCCACGACGGTGATGGCGATGGTTGACTCCTCGGTAGGCGGGAAAACCGGCGTGAATCATAAAAAAGGGAAAAACATGATTGGCGCGTTTTACCAACCGCAGTGCGTGTTCGTGGACATCGACAGTTTAAATTCTTTACCAGAAAGAGAGTACAACTCGGGAATAGCCGAGGTGATTAAATATGGTTTGATTCGCGACGCGAAGTTTTTCGATTGGATCGAACAAAACGCCGACAGGTTGCAAAAGAAAGCCATCGATCGAAAATCTTTAGTCTACGCTATTCAAAGATCGTGCGAAAACAAAGCAGAAGTGGTTGAATTAGACGAAAAAGAGAGCGGATTGAATGTTCGAGCGACTTTGAATTTAGGACACACGTTCGGCCACGCGATTGAAACTGGCGTCGGGTACGGGGAGTATTTACACGGCGAAGCGGTGTCCATCGGAACGGCGATGGCGGCGGATTTGAGCTATCGATTGGGATGGATCGACAAAAAGTTACAGGCACGAACGGTAGATTTGTTGAAACGCTTTGATTTACCCATCGAGGTACCAGAAGGTTCCATGACGAAACAAAAGTTCATGGACTTGATGGCGGTGGATAAAAAAGCGTCTCAAGGTAAAATGAACTTCATCTTGCTGAAAGGCGATTTGGGCGGGTGCGTCTTCACCGGGGACTTTGACCAAACAAAGTTACAAGAAACCTTGGAAAGTTTTGTTCGTTAAAATAGGTGTGCTTACACAAATATTAAATACCACTATGTATGCCGGGCAAAAGTTACTGGTACAAGTACGCTCCTCTTTTCTTCTCTTCGGATTTATTTTTGTTAACAGTATTGTGTGGTAGTATAGGCTATTTTCTGTCCGTCGTCTTTGTCTCTCTTTGCGTGTGACGAGTGGTTTTTGAATTTTTTTCATCGCACACGCAGAAAAAAATAAAATATGTGTATGATGAAGAAAGCGACGAATTGAAGTTGAAACTGTTGAACTTGTTTGCGACATCACCTGTCGTAGCAAGGAAGTATCGCGGAAGCAACAGTAAGAAAAGCGCTTTGTATAAAGAGTTTAAAAGTATTCTCCCACAAGAGAACAGTTTTTATGAAAAGTCTCGTGCGAACACAAAAGGTCTCTTTGCTTTCAAC
>Ga0182095_1387826_pt1 | contig 15681 bp, 13 predicted proteins | sample 041ome_19_FD_127784 | JGI IMG/M metagenome (GOLD analysis project Ga0182095, IMG submission 127784) | Metatranscriptome of coastal salt marsh microbial communities from the Groves Creek Marsh, Georgia, USA - 041412BS metaT (Metagenome... | ecosystem: Environmental > Aquatic > Marine > Intertidal...
TCACCATCTCCTCAGGTAACTACGGCGGCGAACAGCACGCCACATTCCTGCTCGGAGTCCGACGCAAACGCTCAGCACTGATGGCAGAGATCGACCTGCAACGAGAGAAAGCAGAACGAGGCTCAGAAGCCGCATACGACAGGATCGCTGAACTCGAACACGACGCCCACATCCACCAGTACACGATGACCGTGTCACTGCTGAAGAACAAACGCCCGGGTGGCGGCCTCGTCGACGAGTTCGATCTGGAGATCGACCAAGATACGGGCGCACTGTCCGAACTGAGGCAGGGCGAACTCCCATCCCAACATCTGTACAACGTCGAGCACGAACGCAACCTGCGCCGAGATATGGCGGCACCGTCGTGGCAACAGCCACAGGTGTACGAAGGCGAATTCTGATGGCAGAAGCATTCGGACTCAACGTCAGCGACCTCCCAGAAGGATCAATGCCACTCGAAGTTGTGGGAGCAGTCAAAGTGCTCAACGAAGACGGCCACCCAGAACTCTGGGGATTCCAAACCAAATCCGTGACCTTCTGGGAAGCAGTCGGGATGCTCTCCATCACACTTGAACAGTTCCAAAGCGGACTCATCTCCATCAACTTCGTTGATGAATCAACCCTCATGTTCACAGACGAAGAAGAGGACGACTACGAAGATGAATGACGTAGTTGACCGCTACATCACCCTGTTCAGAGGCAGAGGCGACTGCTACGGCTCATGGTCAGGCGGCTGCATCAAAGAACCACTCACCCGACGACAGTTCGAACAGCACCTAACCAGCGGCCCATTCATCGGCGTCTACCCGCTCGTGTCCGACCGCGTCTCATGGGGATGCATCGACATCGACGGAAAAGACTTCGGCCACAACTGGCCAGAGATGTGGACACTCGCCCGCAACCTCACCACCATCCTCAAAGTCAAAGACGTACACGCCCACACAGAACGCACAGCCAACGGCTACCACCTGTGGGTCTTCCCCGACACCCCCCTTGTGCCAGCAGCCCACATGCGACGGGCACTCATGGCTGCATGCAAAGCAATCGGATACGACCCCAAAGAAGTAAACCCGAAACAAGAGAAGGCAGTCGGCGTAGGCAACTACGTCCGACTCCCCTACTACGGGGCAATCTCATGCGGCACCCCAGAGAACCGCTACTTCGTTGACGCCGACGGACTCGCACTCGACCTGATCGAGTCGCTCGCAGTCCTCGAACACGGCAAAACCTCACCCGAAGCATTGAGCGCACTAGCCGAACTTTGGCAACCGCCACAAGTCACACGCACCGTCAACTCCAACAACACCTACGCAGACACGGAACTGCTCAACGGCCTCGAGTTCAAATGTTGGCGAGACGGCCCAGCCGAAGGGTTCGATCGATCAGGAACATTAGTGCGCCTTGCACGACTCCTGCTCCAACGAGGGTTCACACCAGATCAAGTGTTCCCATTTCTGAAATCTGCGGACGAACGATGGGGGAAGTTCTACATGCGAGATGACTGCGATGAGCAACTCATCGCAATCATCGAGCGGATGGCGAGCAAAGTAAATGCCTGAACTCAAATTCAGATTCGACCTACAACCGTTCCCCAAAGAACGGCCACGAGCAACAAAACAAGGACGCATGTACACGCCACGCAAAACCGTGGCATACGAGAAACAACTACGAGACATGTTCCTCGAAATGTTCCCCGAGCACACACCGCTCGACCAGCCGCTCGAAGTCAAGGTTGACATTGCGACAGATCACATTTCCATAGAGATCGACATCGCACCACACAAACCCAGAGGGATGCGAGGCGACCTCGACAACTACGTCAAAGCAGCCCTCGACGCCCTGAACGGCGTCGCATGGGAAGACGACAGACAGATCGTTGCCGTCACAGCCCGAAAGGTTGGCGAGTGAAAGACTTCAACAAACAGTCGTTCGACAACCGTTACGCCTACCTAGGTGACACTGCGGAAGCAGCGTTCGACCGTGTCCACCCGAAGCACCACAAGTTGGGACTCAACCGCCCCAAATTCGGGCTACGAGGCGTCGACGCAAACATCCGTTACACGCCAGACAGGCTCCTCCCCTCAGCGTTCGTGGAAGTCATGGCCATCGGCCACGACAACACACTGAAACTCAAACACGAAAAACTCGAAGCCCTCAAAGCATGGCAACGACTTGCTGACACAGACCTGTTCGTCTACCACAAGCCACGCAACGTGTACTGGCAGGCACCCGTGCGGGCATGGTCACGAAAGTTCACATCGCACGGAGTCGACAACATATTCGACGACGGCAAAACATTCATCGCACTCACAACGGACAACTTCCCAAGCGAACCATACGAGGTTCCTGATGCCGAATCGTGAGTTCCCCACACACATCAGTGAATGGTCAAGAGCCAGACCCGCAGACCCCCTCGACGCCGAAACATGGCCAGAAGCAACCGTGCGTGAAACGACCTTCACACGCCGTCCAGAAACGCTCATACAAGCACTTATGGAGTCAACGCCGATCGACCCAATCGAAACGTCAGTCGAAGAATCGCAACTACTGAGAGAAATCGTTGCAGACGCAATCGACAAACTCGACGAACGTCTCCGCTACATCCTCGATGCAACCAACAGTGAACGAGTGTCAATCCGTCCGTTAGCGGAACGAATGTCGCTATCCAAATCGCAAGTGCATCGGCTCAAAGACCAAGCACTCGAACAAGTCAGGTTGCACCTGATCGGACACCCAATCATCAGAAGGAGACTGGACTTGCCAGCAGAAAACTGGAACCAAGCAGCACGAGACGTTGTCGACATGCTCTGCCCCAAAGGAGCAGCAAGCGACGACGAACTATTCGCACGAATACTCATAGCAATCGACGACATGCGGACACGCTTCCACGCAAACAAATTAGAACCAGAAGTGTTCTCTGACCCCGCATTCAAACTCGGACGAGCCGCTGCAGGCTGGCTCGACAACCACGGCATTTGGAGCGTCGACGACATGTCAGCACTCCTGTGCCGCAAACAACGCGACTACGGGCATGGCAACATCAACTCATTCGGAGCGCCCGGAGTCGTAGTGCGGCTGTCAGACAAAGTCGAACGACTTAAAAACCTGCACTCACGACAGTTAGAGCCGTCTAACGAATCGATGATTGACACCTACGACGACATTGTCGGCTACTGCACAATCCTGCTGATGCTTGCCAACAACACATTCACATTGGAGTTGTCTTATGACTGAACAAAACCCTGACATCAAAGAACTGAACGCAATCGTTCTCGGCATCCTCGACGGGCTTGCCACCATCTTGTCGCCACAGATCATGAAGATCATCAACGACCGTTACGAGCGCACATTAAACCCAGACCACCAGCCCGAAAATGAGTGACCCAGACCTAACTGAACTAAAAGAAGCACTGCGTGCGCTGCGCAAAGAAACCCGACGCAGAGGAATGCCGCTCTCCATGATCGGCAAAATCAAAGTTGTGGAAGCAATCGTTGAAGAGGTGAAAAAGAAACGTGGCTGACTGCGGCAAGGACTCTGGATGTAAAAACTGCGGCAAGACCCTCAAGGGTCGTCGCCGTGTCTACTGCACCAACCAATGTCGATACGACTACTACGCCAACCACAAATGGTCATCTGCTAGAGAGCGGGCACGCAACCGTGTCCGCTTCTACAGATGCGAACACTGCTTCGAGTTCTTCGACAAAGTCGAGGTCAACCACATCGTGCCAGTCAGAGGCAAACGCAACGAATGGGGATGCCACCATCACCAAACGAACCTCGAAGTGTTATGCCACGACTGCCATGTTGCGGACACACGCCGACAACGCAAAGAAGGCTACTTCGACTGAGGCTCACCCTCACAGCAAGTCCCCTTGTGGCCGCACTCAGGGCAACGCCACCTGCACTGCACAGGCGGATACTCGCACCCGCACAGATCGCACTCAACCACTGGTCACCTCAATCAGTCTGCGCCAAGTCTTCGGCCCACAAATAGCGTCAACCTTCAACCCGTAATCTGCTTGGAACCTGCGGAGGGATTGTTCGGTCTTGCGACCGAACCAGCCATCCGCCGAAGTGCGATAGCCAGCCTTTGTCAAACGCTGCTGCATTTCACGCACAGCATTACTGCTACGCATCCCACGAGTACAAGTCTTCCGCTTGTAATCCTCGGCCTGCAACACAGGCTTCTCTGTGCGAGCAACACCAGCCTCAAAATCCAGCACCGCCTGAGGAACCCTGTCACCCTTCACATACCTGATGTGCCAAGGCTCAGATTTCAACTCCCACGAAAACCCGTACTCAGGTGCATTCTCAACCAGCCACCCCAACGCAGGAGTGATCGGCTTAGCATCCTTCGGATGCGTGCCGAGCGCAGTGTCAATCGCCAAACCCCAACCATGATTCGAAGTACCCGGCGTAGCCGCCGCCGCAACACCACGCAACTTCCACCAACGCTGACCATTCCAAGTCCGCGACTGTGTTGTCGTGTTCTTTACAGGGCTGTAGGTAAGCGTGTAGCGACGCTTAAACAAATCGACCTGCGACATGTACGACCTGAACGTGCCACCGTAGGTGTACGTCAGGTCATAGCCCGCATCCTTTGCTGCTGACACAAGAGCAAGCCAAGCACGGGCTGCAGTGATTTCGAGTTTGCCGTCTGGCCCAACCTCTTTCGTGATCCTGTCAGGCAGGTTTCCGTTAGTAATCCGTGCAAGGGTGGACGGCAGCACTACTTTCTGGATTGGCAACTTCATACAAATATGTACTAACCGTCCCGTCAGCCTTCTCTTGCTCGACGCCTCATTTCGGACTCGATCACCTGCGGTGACAACTCGCGAACAGGAATACCCAGATAGTTCGCCCACGATTGCGCTTCACGACCCGAATACCTGTCTCCCAGCCCGAGCAGACGTTGCGCTTGCGCCAACGGCGGCGCAACAGAACGAGCCGCATACGAAATCTTCTCAGGCGTACCGCCGTAGAACGGCGAGTCAAAGAACAAGTTCTTATCAAACACCATCGTCTCCAACGGCACCTTCAAAAACGGAGTCAAGTCCGTCAACGCACGCTTCGGATCCATCGGGTTGAACTTCGAAATGTCCTCAGCCAAGTTCACAAACGGCAAGTCAGGAGTCAACGCAATGTCGTTGCCACCAAACATCCCGACATCTCGCCCAGCAACAAATCCCATGCGCTCACGAATCCACTGAGGCATGATCTCGTTCTCTTCATCCTGAGCGAAGTTGTTCACAAAGTTGCGGTACACCGCATACGCCTTCGGCTTCGTCAACATCTGCTGAATCTGCAACGGGGCGTTACGAGAAGCAAACACATAGAACGGCACCAACTGCTTGGCGTACCTATCAAACTTCGACAACTCGCTGTAGTCGAAATGCAGGCGAGAAATCTTTGCGATCGCCTGATCCAAGTTGCCGCCACCCTTCACAGCAGCAAGACCAGCAGCCAAACGGATCGGCCCTTCAACGTAGTTCTCACCCAGCGAACGTGACAGCCTGATCGCCCAGTTATCCAACGCCTTCTGCTCAATCACAGAAGCACCCGCACGGGCACCAACCTCTTCAACTCCGAAACGTCCAGCAACACCAGAACCAAATGTTGCCTGCAACGCCAGACGCTGATCAGGCGTCAACGCCTCGATCGCGTCCTTCCCACCACGACGAATATTCGCCCAAATCTGGAACGCCTCAGCATGATCCCTCAACCCGACATTGTCAGAGAAGTTCATAAACCCTGCAGACACCAAGTTACGCACATGGAAGCCCGGAGTAAGCGTTGCATATGTCTTGAAGAAACGGTTCGCATACTCCAAATACTTGAAGAACTCACCGTTATCGATCGCAGTCTCAAAGTTCTTCAAAGCAGCACTCACAGCCGAAGTCACCTGAGGCCCAGCATCACCCAACAACTCTGGCCCCAACTGCTCGAACCCGTCACGGTACACACGTTTAAACACAGGAGCAGCCAACTGCTGTTGCTCTGCAGACTTGATCATCGAATCAAAGAACAACAAGTCATGCTCGGCGTTCTTCACCTGCTGCAACGCCCCCTCATACTGGTCAAGCAAACCGTAGGTACGCACAGACCAGTTATTCAAACCATTCTTCTGCACCTCACGACCAAGCCCATTCACAAGATCGTTGAAATCCCGTGCAGCCTGCGGGCTACCAAACTTCTTCGGAGCCTTCTTCACGTTCTCGGCTTTCTTGCGAAGTTCCTTCGCAACAGCCTGACGTTCACCCTTCTTGCCATCCCAATACTTGTTAGCCGCCTTGCGTGCATCCGCCGCACGATCGAACTGTGCCAGCCCCTCAGCCTCAACACGATCAACCTGCTTCAACGCATCCGTCGCCGTCACATACCGCTCAACCTGAGGATCAACACCCTGCTCCACAGCATCAGCCTTGCGACGCAACGCATCAGGATTCTTACTGTCAGGCAACACCGTGTACGGATCGTTCTCAGCGATCTGGACACGAGTGGCAAGCCTGTCGGCTTCGCCACTCTGAGCAGCAGCAATACGAGGATTCAACTCGTCAAGCGCACGCCTACTCTCCTCCGCCTGTGTGGCAGCATCCCTGACAAATTGCCGTAAACCTTCACGCCTACTAGCAGCAACCTGATACCTAGAGATCGGATCGACACTGTCGAGGCCGATCGCATTACGCCAAGACAAAATGGTGCCATCAGGAGTTTGCCCAGAAGTGGCCTGAATGACTTTCTCGGCAAACTGCTGGCGAGAACGATTACGCATCGCCCGCTGCTGAAACACCCGGGCACTTTGACTGATCGCATCCGAAGTCAAGAACCGTTCCCACAACTTGGCGGTCTCACCAAAACTGCTGCGCGTCCTCGTGAACCCGCTCGCCATCTTGCGAGCCTGATCCCAAGTAATTGAAGCACCAAGAATCGTTTTAATCTCAGCAGCAGCAGTATCAACTGTTGCTGCCAACTCCTCGCGGATCTCCTTGTAACCCACCTTACGCAGCCAACTATCATCAACCCACTCAATTGCGTTGCCGCCGTTGTCAACGAACTCTTCAACATTCTTCGTCTTCAACGCATCATCAGACTTCGCCCCCGACATCCAGTCAGTCGTGTCCTTACCAGCAGAAGTCGTCACCTCTTCCACACCAAACGAATCCGATGCTTCCTTCTCCCCGATAATCCACTTCTTGCCCTGCTCATCAAAAACAACGGTTCGACCGTAATCATCCAAAGTTGGGGCACTCACGCCCACAATAATCTGATCCGTGCCATCGGCTTTTTCAACAACAAGACTGCGCTTAACACCGCTCTGCGGAACCCCATCGCCCTTGGGTGCTTTAGCCTCAATCTTCTTGAAAATCGCCCGATGCTTATCGTTACGGCGCATTGCGTCCTGCACCCGAGAAGCAACGTCATGCAACTGATTATCTATCCCCAAACGGATCTCTTTTTCCGCCTTCTCGCCAATCTTTGCGCCACCAGCGAGGTTCTCTGCATCAATGAGTTTTGCAGCATCAGCCTCAGCAAGACCCTTGTAGTATTTGCGGCTATCTCGCGCCGACTGGGTAAGAGCCCGCTGGAACGCTGCATCAAAAGCAGACTCCTCGATCTGCCCAGCAGCATTCAGAGGCAACAAGCCCTCTGACGCTGCAGCATGCACACGGGCAATCGCAGCACCAATAATTGATGCCTCAACCAATTCCTCAATCGGCTGGACGTTAGGCAACCTCGTGTTAATGACCTGATTGTCCTTTGCCAAACGAACAGCGTCATCATGCATGTCATGAAGCAAACCGCGAGCGGTCTTCTCTGCACCACCAATCAAAGTGTCAATATCCGCTATGCGCTCAGCCTCACCAGCAAACCAATCATCCCACTCTGGGGCACGAACTGAACGAGGATCATCGATCTTGTAATCAGCAATGTGTTGCTTTGCCTGCTGGACTCTTCTTTCCCGAATCACCCTCAACGTCTGTATGCGAGCCTCAAGATTTCGTACAGCCTGCTCGGCAGGCAACGCCTGAGGAGTCGCACCCTTCAGACCCGTCTGGGCAAACGCCTGAGCACCATCAGTGCCAACCTGACGTCCACGAAGAATCCGTGAACTCACTCGACTCTGCATCTGCGCCCACTTAGCAGCAACATCCTCAGGCATCAAAGCAAGCATCCCGTCAGTCACAAGACGATTCTTCAAGAACTGATCAACAGAAGAAATCTGCGACTGCTCAAACGGCATCTTGTCAATCGTGTTGCGCAGCACCTCGGCCTGACCGTTCGCTGTGTCAGCAGCCTTACGAGCCTTATCGTCAAGACCCGTCACATTGACCCGTCCGAACAACTCGTTGTTCAGGACATCAACTGCTTGCATTTCCCGATACAACTCTGGCAACGTCGCAACGTGATAGTCCGTCGGAGTGCCTGCGGCAATCCGCACGGCCTGATTGAGTTGAGCGTTGCGTTCAGCACTGAAATCCAACGGGCTTGCTGTCACACGCGGGGCATTCGGATCAACAGCACCCCCAGCGTCCAACGCAATTGCCTTGAGGTCTCTTGTGCTGTTTCCAGCCGCCCCCTTATGGGCGCGAGCAACAGCCGCCTTCCGAGCATTCCAACGCATGTACTCAGCAGTCGTCCTGTAACGTGCCTGAGGCGCATTCAGCCTCGCAGCATCATCGAGATAATCAATCTGGGCCTTCAAACCAGAAACAGTTCGTTTTGCTTCAGAAACCGTCTGGCGGACAGAAGTTCCCCTGATCTTGATGTCAACGTAACCCTTGCCTAACTCCTCGACACGATCAAGTTGACGCTCAAGAAGTTCCAGAGCCTGTTGGGCCTTTCGCCTTTCAGCATTCGATGCCGCTACCGCATCAATCTTCTGCTTGATGTGATCAGGCAAGAACCTGTACACGTTATTGAGTTCATCCCGCAACTCTCTTACTTGCGTGTTGGCCGTTGCCAGCGCCTCTCGCGCTGCAGTATCCCCAGTTTTTCGACTATCCAATCTTGCTTTGAGATTTGAAAGATTGTTGTTCTTCTTAAAGTTCTCGTAAATGATTCGCTCAACATCAACCGTTTTGTTGCGGCCAACAGCCTCAATCAAATCTTGAGCATCCTCCATCATCGCAATAGAACGATCAGTCAGATCGTCCACAGTCTTCTGGTAGTAGGCATGCCATTCAGCAATGTCCCTGTTCTTCGGACGAGCATCCAAACGCTGCTGGTACAGACGATCGCTCGCCTCTTTAGTGCGACGAATTGGATAAGGAACTTCACTTGCAGCAACAGATGGCTGACCCGCCAACGAATCGAGACGGGCAATTTCGCGCTCGATCTCATCAATCTTTGACTGCACTCGGACAAGTTCGTCTGTCATCCGAATCGGATCAGACTCCAAAGCAGCAAGACGCTTCGCATGCTCCTCATCAAACATGTCACGCACCGTGCGGCCCAAAACGTCACCCTCAATCGGGGTGTCTAAAAACGCTTGAACATTTTCGTCCGCCAAACGTCGCGCATCGTCAAGAGCGCCAGCAGCACGGTTCCTTTGACGCGTCGACTGCCCAAGTTTCGAAATAACATGGTTACGTCGACCCAACACCTCGTCGGGAAGCATGAACGGGTTCTTCTCAAACCACCTACCCAGCATGTCGAGGACTTGCGACTCCAAAACCTTGCCATCGGCCAGCCGAGAGACAATGCCGCGCTCAATCCCCAACTCACCAAGAGATGAAACCAAATCAGCGAACGCTTCAGCGTTAACGCTCTCCACCATCATCAATGATTGACCAACACGATCCATCTGATCCGTGATCTCCTGCGCAGCAGCGTTAGGGCCGCCTGCAGAAACGACAGGGTTCAGCAGCGCTTCCTCCATCGCGTCCACTTCAGTTTGCAACCTTGTGGAACGCAACGAATAACCGTTAAGCGGAGTAAACAACTCCTCAGTATCAAAAACCTGCGGCTTGGCCCGCTGAGGGTTAGCCGCCGCATACGCCTCCGCAGCAATCTGCGGATTCGCAACAATCTCAGTCAGATCAGCAACCTCGCGCTGCAACCTGTCCTGCTCCGTCAACAAACGAGGCAACATCTGCTGATCGGCACGAATCACCTCAAGCCGAGCCTTCTCCTTCGCAGTACGCTCAGCAATCTTCTGCAACTCCTGCGCAACCCGCTCTGGACTCGCACCGTTAGCACCAAACCCGCCAGCCTGAGAACGCAACTGAGAAGCGCGAGTCTCAAGACGAGTGATCTCAGCCAACGCCTCATTCGCTTGCCTCTCCCAGCCATCACGCAACTCGCCAACGGTCTTCTGGAAACGAGCCAACTGCAAACGAGGACTCTGATCCTTCGCCCAGTCGTCCATCATCCCCTGAATCTTTGCGCCAACATCATCCTGACGTTGCGCAAATACCGCAATGTCATCAGCCAAACTCAGACGGACAGACTTAGCCGCGTCAGCAGTCTCCTTAAGTAACGCATCCTGACGCTGCCGCGTCTCCTTCTTCCGAGCCTTAAACATGTCCGCCAACTCTTTGTTAGCGATCTTGTTCAAATCCTCATCAGGGATGAAATCAAACGCATCCAAACGGACAGTGTCCAGCGACGACTCCTGCAACCGCTTCGCCGCACCAACAACACCAGCCGCTGACGCAGCATCATCCAGATACTTCGACAACAACTTGCCAGCGTCATCCTCCAAGAACTTCGCAGGCCCATCACCAAACGCACGACGCAACGCACCATTAATGTCAGTGATTGTGCCAGCACCAAAATCGACCTTCGTGCCGTTAAACGTGTAGGTGCCCTCTTTAAACACACGGCTCATCGACATTGACGGGCCTTCCGTCAAGTCGACCTTCGCAACTTTACGGAACTCGACAGCCCCAGCAGAATCGCCCTTCAACCAATCCCAAGCCTCACGAGTCCAAGTGTGAGGCACATAGTTCGGCAACTCACCAATCTGCGCATCACGAGAAACCAAATCCTCACGGATACGAGTCAACAACCCACCCAACGCCGTGTCGTTCCCCGCCTCCGTCGCATGCGTCAACGCAATACGCTCAGACTCAGACATCTTCCCGACAACACCACGAGCAGCGCCCTCATACGACTTGAAGAACTCGTTCTTACCAGCCTTACGAGAATTCACATACGCCAACACCGTTGCGGCCTCAGTTGGCCGCATCGAGCCAGAACCCTGCTGCAACGTCTTGTACACATTCTCAAGCCCCTCGGGCTTACGAGAAATGTTTGTCCACCAATCAGACGACGTAACAGAGTTCCTACCCTTCGCCAACGTGTTGCCAATGGCACGGTCGATCCCGCCCGTGCCAGCAATACGCTTGCCCATGAAACGCAGACCACGATCAGCCAAACCAAGTTCCGCACGGGTAGCAGCATCACTGACCGCTGCACCACCCAGACGAGACATTGCTGACACAGCCGCATCATCCGCACCTTGCAACGCTCCACGCGTCGCAAGCCCGAACCTGCCCTGACGGCCAGCAGAACTCATACCCTTCTTCAGTCCAGCGTTCGCTCCGCCCGTGACGTAAGTCAACGGGTCGAGCAGAACGTCACCAGTAAACCCGATCGCACGGTCAATCCACTTGTTGCCCGTCAGATCACCAGTGATCGTTCCAAACCCGAACGTGGGGTCATCGAACTGTGACTTGAAATCACCCCAAGACGCATCGCCATCCGTGATGCCGACAGCGTCCAAACCTTCCTTCAAACCTGACACGATCGCCCGACGAGGCATGTCAAGCACATTCAACGCACCAAGAACCTTGCCACCTACTGCAGCCCAGCCTCCGGGCTGTTGCTGCAACTGGCCAGACTCCTTTTGCGCAAGCCATTCAGAAAACCCTAAAGGCTGACCCTGCTGCTGTTGTTGCCTATTGGCTCTGTTCGCCTGAGAAAGCGCAGAGACACTCAGCCCGCTGTTCGGAACACGGTTAGCACCAATGCCCCGCAGAATTTCGTCAAGAGAAGAAGCCATCAACTAAATGGACGAAACGTCCCTAGTTATCTGCCAAAAATTGACTGGCCGCCACGCAGATAACTGTTGCCAGCCATCGTCCGAGGACTGATCCCCTTGTCTGTCAGGAACTTGTTCAACGTGAACGCGAACCTTGCTTCCTTCGACAACTCGTTTCTGTCCTTGACCGCTTTCGACACCGCATCCTGCGTGTCCTCTTTCATCCCGTAATCCAGCCCAGAGTTGTAGTTCCGTGCTTTCTGCAGATCGCGACGAGCCTCAGACTCAACAAGCGCATTGAGATCAGGGTCAACCACCCTTTTCGGCAAATCAAGACCACTAACAGAATCTTTCGGGTTGTCCTTCACCCAATCCATCAAAGACACGGAATCAGTAGCGGCTCCATACCGCGGGTCTTCCATAAACATGGTTCCGTCCGAAGCGATACGCATCGTCGCCGCCTGTTCGTTCGGCACACCACCAGTCACATTCCGATCATAAAAATCGTAAATGTTCTGCATCCCCCCCAACGACTGCGTTCCATAATCGGGAGCATCCTTCGTGTACCCCTGAAAGCCAGAACCATCCCGAGCCGCACTCAACGCAAAATCTGTCGCCGCCTTGACAAACGCGTCCTCATCACCCATCCGCTCATCCAAAGCAGACATACGGTCACGCTTCAACAAACCACGAGCCTCATCACGAGACACATCAAACGACTCCGACGCTGGACGCATCATCGGATTCAAATCCAACAAATCAAACTCAGTGCCAACAGCAGGCAAACCAAACATGGCATCAGTTTCTGACGGCTGACTGTTCTCAACATCGCCAGCAATCATGTCGCTAAACCATGTGTCAGCCTTGTCTGTTGCCGCCTTACGCCAAGCATCCCGCTCGCCAGTATCACCAAACTGCAACCCGCCCTTAGTCGTCATGTACTCCTCGGCATTAGCAACAGCCTCAGAAGGCGAATAGCCATTCAGCAACTGATTGGCAATGATGCCTTCCATCGACGTCTCACCCAAACCATCAGCAACCGCCTGAAGAGTTAAACGACCTTGGTTCGAAGCAGGAGCATCACCAGAATCCAACCCCATCGTTGCACGCAACAATGCTGACATCTCAGGCGTCGCCCAATTGTCAACAACATTCGTGTAGGTACTCATCGAACCAAGATCGAAAGGCTGCCAACCTTTCGTCGACGAATACTCCTGCGGAGCCTGAGGCGAAATAGCGCCCGTCATCATCAACATCAGCAGACGGTTCTGCATCTCCTGTTCAGTCATGTCACACCGCTCCTAACAGTTGTTGGATCAACTCTGGTGGCAACGTCTGTCCGTTACTTGCAGCACCCGTAATCAAACTCAAAAGACTGCTGATATCAGGACGAGCCGCCGCAGCATTCGCATCAGCCTGCTGGTTAGCAATACCAACATTTGCCATGCCGTACTGATTCTGCAAAGCAGCATTGCCCGCATTCACATCGTTCTGACCATTCCAGTTCGCAAGCGCCCACTGATTGGCATTGTTCGTGTTCGAAGTGTTCGCATTGTTATTGATCGTCGCTTGCGCCATACCCCAATCATTCAAGCCACTAGCGTTCCACTGGCCAGCCTGATTAGTTGTCGTATTGTTCTGCTGATCAACACGCGACCTGTCCTGAGCAACCATCCGCTCCAACCCCGCTTGTGCGAGCAGAGACTGAATGTTCGCATTCGTCAAACCAGCAGCACGCCCCTGATTCGCCGCATCAGCCGACAAGCGCCGAGCACCACCAAAAGCACGATCCATCAGATCACCACGACCTTGGAACAACGCATCAGCGTTCTGGATGCCAATGTTGGCATCCATCACTGACTGGTCATACTCAGGGCTGACACCAAAGATGTTTGCCAACTGTGAAAGTTCAGGTTGCACCTGCTCACCCTGATAGTTCATCGAGCCAACAGACGTTTGCAACGGCTCTGACAGCCGTGCAATCGCAGGATCCCAAGCCTGATTGATCTGACTCATCGTGGCTGCTGTCACATCCGACAAGTTCTGACGCATCGGATCAAAATCCGTGTACCCCAACATTTCAGGGTTCCACGTTTGGAACTCTGGCAACTGTTCAGGAGTAATCGTCTGCATCTGTGGCATCGCAGCCAACGACTGCAGCACAGGGTTACCGTACGTCTGATATTGCGGAGCGGCTTGTGGGCCTAAAGCGCCACCAAGCCCGCTCAGCATCGCAGTAAGATTCCCGTATCCGCTACCACCGCCGTTCGTTGGCGTATCGACAGGGGTGTTCAATGAATTCCACCACTCCTCGATTGAGGCGTAAGCCTGATCATCGAAAAGTGCGTCGTCACCCTGAGGGAGATCATTCAGAGAGTCCAAAGCGTTCCGTCCACCAGAGACGCTGTACTGCGGCACATACGCTCCCGATGGAGTCATCCCATCAGTCGCTCCTGCAGCAAGAGCCTGAGGGCTACGAGTCACAGTCCCAGCCACACCCGCACCAGTGTTAGCGCCAGAGTTCTGCGAACCGCTGTAAGGGCGGTAGTTGTAAGAACCTTGGAGGAACGGCAGGTTTACGGTGGCAGGGGCGTTAGGCCCGGGCATGAATGGCATGACCTGCGTGTTGAGCACTCCCGTTGCAGGAGCACCCGGAGTCTTCTTCTTCGTAGGGTTTAAAACCATCCCATCGAACGCCCCGGAAACAGCACCCTGCCCCGAGCCATTAAGATTTCCATCTCCAGCCATCATGCTCCTCCGTACTGTTGCTGCAGTTGGATAATCCCATCTGCCGTGTTAGCGATCTGGTAAGCCTTCTGCAACTCCAAATCATCCATCGTCTGCTGGTAGTAGTCGTTGTACAACGCCTGCTGCTGATCAAACTGGTTAATGCCAGTGTTCATGTCCTGCTGCATCTGACCCACCTGAGTGGTGTAATCCCCGACGTAATTCGCCATCGCATTACGCATCACACCCGACTGGATTCCACCGCCACCCATGCCACGCTGTGTCTGCTGGGCAGTGAACGACGGCAGACTCCGACCAAAACCCTTGTTGAACGCATCCATATCGCGCTGGCTGCGCTGCGTAAAGAACCCCTTTTGGTATGCGTTATCAGCAGTCTGTGTGCCGTAGTTGAACGCGGCATCACGCTGCTGTCGCAGTATTGGAGAGAGATCTGGGGCTGCCATCAGTTATATGTCCCTTGTGTCCCTGATCACGCCGATAAAGCGGCCACTTGGGCCTCCAACTGTGCAATGCGTTCGTTTGCTTCCTGAAGTCCAGCAACGCTCAAAGCAATAATGTGGGCAATGTTCAACGTCGGCGTATCACCAGACTGGTCAACAGCCATCGGGAACACGGTCGCAACATCCTCGGCAATAAAGCCAAGATGTTGTTGATCCGTGTCGCCATCGTTGTATCGGAACGTGACGGTTTCCAGACTGTTTACGATCGCTGTTGCATCACCTGCAAATGCTTCGATGTCATGCTTAATTGTGCGTGACGAGTTCAGTGACGGGTTGCGTGACTCGATTTTGTTCACGGACAAAACCGCATTATCGCCATCTGCTCCGTCCCTGAAATACAGATAGTTCGCCGCCGAACGAATCTGTGGGGCATACGACGAACCATTCCAATAGTGGTAAAACGAAATAGACGCTTGGCTACCAGCAGAAGCGTCAAGCACGAGAGA
>Ga0182095_1018223_pt1 | contig 15659 bp, 8 predicted proteins | sample 041ome_19_FD_127784 | JGI IMG/M metagenome (GOLD analysis project Ga0182095, IMG submission 127784) | Metatranscriptome of coastal salt marsh microbial communities from the Groves Creek Marsh, Georgia, USA - 041412BS metaT (Metagenome... | ecosystem: Environmental > Aquatic > Marine > Intertidal...
AGGATGCTCAGGGAGTACCCAGCTTGGAAACCGATGACAACCTCATCATGCTGACCATGGACCAGGGTGGCGACATCAACTGGGCTTCCGTCTCCGTGAAGCTCTCGATTGACGGCGGCTCCCCGATCTTCTGCGACGCCCCAGGCGGCGAAGGCAGCGTCTGCGGCATGGTGGACAACGGCCGAGACACCAACGACCAGTTCTGGTCCGTCGGTGACACCGTGACCATCGTCGAGACCGGCACCGATCTGTGCAACAGCGCTTGCACCATTGACGTGACCATCACGGACACCCGTGAAGAGAAGGTTATCGACACCACCAACGGCGTCCCAGCTGAGTGATTTCAATCGCTGAGTAGGTCTCTGTCCCAGGTCACTGACCTGTACAACGCTGCATTTCCGGCCAAGGCCGGACCTGCGGCCTTCATTCAAACTTCAACATCCGACATGCGTTGACGCACGTCCTGGTGTTGCTCCCACATGTGGAGGGAGCGGCCCCGAGCGGTGGTGATCAGGGCTCGTCCAAGCAATTCCATGCTGGCGAGCCACTGACCGACGAGCGAGAGCGGTCCGCTTGACTTCCCTTGTCGGCTTCGCCACCACAGGACAATGCACGCAGCTTCGAGCCCCGCAAGTCCGAGGTGCATGCTGTTGGCCAACGTCAAGGTGGCCGGCCAACCGTACAGGCCGATGAACCCCCAGCGCAAGACGGCACTCGAAACGGCCACGGTCAACGCTAACGGTGCAGCGATGTGGAAGTGGACTTGGCGTCGGAAAATGCGTCCAAACACGCCCTGGCTTCGCTGCCCTGCTCGTCGGCGTTCTCGCAACAAAAGACGCTGAAGGCCTTGTGCTCGACGGATTTTCTGGCGGCGCTGTTCGCTCGCTGCTTCCGGAGCCACGTCCACGAATCGGGCTTGAGGGTCCACGATGGCTCGCCATCCTTGACGGCGGACGGAGGTCGCGATTTGAGCATCGTCCGCATTCGCTTGGTCAAAGAGGTCGTCAACGGCGAGCGCACTGGTTCGCCACATCATGCATGAGCCTTCGAGGAAGGGGGTGCTGTCCACCATGGACTCGGCGATGCGCATGGCTTCCCACGCTTCTCGATGGAGCCTTTCCTCGGCCCGCGCACCTTGACGCCTGGGCAACGCACCAACGGCGCCGATCATCGGGTCCGCAAACCACTGCATCATTCGGCGGAGCACGCCTCGTTCAAGCAGGGCATCCGCATCGGTCATGCAGATCAGCCCCTCAGGCTGCTGGCTATGGTGGTTCAATCCCTTAATTACCGCAGCTGTTTTTCCTCGGCGTTGCTCCATTTGAAGGACTTCAAACGATGCGAAAGCGTTTGGGTGTCGGGAAATCCATCCATCAACCAATTCCAGAGTGGTGTCCGTGGAGGCGGAATCCACCACGAGCAAATGCATCGGTAGGTTCTGAGCGGCAAGGTTGGCGAGTTTTTTCTCGATCACCGTCGCTTCGTTCCATACCGGGAGCAGAACGGTCAAGCGTTCACTGTGGTTCGTTCCCATGGGGGCATGCTGTTGCCGATGGTCCCGGTCCCAACTGTACATGTCCCATCGGTGCAAGATAAAAGGGAGTATCGCCATGCTTATCGCTGCACCTTCAACGATGGCAGGAACCACGACCATGAACCTGTTCGGGAGAGACTCGCCCTTATGCTCTCCTCAAATCTCGTACCCCTGGAAGGCGGTTTGCCGACCATTTCTTGATGACGAGCGTGGTGGGACGAGCATGCGCAAGGTGTTGCATGTGGGACCATGCGATACCCCTGGCGGCATGGCGACCGTTATGCATATTCTTGCCGAGCATCCACCTGAGGGTTGGCAAGCCGACCTGCTCGCTACGCACGCACCGGGAAATGTGTGGGCAAAATGGTTCGCTTATCGGCGAGCTCGACGTGAACTCCAACGGCAGTGCAGCGACCCCACCCTACGGCCCGACGTGGTACACGTCCACGTGGCCTCGGATTGGTCGTGGCGGCGAAAGTCAAGATTGATCCACGTCGCGCAAACACATGATATCGCCGTGGTCGTCCATCTCCATTCGGGTCAATTCGATGCATGGCTTTCGAAAGTCGGACCAAAGCGGGCACAATGGGTAAAGGCAGTCCTATCTCGGCCCAAAACGCAACCGGTGGTGCTGTCGTCGGCATGGCATGAACGACTGGAACCGGTGGTTGGAGATGTTGAAATCGTCGGTAACCCGTATCGGTTGTTAGGGTCTCCAGAGCGGGTCTCCCGTGGGAAACACCACCTCCTCTTGCTCGCTCGAAAGGACCCCATAAAAGGCCATAGATTTGCCGTTGAGCTCGCTGAGAACCTGCGAGAAGAATTTCCGAATCTCCGACTGACCATGACCGGAGAAACTCAGAGCGAACACGAATGGGTGGAAGCAAAAGGTTGGGTTTCGGAGAAAGAAAAGGCGATCCTTCTCGCCCGGGCAACCCTTCTGCTCCTTCCTTCTGCGTTTGAAGGGCAACCGGTTGCGGCACTGGAGGCGCTTTCGGCGGGTTTGCAAGTTTGCGTGAGTGACCGTGTCATCGGCCTTCCAGATTCGGTGCGGCAGGCGAATTGGGGAGATGTGGATGCATGGACGATTATCGTAGGTGACATGCTCAAAAACCCACAAGACGAAACCAATCTCAAGTCATCTGTGGTTGAACACAGCATTGACCGTGTTCAACAAAGGTGGAAATCCGTTTACGAGTCGTTTTGATGAAGCACGGTCAAAACCGCCTCCAACCGGTCAATGGTGCTCGCCCAGCCGAGTTCCTTCTCTGCATAGGCACGTGGCTCGTCAATGGAAACGGGTGATTCTGCTAGTCTTTTCAGTATCTTCAACCCCGCAAGGTGGAAATCTTCTTGTGGCACCAAGTTGAACCATGTGGAGTCAACCCCGTCCAATCGATGACCTGGATGATCGATACCAAACACCAAAAGCCCACTGGCGAGGTATTCACTTCGCTTTAGTGGACTGGCAAGCGCCCATACTGTTCGCTCTGGCATTGGTAACAATCCGACGTGGCATGTGCCGAGAAGCTCCGCAAGTTCGCGTTGCGCCATGGTTTGATGAACATGAATGAATTCATTGGCTTCAGATAGTGCTGTAAGAGAGGGGACCAGGTCGCCTTCGCCTACAAACAGGACGTCCACCTCAAGGCCTTCGAGCCGTGCTTTTTGCGCCAGCATGGCACAGGCAAGCACACCTCGGTGCTGGTCAAGTCGTCCATGGTACACCAGCGTCATTGTCGTCCGTTTTGATTTAGGCTTGAAAAGGTCAAGATTGACGCCCGCCTGCAAGACGGTGCAAACGGTGTGCCCGGTCTTCTGTTCGACGAAGCTTTGATGCGCCTTTGATACAACAAAACCGGGTGCGTCCGACCGCACGGCCGCTTTCCAGGCAGACTTCCAGCTGCGCCACTGCAGTCGTCCTAGCAAACCAGTATCCGCAGGTGGACTTCGGTCCATCAACGACCACGGAATTTCCAGACGCTCAAGTTCCGGAACGACCCACGCTGCGACGCGCCATTCTATCACCGCCACGCTTACATCAGGTTTGTTGGCAACCAGCCATGCTCTCATCGCCTTTCCGAGTGTCCGCGCTCGGAGGCCACGCCATGCAAGATTTGGGAGCGAGACATGGGTGAACTCCTCCTCTTCAATATCCATGTCGTGGTCGGCGTTGACGAAGGTCACGGTCATGTCGCGTTCCAGCAGGCCCAGAATCAACGCTCGCTGGGTGGTTGAGCACAAGTCGTTCATCGACCGCCCCGTCAACCAAAGGATGTGCACGACGGTTACGCCTCCCGGAGGGTGTCGAGAATTTGTTGTCGTAAGCCTTCGGAAAACTCAACCTTCGGCACCCAATCGGTGTCCTCGAGTAATCTGGCGTTGGAGCCAATCGAGCGGGCGATATCACCCGGACGCTCGGGCCCGTGTTGTGGAGCATGAGGGGCAATCTCTGGGGCGACATCCTCGAGCACACGGTGGATTCCATCCATCAAATCCAACACGGAGCGTTCTGTTGTCGTGCACACGTTGTAAACGTGGGACAGTTCGTTCTTCCAAGGTTGTGTGGCGAGCATCAGCACGGCGTTAGCAACATCATCAACGTGAACGAAATCTCGTGTCTGCAGACCGTTTCCAAAGATCGTTGCGGCGCGACCGGCGATGGCCATTTCAATGAATTTCGGAATTACCGCCGCATAGGCCCCGTCGGCACGCTGTCCCGCTCCGTAGACGTTGAAGAATCTCAGTGCTACCGCTTCCATGCCGGCTTTTTTAGCTTCAAGCACCTGATGCTCGTTCTGCCATTTCGAATCGGCGTAGGGTGAATGGAATGTGCCGGCATGGTGTTCATGAAGAGGAAAATTGTCCTTGGTGCCGTACACCGCTGCGCTGGAGGCCATCACCAATCGATCGACACCGTGCTGCTGGCAGGACTGGATGACGCAACCGGTACCGCCAACGTTGACCTCCATCGTTTCTTCAGGTTGTTCAACCGAGCGTGGCACGGAGACTTGGGCTGCGAAATGCACGACAGCATCGCAACCCTCCACAGCGGCTGACACCGCTGCCGCATTCCGGACATCACCATGAATGAACGTAGCGCCCAAGGCTTCCAGCGCCTCCGTCGTTGATTGCAAGCCGGTCGACAAGTTGTCGAGGATGCGGACCTCCCAACCCATGTTGAGCGCCTTTCTTGCGGTGTGGCCGCCGATGAACCCTGCACCTCCGGTGACGAGCAGGGTTGGCATGTTTTTTCCCGGTCGTCGCCCATTGAAGAGCCTTCGGTAACTTGGGAGAAGAATCACTGCGGTTAAAGCAACTTCATAGGGCGCGTGAATGGAGTGGAACCATGTTCCGGCGTGTGCTGATGCGGTGCGCCTACAACGCGGGAAGGTACGAGGCGGCGAGGTCACATGCCCGCCTCTTGCTTACCAATCCAAAGGAACGAGCGTTGGCCAGAAGCGTCATGGTGCGTTCATACTGGAACGAGCAAGCGTTTCAGGCTCTCATCGAAACCGCCTCCGAGTGGGAAGACGACCTGGCCAGATCGTATTGCTCGCTTGCAATAGAGCGCTTGAGTGCAACAGCCTCCGGAAAGAAATTGACATCAAGTAAACAGGGCCGCTTGGAACGGCTGCGCGGCGAGCAACCCAAGCCCAAGCACGCCATGGAATGGAACTCAACGGACATGGCGGCGAATTTCTCACAAGAGGGTGAGCGGCTGTGGTTTCGCTACCCGCAGGGCTACGTCTACTGGGACATGCCGAAGGGGTTCGACCTCTCATCGACGCATGAAGTCCTGCTCTGGTTAGCAGCGGAAACGTTGCTCTCTCCGTGGGAGCCTTCCACTCGCGCCCCCTTTCCTAGCATCCGAGCATGCGGAGAACGACCCAGCCTTTCGTTCTCGGCGGGTACGGATTCCACAGCGGCGGCGCTGGTCATGCCCGACCATACCCTGCTGGGTTACCATCGTCGTTCGTTTGACTCCATGCTGGACCATCGAAACGCAGAACGCCTCATCGGACATCTGAACGGTAGCGGTGAGCGCGAGGTAATCCAAATTGAGTCCAACCACGAGTTGATTCGCACCCACCACGACAAACCGGTGGGGTTCTCGAGCGACTTTGCATGCGCCGTTCACCTCATTCTGCTCGCTGACCACTGCGACTTGGGTGCCATCGGGTTTGGCATGCCCATCGATAACACCTTTCTGTGGAAAGGACGGAAATTTCGGGCCTTCGAGGAGACGCACTACTTCACGTACTGGACCAAGCGGTTTCAAGAGGCAGGGCTCGATTTGCTCTTCCCTATTTCATCCATTTCGGAAGCTGGCGCACTCATGATCGTCAAGCAGTCTTCGTGGGTTGATCATCTGAACTCTTGCATGCGCGGTGACGGCACCAAAGGCTGCGGCCGCTGCTGGAAATGTTTCCATAAGAATGGGCCATTGGGGCGGACCTTTGACATCAAGTCGCATGAAATCCAGACCTACCTCAACAAACGCCCCATGCCCACTGCAACCCACGCTCTTTGGGCGTTGCAAACCATGGGTCACGAAGACGAACTTCCCGACATGGCCCACCTGTTTGAACAGGATTTCTCGTGGTGGGAAAAGGTCTACCCGCCGGGTTTTGACCTGCTCCCTGAACCTTGGCGAGAACCGATTGAAGCGACGATTCGGGACGCTTTGCCCCTCATGTCAGTGCCCTATGCCTTGCATGATGTGAACCATTTCGGTGAGTGAAGCATAATGCTGGAAATGCCCCGCAGCCTCCAGTCAATGCAACATCTCCATAACCGAGATGGAGAACCAACACCGCATGAGGTGGCCGTTCCGCAATAAGGCCGCTTCAAACAAGGAAGAAGCCCGCCGTTTCTATAACGCCAAGGACTACGAAAAGGCCGAGCCGTTTTTGCATGCGATGCTGAAAGAAAAACCGAACGACGCATGGGCGATGGATGTCCTCTCCCGGCTCTATATGAACACGGCACGGCATAGCGAATCAATCGACCTGATTCGTCGATTGATTTCCAGAAAACCAGACCCCGATTTGTATCGTCGATTGATTCGTGCGGCATGCGTGGAAAATGACGATGATTCTGTGTTCCGTTTCGTGAATCGAGTCGACTGGAAGAATTCAGACGAAGACCTCCTTTCCAAAATTTATGAATCGTTTTGGCCAGATGAGAGGTGTGTTGCTTTCTTTTCAGAGACGAGGTGGAGTAATGAAATTCCATTCCCGACCTATGTCAAGGCTGAACAGTTATATGAACAGGGCGAGATAAGACAAGCCATTGAATTGCTGACATCTTTGGTCTCAAGAGAGGTCGTTAACGAATCAACCTTGATGTTTGCACGCCAAATTTGTTTCACGCTTGGACAGGTGGAAATGGCACACAATTTGTGGGCAAACTACCTTCGGCATATCGATGGCGAATTCTCTCGAAAACGCTCTCTTGCAAAACGGCTGCGATCTTCTAAACGATACGAGGAAGCGCTTGAGATTGCAGTCATGGTTTTGGAGGAAAATCCCGACGACCTTCAGATGTTGGCCTTGATGACGGAACTTGGGCAGTATGTTGAACAATCTATGGCAGCGCTGGAAGCATATCATCGGTTGGACGGTTTGGGCCAGGCTAAACTGTACCACCTACGTCGTTTTGCGAAAACGGCTATCAAAACGGCATCGGTTGATGACATGCTTTTTGCTGTTCAACGATTGGTGGAGCTCGATGTTGATGCCAATGCCACCATTAGACGCGTCTACAACAGATTTTGTGATTTGAAGCAGTACGAGATGGCGGCGAAGGTTTTGGATCTTATACGAGGCACCTTACTTGAAATCGACCTCAAAGCCGCTCGGGCTCTTGAGGAAGGCGATCCAGAAGGAGCAATGATAATCTTAGATGAGGGGCTTGCCGAATCTCCAGAACACATTTCATTTTTGATGAGGCGAGGAATCGCTCTCGAAGTGAAGGGAGAATTGAGCAATGCCATCTTAATGTTCGAACAAGTTTTGGACCTCAATCCTGAACATCAATCCGCTTCCCAACGGCGATTGAAGTGTGGGTTGAAGATCTGGCCAGAAGAGAAATACTTCAATGAGATAACCCAAGCAACCAATCGTTTTCCAGAAAACATAAACCACCAATTTGCACGGTTAAATTACGTACTTAGCGTAGAGAAGGATTATGATTTGGCAATTGAAATTGTACACAAATGCCTCCATCACCACCCAGATCACCAGCGCTCCCATCTTTACCTTGCTTTGATCCAATCGTGGAGAGGGGAACACGAAGCCGCTCGCTCATCCATCAGCAAATCACTGCTTCGTTGGCCGGCCTCTAACGATGTCCACATTACGGCATCTCAAATTGAGAAAAATGCGGGAAATGCATCAATGCAACTCGAGCACATAAATGCCATGTTGGCGTTACATAACCTTCAACCGGTTCATTCCTCATCCCCAACCCATGCGATTACACCTGAATATCTCTCTACAGCCTTAACGGCTGGACTAAAGGACAGCCGTTTGGTTTCAATCATCATGACGACTTACAAACGAGATCCGCTTTTGGATGCAGCTATTGGTTCGATTCTAAACCAGAGTTATCAGAACATTGAACTCGTTATTGTGGACGATTGTTCTCCAGATGATAATTTCACCTACCTAAAACAACTCGCAGAAAATGACGCTCGTATTCGAGTGTTCCAGATGAGTGAGAACGGCGGCACCTATCTTGCCAAAAATTTCGGTATGACCCAAGCCCATGGTGAGTTCATTGGTTTCATGGACAGCGATGATTATTGCCACGCACAGCGGATTGAGTATCAGGTTGCCTCTTTAGACGCTCATCCAGAAGTTATGGGTGTAACTCATGATTATTTCCGCATCGATGAATCCTCTGACATTGAATTCAGGGGCATTGGAGCTTTGCGGATGGCCTGCATCTCGTTGTTGATTCGAAAAGAGGTGGTTGATGAAATTGGTTTCTTTGATTCTCTTCGTGTCGGAGCCGACACGGAATATATTGAGCGCATCGAAGCCCATTATGGGAAAGATTGTCGATTGCGCCTTCGGATTCCATCCATGTTCATGATGTTGCATTCAAGTTCGTTGACAGGGGGTGGGCCGTTCCATATTTCGTGGAGGTCGGTGGCTGGTCATCGATTGCAACACCATCGCTCGTTCCGTGCCTGGCACAAGAAAATCAAGGCTGGATTGGCTAGACCGTATGTCCCAAGGGAGATTCACTTACGTCCTTTTGATGTGCCGACAGAGATGAAATCGAAACATTATGTTTGGGAAAACGGTATGCCGCTCTTCTCCGAAATGATTCAAAAAAGAAACTATGATTGGTGGAAAGGGAAGAAGGATATCAAAGAGAAATTCATTTCTAAAAAATTGATCGGCGAGAAATATGCATTATCGCATGGTGTTCCGGTGGTACCGAAATTTTTCGTTACAACTGACTATGATGATCCTAGATTCTCTGATCTACCAAACACTTTCGTTCTAAAATCAAGTGTAGGATATAGTGCAAAGCAGGTTTTCCCAGTTGATAGTGGCATAAATGTATTTTCGGGTGAACCAATCGATGTAGAACTCATCCTTGATAACCTAAAATCTGATGAATTTGTCCAGAATCAAGAACACTCTTTGATAGTTGAGGAATTGATTGAAGATGAATTTGAGTATAAAATCCCACTTGATTACAAATTTTATATGTTTGGCGAAATAATCGCTGCAATTCAAGTCATTGACCGTTCTTCAAAGATAAAAAAAGAACAAGCGCAAGGTTTCTATGATGAAAAATGGAATAAGATTCCTCTAGATATATTGCCAATTCGTAAGGAAGTTGATAAATTTTTGAAACCCACTCAATTAGACAACATGTCTAAGGCCGCTAAGAAATTAGGTAAGGCACTAGGAATGTTCATGAGGATTGATTTTTATGCTTCAAAGAATGCTTTTTACCTCGGGGAATTCACTCCCACGCCAGAAGGAGGGAAAGGGTATTCTGTAGAAGGAGACAAATTCCTAGGTTCATTTTGGAAAGGCGAGGAGGGTGTTGAATGATTGATAGCGACGCACAAGATTCAGCTGAAGGGTTGGCTTCTGAAGAGCGGACAAACGAAATTTCCCCAGCAAAGATGAAGCAAAAGAAACAACAACTTCGTCAAAACCAACTTATCCGTGAAAATCGCCGCCTGCGAAATTCAGCCTCTTTCCGTGTCGGTAAGCTGTTCACACGTGCGGCGACGAAGCCCTGGCTTCTTCCTCTTCTTCCCTTTTCGATCCTGTTCCTGGTGTTCAGCATCGGCATGGAGCGATTGGGACGATGGCCGGTGCCGGTTGACGAGAAGGGCACCACAACTGTTCAACACGAAGAATTGCGAGATTGCGTGATGTTTTTTCCAACCAACGGTGTTGGCTTCGGTCATTTCACCCGAATGTATGCGCTCGCCAAGCGCTTCAAGAAATACTCTCCATCGACAGAAATTGTCTTTTTCACAACCATGCCAACCCTTCACCTGCTCTACAACGAGGGCTTCGTCACCTACCATATCGCTGGTCGTAAAAAATTTCAGGATGTTTCGGCGAGTGAGTGGAATGCGTTGGTTGAAGAGCACCTTTCATTGGCCTTTGACCAGCACAAACCTTCTACGTTCATTTTCGATGGTGCCTTTCCCTATCGCGGTATGTTGAACGCTATCCGGGGGCGGGTCGCAACGCGAAAGATTTGGATGCGTCGAGGCACGTTCAAGAAAGGCAGTCGTATTCCAGTCGATAGCATCGCTCATTTTGATACGATTATCCATCCTGAAGACAGCGTCCCACTCGCCCCGAATGAACTGGAGCATGGTGTGGAATCGATCACCTGTGCTCCCATCGTCTTGCTCGACGAAAGTGACTTATTGCCCCGAAAGGCTGCACGGCGACGCCTCAATCTTCCTCTCAAAGGACGTGTGGTGTATGTTCAGCTCGGTGCTGGAAGAATCAACGACATCGGTTCGGAGATCAGGCTGACCGTCGAGGCGCTCTTGCAATATGACGATGTCACGGTCGTCATCGGGGAATCCATGCTGGGTGAACGAGTTGACATCAATCTCAACCGTGTGGTTTTGCTCCGGGATTATCCCAATTCAATGTACTTCAATGCCTTTGACGCAACCGTTCAAGCAGGTGGCTACAATTCATTTCACGAAACTCGAAAATTTGGACTACCCACCTTGTTTTATCCTAATATGAACACTGGCATGGATGACCAACTTGCCCGATGTAAGATTGCAGAGGCCGAGGGTTGGGGTTTCGTGGTTGAAAAAAGAACGAAATCAACGATTTTTGAAGGCATCAGGAATCTACTAGCGGGCAACGAAAAATCCCCCGGAATCAAGTCTGTCAACGGTGCAGTCGAGGTTTATTCAGAATTGACTGGCCATAATCCCAAGGGATTTAATGAAGGTTGGATGATGCCAAAGGCAGCAATATCTTGGATTGAGCAAAACATAGAGAAAGGGTCGACCATTTTGGAATTTGGTAGCGGTGATGGGAGCGAGAGACTTGCCCGTAAATACAATTTGTATTCCATCGAACATGACCCAGCATATATTGGGAAGACAAAATCGAATTATATCCACGCATCAATCGTTGAGAATGGTACTTCAACCTCAAAAGGCGAGCAGGGGTGGTACGATCCAGAATTGTTCCAAGAAATCCCTGAATCATTTGACTTGATTATTGTTGATGGACCACCGGGAGTTATTGGTAGATCCGGCCTATTGGAATTTCTACATCTTATGCCAAATTGGAGCTACATGCTGGTGGATGATACAGACCGAATGGAGGAACGAGAACTGGCGACCGAGTTATGCGAGCACTACAACTGCTCTTCCTTGAGAATAAAGACAGATCAGTTCAAGGCAAATGGAGATGTTCGGATGTTCGACATCCTTGAGATCAGGTGATGAAATTGAGTGGTTCTTGGGAGTCAAAAATCCCCCCGATGATCGGCTGTGGAAACGATTGGACGTTGTTTGAGCATGAGGTCGCTCAGCGTTTTGAGCGGCGCAATCCGGAGGCTTACACCCGCCCAGTCTCTGTCATCATACCCGTCTACAACCGGCTGGAAAAGCTCGGAAAAACCATCGCGGCGCTGACGCATTCAACCTACCCGCTTGAGTTGATGGAAATCGTGATTGCAGATGACGGATCATCTGACCACCCAGAACAACTTGTTGATCGATTTTCTTCCTACTTCCCCGTGAAATATGTTGGACAATCGGATAAGGGATTCCGTGCCGCACGTATCCGAAACAAAGGCGTAGCGACCGCTTCGAACGATGATTTGATTTTCCTCGATTGTGATATGCTCCCCGAACCAACATTAGTTGAGGCGTTCATGAAATACTTACATGTGAGCGACCGATTGGTTTTGTTGGGTGGACGAAGATATGTCAATACAGACCATTTTTCGATTCAGGATGTCATTGATGAAATCCAACCTGTCCTCGATTTGCCGAGCCAGTGTGCAGACACGGGGCGCGGTCCCGAAAAAGACGAATCACCGACAGAAGACTGGCGCTATGCCATTTATCGAGAATCGGATCATCTGAAGAACATAAAGTATCCTTTCAACACCTATTGTGCTGGCAACATCGGATTGTCAAGAAGTCTCTTTGACCAAGTTGGAGGATTCGACGAATCCTTTGTTCATTGGGGCATGGAGGACACAGAAATTGGCTATCGACTTTACAGAAACGGAGCGTGGTTCATTCCCGTAAGAGATGCGAAAGCCTTGCATCAGGAACCCCCGGGAGGGTCAAATGAAACCAATCGTACAGAAGGCAGAGAAATTACGGAAGGCCAATTTGTAGAAAAATGCCCGGCCAAGTATCGTCCGTATGTGGCAGGCAGAACCTACGAAGTCCCCAAAGTCTCCGTTTATATCCCGGCTTACAACTGCGAAGATTTCATTCGCGAAGCGGTAGAGAGCGCACTGAATCAAACCTATGACGATCTTGAGGTCGTGGTTTGCAACGACGGCTCTACAGACAAAACCGGTAAGATTCTGGATAACCACTACTCTGAAAATCAGCGCGTGGTCATTCTTCATCAAGCGAACCAAGGTATTTCGGCGGCAACCAACGCAGCTATCCGGTCTTGCCGTGGTGAATATATCCTGCAGCTTGATGCAGATGATGTGCTGTTGCCGAATTGTGTTGAATCCCTTGTCGCTGTTTTGGATACAACCGAGCATGACTTTGTCTACGGCGATTCTCATTTAATTGGCGCCGACGGTGAGGATTTGGGGCCTGCATATTCCTGGTCAACTTATTGCCGATTCCGTCTGCTCAACGGTATGTTCATTCATCATCCTCGGATGTTTAGGGCCTCGGTTTTTGCAAGAACCGAAGGGTTCAATGTTGAGTTATCAAATGCGGTCGATTTTGATTTTTATTTGCAAATGTCGCAGCATGCTCAAGGCTATCATCTTCAGCTACCACTTTATCTCTACCGGCAACACACCACAAACACGTCAAAAATAAATCGCCAACAACAGGACAACAACACCCTCGTTGCCTTGGAACGGGCGTTCTTTTCGATGGGGTTGGGTGAGCAGATCACTCTCACTCCTGCACAGGATGATGTCCGGAAATTCAACAAATCCATACCGAAAAACATCGATGATTACGGTTTGAATATGGAACAGGTTTACCGTCGTCTCGGCATCCATTCTCCCTCCAAGGAACGGTTGATGCCGTGGGAATTGAAAAACGTAGTGTCTCAACATCAGCAACGCCTGCACACGCAAACTAGGGCGATGCATGGACAACATGGTCTTCGCTATCTCAGAGTTGGCCCGTTTGGTTCGGTAGACGTTGTTCAATCTGTACGTTCCAGATTAGTAAGGGAATACGATGTGGAGGTTGATCTTCTAACTATCCCCAAGTCAACCCACATGCAATACTTTGCTCTCGTTGTTCAAACTGGAGCTGATGTGTCTTCGGTCGACCTCGCACGAGTGGTTCGGAAAGACACTAATTGGCCAGTTGAAATTGTTCGCAACAAGAATGCACCATTTTACATCCGTATTCGAACTAACAGGGAGTACCTTAGTACCTATTTCAAAAAGGAAAAACCCGGTGATGAAGATGAATCACCCTATCAGGTCGATGAATGTTGGAGCATCGTTAATGATACCTTGATTTTCACATGGAATGACCATGAAGTGTTTTTCGAAATGCCCGGTGACTGGCGAATGGAAGAAACTCACCCCGACCTTTTCCAACTTGCTCATCATCTTCTCGTTGAGCCTTGGGACAAATCAGCCATGAAGAATTGGAAACCTTCCCGTAAGCCGGGATGGCGACCAGGCCTCGCTTTTTCTGGAGGTATTGATTCGGCTGCTGCGATGGCCCTCATGCCAGAAGAGACGGTGTTGTTGTACAACGAACGGTCGGGAATCAGCGGGCAGCTCAATCACACAAATGCGTTGAGGTTTTTTGATAAAATCACCGAAGATAATGGACGTATTGTCCACAGGATTCGCTCAAATCATGAGCAACTCCGTGCACTTCAAGGAAAATCTGTTGGTTTTTCGACGGATTATGCTTGTGCCGTTCAAGTCATACTGCTTGCTGATTACTTTGGCTTGGACAGTGTTGCGACCGGTATGCCACTGGAAAATTCTTATTTGTACCATGGCCACAAGTTCAGAGATTTTTCAACCTCTTGGTTTTGGAAGCATTACTCGCCGATGTTTGATGAGGTTGGCCTTTCGCTTTATCAGCCCGTTGCAGGTTGCTCGGAGGTTGTGAACCTCAACATCGTCACAGCATCAGGCTGGGATGGTTGGGCGCAGTCGTGTTTGAGGTCCACCGAGGGTGGGGAAGTATGTGGAGGTTGTTGGAAATGTTTCAGAAAAAACACACTTCAAAATTTGCCATTTTCAATGAGCAATGAAATCAAAACCTTCCTATCGAAAGAGCCATTGAAGCAAGCGGCAAGTACGCTGTATTCCATTCAACGAGGTGGCGTATCAAAGGAAGGTGTTGACATACGCCAAGAATTCCCGCACCTTGCTTCGCGGCTAAAGATGGATTTTTCATTCCTCGAACGCTATCTTGGGGACGCACTTGACCTTCTGCCCAAAAAATACCGTGGATTTACAAAATCACGATTGGATGAGTTCGCATTACCAATGGACGCGGTAGAGAAAAAACAGCTTTCGGGCATTAACCTCTACGGCGGGTCAACTGCTTGATAGGATTTGATAGACCAAGTTCGTTCGCTTAAACGGTTTTGCAGAAGCCCGCATGGTGCGATGTTCTGAAATAAGGGTATTGAGGGCCATTTCAATTTGGACTGGGTCATTCTCATTCGCAAACAAAACAGCACTCCGTTGCGTTCCTTGTCTGATTTTCCTCATCGTATCATTGTCTGTTTCGTTGTTGTAAACGCACAGGGTCGGGACGTTTGTTTCAAGCATGGCAGCGAGCGCCTCCAAATTCGGTGGTAAGATCGCACCCATCAAATGACGGTTCTCTCGAGCACGTAGCAAGCCTCCGTTCGAATCGTTCCACTCCTTAAGGCCGATGAAATGAATCCCTGATTTCACCATCTTTTCCAAATCGGGTTCTGATTTCTTCCCCGACGCCCGGGAGCCATACAGCCGTGCATCAAGCAACTCGTTTCTGACTTCAGCGCTGATTTGAGTTGAAACGGGTGCAACCAGATTCGTCCCGGTTGGTGAGATTAGATTGAATTCCACAATGTCCGTGAACATGTCGCTCCGTGCCGCCATAACTTCACTTTTCACCCCCTCAGGTCGAACCCAAATCCAATGGGTTGAGTCGGTTAATTGAGCACAGTTGAGCACGCCACGGTAGGGGTAGGGTCCGTCAAAAATAGCATTGGCAGGGCGGTGAGTTTCAAGTATGTTAGAGAGGAGTTGTTCGCACTGGTTATTCCATACACTACGCTGGTCTTTGTCCAATTCTTTAGGGTCGTTAAGCGGATAGACAATCACACCTTTCGGAGCATATTGGTTGGCAGAGAGGTGCGAAGAAATGAGAACGGCCTTTTTTCCTTCTTGTTCTATCCATTCCTGGGCAATGAGG